>Ga0081606_1000179_pt1 | contig 35336 bp, 26 predicted proteins | sample EareggfetidaYelm_FD_71127 | JGI IMG/M metagenome (GOLD analysis project Ga0081606, IMG submission 71127) | Earthworm egg capsule microbial community from the University of Washington, USA - E. fetida Yelm (SPADES assembly) (version 2) | ecosystem: Host-associated > Annelida > Reproductive system...
CAATTTTCCCGTTAATGTAAGTCACATCTTCATTGTCAATACGCCCGATACTCAACGATAATTCTTTAGCCAGGTCTTTTTGGGACAATTCAAATGTGCGGCTCACCCAAACCACGCCGTCACTTGGTGTAATTTTAGCCGTTTCCCATAAAGTAGGGACGCTTAACGGCTGCCATTTTGATTTATCATGCGTGGTTTCAAACCATTTTTCTTGTGTGCCAACGTCTGATTTGTCGGCTTTTTCTTCCCAGTTTTTAAAGTCGCGGTTGTAATTGCTGATTAAATCTTTAAAATTGATATTTTTCATTTCGGCAATTACTTTTTGAGCCGATTGGTGCTTGCCCATGATATCTTCGCCCATCCAATCTTCGATGCGGGTTCCGCCCCAGGAGGAATTGATTAATCCGATTGGAACATGGTACTGTTGTAGTAATTCGCGTCCGAAGAAATACGCTACAGCAGAAAAACCTTCGGCATTTTCAGGCGAGCAGGTTTTCCATTCGCCTTTTTCGATGTCTTTTTGCGGTGTTCCGGCCATTGTTCTCGAAACCTGCAACAATTTTATTTTTTCGTAACTGGCTTTTGAAAGTTCTTCTTTTCCGTTCAGCGCATCTTCGAGTTTCCAGCCCATATTCGATTGCCCGGAACAAAACCAGACATCGCCTATGTAAATGTCGTCAAATATGATTTGATTGTCCTCAGTGATTGCCATTTGATATGGGCCGCCGGCAGGTAATTTTTCAAAATTGATGCTCCACTCGCCTTTCGCATTGGCTTTAGCCGAAATTGTTTTGTTATTAAACGTAATTTTGACCGTTTTTCCGGCATCGGCCCAACCGTAAATTGTAATGGGCGCATCGCGTTGCAGCACCATGTGGCTTGAGAAAAATTTGGGTACTGTGACTTTGGCGAATATCGAACCTGAAAACAATAGAAAAATGAGAAGATGGAATAGTTTCATAATCGATTGTGTTTTGTATGTTAATTGAAACATGTAAGAAATCTAAGATTCATTAAGAATATTAATAAAATACCTATCGGAAATATTTCGTAGAAATGTCGGTCATGAAATAATAGCAATTCATTTAGGTCCTCGACTGCGCTCGGACTGACAAATTCAGGTTATGAAGTGTCTTGCAAAATTCCTTTGATGTAGACATATTCCAGACTACGAAATCTGTCATTCCGAGCGCAGTCGAGGAACTCTACAATACATTAGAAATAAAGGCTTTTCTTAAAGTAGCAACCAATCAACCGGTCAAACAAAGGCTACTAAAACAAAATAAACTTTAAGGCTGGCTACCTTAATAAAAAGCCCTATTTCCTCCTAACTTAAACACTAATTTTTAAACTTTTTATGATCGAAATACACTCTTGTGTGAGTGATTCGATTTTTTGAAGGTCGAAATTTCCTTCGGCGTCCGCTTTGATCAGTTGAGACCCGATTCCAACACAGGCTGCTCCGGCTTCAAACCAGCTTTTCAAACTTTCCTTTGTTGGCGATACGCCGCCGGTAGGCATAATGGTTGTCCACGGTTGCGGGCCTTTGATGCCTTCTATAAATTTTGGTCCGTAAAGGTCTCCGGGAAATAATTTGATGATTTCGCAGCCCAATTCTTCAGCTTTGGCAATTTCAGAAAGCGACCCGCAGCCTGGCGACCACAACACTTTTCTTCGGTTGCAAACCAATGCAATGTCTTCGCGCAATACCGGTGTTACGATGAAATTCGCGCCGAGCAACATATATAAGGAAGCTGCGGCCGCATCGGTCACCGAACCTACTCCGAGGATCATTCCGGGCAATTCGGCAGTTGCATATTTATTGAGTTCGGCGAAAACTTCGTGGGCAAAATCGCCACGGCTTGTAAATTCAAGCAAACGCGCGCCGCCGTCGTAACAGGCTTTTAAAACTTTTTTAGCAACTTCGGCATCGGCATGGTAAAACATCGGAACCAAGCCGGTTTGCTTCATGACCGTTGCGACTTCTATTCTTGTAAATTGTGCCATTTTCTATTTTTTTATCTCGAAACTTTACCTGAAAAATCTCCCGAAAGCAATTTTTCGACTTCTTCTTTTGTGACCAGATTGTAATCGCCTGCAATCGTATGTTTTAAACAACAGGCCGCGACTGCAAAATTGAGTGCGCGGTGCTTGTCAAGCGGTGCTTCAGACCAGCCGTAAATCAATCCGCCCATAAAAGCGTCGCCGCTTCCTACGCGATCGACTACCGGAGTGACTTCCTGAACGGCTGCGTTGTACACTTTTTGTCCGTCATATAAAACACCGCCAATCCTTTGGTGTGAAGCACTGACAGAATACCGCAAAGTGGTTGCCGCAGTTTTTAAATTCGGGCAATGTTCAAATATTTTGTCATACAATTCGGGTAACGAAGCTTCATCCTGGTAATCCGGATTGGCTTTTTCAAGACCCAACATAAAATAAGCCGTATCGATATCGCCTAAAATCAAATTCGAATACTGCAGCATTTTCGGCATGACTTCGTGTGGCTGCTTGCCATATTGCCAGAGTTTCGAACGGTAATTCAAATCGGTTGAAATCGTTAATCCGAGTTCGTGCGCCACCTGAATCGCTTCAAAACACGCTTCTGCTGCGCTTTCAGAAAGTGCCGGCGTGATGCCGCTCCAGTGAAACCATGAAGCGTCTTTTAAAATTTCACGCCAGTTGATTGTTCCTTTTTGGATGGTCGCCATCGCGCTATTGGCACGGTCATAAACCACGTTGCTGGCACGTGTGCTTGCGCCGGTTTCGAGGAAATACAAACCCAAACGATCGCCTCCAAGAACTACGCGATCCGCTTTGACATTTAGTTTTCGCATTTCTTTGATTGCCGAATGCCCAAGTTCATTGTCGGGCAAACGCGTGATAAATTCCGCATCCAAACCGAAATTCGCCAGCGAAACCGCCACGTTGAATTCGCCACCTCCGTAAGTGGCTTTATAGGACTCCGCCTGTGAAAACCTCAGAAAACTCTGGGTCGACAAGCGGAGTAAAATTTCACCAAAAGTGACTACTTTTTTCATTTTATTTCAATAATGGAAATTAGCTGAATGCCAATCCGCCGTTGATATCGATATTGTTTCCGGTTAAGAATGAGGCTTCATCTGAAACCAAATAGGCAACTACATCAGCCACTTCTTGTGCTTTTCCTTCACGACGCAAAGGCGTTCCGGCAGCTACATTGGCGCGTACCTGGTCTTTTGTAAAATCATCGTGGAATTTCGTAGCGATCATTCCGGGATTCAAGGCGTTGACACGGATGCCTTGCGGACCGAATTCTTTTGCCAATGATCTTGTATACGTCATTACCGCTCCTTTAGAAGCAGCATACATAGCTGCACCCGGGCCACCGCCATCTCTGGCTGCCTGAGAAGCGAAGTTTACGATTGATGAGCCTGAAACCAGGTACGGTTTGAAAGCCTGCGTTACTAAAAATACCGATTTAAAGTTCACATTCATCAGTAAATCATAAAAATCCTCGTCCATTTCTTCGATGGTTTTACGAGCGAACAATCCGCCCGCTACATTCACTAAAATGTCCACTTGCTTTCCGAAAGCTGCTGTCGTTTGGGCAACCAATGCGTCAATATCGCTTTTCTTCGTTACATCTGCGTAAGCGGCAATCGCTTCACCGCCCGCATTTTTTATCTGGGAAACAGTTTCATTGGCATCGTTTACATTGTCGAAATAATTGACCACGACCTTAGCGCCTTCTGAAGCCAGTTTGATTGATACGGCACGGCCAATATCACGCGATCCACCGGTTACAACTGCTACTTTTCCTTTTAACTTGCTCATTTTTTTATGTATTTGAATTATGTTATTTTAAAATTTTATTTTTCTACGGGTTCGATTTTCTTGATAAAAAACAAGATCGAAAGTATGGTCAATGGTGCCAATACGGCAATAATGATGAATGCCGGCGTATAGGAAACTTTTGTGATTTGCGGGATTAACCAGTTGATAATGATTACTGAAACGGCGCCGATGGTTCCGGCAAATCCGGCTAAAGTTCCAACAGACGGGCCTTTGAACAAATCACTCGAAAGTGTTTGTAAATTCCCAATCGCAAACTGGAATCCGAACAAAACCAGTCCGACGATGTAAATGAAAGCCATCGAGCTGCCGCCGTCGACTAAGAAAATGATCGCCATGAGTCCGATGAAAATCAAGGCGCAGCCAATTCCGATGGTGATTTTCCGCGCGGCATCAACCGATTTGGTTTCCATTAATTTTCCGCAATACCAACCGCCGATAAGGCTTCCGGCCATTCCGCCGAGGTACGAAATCCAGATTGTTGAACCAATTTCGGCAATGCTGAACCCGAATTTCGAATGCAAATACAATGGCATCCAGCCCACAAACAGCCACCAGATGGGTTCGATGAAAAAACTGCCGATGATAACACCCCAGGATTCGCGGTGTTTTAAGATTTGGACTACGCTTAGGCCTTTTTCAGTGGTTGTTTTAGGATCTTTAACTTTGCTGCTCGAAACGATCAGATCCAGTTCTTCCGGAATGATCCAAGGGTGTTTTTCAGGCGTCGATTTGTTGATGAACAACCACGGAATGACCCAAAGAATTCCAACGACACCGATGATGATGTACGTTGATCTCCAGCCGTAATGCCCGTATAAAAACGCGATTAATATCGGCGCAATGACGCTGCCCAATGACGCACCGGCATTAAAAATTCCCTGTGCCATCGAACGTTGCTGGATCGGGAACCATTCGCCGTTGCTTTTGACCGCTCCGGGCCAGTTTCCTGCTTCGCCGAGTCCGAGGATTCCACGGAACAATGTTAATGACAGCAAACCCCGAGCGAACGCGTGAAAGGCTGAGGCCAATGACCAGACGATGATCGACACCGTAAATCCGAGCCGCGTTCCGATCATGTCATATAATTTTCCGGAGAGGAATTTTCCGGCGGCGTAGGTGATCATGAATACGTTGAGCATCACGGCGTAATCGGCTTCGTCCATGCCGAGGTCTTTGCCCATTTCAGGCCACATGATGCCGAGAGCCGACCGGTCGATGTAATTGATAACGGTTGCAAAACAAATTAATGTAATGATCCACCATCTTAATCCTTTTACTTTCATGGTTTGTTTTTTTGCCTGATTTTTATTCGGATAAAACAAAAAATACCCTGACCCTGATTTTTAGTTAAGGTGAAATCTTGTTTTAAATAAAAAAAAGTAATTGTTCTAAGCGCCGACTTACAGCGTCTTTTTATCAAACATTGTAACAGTATTCGTACAATGTTTTGAAATGCTCTTTCATTTTTTGCTTCGCCAACTGCGTGTCCTGCGCAATGATGGCTTCGTAAATTTCGGTATGTTCTTTTATGATTGCGAGGCCGTCGTTTTCCTTTTTGTCACACACGTGGTATTTTTCAAAATTCGTCAGGATCTCGGGCGTGATGATCAGCATTAAATTGTTCATGGTCGTGTTTCCGCTGGCTTTCGCAATGGCCAAATGAAACAGTAAATCTTCCTGCATCGCATCTTCCCCCGTTAAGACTTTCTGGATGAATGCGTTCAAGGCTTTTTTAATTTGTAACAAATCGGCATCTGTACGGCGTTTTGCAGCCAGGCGAACGGTTTTCAGTTCCAATAAAATCCGGGTTTCCACGAGTGATTTAAAATCGGAACCTTTGAGTTCGAGAATATCGTCGATGATGCCGTTGATTGCGATCACTCCGATATCGGCTAAAAAAGTACCACTTTGCGGAATCGATTTTAAAATGCCGTAAAACTCAAGTTTCTGAATCGCTTCACGGACACTGCTTCGGCTGACTTCAAATTTTTCTGACAGCATGCGTTCTGACGGCAGTTTGTCATTGGTCTCCAAATTTTTGAAATTGATATAATCCCGGATTTTAGAAATGATACCATTTACCACTTCGTCATTATCTTTTTTAGTCGTCAATACCTCTAAATTCATCTTTCTAAATTTAAATTCAAAATTTGGTTAACCAGATTGGTTTGACAAAAATATGAAAAAATAGTTTGTAACATCAAATAACTGCAACACATTGGACACTTAATTATTATATGCCGGCTGCAAACGGATTTATTGGATTGCAACCGGCATTTTTATTAATTATACAGCGGATTTTGAGCCAACATTCCTTTACTCACGTTGATTTGTGTTTGCGGAATTGGCAACAACAAATCTTTCGGTGCCTGGAAAGTCGCAGAATAAGCTGCCAGAACTGTTTCTGCCTGGCCAAAACGGATCAGGTCATACAACCTGTGGTTTTCATAAGCAAGCTCTGCCCTTCTCTGGTCTAACAACATCGCTTTTGTAATTGTAGTATTGGTAACCGGCGCAGCAAATGCACGGTTGCGCACTTTGTCATAATAGAAAACCGCCTGGCTGTCTGAAGTAGCATTGGCTGTTCCCATAACCGCTTCAGTATACATTAAATAGACATCGGCAAGGCGCAATACGATCCAGTCGTTTCCTGCCAAGCGCGGTGCAGCAGTTGTTACTACCCATTTTCCGTTTTGTACCGGAGTCGTTTGGTTGATGTTTGTGAGCCTTCTTGTATCCAATGGATCGGCGTTCATGAATGTCGCGAAATTTGGCGTCACATAATTCAGACCGCCTGCAGAAGTCATTTCGTAAGAGAAATCCTGGCTTTCAGTCGCACTGTCAGCCGTATACGGAATCGCGAATAAAATTTCGTTGTTTTTCTCTACATAAAAAACGTCTTTGTAATTGGCGCTAAGGCTGTAACCTGTATCTGCAACTAATGCAGTCAACAATGGCAAGGCTTCGCTGTATTTTTTTTGCGTCAGGTATACTTTTGCCAAAATTCCCTGGGCGGCTTGTTTTGAAGCACGGCCAAAAGTAGTCGCCGATTTTAAAGGCAAATTGTCAATCGCTTCAAGCAGGTCATTTTCGATTAGTGCATACGCTTCAGCAGCGGGTTTCTTAGCAAAGAAACTCAAATCGTTGATTCCGATGACCTGATCAATTACAGGAATGTCGCCAAAAGCGCGAACCAAATTGAAATGTGACAAAGCCCTTGCGAATTTTGCTTCGCCGGTGTAATTGCGTTTTTTAGTTTCATCAACAACAACATTGATGTTTTTGAGCACCACGTTTGACCTGTAAATAACATTGTAGTTAACACTCCAATAGGTGTTTACAACAGAATTTGTCGGCTGCACTTCAAACGTTTCTAGTTGTTTGTATTCGCCTTCCCCCAAATTGGATTTGGCATTGTCAGAGCGCATTTCGGCCAAAGTAAATTCTTTCAATGGCACCGCTTGCATTCCGTCGTAAATCGCGATTACCGCACCAAGTACATCTGCATCGGAATTGAAATATTCCTGTTCTGAAATGGCAGATATCGGAACGAGCTCCAAATCATCTTTTCCGCAGGATGCTGCGCCCATCATCAATAATAATCCAAAAACTGTATATTTTATATTTTTCATGTTCTTATTATTAAAATTCAACATTCAAACCAACTGAAATCGTTCTGTAGATTGGCGCTGCGCCTCTTTGGTAACCATAAGTGGTTGGTGTTGTTGGCAGCGAACCAGGGCCAGATGACGGCATGATTCCTTCAGGATTGTACCCGGTGTAATTTTTAGCCATGATGTAGATCAGGTTTTGCGCACCGGCATACATCCTCAATTTGCTCAGGCTCATTTTATTGGTCAGGCTTTTTGGGAACGTATAACCAAGGTTTACATTTCTCAATGCTACGTATGAAGCATCCTGGATGTCATCGCTGGTAAAAATTCTTTCTCTTACCAAAGCACCGTCTGTGAAATCTGCAGTGTAATCGGCGTTGGTGTTGAACTCATTATTCAAATATTGTGAATCTACGTTTCTCACTTCGGCACCATGCGAACCCTGGATCATAAAGCTCAAATCGATGTTTTTGTACCTGAAGTTGTTGTTCAGGCTCCACACTAAATCCGGGTAAGGATCGCCTAAGATCGTTCTGTCATCAGTATCAATTTTACCATCGCCATTGATGTCTTTCACATAAATGTCCTGTGATTGTACATTAATCGGATACAATGGATTTTTGATGAATCCCGGTGCAATTTCGTGGCTCGCTTCATATCCATAGAAAGATGAAATAGGGTTACCTTCCAAAGCAATCCATTCTGCCGGACGTTTCGGGTCGATGACACTGATCAATCCGCTGGCTCCTGCAAAGTCAAGAAGCGTATTCTTGTTGTGTGTGAACAATGCTGATGAAGTCCATGTAAAATTGTCATTCTTCACATTGGTCGTACGCAATTCAAGTTCGAAACCTTTGTTTTCTACCTTTCCACTGTTTACCAATGCTGTGTTGAATCCGGTCACGGCAGGAATCGGAAGGTTTAATAACAAATCCTCGCTTCTTCTGACGTAATAGTCAAATGAAATACCGAGCACGCCACCGAAAATACTGGCATCAAGTCCGAGATCATATTCTACCATTTTTTCCCAACCCAAATCTGGATTTGAAATGTTGCCCACATTGTACCCATTTGCTGTTCCGGTCAAAGCCGTACTGATCGGGCTTAAGATGCCAAGATGTGCGTATTCCCCGATTCCGGAGTTGCTTCCCGTTGCACCATAACTCGCTCTGAGTTTCAAGTCGCGAACGAAATTGCTGTTTTCCAGGAATTTTTCGTTAGAGATTCTCCAACCCACAGAAACTGCAGGAAAGTAACCGAATTTTTTGTTTGGGCCAAATTTCGAACTTCCGTCTGCCCGGAAACTTACCGATAATAAATATCTATTGTCATAGGCATAATTGACCCTTGAAAGGTAAGAAATCAGTTTTTCATCTGTTTGTGTCATGCTTCCGCCACCCACTCCAACGTTTGCAGATGGGATTGTTTCGATATAGTCATTGGTGTAACCAGAACCGTTTAAGCTTACATATTCTGTATCCCAGTTTTCCATTGTAAAACCAAGAACTGCCGAGAGGTTGTGTTTCCCGAAATCATTATTATAGCTTAATAAACTTTCTGCAACGGTGTGTCTTTGTTCTGTTGAACGGTAAGTCGTTGCGGCATCGCCTGCATAATTACGTGTGGCTTTTACACCGGTACGGTTTTCTTCTTTGATGAATCTGTAATCGCCACCAACAGATTGTTTGAAATTCAAATGATCTGTAAAATTAATTTTGAAGTACGTACTACCGAAAATTTTGGTCTGTATTACATGGTTTTTTCCTTCAACGACTACAGCATAAGGATTTCCGTCACCGGTTACGTTGATGGAAGTTGTACCTGTTCCAGGCGTATTTGTTGCCAGATCATAATTGGTAAAAAATCTTTCCTCTGCATAATCGCCTACTTTTACATTTGGAAACTGGATCGGATTTACGAACTGGATCGAATGCTCATCAAGGTAAATTGGCAACCATGAACTCTGACGGATCGCATTGATGTTGGAATTGGCAAAAACCCTTTGTTTTGTGTACGATGGATTCAGCATGATACCAAATTCCAATTTATTCACTTTCGTATCTAAATTAATGCTTGCATTTAGTTTTTTGTAGTTGTCTGTCAATTGCACACCTTCATCGCTGTTGTATCCTAAAGTCGATCTGAATTTTGTGTTTTCAGTTCCGCCGCTGATTGACAAACTGTGGTCTGTGATCGTGCCGCCGTCATACATCACTTCTTCCCAATTGGTATAAGTTCCCAATCTTCTGATCATTTCCATTTCATTGGTCAATTGCCCGTCATTGCTGCCGCGAACGTGTTCCGACCATTTGGTTGGCGTTGATAAAATGTTTGTTCTTGGAACCGATTTGAAACCCATATAAGTATTGTATGAAAATTTCGTCGGGCCTTCTTTTCCTTTTTTAGTGGTGATCATTACGACACCATTGGCACCACGCGAACCGTAGATTGAAGAAGACGAAGCGTCTTTTAAAATCTCTACCGATTCTACCGTGTTCATATCGATACTTCCAAGGAAATCGGCATCGTTACCAACGGCAACACCATCTAATACGATCAGCGGACTTCCGGCAAATGAGATTGAACCTTGGCCACGCACTTTAATCGTTGGCGCGCCACCAGCAGTTGGATTGGTTTGCTGGATGTTTACTCCGGCAACTTGCCCCATCAATGCGTCATCGACACGGGAAACCGGAATCTGGTCTAAGTCTTTGTTGGTTACTTTAGAAATCGAACCCGTTAAGTTTCCTTTTTTTTGCGTTCCGTAACCTACAACAACCACTTGCTCCAATTGGCTAGCCCCATCGTCTAAAGTAATGTCAAGGGATTTTTGATTGGTAATGTTTATCGTTTGTGTCGTAAATCCAAGATAAGTAAATTGCAGCACGTCACCCGGAGAAACCGTGATCGAATAATTTCCATCGAAATCAGTTGAAGTCCCTGTTTTCGAATTCATGACCATGACATTAACGCCCGGCAACGAAGCTTTGTCTGCACTTGAAAGTACTTTACCTTTTAATGTGTAGCTGGTTTGTGCAAATGCCGCCACATTAAAAAGTAAAATAACAATTAATGAAAGTCCAATTTTTAATTTCATAATTTACATTGTTAGTTTATAAATGTTTGGTTTGTTAGTTTCAAATTACAGCGTAATTTGTTGTGGTATTCTAGATAAATCAAAATTTGATTTTGGTTTTCCAAATTGGAAAACCAGTTTGGAAAACCAAATATAGATTACTTTTTAAAATAAAAAAGTTAAAATGTAATTTTTTTATCGAAAAAATTATGGATGCTGTTTTTTTAAACCGATTTTAATTAGAATTACACAGTAAAAATCCAATGAAAACGTTTTCGTTACAAGCCACGTCGATAAAGAGATTACATCGTTATAGTTAAGAAAATCGACTGCGAAAAGTACATTTATATCCATAAAAAATGGACCTTAAACCAACCAGCCGTGTTGCTGTTTGATCTAAGATCCGAATTAATTGTAATGTCCGACTTAAATGCTATCGATAATTAAACTTTCATAAAGTCTTCCCGAATCGGGCTAAACACATCGATTAAAATTCCGGCTTCAAGGCATTTGGCGCCATGCCATTTGTGTGGCGGAATGTAAAAACAATCGCCGCCTTTTAAAATCCTGGTTTCCTCTCCTATTGTGACTTCAAATTCGCCGCCAACAACATAAGTAACCTGTGCGTGATAATGTTCGTGCATCGGCCCTATTCCGCCTTTGTCAAATGATACGTTGACCAACATAATCGTGTCGTCATAACCCATAATTTTGCGTTTTACGCCTTCGCCTACGACTTCCCATTCGATTTCGTCTCCAATGAGAAAATCCTTGCTTGCTCCAAAAGTTTGCATACTGATTTAATTTATTGTTGTTTTATAATAGGCTCCAACCCATTTATACGTTTTATCTTTTATTTTTATCTGATGTTTTTTTGATACCGAATTGTCTTTGGTTGAAAACAGGAACAAGGACGCCATTCCTTGTTTATTTTTAACCGAAATCCCGATATAATTCGAATCTTCATATACAATTTCGACCGAAGTTATATTGCTGTATGCATTCGTCGCAAATTCTGAAACCGCACTGTAACTGCCATGTGTTTCCAGTATAGAAACAAATGTCGCTTTTTGAACATTCTTTTTCCTGAAAATAATTCCGGGTTCTTTTCTGAGATTAAAATTCGGGTCGTTTGCTCCGATCCTGACAAATATTACTTCATCATTTGGTTGATTAACCGTTGTCAATGTATAAAAATGACCGTCGTTGAGCCATGAAATTTTAGCGTTTGGTTCAGATAGCACAGTCGAACTTTCTTTCCATAAATGCTGATAACCATTAGCTTTCCCAAGCGGTTCTAATGTTTTTTGCACTTCAAAAGCAAAATTAGTCGACATGAATTGCCCCATATAATAAAACGGCAAATCGTATTGGTTCGCTGTTTTGGAATCGACCTGCATAATGTCGAGCAAAAATGGTTTTTCAAAACTTTCTTCTTCAATCAACGCCATGGTCCGATGCAAAGTCGTGCCCGGATACGCATTGTTTTCCTTAGCACTAATAATTTGCACTTTCGGATTCGAAACATCGTAAAAATATTTTTCAGATGCGAATTTATTACCGGTTTCAAAATCACTTCCAAAATGCGACGTTTCATTTTGAATGATCGTATTGTGCGCAATGGTTTGTTTCGCCCAGGTTGTATTTTCCTTCAGGTAATTCCCACCGCCTTTTTGTTCGATATTGACAAATCTTGCAAGTCCGTAATCCTGCAAAACCTCGGTGGCGTTGTTGTAATAGGAGAATGAAAGTTTGTCATAATGCCCATGGCTCAAGCCCTGAGCGGCATATTTCAGAACTAATGTGAGTTCGTCGCTTTTGGCCTTATTCCGGATAATCGCTACGCCGCCCTGTTTGCCATCTGGCCCATCAGACAAATCGATCGATTTTTTTTCGAAAGGTTTAGCCAATTGATTTTGAATGCCCAACGCCACAGCCATTCCGGAATTATCCAATAAAACGCGACCTTGTTTTTCAGCAATCGACAACAATGAAGGATCTTTTCCGCCATACAAATAGGCAATGTCCACAGCCGAAACCAATTCCCTCGAATAATAAGACATGCCTTTTTGCCCGTCATTCAAAGGGAAAAATTCACCTGCCGAATTCGTCAGGTTCAACAACGCATACACCGATTTGATCAGGATGCCGTTTTTGTATTCAAAAATCTTCAGTTCTGGTTTGGTGTTTTGCAAGGCTTCGGCAAAAACCATAAACGGATACATTGCATAACGCTGGTAATACGGGCCTTCGGTATAATAACCATCGGGAGAAAAAGGTTCGTCAACATTGGCGAGAAAGCCTGTTTTTTGACCTTCTTTTTTAATCAATCCGCCATCGCTGTCTTTCATCCCGGCCGGTAAACCGTCATTTTTCAAACCGTTTAAAGCGCGGTCGAGCAGTTCGGCATCATCCAAAACCAAAGCCAGCATACCGACTGCCACATTTCCCCATGTACTGTGGTTGTGTACACGGTTAAAAAACTGCGGCGACCCAATAGAGATAAAATCGGCAAACGGCCTTAGCAATTCTTTTTCAATTGTGGCACGATCTGATGGCGAAATAAAATCATAAACGCAATCATATGCCTGGCTCACATAAACCAGCCAGTTCGCGTCATTCAAGGCTTGCCAGAAAATTTTCCCCCTGGCATAAGAACGTTCCTGCGGATGCAAAGGCAGCGTTGGATACAATTTGGCATACGCCAATAACATATCGCGAACATAAATTCCATATTTTTCATCTCCTAAAACCTGATACAAAACACCCGCTTTTTCAAGGATCAGAAAGTTTCTTTTGTGGCGTTCATGTGTGTAACCGCCTGAGAAATCTTTCGGTATGGGAACTTCAATTCCTAAAGCAATTTCGGCATCCACTTCTGTTTTTACATCTGCCAGGGAATTGTCAAAAAGCGGTACTTTTCCCAACTGCGACTTGATTTCCCGAACTCCCGGTTTTGTTAGAACCAATCGCGGATGGTCTTGTGAAACCGCATTCTGAAAAATCAATAATAGAAAAAGAAGTGTTATTTTTTTTATAAAGGAAGTTGTTTTAAAAATCATATTTATTTATTTTGGATCAATCAGAACCACAACTTAATTGTGTTTAACATATTGGTAAACCAGTTTGGTTTTCCAAATATATTATTTATTGTTACATAAGTTTACATATTATAAAAAAAAAGGCGTTTTTTAAGATAATCTTATAAAATGCAAATCTGTCAGAAAATAAAATCATATGGATGAAAAGTTCATTTTTTGCCTCGAAGCAGTTTCCGATGTAGATGAACAAACTACAACAGAAGTGATTAGAAACCTAGAAAAACTGGCATTGGAACAAGGAATTGGTAGCATTTACAAAACCTGTGATACGATTGAAGGACTCGAAGAAAGCTTGAATGCCTTACTGTACAACGATCATCATTTTAAAAATTACGAAATTATCTATCTGGTGATGAAAGGGGAAGGAAATTCAATTTGCCTGAATGACTATTATTACAGTTTGCAGGAAATAGCCGAAGTTTTCGAGGGAAAATTAAACGGGAAAGTCCTGCATTTTGCCAATGAAAAAATATTAGACCTTAGTCCCGAAGAAGCACAGTATTTTTTAGACATTACCGGCGCAAAGGCTGTTTCAGGATATGGAACGACTTTTCATAAAGTGACCAGCAGCAACCTTGATAAATTATTTTTCAGCTTATTCGAACAGGAAAATGATGTGGTAGAAATTGTTGAAATGTTACACGAAAAACAATATGGCCTTTGCAAATTACTGGATTTTCGGTTGTATTTTTAAAAGCATGTCCATAAAAAAGCCTGTTAAATTGATCCGTGGTTTTTTTGCTAACAAACATCATTACAGCAGCTTTGCAACCAATAATTCCTGTAATAAAATCTGAAATATAAATTTAGAATCGTTCTTAACGTTTTTCTAATTGGCCGTGTCAATTTTAATGTAATTTTATTTTAAAATTGATGCAAAAGAATTATGCCGACAATGAATAACAAAACCGATCTTGACCAAAAGCTTTCAGCCATAGATACGGAAATCAGCGCTCTAAATGATCAGAAAATCAATATTTTCCTTGAAGCAATCGGACTAAATGAGCGTGCAGATATTTCAAAAGATTACCTGCAATGGGAAACCATACTTATTGTTGTTCCAAGCCGTGAGATTGCAAATGAATTGAAACATTACAAATATTCTATTGACAGAATTGCGTTTGCAACAAACAGCAGCGCGAAGCAAATTCACCTCTATGACAACAAAGAATGGAAAAGCGCATTCCAGAATAAAACCCAATTACAAATAAGGAATATGCTGAAAACCAGCTTCGGCGGCGTTAAAAAAATACCTGAAGATTACATCAAAACAGAAAGTCCGAAAATCGATTAGTAACAATCCATCAGCAATTGTCCCCGACTCTGATAAAAACTGATGTTTTTTTGATTGTGCATTTGGCAAATTTGATCCAGCAGGTCAACCACGTTTTGCTGCATCGATAATGAGCCGCAAATCATAATAAAACCATTGTGTTTTAAAGTTTCCGCAACCTTGATCGCATCCCGCTGTAACAGGTCTTTTACGTATTGTTTCTTGCCTTCGCGCGAAAAAGAAACCTGCAAAGTTGTGAGTTTTTTATCGATGCTATTTTTTTGAAGCGCGTTTTCATACAAATCAAAAGAAGCCTGCCCTCTGAAACCGCAATACAAATCAATTTCAGTTTTGTAAATATTTTGGTCAATCATCCCCAGGAATGGCGCAATTCCGGTTCCATTTGAAATCATGATGACTTTTTTTGCCTGTCCCGGAAAATGGAAATGTTTGTTTGCAACCAATCGTGCTTTAAGGATTTCCCCAGATTGTAGCTGATTCAAGAATTGTGATCCGAGTCCGTTTTCATGCAATCTCACGCTTAACTGCACTTCCGAATTGATTTTTCCAATTGAATACAACCTTTCGCGATGGTCATTGGCAGGATAAATCGCGAGCAAATCACCTGAAGTGAATTTCTTTGCCGATTTGGGTTTGATGCGAATTAAAAATGCGCCCTCTTCCTGGACAACAGTCGTTTTTTGAACCACAGTCATTTTTTGCAACGCTTTGGGTTTGACAGTTAAAAAATCCGGTAAAACGGAAATCGACTGATTTGTTTTTTGCGACCACAATGACAACCACTGACTGAATTCTTCCGGAGATTTGTCGTTTACAGTATGAATTTCTAACAACGGAATGGCCCATGATTGTACAGAAAGCGCATTGTTGACTTCAAAAGCAAATTGGCAAAAATCCGGATATGCATGTGAGCCGAAACCGACTACCGCAAACTGCACTTTTTGCTGCTGTGGAAAACGGGCCAGCAATTCAGGGAACCGTATCGCATTTGTAGGCGCTTCACCCAAACCATAAGTTGCGGTCAATACGACAAAATGTTCCGCTTTAGGAAATGCTTTATAATCGTTGAGTTGTGTTAAAAACACTTTTTGCCCGTTTTTAACCAGTTCCTGCTGTAAAGCCGTTGCGAAACCAAAAGTACTTCCATTTTCAGAACCTACTAAAATTACAATCGTACAATCGTCACTTTTGAATTTATTTTTGATGCGGCTTTTTCTGCGTTTCAACGTCATTGCAAATCCGGAATACACAAAAAATAAAATGTTGGCTGCAGCCAATGCCAATACGATTGACCATAAAATACTAGAGCGGCCAGTGTGAAGTGTGAGGCTCAAATCTTTAAAAGACCTTGTTTTTGAATATAACTTTTCACTTAAAACCGCTCCTGTAAACTGGTTTACAATCAATTCTTTATCTGATAGTTTCAAGGTGTAATAGTCTTCGGGATCATCAGAAAACGGAAACTCAATATTTTGCACTTCTGAAAGTTTCGTATTTTTGAAAACCGGAAAATCTGCCGGTTGCAATTTTGGTGTAGTAGTGATTTTATCAAAGTCAATATCGTGTGAAATTTTCTGTTCCGGCAGGATTTTGAGTGTGACCAATGACAGGTAGGTTCCTGTAATCGTGATGATCAAAATCGGGATTAAGGAAAACCTTCCAAGTACGATATGGTAATACTGGGCAAAACTTTCATTGACGATTTTAGTAAAAAAACGCCGGAAACCGCGTTGGCGTTGAATGAGCAATGCCGTTCCGGAAACCGCAATCAGAAACAATAAAAAAGCAGTAATCCCGATAAAAATCCTTCCGGGTTCATGTAAAAAAAGCGACCGGTGCAAAGTAGTTATCCATTCAAAAAAAGCATTCTTTTTGGGTACGATCCCTAAAGTTTGACCTGTACTTGCATTGGCATAAATTTCGACATCCTGTCCGCTCGTATCAATTGCTTTTACGATCAAGAATTCATTTGGATCTATAGTAAAATCGATGAGTTCAGTCTGCGTTTTTTGAAGCGCTGTAATGGTTTGTGCTAAAGTTACATCATTAAAATTGGCAGTCTGATACGGCTGTGTTTGCTGTACAATCGGTTCGAATGCCAGTATGATTCCGGTGACAGAAGCGAGTACTATAAAAAGGAAAGAAGATACAGCCAAAGCTAAATGGCTGTACCTCCATATTGAAATTGTCATTGCGTATTGCGGTTAATTTGGACTCAAACGCACATAGCGGATAAATCCTGTGCCATCGGTTTTTCCAGAAACATTGGCTGTCGTTAGTGGAATTTCAAGGTCTTTTATATAGTATTCCTGATTTTCAACAGCGCTTTCAAACCTGATTGTATAACCGGCGTCAATTTTTGAATCTTCGATGTCGACTACAAAAACACTTCTGTCACCACCATTAACAGAAGCCCCTGTTACCGCACTTACATTAGGTTTTTTCTTGTAAAATTTATTCCATTCTTTGATGTCCGGATACCATTTTTTCTCTTCTCCCAAAATGTAAAGTGTTTTATCATAAACGCCTTTGGAATCGATTAGGGAAACGGCAACGTAAGCACCTTCACCGATATAATTCGTCATTTGCACCATACATTTGTACTTGGAAGATTTTTGTGCAAAAACATTTGCAGAATGGCAAAAAATGATGGCCAGCAGCAGGCCAATCTTATAAAAATTTTTCATTTTATTATTTTAAGAATTCAATGGATATATTACTCTTTGCAAGAGATTCATTTTCTGCAGCCAATGCAAACGCACTTTCTTTAAAATCGGTTAAAGCCTGTTTATCTGCTCCTGAAGCCAAAAGATATTTGAGGATTGTATCATCCTGAGCGGTCATGGCAGCCTTGTGGAGTGCCGTAAAACCTTCATTATTTTTTGCATTGATGTCGGCTTTAAAACTTTGAATCTTTTTCACAAGTGACAAATCATTTTTAGCAACAGCAAGATGGTACAGCGTATTTCCGTTTTTTTGCGGGGTTGAAATATTAAAACCTTTTTCCTGTAACAATTTCAATTTTGCATCAAAAGCTTCACTTTTTTGCGGATTGTAAGATTGCAGTAAATATACAGAAAGATTGTCTCCGGCGGCATCGGCCACATTTACATTTGCACCCTTTTCTATCAATATCTTTACAATTTCCGGAGTGTTGTTGCGAACAGCCATCGCCAAGGCGGAAGTTCCTTTTTTATTTACCTGATTGATGTTTTTTACGCGTGAAAGCAATGAACCAACGATTGCCAAATTATTATTTGCGGCAGCAGCATTCATAAAAGCAGAATTACCGTCGTTATCAGGCTGATTGACATCTACCCCCTTTGCAATAAAATAATTGATGATTTCGCCTTGGTTTTCTTTGCGAACAATTGCGTGTAATGCATTTTCACCATTCTTTCCAATGGCCGTTGGTTTAATTTTTAATGTTTCCAGATATTGATACATTTCTAATGTATTTGCAGTACTTCGCGTGCCCTGGCTGGCAAAAATCATTGCATTGTCATTGTACTTTACGTCTTTTTGAATCAGTGCTTTCAGGAATGTAATATTTCCTGTTTTCGCGGCATAGTTAAAAGCCGTATTGCCATTGGCATCAGTACTTTTGAGATCAGCACCTTTAGAAATAAAATAATCAATTAATGTAAAATCTTTGTCATACGGCGCCACAAGCAACAAAGCATTTGCGCCATTGTGATCGAGATCATTTTTAATATTGGCACCTTTGGCAATACACAAATCGTAGACTTTAGTATTGGCCTGCCCGTTCGCAGCAGCAAAATTGGCTATTGTATAACCGTGATCATCAAGCACATTGGTTTTCGCACCTTTGTCTAACAAATATTGCATTAATGCGGTATTGCCTTTGTAAGCAGCCCAAAATATATAGGTGCGTCCATCGTGCGTAATTTTATTCACATCATTACCATTTTGTGCCAATAAAAATTCTACAGACTCACGTGGCGCATCTTCTAAGATTGCATAAACAGTAGCATCAAAAGCATTATTATTGAGTTGTGAAGGATTGTTCCCTTTTTTAATTTCAGACTGTAAAATGGTTACGTCGGGTTTGCTTTTCCAGTAATTTCGATCTAAAAAAACATTTTTTTGGGCTTGCATAGAAAAAGTGCAAAAAGCTATAAAAGAAAGGAATAAGTATTTCATATAATATTGCGTTTGATGGGTTTTGTGATTAAATCAACCGGCAGCAAAATTAATAAGAACCATTCTAAATAAAAAGGCAATACCGATAATTTTATAAAAATTTATGATGGTTGACAACAGGGCATTTTAAAGAAGTGGCGTATTATCAACAAAACAAATTGATAAACTGTCATTTAAAACCATGAACTGTTGATTCTAAAACGAATAATGAAAATTATATAACAAATGTAAAATAAAACATATTTGAAAAATCCTAACTTCAATACAATGAGAAAAAATGTCTTTTTTATTTGTTTTTTATCGGATTTACAATTTGCATGACTGCACAACCGCGCAAACTTCCAACGTTGGAAAGAAATAATGCAAAAAAAGATCCGCATGAATTGGTACAAAGAAAACAAATCAAGAAGAAGCACCGCGCAAAACATGCAAAAAGAAACCAGCATTCCAAAATCCTTTTAGTAGATGCAACTGTTCGTTATCCTAAAACCAAAGTAGGAAAATAATTTACCATCATTAATTCAACCCGAAAAACTTACAGTAGATGTCATTTGTTTTTAGTTGCAAACGTTCAGCGGTGTAACTCCGGCCCCGCGCTAGCGCAATTCATTTTTTTAAAACAAATCTTAATCTGATAACCAAAAAGTTATACAAGTTATTAAAAACCTGCCGCTATTTATTAACTACTACTACTGTCGTATTATTAATTTATTATATTTGCCGCACCCAAATTACCCTGTAATGAAACCTATAATTGATGCAAGAGCGCTGTTATTCGGCCTCTTTCTTCTTATTTCCAATGGCTTGTATGCACAAACTGCAGCCATTGAAAAACTCCAGAGCGAATTGCCCAAATCTAAGGACAGTATCGCCCACATCAACAAGCTGAACCGCATTGCCATTCTGATGTATCTGAAAAATGCTGACAGCTGTTTTTTCTATGCTGCTAAGGCAAAACGCATGTCGATCCGACAGAATTATAAAAGAGGTGAAACTGATGCTAACAACGTTCTTGGCACGGCACTTACACTCAAAGGACTGCATCACGATGCATTAAAAATGTACAGCAAAGCACTCGCCGGTTACAAAAAATCTGGAGATGTCGCCAGCGAAGCCCGTATATATATGAGTATCGCGGCAACGCATCGGCACCTTGCAGATAGCGTGAGCTGTATAAGGGCATTGAGAAAAGGGATTACATTGGCTAAGAAAAGACCCAACGACAGTATTATGGCAGCCGTTTATGTTGCATACTGCGATCTGGCTCCCGCACTTTCTGCCGATAGCAGCCGTTATTACATGCGAAAAGCAGTCAAAATCGCAACCCAATACAAAGATTATCGCGTACTGATGATCAACCGATTGCTCGAAGTGACTTTACTTTTGGATACGCCCCGAAAAGCAGAAGCATTACCCATTTTACAATCGGTATTGGCAGATGCCAAAGCTTTCGGGCTTGAATATATAGAAATATCAGTTTATGATCTTCTTGCCCAATATTATACGGATCAGCCTCGAAAAGCAGTTGCCTACTATGATGAAGTGTTAGACATATTAAACGCCAAAGGTTACACCAATTTGAAACCGGTTGTCATTCAAAGAATGTTGCCGTATGCCAAACGTACTGGTGACAAAGATAAACAAATTAAGCTGGCAGAAGAACTTAACGATGCCGTAAGTGAAAAACAACAAAGGCTTAGTGCGTTTTTTAGTGATTATGTGCATTATAACGAACTCGAAGAGGCTAATAAATTACTTGAAATCAATGCTGCCGAATCGCGAAAACGCAGTTGGATCTTAGGTTTCTTTTCTGTTGCCTGCCTGTTATTGCTCGGTATTATTTATTTCCAATTCAGAAAAATGCGTAAAAAAACGCGTCAAACCTTGGAACTGAACCGGATTATCGAACAAAAAAATGACGCACTCGAAAACAATGATGAATTTAAAAACAAACTCATATCAATATTGGCGCATGACTTTCGATCTCCATTAATTTCAACACTTTCACTGATCGAAATCTTAAAAAGTGACGAGGAAATCAGCAAAAAAGAAATGGAAAAATTTTATGCACAAATCCAGTCAGATATCAATAGCATGCTCGGCCGTTTCGACAGCACGTTACAATGGATCAGGCAGCAATTATTGGGTTACAGCGTCAATGCTTCCAGCCTGTACGCCAGGCCGCTGATTGATGAAGCGACGCAGGGATTTGTTTCTGAAATGCAACGCAGAGGAATCGCTGTGCGCAATGACATTCCAACAAACCTCAAAATCCGAACCGATAAGGAAATGTTACAGTTCATTAACCGCAACCTTATCTCGAACGCAATTAAATTCTCTCCTAAAAATGGCGTTGTCACCATTAGTGCAGAAATTACTGCCGATAAAGTGACTATCGGTATTGCAGATCAAGGCGTCGGAATTGACCCTAAAACTACTGAAGGGTTATTTTCTATTAACGGTAAAGGCAGTACGCTTAACGGCGCCGGAATCGCATTGTCAATGTGCCGGGATTTTATTGAAAAACTCGGAGGAACTATCAGAGCTGAAAATGGTGATGATGGCGCGGTGTTTTATTATGAATTGCCTGCGTAAATTCGGCCTGTTGAATCAGACGAAGGTAAAAGTTACTTCTGTTTTTTAAACAAGGGTAATTTTTTATTATATTTACACTCGAAAACACAACAAGTGTAATAATTACCTTTAATGAAACAGTTTAAGAGGCACAATCCATACAACGAATTACCATTACTGCCTCCGGAAGCCGATATTGAAACCAAAAAAATCCTGCGAAAAACAATTTCGGCAAGTCGGGCATTGGCACAATTGAATGGTGCGCTGATCAATCTGCCAAATCCGACACTTTTTTTAGATACGATTCATTTGCAGGAAGCCAAAGCGAGTTCCGAAATTGAAAATATTATTACAACCAATGACGACTTATACCAATCACTGGTGGCTGATAAAAAGTTTGGAAATTTCGCAACCAAAGAAGTTTTAAGTTATAAAGAGGCCTTATGGCTGGGTCTTGAAAAACTAAAAACCAAACCATTTATCACTACAAATCTGTGCATAGAAATTGTACAGTGTATCAAGCAAAACCAAACCACAATAAGGGTTACGCCGGGAACGACTTTATCAAATACAAATGGTGAAATTATTTATACACCGCCATCAGGTGAAGATGTAATTCGGGAGAAATTATCCAATCTCGAAAAATTTATCAATGAAAATACTACGATCGATCCCTTGATAAAAATGGCATTGATGCATTATCAGTTTGAAGCTATTCACCCATTTTCTGACGGAAATGGCCGAACAGGCCGGATTTTATTGTTGTTGCATTTACAAATGTCTAAGCTGTTAGATGTTCCTGCAATTTATCTGAGCGAATACATTATCAGCCATAAAGCCGAATATTACCAAAACCTGAAAAATGTGACCGAAAGCCAAGATTGGGAACCATACATATTCTACATGCTTGATATGATTGAAGTTACAGCACAAAACGGCCTAAAAAGATTGGATTCGATTGTAAGGCTTATGGATGAAACTGCTGCGGCAATTAAAACCAAACTGCCAAAAACCTATTCCAAAGATTTGATCGAAGTACTTTTTAAACTGCCCTACACAAAACGGCAAAACCTGATCGATGCCGGCCTTGGAACCCCAAAAACAGTCGGAAATTATTTAATTGCGCTTGAGGAAAACGGGTTCCTGAAATCGGTCAGGATTGGAAAAGAAAAACTATACCTGAATTACAGATTGTTGGAACTGTTGGAAAGTAAATTGTAAATAAACTTCAGCAAAATTTCCGTATATCAAACAAAATAACAAAGACATGACTATTTTTCCAGCGTTGGCCTCTACTTTATCCGAAAATGAACTTGGGGAATTTGCAAAAAAACAATATCGCTTATCCGAAGATTTTAGTTGCAAACTCTTTCGAACAGGAATCAACCACACCTATATACTTTCAAATAAAAAAACGAAATACGTGCTGCGGGTTTACTGTTACAACTGGCGATCAGAAACCGAAATCACCGAAGAAATAAAGCTTTTAAACCTGCTTAAAGCGCAAAACATCAGCATTTCTTATCCGATAACAGATCAAAACGGAATGTATATTCAGGCTTTAAATGCGCCTGAAGGACTTCGGTATGCGGTGCTTTTTTCATTTGGCGAAGGTGGTAAAGTCAGGTTTATCAATGAACAAATATGCTTTACGATTGGTGCAACTATGGCAAAAATCCATACTGTGACTTCCGGAAAAAAAATGGAGCGTATTGTGTATAATGATGATTCCCTTTTACAATCTTCGTATACCTACATTAAATCATTTTTTGCTGAAACTTTGGATGAAATGAAATACATCAGGGGAATTAGTGCTAAAATTGCCAAAACGTTTGCCACAACAAATTTGCCGGAACAACACAATGGCTTAGTACATCTCGACATTTGGTATGACAATATGAGCATTAAAAATGAAAACGACCTTACGATTTTTGATTTTGACAATTGCGGAAATGGCTGGCTTATTCTGGATGTAGCTTACTTCTGCAAACAATTGTTTCATATAGAAACAGATAAAAATGTTTATGAACAAAAGGTTTGCAGCTTTCTGCAAGGTTATCAAAAACACAGGCCGTTAAGCGACGAAGAACTGCGGTTGATTCCCGATTTTGGCGCTGCAATTTTCATCTATTATCTCGGAATGCAAGCAAAAAGATTCGATTGGTCGAATATATTTTTATCAGAAAATTATTTAAAGATGTATGTTGGGAAGATAAAATCCTGGATGGAATACCATCAATCATAGTAAAACTTACTGCTACAGCTAAAGTGTTGATTTTAAATGATTAGAATCAAAATTTTCGTAAATTCGTTATCTTGACAGCATTTAAAACCTCCTCAATTTAAGAAATTATGGAAAAATCAACCTCAAGGCGCGAAGCAATTCAAAACATCAGCTTATTTTCTGCGGCGATGTGCTTTCTTCCATTGGCATCGTGCAACAATTCAGCCAAAGATCTTAAAACAGAATCCTTACCGTTTAAAGCGCCTCTTCCTTTTTTAATTCCACCAAAAGCAGAGCTCGAAGTGGGACCATTGGGCAGTAATATGCGAACATTGATCAGAAGTACACAAACCAATAAGCAGTTTTCCTGCGTAGAAGCAGTTTTAGCTCCGAAGAAAATAGCAGGCTCACCACATAAACACGACAACCTCGATGAATTAATGTATGTCACTGAAGGTACCGCTTCGGTTTTATTAGGTGACGAAGTTATCGAAGTTTCTGCCGGAAGCTGGCACTTAAGACCCAGAGGGATCACACATGTAATTTGGAATTCAGGAAATGAAAATCTGAGACTTATAGACATGTATTTCAACCAAAACTTTGAAGATTATCTGGAAGAACTATACCATAAAATCATTCCGGAAGTTATAAAACGTAACGTATCATTTGAAGATCCTGAAATTGCCAAACGCGTGGCGGCACTCGATAAAGCATTCGGGCTTACCTATTACCCCGAAAAGAGCCAGGCTTTAATCGAAAAATATGGATTGAGCTAAATGCTTTCTGTTTGTAATAACAAATGGAAGATAGGGTGCTTATTTAATCCTTTTAAAAGAATTTATGTTCTGTCCATCTGTGATAGTCTTTTTATTGATTGGGTCTAATATCCATTTTCCGTCAACCACAAATTTGTAACTCAATTCGTTACTGTCGGTATCGGTGGTTATCATCCACTGCCCTTTTTCAAATATCAGTAAGTCGGATACTGCCGACCAGTTGTTAAAGTTTCCTGCTACCGCTACTGTTGTAGCGTCCTTAAAGCCTTTAAGTGTAAATGACACTTTTTTAAATACCGGAGCATCTGCTTTAAGCGCAGTCAAAACCGCATTTGCATTTTCTTTTGTTGCAACGTCAATGGCATTTTTAACAATTTGCTGCAGCGCCAATATTTGCGCATGATGTAATGCCATCTTGCTTTTAACAGACACATCGGGAGTTACACCCACGCCTTCCCAGTTGGTTTTTGTAATCGGACTAATCGCTCGTCCAAGTGGTATATTTATGGCAAAATGGTCGGTTATGTTTATAGTACCGCCGCCGTTAGCACCGCCGCCCGTAGTTTCCCCTATAATGGTTGCGCGTTTAAGATTCTTTAAATCATACGCCAGTTCTTCGGCACCCGAGAAAGTTGCACCGCCTGTTACAATATAAATCGGCTTATCTGTGTATTTTTTACCTGACACGTGGGCATAACTCCAATATTGATTTGTAACATCCCCCTGTCTCCAGTAAAGGTCAACAAGATGGACTGGTTTTTCAAAAAAGTAGCTGCAAATAAACGGTATGGCATCTGCTGACATACTGCCGCCACAGTTTCGCAGATCAATAATAAGTGCGTTAGTGTGCGACACATAATTCATCATAGCAGCATAAGTATCGCCCGCAAATTTCGGGGAGCAAAAGAAATTAAAATCAAGATACCCAATATTACCGCGAAGCACGTCAACTTTCCTGATGCCATAATTCATCAGTTTGAGTCTTTCGCCTTCAGCAGTGCTTTCCTGTTCCGGGTTGTTCAGCAAATCCTTTGAGGTATTGGGAGTTATCGGCTCAGGCGAGTAAAATACAGCCAGATGCTTGTCGCGGGCAGTGCTCCGTAAGTCCTCAGTTAGTGCGTTTGCAAAGGCATTACCATCTGTGAGGTTTTGATATTTTCTGGTTTTAACGGCTTCAACCAACATATTCTCTATTTTTTTCGCGGTTTCGGGAAATACATAACGGTTATTCAATTGCGTGATTATACTGTCAATGGCCTGCTGCCTGTCAGATGCTGTAATCTGTGCAATACTTGTGAAAGCATAAAACAAACACCAACAAAGCATAAAAATTCTGATTTTCATAATTAAGATTGATTGTGAATACATAAATACATTTGGTAAAACTTTTAATATTTGTTACACATATCAAGGTCAGCAGTACGATTAATTGATCCAAATCAATTTCAGTTAATCTGGCAGCTGCTTATAATTTCCCCCAAGCGATAAATCAAAACTTAGTCGCTATCCTAAAATCCTGTAACATTTTAATTTTCAGGTGAGCCAATCGTACTCTTTTTTGCAGTTATTAGGATAGTCACTTCAGGCATAATCTTATCGCTTCCGTAAAATTAAAACCTGTACAACAACCCAAATGTTGGCGCCTCAAAAATGTTTTTAAACACATTGAGGTTGGCTGAAAAACCGGAGGATTTCGCACTTGAATCAACACCATCAATTTCTATATTTAAAATATTATATTTCAAAACATTAGCCATTGTAAAGGATACTGCCAATTTTGGTGTTAGGAAGTAATTCATTCCGATATCAAATGCTGCATCGGTGTTTTTAATAGTACCTTTTTGCGTTACTTCCTGCCGGGTACTTTCATTTTTCATAGATCCGAAACCGGCATTGAGTTCAGCATAAGTATGGAAACGTTTTCCAAGTTTCAAAAAATAATAACGGGCAAAAATCTGGGCTCCAAAACCGTTGCCCTTATCGGTTTTACTTTGAGTTTCGTCATTTATAAGCTCTGTCATTGTAATTTTATTGCTAAGATAGGTTAGCCCGATTCCTGCGGCAAGACGATCTGTAAAGAAATATCCGACTTTTGGATTGACAAAAAAACTGTTTATTTTGGTTTCATTGTTTTCAACACCTTCGTCGACTTTCGTTTCTTTCAGGTTTGAGACGGTTAATTCTCCGCCAAGAAATAAGTTTCCTTTTACAAAACCATATTCTTCCGTTTCGCTTTTTTCTTGTGCGATAGACAAGCCAAATGTAAATAAAGCTGCCGTTGTGATGATTTTTTTCATGGTAAAGGTTTTAAGTTTCCTCGAAAGTAAATCATCTCATTAGCAACTGGTAGCGTCATTAATCCTATTGCTGGTTTGAATCAATGAACTGAAATTGATTCGAATTGCAACCGTAAAAATCATACAACATTGACTGAAAGTGGTATAACATAAATCAGGCGGTTAGATACTAGATTTGTCAGATTAAACTTAAACACTACAGAAATGAAAAAGATGAAATTTTTATTCGGAATGCTCGCTATTGGCGGATTGGTATTAACGTCGTGCAGTGATGACGATGAAAACAATGTGGTTGTAAACGACCCAAACGGTATTGCAGGTACGTATGAACTTGTAGAATACAGAACTCCGGGAGAAACAGACATTGATAAAGACGGTACGCCGCATCCGAATCAAGTGGACGAAACTGATTGTTACGATGAAAGCAATATTGTATTCAATGCCGACAATACGCTGACTTACAATTACAGGGCAATTACCATTTCAGAAGGAATTGGCACTTGTGCTTCGGCTCAGTTTGGCGGAACCTGGGAAATAACAGGAACTTCAGGAAACACAGTTTCAATCAGGGCAACCTACCAAAATGCCACCAATCAAACAGTGACATTAAATTTTACAAAAACCGGTAACAGGTTGTCACAAACTACGCTCATTGCACAATATCCAAACATCGTAAACAATGTTTTGGTCTATTCTACCGGATCTGTAACACTGATATTTGAAAAGTAAAACACCACTTTTTAAACTAAAAGCCTCACAATGTGGGGCTTTTTTTATAACTAACCCCTACAAAAAACTGATACGACTAGTATACATTCATAAACATTTCCTAAAAAAACAGCTTATTTCTACATATCGGGAAAAGTCGATATAGATTTGCATTATGGAAAACGTTGATATTTTCAAAGCACTTTCAAATACCACAAGGCTTCAAATGCTCGAGTGGCTTAAAGATCCGCAAGCCAATTTTCCCGAACAGGCAGAATATGGTTACGAACATGGCATCTGTGTCGGACAATTACAAGCCAAAGCCAAATTAACACAATCAACGGTATCAGAATATCTTTCCATATTACAGCGCGCCGGTTTCGTTACCGCAACCCGCGTAGGCCAATGGACGTATTACAGCCGCAATGAAACAGCCTTTGAATCGCTTGGCGAAACCATCAAAAACATTCTTTAATTTAATCACAACACAAATGAGTAATACTGCTTTATTCACGCCTTTCAGGTTAAAGACGCTCGACCTCAGAAACCGGATCGTCATGGCACCAATGACGCGTGCCTTCTCCCCTAACGGCGTTCCGACGGATGATGTCGTTTCCTATTATTCTTCCCGGGCCGCAAATGACGTGGGCCTGATTCTTTCAGAAGGAACGGTGATCAACCGGCCGTCTGCTTCAAATGATGCTAATGTGCCGCATTTTTATGGCGAACAATCACTGGCAGGATGGAAAAAAGTGATCGACGGCGTGCATGCTGCCGGCGGAAAAATGGGCCCGCAAATCTGGCATATGGGCGTTATGGACAACCACCATTCGGGTTGGCTGCCACCGGTTCCGTTTGAAGGACCGTCCGGGCTTAACAGACCGGATTTTAACAACGGCAGTACAATGACCGAAAAAGATATTGAAGCTACAATTTCAGCGTTCGGGCAGGCTGCTGCCGATGCCAAAGCTGCAGGTTTTGACTGTGTCGAAATTCACGGCGCTCACGGCTATCTGATCGACCAGTTTTTCTGGGAAGGTACAAACCAGCGTACCGATATTTATGGCGGAAAAACATTGGCAGAACGCACCAGGTTTGCCGTCTCAGTAATCAAAGAAATCAGGAAACGTGTGGGCGAAGATTTTGCGATCATCATGCGCCTGTCGCAATTTAAACCTTCAGATTATGATTATAAACTTGCCAAAACAGCCAATGAAATGGAAGCTTGGTTACAACCATTAGCCGATGCTGGAGTCGATATTTTTCACTGTTCACAGCGCCGTTTCTGGCAACCTGAATTTGAAGGATCCGATTTGAATTTTGCGGGCTGGGCAAAAAAACTAACTGGTAAAGCAACAATTACAGTAGGTTCTGTTGGATTAAGCGGTGATTTCTTCGGTGCATTTGCAGGAGAAAATTCTGAGCCTAGTTCGCTTGATGAACTCATCAGGCGCATGGATCGTGGCGACTTTGATTTGGTTGCCGTGGGCAGGCCGATATTGGCAGATCCGCATTGGGTCACCAAAATAAAAAACGGCCAAACCGACCAACTGATCGGCTTTAGCCCAGAAGCTTTAGGTTCGTTGACCTGGGTATAAATAAATCTTCTTATAAAAAAAGCCATGAAAATTTCATGGCTTTTTTATTTACAAAGTCATTGGCGATTTTAGCGCTTTGCTATTTTAACTGTCTTAGTAGTATTGTCAGCCGTAACTTTCACCAGATAAATTCCAGAAGCCAATCCTGATACATCAGCTGTCATTTCAAAATCATTCCCTTTTTGCATTAACAACTGCTGTCCCGACATATTTAATATTTCAAAATGCGTGATGTTAGCCACATTTTCAATATGCAATTCATCTGTTACAGGATTGGGATACAAGCGTAATGTTGTGTGGTCAAAATCATGAATATCCAGGCGTTGTTCAACTGTTCCTTTGAATGTGAAATCATAAATCGTAAAACGGTCAGAAGCATTCGCAGATCCGAAAGGATATATTCTAAAAGTAATCGATGACGTAACATTTTGGTAAGCCGTTCCACTTAAATTGACAATTACGGGTGTCGAAAATGAAGCCCTCGATTGCGGAATATTGATTGCATAATTACTCAGGTTCGAGCGCACAACAGCTGGTGCGCTGTTTGGTCCGCCTGAAAAACCAAGGTTATATTCCAAAGTCGTGTAATTGATCTGATGGCCAGAATTGGGTGTTATCGTAAATTCAAAATAAGCGGTATTGTCAACTGCCGGTGTATTCCAACTGCTTACGCTATAGGCATTTGCCTCAGATCCGGCAACTAAACCTGTACTCCGCCCGATTCCTGTGGCTGTAACGTTCGGATCGGTTTCCTGCCCATCTGTAAATGGATTAAACTGGCTCGGATTATTGCCGTTGATGGCATTCTTAAAAATGAAACCTTGTGCCGATAAGGGCAACGCGACAGTAAACATAATGGCAATGAAAATAATGCATAATGTTTTAAAAGGTACTTTTTGATTCATGGTTGTTGACTTTTTTCGGTTTTGGATTATCTTTTTAGTGAAAAATGTGCTTTAAATTCTTCTTGGATCCCTTTGTTGTTTTGGTATTCGAGTTGGAACCAAAAGTCTGTTGCCGGAAGCGGCTGCCCGTTGTACGTTCCGTCCCAGCCATTATTTTCAGATGGTTTGAGTACTTTGATTAATTTCCCCATACGGTCAAATATGTGAATTACAGATCCGTTTTTATTGGGTAAACTGCCAATATTCCACGTATCGTTGTAACCGTCGCCATTGGGCGTAAAAAAACGCGGATAATTGAGCACATATACAGAAAGGTTCACTGTACCACAGCCTTTGGTGTCAATTATTGTAACCGTATTTTCGCCATCTTTTACATAATCGAATACACTACCTTGTTGAAATGGACCGTCATTCAACTGGAATCTGTAACGGTCTGAAAGCGGCGAAACGGTAACCGTTATGGTTTGATTGTTATGAAAATCCTGAGTCGCCACAGCCGTAGCTGATGGAATTTCCGAAACGCCTAATGTACATTCTGCAAATTGCGAACAACCTGTTACACTATTGGTAACCAAAACTTTATAAACACCTACTTCTTTAGCTACATGAATATTTCCGGAAGTTGGCAATATTTGATTGTTAAGCGTCCATACGAAAGAATGTCCGGCATTAGGAACGTTGGAATCCAGGATAATATCTGAAATGAAAAGTCCGGTTTTACCATCAACGCAAAAGTTCTGATCCTTAAGTTTTGGTTTCGGCAATGGCTGCACATTAATTGTATGCGATACCGTTTTGCTACAATTACCGACAGTGATCGTATATGAAATAACAGTCGTTCCAGCGGCAATTCCCGAAACTATCCCGGTAGTACTAACAATTGCGGCTGTTGTATCCGAAGACGACCAGATTCCGCCCGAAACCGTATTGGAAAGTGTGATGGTATTGCCTTCGCAAACCTGATGCACTCCGGCAATTGGCGATAATAAAACTGATGTAATGTTTATCGTCAAAGATTGCGTCGTTGCACATTGCCCGGAATTCGGCGTAAACGTATAAATTCCGCCAACCGTATTGCTAAAGGTCGTTGGAAACCACGTCCCGGAGATTCCGTTCGGAGAAGTATTTCCAATCGAAATCACATCGCCACTGCAAATGTTCCAAACCGATTGAAAATTCGGAACCGTGGCCGCATTGATTGAAATGGTGATCGATTGCGTCGTCGCACATTGCCCGGCGTTTGGCGTAAAAGTGTAAGTTCCGTCGATTGTATTGCTGAAAGTCGTTGGAAACCAGGTTCCGGAAATTCCGTTTGGTGAAGTATTTCCAATCGAAATTACATCACCGCTGCAAATGTTCCAAACCGATTGAAAATTCGGAACCGTTGCCGGATTGATTGAAATGGTGATCGATTGCGTCGTCGCACATTGCCCGGCATTTGGCGTAAACGTATACGTTCCGCCAGTTGCATTGCTGAAAGTCGTTGGAAACCAAGTTCCAATAATTCCATTTGGTGAAGTGTTTCCAATCGAAATTACATCACCGCTGCAAATGTTCCAAACCGATTGAAAATTCGGAATTGTTGCCGGATTGATTGAAATGGTAATTGATTGCGTCGTCGCACATTGCCCGGAATTCGGCGTAAACAGATAAGTTCCACCGATTGTATTGCTGAAAGTTGTTGGAAACCAAGTTCCAATGATTCCATTTGGTGAAGTGTTTCCAATGGCAATCACATCACCGCTGCAAATGTTCCAAACCGATTGAAAATCAGGAACCGTTGCCGGATTGATTGAAATGGTGATGGATTGCGTCGTCGCGCATTGCCCAGCATTTGGCGTAAACGTATATGTTCCGCCAGTTGCATTGCTGAAAGTCGTTGGAAACCACGTCCCGGAAATTCCGTTCGGAGAAGTGTTTCCAATCGAAATCGCATCGCCGCTGCAAATGTTCCAAACCGATTGAAAATTCGGAACCATGGCCGCATTGATTGAAATGGTGATCGATTGCGTCGTCGCACATTGCCCAGCGTTTGGCGTAAACGTATATGTTCCGCCAGTTGCATTGCTGAAAGTCGTTGGAAACCAAGTCCCGATAATTCCGTTTGGAGAAGTGTTTCCAATCGAAATTACATCACCGCTGCAAATGTTCCAAACCGATTGAAAATTCGGAACCATGGCCGGATTGATTGAAATGGTGATCGATTGCGTCGTCGCGCATTGCCCGGCGTTTGGCGTAAAAGTGTAAGTTCCGCCGATTGTATTGCTGAAAGTCGTTGGAAACCAGGTCCCGATAATTCCGTTCGGAGAAGTGTTTCCAATCGAAATCGCATCGCCGCTGCAAATATTCCAAACCGATTGAAAATTTGGAACCGTGGCCGGATTAATTGAAATGGCGATTGATTGCGTCGTTGCACATTGCCCGGAATTCGGTGTAAACGTATACGTTCCTCCGATTGTATTGCTGAAAGTCGTAGGAAACCAAGTCCCAGAAATTCCATTTGGTGAAGTGTTTCCAATCGAAATCGCATCACCACTGCAAATATTCCAAACCGATTGAAAATTTGGAACCGTGGCCGGATTGATTGAAATGGCGATTGATTGCGTCGTTGCACATTGCCCGGAATTCGGTGTAAACGTATACGTTCCGCCGATTGTATTGCTGAAAGTCGTAGGAAACCAAGTTCCAGAAATTCCATTTGGTGAAGTGTTTCCAATCGAAATCGCATCACCACTGCAAATATTCCAAACCGATTGAAAATTCGGAACCGTTGCAGCATTGACATTTATGGTTATGGATTGCGTCGTTGCACATTGCCCGGAATTCGGTGTAAACGTATACGTTTCACCGATTGTATTGCTGAAAGTTGTTGGAAACCACGTCCCGGAAATTCCGTTTGGTGAAGTATTTCCAATCGATATCACATCGCCGCTGCAAATATTCCAAACCGATTGAAAATTTGGAACCGTTGCCGGATTGATTGAAATGGTGATCGATTGCGTCGTCGCGCATTGTCCGACATTTGGCGTAAACAGATAAGTTCCGCCAGTTGCATTGCTGAAAGTCGTTGGAAACCAAGTCCCGGAAATTCCTTTTGGTGAAGTATTTCCAATCGAAATCACATCGCCACTGCAAATGTTCCAAACCGATTGAAAATTCGGAATTGTTGCCGGATTGACTTCCAATTGCGCTGCGTTACTCACCAATACATTACCTCCGGATGTCATCTGGCAATAATACTGATTCGCATCAAAATTCGCCGGAACCGGATTAATTGTCAAACTATTCAAACCTGCACCAGAATACGGCGATACATTCGCAACATTGACCCAATTTCCAAGATTATCAAGCACTTTCCATTGGTAATTATAACCAGTCGGATTAGACAAAGACGCCGTAAAAACAACCGAATTGTTCTCACATGATATTTTGCTCGTTGGCGATGTAACCGTTGGTGGCGTCACTGTCGAAACGGTATGGCGCCCGATATTGGCACAACTTTCCGTACTCGAAGAATTCTGATTCCAGTCGTTTGAATTATACGCTGGCTTTGGCGCCACCGCATTCGCATTCCTTATCATACTGTACCCGACATTTGCAGGCGTATGAATATTGTCGATTAAGGTAGAACCATTGTACAATTCAAATTCATCATTCGAATTAAATCCGGTAGAATAATGCTGGCCTGAAGTAATGCCGCAAGGAACGGTTCCGGTACCAATGCCAACAAGAAAAATACCGCCGGGCGGAATCGTTCCAGTAAGATTAATAGTATAAAATGTACTTCCGCCAATGTCGCCATACCGCCTGATGGAATAACCTGAAAGGTTGACTGCTGCAGCAGTTCCGTTATAAATTTCAATGATTCCGCCATCTCCGGCCTGAGCGTCATACAACTCTGAAATATATATATCGCTTGAATAATTTGTCGCAGCAGTAGTTTTAATAACTGTAAAAGATGCTGCGGAAAATCCTTCACAGCCATTCGTAACCACACTCACATTTCCTGAAGTGACGCCTGGCGGCAAATAAGCCTCAATAACGGTATCCGAAATCACAGTAAAGCTGCTTGCCGTGCCGTTGAATCGCACAGCAGTAGTTCCGCTGCCTGCCAGGAAGCCGTTTCCGTTAATGATTACCAAGGTATTTTGTGGCCCGGAAAGCGGTGTGAAAGAAGCAATCGTTGCCGAGGTACAATTGGATGTAACGCTTCCATACAATTTAAAATCATCCAAACGGAATGTACCGTTTCCTGTGCTGTTGCTGATGTTGATCGTGACGGTCACTGTTCCGGTGAGTCCGGAAATGGTATTGCTGACGGCTGTATTTCCGAGTGCTGCTCCGGCTGTACCCGTTGTCCCATTTCCGACGGGAATCCCGTTGACCGCCATCGTCCAGTTTTGCGGGCCGGTATTGCTTCTTTGCCTCCAGAAATCAAAAGCAGTAATGTCTGCCTGAAAACCTGCCGATACATCAAAAGTCAAAGTGATTGTGGCATTCGTTGCCGTCGTAATCCGAATAGCTTCTCCGGTTGCACCGGTATTACTTGTCCATGAAGAAACACTGTTGCGCCACGAAGAATTTTGCAAATGGGAATCGAGAATATTCGGATTTACATTATAAGGATGGTTAGTAATGGCCGTGGTCCCAAAATTATGCGAATAAATCTGTGCTTTAGCCAATGGCGTGATCAGCAAAAAACAAAAAATATAAAACAAAATGTTGCTTTTCCGGATCAGGCTGTTGGATTTCAAAGACATATTTAAAGGATTGGTTTTCTAATGACGTTTCCGGGGAACGAAATTACAGTCCTACTGTTTCCTTATGATGCTGTTTGATTTATGAAATATTTACTAAACTGTTAAGTAAGGCATTCGATTCTTTCTAAAATGTTAATTGTCAGTTCAGAAAATGTTACCTGTTAATGTAAACCCAACCTGTCAAAGGTTTAGCGGTGGCGGTTGTAATGACATAATAATAAACGCCATCGGGTAGCAAATCGCCTTTATTGGTTGCGCCGTTCCATTGGTTGGTATAATTGATGGCATGGTAAACTTCAGTTCCGTATCGGTTAAAAATACTGAGCGTTTTTACATCAAGTCCGGTTAGGTCGAAAGTATCATTTTTATGGTCGTTGTTTGGTGAAATTCCTTTCGGAATACTACAAA
>Ga0081606_1000124_pt2 | contig 35218 bp, 29 predicted proteins | sample EareggfetidaYelm_FD_71127 | JGI IMG/M metagenome (GOLD analysis project Ga0081606, IMG submission 71127) | Earthworm egg capsule microbial community from the University of Washington, USA - E. fetida Yelm (SPADES assembly) (version 2) | ecosystem: Host-associated > Annelida > Reproductive system...
GCCGCAGCCACTTGCGCGGCGCTCCAGTGCAGATGGGCATCGAGACAGAATGCCGCAGGCTCGGCCCGCGCCTGCGCAACGGGCAGCAACTGCCAACCGCCGGCGTGCTGGACCAGGGCCGCATCGGCGACCCGGCCCAGGCTCGCATTGGCGCAGTGCAGGCCGCCCGCTGCATCGACCCGGCCTTGCGCGAGGGTGATGCTGCCGCCGGCGGCAGCGGCGCAGCCGGCCTGCGCGAGCAGCGCGCGCGCCACCATGGTCTCGGCCAGCGGAACGGGCAGATGGTGGGCGCCACACAGTTCCCAGACCGCAAACACCTGTGCCAGCGACAGGCCCGCGCCGCCCTGGTCTTCGGGCAGCAGCGCATCGGCAAAGCCCGCGTTTTCGAGATGCGTCCACAGCGCCCGGGGCGAACCCCCGGCCTCGATGGCGCGCACCTGCCCGGCGCTGCATTGGTCGCGCAGCAACGGGCCGGCGGCGGCGGCAAAAAGATCGTCGCGGGTGTCCAGGGTGTCCATGGCGCTCCTCAGCGCAGTCCGAGTCCGCGCGCAATCATTGCGCGCAGGATGTCGCGCGTGCCGCCGCGCAGGGAAAACGACGGCGCCACCCCGGTCACATAGTTCAACGTGCGCAGCAGTTCGAGCGGAACCTCGGCGGTGTCGTCGCGCGCGAACAGATCGTCGGCGATGGCGGCAGGAATGTATTGCTCCAGCGTGGTGCCAAGCTCCTTGACCAGCGCCGCCGGCACCACGGGACTTGCGCCGCGCATGAGTTGCTGCTGGATCGAGACGGACATCGCGCGCAGCGGCGCCAACTGTGTGAACACCTGGCCGGCCAGCCGCAAGGCGCTCTGGCTGCGGCCCTGCGGGGTGCGAACCCAGGCCAGCCACTGGTCGAACAGCACGATGCTGGAAAACAGGCGCTCAGGCCCGCTGCGCTCGAATGCCAGTTCGGCCGTGACCTGCTCCCAGCCCTGGCCCTCCTGGCCAATCAGCGCCTCGGGCGACAGTTGCACCTGATCGAAAAACACTTCGCAAAAGTGGCTATCGCCGGCAAGGTCGGTGATCGGCCGCACCGACACGCCGGGCAGCGCCAGGTCGACGATGACCTGCGAGAGCCCCTGGTGCCGGTCGGCAGCCGCGCCTGAACTGCGCACCAGCGCGATCATGTACTGGCAGTGCTGGGCGTTGGTGGTCCAGATCTTCTGGCCATCGAGCAGGAAACCCTGTGCGTTGGGCCGGACACGGGTTTTCACGCTCGCCAGGTCCGAGCCGGCGCCAGGCTCGCTCATGCCGATACAAAAGAACGCCTCGCCCCGGCAAATGCGCGGCAGGTAGAACTGCTTTTGCGCCTCGGTGCCGTACTTCAGGATCAGCGGGCCGCTTTGGCGATCGGCGATCCAATGCGCGCCCACGGGCGCGCCGAAGTTGAGGAATTCCTCCACCAGCACATAGCGCGCAAACGGGCTGCGGCCAGCGCCGCCATATGCGCGCGGCAAGGTGATGCCAAGCCAGCCGCGCTGGCCCAGCGCGCGGCTGAACGCGGCGTCATGCCCGCCCCAGGAGCGCGCGCGCTGATGGGGCGGCAGGTCTTTGATGGCCTGCGCGAGAAAGGCGCGCACCTGCGGGCGCAACGCCTCGTCCTCGGCGGGGATTTGGGTGATGCCCAGGGAGTCGAGCGGGTTCATGGGGCCGGTGGCGGGGTCATCGATGGTTTTTGCTGTCGCGCCGGTCGATGAATTCATCGATGCCCATCAAAAGGGCAAATGTTTGCCACAGTGGCCGATAACGATTTTTCTCTCGTCTGCGACCCACTCGAAATAAACACGCAAGGTCTCGGCCAAGCTATCTTTCACGCCATGCTTCAAATGTTTTTCCATCACGAGCTTGCGCCCCTGGTAGATGAATGTACGACGCTGCTTTCCGTCGTTGGTGAGCGCTTGGGCTTCGTTGGCCGCATAATTGGATTGTCCGAACACGGCTTTGGCCTGTTGTTCGGTTTTGCCGTCGGCAAGCGCCGACCAATAATCGGTCGCCAGTTTCAACAAGAGTTCGCAGGCGGTGGCGCCTTTCGAGAATCCACCCCGGTCCGACTCTTTCGCCGAACTGGCGGCCGTCTTCAGAAACACGAGCCGGTCCGCGTATAAGGTGGATATCAGTTCCTGAACCTGCTGCAGACCGGGGCTGCCCTTCAGTACTGCGGCAACCAGTTCGCGTAGCGGCTCTGGCGCTGGGGCCATGTCATCCCGGACTTCGTCGTTGGCCCGATATCCACGCCGGACATGCTTCAGACTTTCGATCGTCGCCTGGAATTCCCGCTCCTTTTGATCGTGCTCGGCGCGGATGCCTTTTATCTCGTCATCCTTGGCGCGCGACTCTTCCCCGGCCGTTTCCAGCAGTTTCATGTATTCAGTCAACTCGACAGACTGTTCGCCGCCCCCTGCCTGCTCGATCATCCGCGCCAGTTGGGCACGGAGGCGGGCCTGGCTTACCATCTCTTGGGAAATGTGTCTCCATGAGTTCGGCAAGTTGGTGCGGTGAGTGACTGTAGCCAGAATCTCCGGCACCAGGATGTCGGCAGTTTTCCCCGGGAGAATCAATGAACTCTTGCAAAGACTTCTTTGATCGCCCCAGCGTGGGAAAACTGTGTTGACCGCTCCGCCAAAAGCCATATAGCGCCGGCCCACGATATTTTCGATGGCAAAGGTATCTGCCATGGCAGGCACCTCGACGACATCGGCCAGCCCCACCAATATGGAGCGCAAACGCTCCGGGTCCACAGGATAAGCATCATATGCAGTGCTGCTGATCAGCACGATCGGAAAGTCGCGCTCGATGCGCTCCACCTCACACAGAAATGCGGGGGCGCTCTCTTCGGTCAAGCGCTTGACCATCAGCCCGGGTGTCTGTTCGACCGGATTGCATTCCTTGATCAGTTGCTCCACCAGATCGGGGCGCGTCGGCCGAACCGGTGCCGTCACGAGCACGCTGATCTCATCGGTTTTCAGCAGCAGCGAACACTCGACGGCCTGGTCCGCCGCTTCTTGCCGCAAGCCCACTTCGGTGGTTCGCCTTCTGCCAGGCACCTCGGCGTCACCATGACTGAAGCGCGCGCAGAACAGGTAGGGATAGGTGGTCTGGTTGTCATCGACCGCAGTGGTCCTCGAACTGAGGGTGCTGCCGTCTTTCAATTTGAATTCGCGAATGCCCTGCGCCAGTCGCGTGCCATCGACATAACTGCATGTGCGTTGCCCCACCCATTTCGCAACCAATTGAATGATCTTGTCAGGCCCACCAATCGGTTTCAATACCAAACTATTGGCGTAGATCAGCATGATTTACTTGTTGCCTTCCCGCTGTATATCCCCCAGGCACAGGTACTTGATTTCCACATAGTCATCGATGCCGTGGTGCGAGCCTTCGCGGCCCAGGCCCGATTGCTTGACGCCGCCGAAGGGCACATGCTCGGTGGCCAGGATGCCGACGTTGACGCCGACCATGCCGTATTCCAGCGCTTCGCCGACACGGAAGATGCGGCCCAGGTCGCGGCTGTAGAAGTAGCTGGCCAGGCCAAACTCGGTGTCGTTGGCGGCGGCGATGGCTTCTTGCTCGGTCTTGAATTTGAAGATCGGCGCAAAGGGGCCGAAGGTCTCTTCGCGGGCGCACAGCATGTCCGGCCTGGCGTCGGCCAGCACGGTAGGCTCGAAGAACTGGCCCGAGCCCAGGTTTGGCAGGCGCTGGCCGCCGGTGACGATCCGGCCGCCCTTGGCGATGGCGTCCGCCACATGGCGCTGCACCTTCAGCACGGCGGCTTCTTCGATCAGCGGGCCTTGGTTCACGCCGGCGTCGAAGCCGTTGCCGACCTTGGCGGTCAACACCTTGGCAGCGAACTTTTGCACGAATTCGTCGTACACGGCTTCCTGCACGTAAAAGCGGTTCGTGCACACGCAGGTCTGGCCGGCGTTGCGGTACTTGCTGGCAAAAGCGCCTTCCACGGCGCTGTCGATGTCGGCGTCGGCAAACACGATGAACGGCGCGTTGCCGCCCAGTTCCAGCGACATCTTCTTGACCGTGGGGGCGCTTTGCGCCATCAGGATGCGGCCCACTTCGGTGGAGCCGGTGAAGCTGATGTGGCGCACCACGTCGCTGGCGCACAGCACCTTGCCGATGGCGATGGAGTTGTCGCTGTCGGCGCACAGGATGTTGAACACGCCTGCCGGTATGCCGGCGCGCAACGCCAGTTCGGCGGCGGCCAGCGCCGTCAGCGGCGTCAACTCGGCCGGCTTGATGATCACCGGGCAACCGGCGGCCAGCGCCGGCGCCACCTTGCGCGTGATCATGGCCAGCGGGAAGTTCCAGGGCGTGATCGCCGCGCATACGCCGATCGACTGCCGCAGCACCAGCAGGCGGCGGCTGTTGTCGAACTGGGGCAGGGTCTCGCCGTTGATGCGCTTGGCTTCTTCGGCAAACCATTCGACGAAGCTGGCGCCGTAGCCGACCTCGCCCTTGGCCTCGGCCAGCGGCTTGCCCTGCTCGGCGGTCATGATGCGGGCCAGGTCGTCCTGGTGGGCCAGCAGCAACTCGCACCATTTGCGCAAGATGATGCTGCGCTCTTTGGCGGTTCTGGATTTCCAGGGGCCCCAGGCGGCGTTCGCTGCGGCGATGGCGGCGTCGGCGTCGGCCGGTCCCAGGTTGGCCACGTCGGCCAGTTTCAGGCCGGTGGCCGGGTCGAGCACGTCAAAGCGCCGGCTGCCGGCGACCCAGCGGCCATCGATGAGTCCGTCGGTCTTGAGCAGGCTGGGGTCGTTGAGCGTGGCGAGGGGGGAGGTCTTCATGTCCATGGCAAGGCTTCCGGGGAGGTACGGCACAGGTTGCCAATGTAGCACCGACCAGTGCCCGGGGGTTGCCGTGCGGCCATGGCCAGCGCAGATCGCGCCCTCATGCCCGCCGCCCGCGCAGCCATTCCAGCACCAGCAGCAAACTGGTGGTGAACAGGATCAGCAAGGTGGCCACGGCGGCAATGGTGGGGGTGATGTTTTCGCGGATGCCGGTGAGCATCTGGCGCGGCAAGGTGGCCTGCCCGGCTCCGGCCAGAAAGAGCGTGACCACCACTTCATCGAACGAGGTGGCAAACGCCAGCAGGGCGCCCGAGATCACCCCGGGCGCAATCACCGGCAGCGTGACGCGAAAAAAACTGCGCAGCGGTGTCGCGCCCAGGCTCAGCGAGGCGCGCACTAGGTTGTGGTCAAAGCCCGCCAGCGTGGCCAGCACGGTGGTCAGCACGAAGGGTGCGCCCAACGCGGCGTGCACGATGATCAGCCCGAAGTAGCTGTCTGCCAGGCCCAGCGGCGCAAAGTACAGATAGGTGGCCACGCCCACGACGACGATGGGCACCGCCATGGGGGCGATCAGCAGGCTCATCAGCAGGCCCTTGCAAGGCAACTCTGCCCGCGCCAGGCCCACCGCCGCCAGCGTGCCCAGGGCCGTGGCGATGACCGTGGCGGCCGGCGCGACGATGGCGCTGTTGCGCGCCGCGCGGGCCCATTCGGCCGACTCGAACAGATGGCGATACCACTTGAGCGACCAGCCGGGGATGGGGTAGACCAAAAAGGAACTGCCCGAGAACGACAGCGGCACCATCACCAGGATGGGCGCGAGCAAAAACACCAGCAGCGCCACGCACAGCGCGCGCAGCAGCCACCAGGCGATCTTGTCGGCCAGCGTGGCGTAACGGGGAAACCGGGGCAAGAAGGGAAAAAGGGGTCGGGGCAACATGGGCTGGTCCGCTCGATGGCAGCCGTGAAGGTGCGCGCCGAACGGGTGGGCTAATGGACTGAACGGGTGGGCTAATGGATCGGTTGCTCCTTGCCGATGCGGCGGTACACACCATACAGCAGCAGCGTGGCGAGCAGCAGCAGGGCGCTCAATGCGCAGGCCATGCCCCAGTTGACATCCACATTCGTATAACGGGCGATGTAGTAGCTCAGCATCTGGTCGTCGGCCCCGCCGAGCAGCGCCGGGGTGATGTAGTAGCCCAGGGCCAGGATGAACACCAGCAGCGCCCCGGCGCCGATTCCCGGATAGGTCTGCGGCACGTAGACGCGCAAGAAGGCGGCCCAGGGCGGACTGCCCAGCGACACCGCTGCGCGCAGGTAGCTCGGCGGCACGTTCTTCATCACGCTGTACAGCGGCAAGATCATGAAGGGCAGCAGGATATGCACCATCGCAATCACCACCCCGGTGCGGTTGAACAGCAGCGCCAGCGGTTCGGCCACCAGGCCCAGGCCGATCAGGGCGCGGTTGACCAAGCCTTCGGACTGCAACAGCACGATCCAGGCGGCCACGCGCACCAGCACCGAGGTCCAGAACGGCACCAGCACCAGGATCATCAGCACATTGGCCGAGCGCGCCGGCAGCGCGGCCAGCCACCAGGCCAGCGGGTAGCCCAGCAGCAGGCAGCACAGCGTGACCACCAGGCTGATCTGGAAGGTGCGCAGCAGAATGCCGACAAACGCGCGCTGGTCTGCGGGCATGCGCTCGATCCGGCCCTGCGCATCGCGCTGCAGGTCCAGCGCGGCCAGCAGGTAGTCGGGCGTCCAGCGCGCGCCATTCTTGGCGATCGCGCGCCACAGCGGGGCCTGGCCCCAGCGCGGGTCGGCCTGCAGCAGTCGCTGCCGGATGGCCTCGTCGGAGCCGGCAAAAGGCCGGCTGCGGTAGGCGCCCATCACCATCGAGCGCGCACCCGGCACTTCGGAGTTCAGGCGCCGCGCCAGCGCGCCGGCGTCCGCGCCGTCGGGCAGATCGGCCAGGTCGCGCACCAGCGCTGCATAGGCGGCGGCCGGGGGCGCGTCGCGCCGGTCCCAGCCATCGAGCGCGCGTATGGTGCCGGGCAAGGCCCGGGCCACCTCGGGGTTTTCCACGGCGCGCAGCAGCAGCGCGGCAATGGGCAGCAGCAGCGTGAGCAGCAGGAACAGCAGCAGCGGCAAGGTCAGGCTGAACGCCCGCCATTGGCGCCGCCGCTGCGCGCGCGCCAGGGCTTGGCGCAATGCGCCGGGGGCGCTGCCGTCCGCTGCGCCCACCGGAGCACCTTCGGGCGGCCGTGCAGCGCTCACCAGGGTACCTTCGCCTTCGGCTGCGGTGTGAGCGCCTTCGGGCGGCCGTGCGCCGCTCACCGGGATACCTTCGCCTTCGGCTGCGGTGTGAGCGCCTTCGGGCGGCCGTGCGCCGCTCACCGGGAGACCTTCGCCTTCGGCTGCGGTGTGAGCGCCTTCGGGCGGCCGTGCGCCGCTCACGCCAAGTCGTTCCTGCATGGCAAGGGCGGGCTTGCGGGCTTACCCGCTCACTGTGTGGCCCAGACGGCAAAGCGCTTTTCCAGCATCTCGCCCTGGTCGGCCCAGAAACCCACGTCGAACCGCAGCGCTTGCCGGGCATTGTTGGCCGAGGTGGGCAGTCGTTCCAGGGTCTTTGCGTCGAGTTGGGCCATGGCCTTGGTGTTGGTCGGGCCATAGGCGATTTGCCGCACGTACACCGCCTGGTTGTCGGCCTGCAGGCTGAAGGCGATGAATTTCAGCGCCTCATCCTTGTTCGGCGCGCCTTTGGGGATGGTCCAGTACTCCAGGTCGTAGATGCTGCCGGGCCAATGGATGCGAAGGTTGCGCCCTTCGCGGTTGGCCGCGTCGATGCGCCCGTTGTAGGCCGTGCTCAGCACCACATCGCCGGCCACCAGGAACTGCGGCACCTGCGCGCCGGCGGCCCACCACTGGATATGGGGCTTGAGCGCGGTGAGCTTTTTGAAGGCCCGGTCGGCGCCCTCCCGGGTGGCCAGCAGCGGGTACACATCGGCGGGCTTGACGCCATCGGCCAGCAGCGCAAATTCGAGGTTGTAGCGGGCGCCCTTGCGCATGCCGCGCTTGCCGGGAATCTTTTGCGTGTCGAAGAAGTCGGCCCAACCGCCGGGGGCGGTCTTGAGCTTGTCGCCGTTGTAGGCCATCACGGTCGACCACACCAGGAAACCCACGGCGCAGTCGGTGATGGCGTCAGGCATCAGCTCGTTCTTGCTGGCGATCCGGCTGTAGTCGATCTTCTCGAACAGCCCCTCATCGCAGCCGCGCACGGCGTCGGGGGTCTCGACTTCGAGCACATCCCAAGTGACTTTTTTGGCCTCGACCATAGCCTTGAGCTTGGCCTGCTCGCCGTTGTACTCCAGCGCCACGATCTTGCTGCCGGTCTGCTTCTCGTAAGGCTCGTAATAGGCTTTCTTCTGGGCGTTGGCGGCGGCGCCGCCAAAGTTCACGACGGTGATGGACTGCTGCGCCAGACCGGGCAGGGCCATGCCGGCACACAGGGCGGCGCAGGCGAGCAGGCATTGGTTTTTCATGGGGCGGTTTCCTTCCGGGAGGGGCTGTGGGGACGGGCGGGCGGGACATCAGGGCTGGCTGGCAGCGCAGGCATAGATGCGCATGGCTTCGGGCGGGAACTGCAACTGCACGGCATCACCGGCCTGCGGGTGGGCACCGGCGCCGGTCAACGGCAGTTTGACGGTGGCCAGCGCCTGGCCGGGGGCGATGGCGCACAGCAGGCGCAGGTGGTCGCCATGGTAGATGACGCGGGCCACCGTGGCATCCAGCGCCGGGCCTTGCGGCGTGGCGGCGGTGCGCAGCGCGATGCGCTCGGGGCGGATGCAGGCCTCGGCCCGCGTGCCGGGGGCGGCGTGGTTCACATTCACGCCCGGCAGCCGCCGGCCATCGGGCAGTTGCAATGCGCAGCACGCTCCGCTGCCTTGCAAGGTGCCGCCAAGCACGGTGCTGTCGCCGACGAAGCCGGCCACGAAGCGGTTGGCCGGGGTTTCGTACAACGCCTGCACATCGGCCAACTGCTCGATCGCGCCCTGGTTGAACACGGCCACGCGGTCGCTCATGGTCAGGGCCTCGCCCTGGTCATGGGTGACATAGACGAAGCTCAGGCCCAGTTGGTGGTGCAGTTCCTTGAGCTCGATCTGCAACTGCTCGCGCAACTGCTTGTCGAGCGCGCCCAGCGGTTCATCCATCAGCACCAGCCGGGGGTTGAACACCAGGGCGCGGGCCAGCGCCACGCGCTGCTGCTGGCCGCCTGACAGGCTGGCCGGCCGGCGCTCTTCCAGGCCCGACAGGCGCACCATCGCCAACGCCTTGCGCACCCGCTCGGTCTGCTCGGCGCGGGGCACTTTGCGCACCGACAGCGGGTAGGCCAGGTTCTGGCCCACCGTCAGGTGCGGGAACAGCGCGTAGTTCTGAAACACCATGCCGAAGTTGCGCTGGTGCGGCGGCGTGCGGGTGATGGGCTGGCCATCGAGAAAAATCTCGCCGGCGGTCGGCGATTCAAACCCGGCCAGCATCATCAGCGTGGTGGTCTTGCCCGAACCGGATGGCCCGAGCAGGCTCAGAAACTCGCCGCGCCGGATATCCAGGTCCAGCGCGCGCACCGCCAGTTGTTCGCCGTCGTAGCTCTTTTGCACGCCGCTGAAGCGGACCAGGGGTTGCGCGTCGTTCATGGTGGGTGGCGGTCTGGGCTGTATCTCGGCGGGGCGGCTCATGAAGCTCGGCAGCGGCTGAATATAGCGGTTTTGGCCGCAGGCGAATGATTTTCGTGCACCGCAGCTATTAAAACGATAGCGGTCGAGTGTGCCGGCCCAGAGCGTGCGGGCCGGTACTAGCACTGGCTGCGGTACCGGCCGGTGCTGCCCGCACCAGCGATCGATGGCATCAGCATGAATCGCGCCAAGTCGTCGATCGCAACGCGCTTGGCCGTCGCCATGGCCGATGCGGCGCGGTGTGCCAGCTCGGGTTCGAGCCGGCTGTCGGCAGCGGGGTGCGCAAGACGGGATGTGCAAGGCGGCATGCGCCAGACCTGCCCGGCGGTCATCGTGGGCAACGCTGCGGCCCGGCGGATGCCGGATGCGGTGCGGCGGCATGTCGGGTTTGAACAAGTGTGCGTCTGTCAGACGCAAGCCTACGCGGCACAGGCAGAGACAATGCAAGCGGATTCGCCGGCCCCCCTTACTCCACGATTGCCCACGATCCCCACGAGATCACATGCGACCAATGCGCGGCCAAAATTACTCGCTCTGGAGCCTGTTCAAGCATGGCCTGGGCCACCATCTGCGCTGGGAGCCGGCCTGGGAGCGGGTGGCGCTCAAGCCGGACTACGACGTGGTGATCGTCGGCGGCGGCGGACATGGCCTGGCGACGGCCTACTACCTGGCCAAGAACCACCCGGCGGTGGGCCGCATCGCGGTGCTGGAAAAGGGCTATCTGGGCGGCGGCAACACGGCGCGCAACACCACCATCGTGCGCTCGAACTATCTGTGGGACGAGGCGGCGCAGCTCTACGAGCACTCGCTCAAGCTGTGGGAGGGCTTGAGCCAGGAACTGAACATGAATGTGATGTTCAGCCAGCGCGGCGTGTTCAACCTGGGCCATACGCTGCAAGACATGCGCGACATCGAGCGCAGGGTCAACGCCAACGCGCTGCAAGGCATCGATGCCCAGGTGCTCAGCGCCAGCGAGGTGCAGCAAAAAATCCCGCAACTCGATTGCAGCCGCAGCCGCCGCTACCCGGTGCTGGGCGCCAGTTGGCAGCCGCGCGCCGGGGTGGCGCACCACGATGCGGTGGCGCGCGGCTTCGCCCGTGCCGCAAGCCGGCTGGGGGTGGACCTGATCGAGGGCTGCGAGGTCACCGGCATGGACATCGAGGGCGGGCGGATCCGCGCGCTGCAAACCAGCCTCGGGCCGGTCAAGGCCGAGCGCGTCGGTTGCGTGGCCGCCGGGCATTCGTCGGTGCTGGCCCGCATGGCCGGGCTGCGCCTGCCGCTGCAAAGCCATCCGCTGCAAGCCTTTGTCTCGGAGTCGATGCAGCCCGTGATCGACACCGTGATCATGTCCAACGCCGTGCATGGCTACCTGAGCCAGTCCGACAAGGGCGAACTGGTGATAGGCGCCGGCATCGACGGCTACCTGGGCTACGGCCAGCGCGGCAGCCCGCATGTCATCGAGCACACGGCGGCGGCCATCATCGAGCTGTTTCCGCAGTTCTCGCGCGTGCGCATGAACCGCCAATGGGGCGGCATCGTCGATGTGGCGCCGGACGCCTGCCCGATCATTTCCGCGACCGCAGTGCAGGGCCTGTACTTCAACTGCGGCTGGGGCACCGGCGGCTTCAAGGCCACGCCCGGCTCGGGCCATGTCTTTGCCGACATGCTGGCGCATGGCCGCCCGCCCCCGCTGGCCCAAGCCTTCGCGCTGGAGCGCTTCGCCTCCGGCCACCTGATCGACGAGCACGGCGCCGCCGGCGTCGCCCACTGAATATGTTTTTATTGCATTGCCCCCACTGCGGCGAGTTGCGCGACGAACAAGAGTTCGGCTACGCCGGCGAAGCCTTCATTGCCCGCCCGGCCCAGCCCGAGGCGGTCGATGACGCCCTCTGGGGCGACTATCTCTTCATGCGCCAGAACCCGAAGGGCTGGCTCTGGGAGCAGTGGCAGCACACTGCGGCCTGCCGCAAGGTGTTCGTCGTCAAGCGCCACACCGCCAGCTACGAGGTCGCAGGCAGTTGGACGCTGGCCGAGGGCCAGGCCCTGTGGCTGACGGAAATGTCCCGCGCCACGGCCCGGGACATGGACCCCCGGATGCAGACGAACCCCCAGGGGGCGACGGCATGAGCGGCACCAGGGTCAGGCAGCCGTCCGCCCGCATCGACGGCTCGCGCCCGTTGCGCTTTAGCTTCAACGGCCGCGACTACACCGGCCACCCCGGCGACACGCTGGCCTCGGCGCTGCTCGCGCAAGGGGTGCGGTGCGTGGCGCGCAGCTTCAAGTACGGGCGGCCGCGCGGCATCATCGGCGCCGGCGCAGAAGAGCCGAATGCGCTGGTGCAGCTCGGCGTGGGCGCGCTCACGACGCCGAACGTCAAAGCCACGCAGGCCGAGCTGTATGAGGGCTTGGTCGCCCATTCCACGTCGGGCTGGCCGTCGCTGGCTTTCGACCTGAAATCGCTGCTCGGCCGGGGCGCGCGCTCCATGATGCCGGCCGGGTTCTACGGCAAGACCTTCAAATGGCCGCGCCGGCTGTGGCCGCTGTACGAGGCGGTGCTGCGCCGGTGCGCCGGCTGGGGCGCGGCTCCCGGGTTGCCCGACCCCGAGCGCTACGACCACTTGCACCACCATGTGGATGTGCTGGTGGTCGGCGCCGGCGCCTGCGGCCTGCTGGCCGCGTTGCAGGCCGGGCAGGCGGGCCTGAAGACCTTGCTGCTCGACGAGCAAAACGAGTTGGGCGGCTGGCTGTTGTCCGACCCGCGGGCGCGCATCGACGGCCGCGACGGCCCGGCCTACATCCGCTCGGTGCAGTCCGCCTTGGCGGGCTTGCCGCAGGTGCGCGTGCTGACCCGCACCACCGCCTTCGGCATGTACGAGCACAACCTGGTGCAGGCGGTCGAACTGGTGCAGGACCATATCGCCCCGGCCGAGCGCCAGGCCCATCTGCCGCGCCAGCGCCTGCACAAGATCCGCGCGCGCCAGGTGGTTCTGGCCACCGGCGCCATCGAGCGCCCGCTGGTCTTTGGCAACAACGACCTGCCGGGCGTGATGACAGTCTCTGCCGGGCAGACTTTTTTGCAGCGCTACGGTGTGCGGGTCGGGCAGCGCGTGGTGATTTGCGGCACCAGCGATCTGATCCACGATTGCGCCGAAGACCTGGCCCAGGCCGGCGCCCGCGTCGTCGTGGCCGATGTGCGCCATGGCGCGACCGCCCGCAGCAGCGCCTACCAGGTGTTGGGCGGCCACGGCATTGCCAGGGCCATGGGCCGCGGCCACGTCAAAAGCGCGCACCTGGTGCCGCTGCACGCCACGCGCGAGGAGGCCACAAGCGCGGGCCGGCATGTGGCCTGCGACGTGGTGCTCAGTTCTGGCGGGCTGTCGCCAACGGTGCATCTGTTTTGCCATGACGGCAGCCGCCCGCTCTGGGACGACGCAGCGGCGGCCTTCGTGGCCCCCGGCACCGGGCGCCCGGGCGTGGCCTGCGTCGGGGCGGTCACCGGCGCGTTCGAATTGCCGGCGGCGCTGGCGCAGACCACGCAGGCCATGCACCGGGTGCTGGCCGCCTGCGGCCGGCAGCGGTCATTGCAGGCACCGGTTTGCCCGCCCCCGCCCCAACGACGGGCGGCGCGGCCGATGTTCCTGATGCCCTCGTGCTGCGCGTCCGATGGCAAGCGGGCCAAGCTCCATGCCAAGGCTTTCGTCGACTACCAAAACGACGTGACCGCCGCCGACATCGGGTTGGCCGTGCGCGAGAACTACCACAGCATCGAGCATGTCAAGCGCTACACCGCGCTGGGTTTCGGCACCGACCAGGGCAAGCTGTCGAACGTCAACGGCGTGGTGCTGACCGCGCGCGCGCTGCAGCGCCCGGTCGGCGCGGTCGGCACCACCACCTACCGCCCGGCCTACACCCCGGTGAGCCTGGGCGCGCTGGCCGGGACGATGGTGCAAGACTGCTTCGACCCGAGCCGCTACACCGCGCTGCATGAGGCCCATGTGGCGCGCGGCGCGGCGCTGGAGCCGGTGGGCCAGTGGCTGCGGCCCTGGTATTTCGCCCGCGCCGGCGAGGACCTGCGCGCTGCCGTGAACCGCGAATGCCTGGCGGCGCGCCATGGGGTGGCGCTGATGGACGCCTCGACGCTGGGCAAGATACAGATCGACGGCCCGGATGCGCGCGAATTCCTCAACCGCATCTACGCCAACGCCTGGAGCCAGTTGGCGGTGGGCAAATGCCGCTACGGCCTGATGCTCGATGAAAACGGCATGGTGATGGACGACGGCGTGACCGCCTGCATCACGCCCCGGCAGTTCTACATGACCACCACCACCGGCGGCGCCGCCCGGGTGCTGAACTGGCTCGAACGCTGGCACCAGACCGAGTGGCCCGAGCTGAAGGTCTGGATGACCTCGGTGACCGACCACTGGACGACCATCGCCCTGGTCGGCCCCAAGGCCCGGACGGTGCTGGCCAGGCTGTGCCCGGACATCGACCTGCGCGCCGACAGCTTCCAGTTCATGGACTGGCGCGCCGGCACGGTGCATGGCCTGCCGGCCCGGGTGTTTCGCATCAGCTTTTCCGGCGAACTGGCGTATGAGCTGAATGTCGAATCCGGCTACGGCCACGCGCTGTGGGAAGCCGTGATGGCCGCCGGCGCCGAGTTCGACATCACGCCCTACGGCACCGAGACCATGCATGTGCTGCGCGCGGAAAAGGGTTTCATCATCGTCGGCCAGGACACTGACGGCTCGATCAGCCCGCTGGACCTGGGGATGGGCTGGGCCGTGGGCATGAAAAAAACGTACAGCTTCCTGGGCAAACGCTCGCTGGCGCGCAGCGACACCGCGCGCGACGACCGCAAGCAGTTGGTCGGCCTGCTGACGCAAGACCCGTCGGTGGTGCTGCCCGAAGGCGCGCAAATCATGGACAGCGCCCGCACCGGCGCACACAACCGGATGCTCGGCCATGTGACTTCCAGCTACCACAGCGCCTTCCTGGGCCGCTCCATCGCGCTGGCCGTGGTCGCTGCGGGCCGGCAGCGGATCGGCCAGACCCTGTATGCGCACGCCCATGGACGCGCCACCGCCGCGCAGGTGGTCGGCAGCGTGTTCGTCGACCCGAAGGGGGAGCGACAAAATGTCTGATGCCGCCTGCAGCACGCTGCTGCGCTCCCCGCTGCACGCCTTCGACCTGCCGGCCCGGGCCGCCCTGCCCGGCGCGCAGCACCGCGTGCTGCTCAGCGAGCTGGCGCACCTGGGCTATCTGGTGCTGCGCGGCAAGGCCGACGACGCGGCCTTCATGCAGGCCGTGGCCCAAGTCTTGGGCCAGCCGCCGCCCACCCGGCCGATGACGCTGGCCAGCACGGCCGGCGGCGCGCTGCTGTGGCTCTCGCCCGACGAATGGCTGCTGGTCTGCAAGCGCTCCGACCGCACGGCGTCGTTGCAGGCGCTGAACGCCGCGCTGGGCGATGCCTTTGCCCAGGTCGTGGACAACAGCGGGGGCCTGACCACGCTGCGCCTGGCCGGCCCCGATCACCTGCTGCTGCTGCGCCAACTGGGCCCCTACGACTTCGAGAGCCTGGAGCCGGGCCGCTGCGTCAGCAGCGTGATCTCCAAGGCCACGGTGATCGTGGCGCGCAGCGACGAGGCCGGCGTGCTGCTGATCTTGCGCCGCAGTTTTGCCGACTACCTCTGGCGCCTGATCGAGCGCAGCGCGCAGCCCTACCGACCCTGCATCGTCGCCCCGGCGCAGTGCGCCGATCCGGTGTTTGCGCCGTTGCTGGAAAGCGCCTGACCCGACCCCCCTGCCCCGCATTCCTGCCCACGCCTGAAAGAACACACCATGAGCAACCTGCACCAGAACGCATTGGTCTTCGACGGCCTGATCATTTCCAACTGGGACCGCTCGGTCTTCGAGGACATGCGCAAAGGCGGCCTGAGCGGCGCCAATTGCACGGTCTCGGTGTGGGAGGACTTCAAGGGCACGGTGGCCAACATCGCCCGCATGAAGCGGCTGATCCGCGACAACGGCGATTTGCTGGCCCTGGCGCGCAGCACGGCCGACATCGAGCAGGCCAAGCAGGACGGCAAGACCGCCATCGTGCTCGGGTTCCAGAACGCCCATGCGTTCGAGGACCAGCTCGGCTACATCGAAGCCTTCCACGACATGGGCGTGCGCGTGGTGCAGCTTTGCTACAACACGCAGAACCTGATCGGCACCGGCTGCTACGAACGCGATGGCGGCCTGTCGGGCTACGGCCACGAGGTGGTGGCCGAGATGAACCGCGTCGGCATCATGATCGACCTGTCGCATGTCGGCGCCAAGACCTCCGACGAGGCGATCCGCGCCTCCAAAAAGCCGGTCACCTACTCGCATTGCCTGCCGGCGGGTCTGAAGAAACACCCGCGCAACAAGAGCGATACGCAGCTCAAATTCATCGCCGACCAGGGCGGCTTCATCGGGGTGACCATGTTCCCGCCCTTTCTCAAGCGCGGCATCGATGCCACGGTCGAGGACTATGTGCAGGCGCTGGACTATGTAGTCAACCTGGTCGGCGAGGACTGCGTGGGCATAGGCACCGACTTCACCCAGGGCTACGGCCAGGCGTTCTTCGATTGGCTCACGCATGACAAGGGCGTGCACCGCCGCCTGACCGAGTTCGGCGTGGTCCAGAACCCGCAGGGCATACGCACCATCGGCGAGATGCCCAACCTGACCGCAGCGATGGAACGGGCGCGCTGGCCGGCACGCAAGATCACCAAGGTGATGGGGCGCAACTGGCTGCGGGTTTTCAACGAAGTCTGGAGTGTGTGATGACCATGAAATCGAACCTCGTCGCGCGGCAACGCCGCCAGTTCCTGACGAAAACCCTGGGCGGGCTATCGGCGCTGTCCACGCTGGCGGCGCTTTCCGGCCGGAGCGCCCGGGCGCAGGCCAAGCCCCTGATCAAGATCGGCTTCGTCGACGGTTGGGCCGACAGCGTGGCCACCACCCATCTGGCGGCGGCCATCATCCGCACCAAGCTCGGCCACCCGGTCGAAACCGTGCCGCTGGCGGCGGGCATCATGTGGCAAGGCGTCGCGCGCGGCGACCTCGACACCACGCTGTCGGCCTGGCTGCCGGTCACGCATGAGGCTTACCTGGCCAACTTCAAGGACAAGGTGCAGATCGTCGGCGTCAACTACTCCGGCGCCAGGATCGGCCTGATCGTGCCCGACTACGTCAAGATCGACAGCCTGGCGCAGTTGAACGACGCGCGCGCGGATTTCGACAACCGCATCGTCGGCATAGACTCCGGCGCCGGCATCATGCGCAAGACCGAGGAAGCCATCAAAGCCTATGGCCTGGCGCTGCGCCTGCAACCCAGTTCGGGGCCGGCAATGACCGCCGAACTCGACCGCGCCTACCGCGCCAACAAGCCCATCGCCGTCACCGGCTGGATGCCGCACTGGGTGTTTGCCAAGTACAAGTTGCGCTTCCTGGCCGACCCCAAGGGCATCTACGGCGGCGAAGAACATACCTCCAACGTGATCCACCCCGGGCTGCACGGCAAGGCCCCGGCGGTCGTGGCCCTGCTGAAAAAGCTGTCCTGGAATTCCGAAGAGATCGGCAGCGTGATGCTGGCCATCGATGGCGGCGCCAAACCCGAGGCGGCGGTCGACAAGTGGATCGCCGACAACCCGGCGCGCGTAGCCTCCTGGCTCGACCCGGCGAACTGAAAACCCGTCCACCCCTTGGCCAGCGAGACCCATCCGATGACCCCGCAACTGCCCATTGACGTGGACGCCGACACCGGCGTCTGGACCACCGACGGTCTGCCGATGATTTATGTGCCACGGCATTTCTTCGTCAACAACCATGTCGAGACCGAAGCCGTCGTCGGCCGGGCGCTCTATGCCCCGGCGCTGTACAAGGCCGGGCACCGCTCGGCGTATTTCTGGTGCCAGCAGGAAGCGGCCACCCACGGCCTGGCGGGCATGGCGGTCTGCGAGCATTACCTCAAACGCCTGTCGCAACGCGGCTGGGGCCGGTTCTCGTTGCTCAGCGCCGACGCCGGCGCGGGCCGCGCCCGGGTCAGGGTCGAGCATTCGGTCTTCGTGCTGGCGCAAGGCATTGCCGGCGTTCCGGTGCGGCACGACAAGCTGTGCTACGCCTTCGCGGGCTGGTTCTCGGGCGCGATGGACTGGGTGCTGGAGTCTGGCGGCTCGGCCGTGCGCACCACCTGCGCCGAGGATCGATGCGCCGCGCAAGCGCCTGCCGCTGCCGCAGACACCGCGCCGCGCGATTGCATCTTCGACGTGCACCCACTGGAAGAAGGGCCGCGCCATGCAGTACCCGCATCTGTTTGAGCCGATCCGCCTGAACCAGGTGCTGCTGCGCAACCGCATCGTCAGCACCGCCCATGCCGAGGTCTATGGCCAAGGCGGCGCGCCGAGCGCGCGCTACATCCGCTACTACGAAGAAAAGGCCCGGGGCGGCCTGGGCCTGGCGATTTGCGGCGGCTCCAGCCCGGTATCGCGCGACAGCCCCTGGTCGTGGTGGAATTCCATCAATCTGGCGCGCAACCCGGTGATCGAGCCGCTGGCCCGGCTGGCCGACACCATGCACCGGCATGGCGCCAAACTGATGATACAAGCCACCCATATGGGGCGGCGCAACGCCTGGAACGGCTTTGACTGGCCGCACCTGGTCAGCCCCTCGGGCATCCGCGAGCCGGTGCACCGGGGCAACGCCAAAACCATAGAGATCGAGGACATCCGGCGCATCGTGGCCGACTTCGGCCGGGCCGCCAGGCGCGTCAAGGACGCCGGGCTCGACGGCATCGAGATCTCCGCCGCGCACCAGCATCTGATCGACCAGTTCTGGAGCCCGCGCGTCAACCACCGTAGCGACGAGTACGGCGGCAGCCTGGCCAACCGCCTGCGCTTCGGCATCGAGGTGCTGCAAGCCGTGCGCGAGCAGGTCGGCGCCGACTTTTGCGTCGGCCTGCGCGTCTGCGGCGATGAGTTCCACGAAGATGGCATCAACCACGAGATGGCCAAAGAAATCGCCCAGGCCATGTCCGAAAGCGGCCTGATCGATTTCCTGAGCGTGGCCGGCTCCGGCGCCGACACCCACAACACGCTGGCCAACTGCATGCCGCCGATGGCCCTGCCGCCCGAGCCTTTCGTGCATCTGGCCGCCGGCATCAAGTCGGTGTCCCGGGTGCCGGTGATGCACGCGCAAGGCATCCGCGACCCGGCGCAGGCCGAGCGCATTCTGGCCGCCGGCATGGTCGATCTGGTGGGCATGACGCGCGCGCAGATCGCCGACCCGCATATGGTCGGCAAAATCCGCGACGGCCGCCTGGACCAAATCAAGCAATGCGTCGGCGCCAATTACTGTATCGACCGGCAATACCAGGGCCTGGACGTGCTGTGCCTGCAAAACGCCGCCACCGGCCGTGAAGAAATCATGCCGCACCTGATCGGCAAGAGCGCCGGGCGACGCCGCAAGGTGGTGGTGGTCGGCGCCGGGCCGGCGGGCCTGGAGGCTGCGCGCGTGGCGCGCGAACGCGGACACGAGGTGCTGCTGTTCGAGCAGGCGCCGGTGGTCGGCGGTCAGGTGAATCTGGCCGCCAAGCCGCCGCAGCGCGAGCAGATGGCCGGCATCATCCGCTGGTTCGACATGGAAACCCGGCGCCTGGGCGTGCAGCGGCGCCTGGGCGTGGCGGCCGACCAGGCGCTGATCCTGGCCGAAGCGCCCGACATCGTGGTGCTGGCCACCGGCGGCCTGCCGAACATGGCGCAGACGCCGGCCTGGGGCGCCGCGCAGGGGCTGTGCGTGAGCAGTTGGGACATCCTGTCGGGCGCCGTCGCGCCCGGCGACAACGTGCTGGTGTACGACAGCATCAGCGCCCATGCCGGCACCGGCGTGGCCGACTTCATTGCCGCGCGCGGCAAGCAGGTGGAGATCGTGACGCCCGACGTGAAAGTCGCCGACGACGTGGGCGGCACCACCTTCCCGATCTTCTACCGCCAGCTCTACGCCCACGGCGTGATCCTGACGCCGAACCACTGGCTGCACCAGATCTACCGTGAAGGCGAGCAGCTGATCGCGGTGCTGAAAAACGAATACACCGAGGCGCTGCAAGAGCGCGCGGTCGACCAGGTGGTGGTGGAAAACGGCATCCGGCCGAACGACAGCCTGTACTGGCAGCTCAAGCCGCTATCGCTCAACCAGGGGCAGACCGACATCGACGCGCTGTATGACGCGCTGCCGCAACCGGATTTGCAGCGGCCCACCGGCGACGGCCAGTTCCTGCTCTACCGCATCGGCGACTGCGTCTCGATGCACGACATCCACGGCGCCATCTACGACGCGCTGCGGCTGTGCAAGGATTTTTGAAATGCTGCCGCAACTGGTGCGCATCCTGTTCTGGCTGGCGCTGCTGACCTTGGCCTGGGGCCTGGCGCGGCGCGCGCTGCTCTGGCGCACGGGGCGCGGCGCCGATGTCGATCTGCGCGGCTTGCTGCAAATTCCAAAACGCTATCTGGTCGACCTGCACGACGTGGTGGCGCGCGAGCCGCTGGTCGCGCGGGCCCATGTCGGCGCCGCCGGCGGCGCCGTGCTGGCCTTGGCGCTGGTGGCGTTGAACTACGGCCTGGGCCTGTACTGGCGCAGCCTGGACGCGCTGCTGCTGCTGGCCGGCCTGATGCTGCTGGCCGGCGCCGCCACCATGGCCTGGCGCCGGCGCAACCCGCCCGCGCGCCTGTCCCGGGGCGCATGGCAGCGCCTGCCCCACAGCCTGCTGCTGTTCGCGCTGGCCGTGGCGCTGACCGGCGCCGTGGCCTGCACCGGCACCGCGCTGGCCCCCTGGCTGGCCGCGCTGATCAGCCTGGCGTTTGCCGCCGGCGCCGCCGAACTGGCGCTGGGCATCGGCCTCGGCGGGCCGATGAAACATGCCGTGGCCGGTCTGCTGCACCTGGGCCTGCACCCCCGGCCCGAGCGCTTTGGCGAGCAGCGCTTCGCCACGGCCCTGCGGCCCCTGCGCCTGAACGCCGACGAGCTGCGCGCCGACGATCTGGGGGTGGGTAAACCGGCCGATTTCGCCTGGAACCGGCTGCTGTCCTTCGATGCCTGCGTGCAATGCGGCAAATGCGAAGCCGCTTGCCCGGCCTTCGCCGCAGGCCAGCCGTTGAACCCGAAGAAATTGGTGCAGGACCTGGTCGCCGGCCTGAGCGCCGGCAGCGACGCCGGCTACGCCGGCAGCCCCCACCCCGGCCGGCCGATCGGCGCGCACCAGGGGGCGCCCGGGCAGCCCATCGTGCCGGGCCTGATCGACAGCGACACGCTGTGGTCCTGCACCACCTGTCGCGCCTGCGTGCAGGAATGCCCGATGCTGATCGAGCATGTGGACGCGATCGTGGACATGCGCCGCCATCTGACGCTGGTCACGGGCCTGGTGCCGAACCAGGGCCGGCAGGCGCTGGAACAACTGCGCGACACCGATACCGTGGGCGGCTTCCCGCTGGCTGCGCGCCACCACTGGGCCGTCGACCTGAATGTGCCGGTGCTGGCGCCCGGCGCGCAGACCGACTGGCTGGTGCTGGTCGGCGAAGGCGGCTTTGACATGCGCTACCAGCGCAGCCTGCGGGCGCTGGTCAAGACGCTGCAAAAAGCCGGGCTGGACATCGCGCTGCTGGGCGCGGCCGAGACCGATGGCGGCGATCTGGCGCGGCGCCTGGGCGACGAGGCCGGCTTTCAGCGCCTGGCCGCACAGCTCATCGCCACCCTCGGTGCGCGCCGGTTTGCGCATATCGTGACCCCCGACCCGCATCTGTTTCATCTGCTCAAGAACGAATACCCGGCGCTGGGCGCAGATTTCGATGTCTGGCACCACAGCCAACTGCTGGCCGATCTGCTGGCCCGGGGCCGGTTGCAGCCCACGCGCGCCGCCAGCCACGAGGCCGTGACCTACCACGACCCCTGTTACCTGGGCCGCTACGGCGGCGAAGTGCAGGCCCCGCGCGCGCTGCTCCAGGGCATTGGCATCGAGGTGCGCGAGATGCAACGCAACCGCGCGCAGGGCCGCTGCTGCGGCGGCGGCGGCGGCGCGCCGTTCACCGACATCCCCGGCAGCACCCGCATCCCGGACATCCGCATCGCGGACGCAAAAAGCACAGGCGCCGGCGTGGTGGCCGTCGCCTGCCCGAACTGCACGACCATGCTCGAAGGCGTGGTCGGCCCGCGCCCGCAGGTGCTGGACATCGCCGAACTGCTGGCGCAGGCACTGGAATTGGCATGAGCACCGCCCGGCCGCCCGAAGGTGCTCATACCGCAGCCGAAGGCGAAGGTACTCCAGTGACCACCGCCCGGCCGCCCGAAGGTGCTCATACCGCAGCCGAAGGCGAAGGCACTCCAGTGACCACCGCCCGGCCACCCGAAGGTGCTCATACCGCAGCCGAAGGCGGAGGCACTCCAATGACCACCGCCCGGCCGCCCGAAGGTGCTCATACCGCAGCCGAAGGCGAAGGCACTCCAGTGACCACCGCCCGGCCGCCCGAAAGCGCCCATGCCGCAGCCGAAGGCGGAGGCACTCCAGTGACCACCGCCCGGCCGCCCGAAAGCGCCCATGCCGCAGCCGAAGGCGGAGGCACTCCAGCAACCGCCGCCCGCCGAGACCCAGGTCGTGCTGGCCGTGCTGGGCCCCTGCCGCGATGGCAGCGACGCCGTGGCGGCGCTCGGCGCCGATCGCCTGCTGGCATTGGACGGCTTCGACGCCAGCCGCTACCAACCCGGCGCCTGCGTGCAATGGCTGCAAGCGCTGCATGCGGCCTGGTCCCCTGCGCATTGGCTGTTTGCCGACAGCGGGGCCGACGGCGAACTGGGCCGGCGGTTTGCACTGCACACCGGGCTGGGGCTCGCCTGCGGCGTGGTGGAACTGGGGGCCGAGAGCCTGCGCATACGCGCCAGCGCCAGCGACGACTGGCTGTGCCCGCATGCCCCGGTGATGCTGCTGGCCCCGGGCCTGGCCAGCACCCGGCTGCCGTTTGTCGGCCAGGGGCTGCGCGCCGCCGCGCCAGCGCTGCCGGCCCTGCCCGAGCCAGGCATCGAAGACCTGGGCGTACAGCCGGGCGACCCGCAGAGCTTGGCGCTGGAAGAGGCCGATCTGATCCTGGCCGCCGGCAATGGGGTCCGGCACGGTGATTTGCCGCTGCTGCATGCGCTGGCGCAGGAGATCGGCGCCAGCGTCGGGGCCTCGCGCGTTGCGGTCGACGCCGGGCACTTTGCCCGCCACCAGCAAATCGGCGCCACCGGCAAGGCCGTTTCGGCATCGGCCTATCTGGCGCTGGGCATCTCGGGCGCGGTGCAGCATCTGCAAGGCATCAAGGACTGCCGCCATGTGATCGCGGTGAACCTGGACGCATCGGCCCCGATCACCGGCCGCGCCCATCTGAGCGTGATCGAAGACAGCGCGGCGCTGATGCAGGCGCTGATCGAACTGGTGCGCAAGGAAAAGGAAAAGGCCGGCGCATGAACCACCCGATGAGCGACCCGATGAATCACCCCATGCGCCACCCCGTCACCGTGCTGGTGGCCCCGCGCAGCCACCCCGTCAGCCAGCGCCCGACCCGCTGTCCGGCCGATGCCCGGGCGGTCACGCTGGCCTTGGGCCTGTCGCTGCCGGTGCGCCTGCTGACTGCGGGGGCCATGCCCGAGCAGGTCGCCCGCGACTACCTGGCCTTGGGTGCGGGCCAGATCGACATCCTGCCCTGCGCCGACGATTCGCTGCTGCTGCCCGCCTTGCTGCCCGCGCTGCGCGCGGCGGACTGGGTGCTGACCGGCACCCGCTCGGCCGTCGATCACGGCAGCGGCGTCTTGCCCCATGCGCTGGCCGCCGCGCTGCAACGGCCGCTGGTGACCGAGGTGCTGGCGCTCCAGATCGAAGGCGCGACCGGCATCGTCACCCAGGCCCTGCCCCGGGGGGCGCGGCGCCGTTTGCGCGTGCAGGCCCCGGCCCTGCTGGCCGTCAGCGCAGCCGCAGCGCCGGCCTTGCGCCATTCGCTGGCCGACGCCATGGCCGGCCGAATCCGGCATGGCGCTGGCGCTGGCGACACCGCCCCGGCGCCACTGGGCCCGCCCTGCGGCCAGCGCGTTCCGGCAAACCAGCGGCGCCAGGTGCTGCAGGCCACGATCGTGCAAAGCGGCCACGCCCGGATGCTGGGGGCCATCGCCCCGGCAACCACCGGCGGCACCATCGTCCGCGACGGCACTGCCCATACCAAGGCGCAGGCAGTGCTCGATTACCTGCGCCGCCACTCACTTGTGTCCTTCTGAAAGGACCGAAAGGACATTCGCCATGACGAGCCCATGCCAATCCCTGTCAGCCCCCGGAGAACTGGTGCGCGAACTGCTGGCCCGGCGCCGCCCCGGTTACAGCCTGGAGGCCCCGTTCTACCTGAGCGAGGCGCTGTACCAAGTCGACATGGCGCATATCTTCGGCCAGCACTGGATCTTCGTTGCCGTCGAGCCGCAAATTGCCGATGCCGGGGACTACATCACGGTCGACCTGGGCGTCGATTCGATCCTGATCGTGCGCGACGACGAAATGCAAATCCGGGCCTTCCACAACGTCTGCCGCCATCGCGGCACGCGCCTGTGCGCCAGCCGGCAAGGCATGGTGGGCAACATCGTCTGCCCCTACCACCAATGGACCTACGACCTGGCGGGCCAGCTGATCCACGCCAAGCACATGAGCGACGACTTCGACCTGCGCAGCCATGGCCTCAAGCCCGTGCATGTGCGCAGCCTGTCGGGGCTGATCTTCATCTGCCTGGCCGAGCAGGCACCGCAGGACTTCGAGCAGATGGCCGCCGAAATGACGCCCTACATCGCGCCGCACCAACTGTCGCAGTGCAAGGTGGCGGCCCAGGTCGATCTGGTGGAGAACTGCAACTGGAAACTGACGATGGAGAACAACCGGGAGTGCTACCACTGCGTGGGCAACCACCCCGAACTGACCATCTCGCTGTACGAGTACGGCTTTGGCTACAAGCCCGATGCGCTGAACATCGGGCGGCTGCAACGCTTCGAGGAAATCCTGGCCGCCAACCACAAACGCTGGGAAGGCATGGGCCTGCCATCGGCCGAGATCGACACCCTGGAGCGGCGCGTCACCGGTTTTCGCACGCAGCGCCTGCCGATCGATCGCAGCGGGCAGTCGCAAACCATGAGCACCGAAGTCGCGTCCCGCAAGCTGCTGGCCGACTTCGTCGAGCCGGCCCTCGGCGGCCTGTCGTTCTGGACCCAGCCCAACTCCTGGCACCACTTCATGAGCGACCACACCGTCAACTTCACCGTGCTGCCGATCTCGGCCACCAAGACGCTGGTGCGCAGCACCTGGTGCGTGCACAAGGACGCGATCGAGGGCGTGGACTACAGCGTGGAGAACCTGACCTCGGTCTGGAACGCGACCAACGAACAAGACCGCCGCCTGGTCGAGGAGTCGCAGATCGGCATCGCCAGTGGCGCCTACCAACCCGGCCCGTACTCACCGTTCACCGAAGGCTTGGTCGAGAAGTTTTGCAACTGGTATGTGAACCGCCTGCGCGCCCTGGTCCGCTGAACGCCCGCCCAACACCCGCTCCTGCCGCGAGCCACCCATGCCCACCGCTGCTTTGCCTGGTTCACCGGGTTCACCGGACCTTCCCGATTTCACGGCCCCGGCCCCGCCGCCCTGGTCCACCGAGCAAGACCACCGCCTGCGCTGCGTGCATATCCGGCAAGAGACCCATGACGTCAAAACCTTCGTGCTGGCGCCGCGCGCGCCGCGCAGCTTTCGCTACCTGCCGGGCCAATTCATCACGCTGGAGCTGGACATCGCGGGCCGCAGGATCAACCGCTGCTACACCCTGTCATCGACCCCGACCCGCCCCGACCTGGTCAGCATCACGGTCAAGCGGGTGCCGGGCGGCCCGGTGTCGAACTGGCTGCACGAGCAGTTGCGCGTGGGCATGGCGCTGGACGTGCTGGGCCCCGGCGGCGCGTTCAGTTGTTTTGCAGCGCCAGCGCAGCGCTACCTGTTTCTATCGGGCGGCAGCGGCATCACGCCGCTGATGTCGATGGCGCGGGCGCTGCACGACCTGGGCAGCGACGCCGACATCCTGTTCGTGCACTGCGCGCGCAGCCCCGCCGATGTGCTGTTTTCCGACGAGTTGGGCCTGATGGCGCGCCACATGCCGCATCTGCGGCTGGCCACGGTGTGCGAGCAACAAGCGCCCGGCAGCGCCTATGCCGGCCATCTGGGGCGCCTGGATGCGGCGCTGCTCGCGCGCATCGCCCCGGACTTGCAGCAGCGCGACATCTATACCTGCGGGCCGGCGCCGTTCATGGCCGCGATCCATGCGTATCTGTCCGGCGCGGGCTTTCCGATGGCCCGCTACCGGCAAGAGAGCTTCGCGTTCGAATCGTTGGCGCAGCCCGTGGCCACAGCGCTGCCAGCCGCCGGCGCCAGCACCGCGCCCGCCAACGCCAGCCCCCGAACCGGCGCCCCCGCCTACCAGGTGCGCTTGCAAAAAACCGGCCACCAATTCGATTGCCCAGCCGAGCAAACCCTGCTGCAGGCGGCCATCGCGGCCGGACTGCGGCTGCCTTTTTCCTGCACCAGCGGCGCCTGCGGCACCTGCAAAAGCAAAAAAATCGCGGGCCAGGTCCGCATCGAACATGCCGGCGGCATCCGGCAACGAGAAATCGATCAGGGCTGGATCCTGCCCTGCTGCAGCAAGCCTTTGTCTGACATCGTGCTGGACCGATAGCGCAGCGATGGCATCTCGTTTACAGTGCTTACGGTTCATCGGGAGGTAAGAACCATTGTCGATGGCTCGATGGCCATCCCGTAAATGGCCATGGCGCACACAATGAAATCGACGCGGTTCGTGTCAGGGCCAGGTGCCAACCCCGGCGCAACCTGCAGCTGCCGCGAGGACTTGCAACGCGGCCCTGGCACGAAAGGTGCTGGAAAGCGCTCATTTCATGCAATGATTTGCGGGACAGCGCGCCCCAGCGCCCAAACAGCCTTGAAAACCAGCGCCGCGCCGAATGGCGGCACATCGTCCAACCAAAAAGCACGGCCGCCCCGATGCGCCGTCCAAATCCATGGAGACCCCCGATGTCAAGCCCGAAAATCAGCGTCAAGAATCTCTACAAGGTCTTTGGCAGCAACCCCTCGCAAGCCATCCGACTGCTCGACGAAGGGCGCAGCAAAGACGAGATTTTTGCCCAGACCGGGCAGGTGGTGGGCATCAACAAGGTCAGCTTCGACGTGCTGGCCGGCGAAATTTATGTGCTGATGGGCTTGTCAGGCTCGGGCAAATCGACCCTGATCCGGCTGATCAACCGACTGGTCGAACCGTCCTGCGGTTCGATCAACATCGACGGGCTGGACATCGCCGCACTGTCGCAGGCCGAACTGGTCAAGTGGCGCCGCAAACGGGTGGCGATGGTGTTCCAGTCGTTTGCGCTGATGCCGCACCGCAATGTGCTGTCCAACACCGCCCTCGGGCTGGAGATGGCCGGCACGCCGCGCCAGCAGCGCGAAGCCCGCGCCATGGAGGTGCTGGCCCAGGTCGGCCTGCAAACCTACGCCGCCAAATACCCGGCGCAACTGTCCGGCGGCATGCAGCAGCGCGTCGGGCTGGCCCGGGCTTTGGCGGTGGACCCCGACATCCTGCTGATGGACGAGGCCTTCTCGGCGCTCGATCCGCTCAAGCGGGTCGAAATGCAAAGCCTGCTGCTCGACTTGCAGCGCGAGCAGCAACGCACCGTGCTGTTCGTCTCGCACGACCTGGAGGAGGCGCTGCGCATAGGTAACCGCATCGCCATCATGGAAGGCGGCAACCTGGTGCAGGAAGGCACGGCCCACCAGATCATCACCGAGCCGGCCAACGCCTACGTGCGCAAATTCTTCGAAGGCGTGGACACCTCGCGCTATCTGACGGCGGCAGACCTGCTCGACCCCCGGCTCAACGGCCACTCCTGGGACGGCGGTGCGCGCCTGTCCTGGTCGACGCCGTTGCCCGAAGCGATGAAGATCGTGCTCGACAGGGACCAGCCGATCGGCGTCTTCGATGCCAGCGACCGCTTGCTCGGCTGCATCTCCGCGCGCAGCCTGCTCGACAGAATGTCCCGGGAGGCACGCCATGTCTGAACTGCTCGGCCGCGCCATCGACGCCTTGCGCGAACTGCTGCCGCTCGGGCGCTGGGTCAACGAAGGCGTCAAGCTGCTGCTCGACCATGGCGCCACCGTCTTCGATTCGGTGGGCGTGATGGTCGAAGCCTTCGCCCAATGGATAGAACAGGGCATGCTGGCGATTCCGTTCTGGTCGACGATTGCCGTCGTCAGCGTGATCGGATGGCGCCGCCTCGGCGCCGGCTTCGGCATGTTCGTGCTGCTGGCGCTGGCGCTGATCGTGGTCACCGGCTTCTGGCCGCAAACCATGGTCACCTTGGCGCTGACCTTGTCTGCCACGCTGATCAGCCTGTTTTTTGGCATCCCGCTGGGCATTGGCTGCGCCCGCAGCAACCGTGTGAACGCCTGCGTGCGCCCGGTGCTGGACTTCATGCAGACCATGCCGGCCTTCGTCTATCTGATACCCGCCGCCATGCTGTTTGGCCTGGGCCGGGTGCCCGGAACGATCGCCACCGTGATCTTCGCCATGCCGCCGGTGGTCAGGCTCACCAGCCTGGGCATCCGCCAGGTGAGCACCGAGCAGGTCGAAGCCGGCAACGCCTTTGGCTGCACCTCGACCCAACTGCTGTTCAAGGTGCAACTGCCGATCGCCATGCCGACCATCATGGCCGGTGTCAACCAGACCATCATGATGGCCTTGTCCATGGTCATCATTGCCTCCATGGTCGGCGCCGGCGGCCTGGGCAACGACGTGCTGGCCAGCATACAGCGGCTGGACATCGGTCTGGGCTTTGAAAGCGGCCTGGCGGTGGTGCTGCTGGCCATCATCCTGGACCGGCTCACCGAAAGCTTCGGCGTGGCCCGCCGGGGCCGCGACAACTGAGCCGGCGCCAACGACCAGGACGCGCGCCCCATGCCCGCACGCATGCCCGTCAAGCCCGGCGACAGCCCGGATGCCCGCGCCAAGGCCGGCAGCACCCATATCGGCTTCATCCTGCTGCAGGACTACTCGATGATCGCCTTTGCCAATGCCGTGGAAACCTTGCGCATGGCCAACTACCTGAGCCGGCGCCCGCTGTACCGCTGGAGCGTGGTCAGCCCCGATCAGACAGTGGCGCTGGCGAGCAACGGCCTGGCCGTCGCCGCCATCGGTGACCTGGGCAGTCTGTCCGAATGCCAGCAACTGTTCGTCTGCGGCGGCGTCAACATCCGCCACAACACCAGTGACACCGTGCGCCGGCTGCTGCGCCAATGCGCCAGCTACGGCGTGCCGATGGGCGGACTGTGCACCGGCGCCTACGCGCTGGCCAGCGCCGGCCTGCTCGACGGCTACCGCTGCGCCATCCATTGGGAAAACCTGGCCGCGATCCGCGAGGAATTCCCGAAAGTGCGGTTTTCTTCCGAAGTCTTCGTCATCGACCGCGACCGCATCACCTGCTCCGGCGGCACGGCGCCGCTGCACCTGATGCTGCACCTGGTGCGCGCGCAGCACGGCGCCCGGCTGATGATGGACATCTCGGAACAATTTCTGGTCGAGCGCCTGCGCTCCAGCGACGACCGCCAGCGCATCCCCCAACCCGCGTGCATAGGGCCAGGCTACCAGCACCTGACCGAGGCCGCCGCGCTGATGGCCGCGCGCATCGAAGAACCGCTGCCACTGGCCGAACTGGCCCGCGCCGTCGCGCTATCGCTGCGCCAGCTCGAACGCCTGTTCCACCGCTACTTCAGCATGAACCCGGCGCAGTACTACATGAACCTGCGCTTGCACCGCGCCCAGGAACTGCTCACGCACAGCAGCCTGCGCATCATGCAGATCACGGTGGCCTGCGGCTTTCAGTCCTCGTCGCATTTTTGCAAAGCCTACCGCAGCCTGTTCGGTCATTCGCCCAGCGAAGAAAGGCGGCGCCACATCGGCGGCGCGAAGCCACATGCCGCCACATGGCGCGCCAGCCCGTCCGCCGCACGCCGCGTCCGGCTGGCGCCGGCGAGCCTGCCCGACTTCGGACCCCTGACCCGTGCCGCCGCCTGTGATTCCATTTCTACATCGTTCGTGAACGCGAAGGCGGAGCGCAGGCAGTACCAATGCACGGCAAGCGACGCCGACGAAGTGCACGGGTGATTCAGCAATGGAATGAGCCACCGGCAAGCCACCTGCGCCACCTGCGCCACCTGCGCGCAGCATCAGGCCCGCCGACATGGCCCGCACCCGGAGAACCGCCCCACAGGTCCGGCACCGATGCAGGTTGGCGCACCATTCAAGCCTTCAAGCAGGGCCGCGAGGGCCGCCACCGTTGCGGCGTTGCCCGATCAGATCGAGCACCTCGGCATGGGCGTCGAAGGCTTTGGCATTCCATGCCGATTGCTGGATGTCGATATGCCGCGCCATATGCGTGCGCCGGCTCACCACGTCCATGAAGGCACTGAGCTCCTTGTTCTTGGCCAAGGCCGTCAGGCGGCGGTGAAACTCCTCGTCGGCCAGCAAGAGATCGGCACTGGACATGGCGGCGCTATGGGCCATGACGCCGCTCCAGTAATCGCGCACGGCGCGTATTTCTTCGTCACTGGCGCGCTGGATGGCCAGCGACACGGCCCGGCACTCCAGCGCGATACGCACCTGGTACAGGTCATAGACTTCATCGACGCTGATCTCCTTGCGGAAAAACCCCTTGTTCATCACAAAGTCGAGCAGACCCTCTGCGACCAGCCGGTTCAGCGCCTCACGCAAGGGCGCACGGCTGACGCCCAATTCCCGCCCCAGGGCTTGCTCGTTGATACGTGCCCCCGGGCGAAACACGTAGCGCATCGCGCGCTCGCGCAGCGCAAGGTGCAGACGCTCGACGGAGCTCTCATCGCGGGGTCGGGGTACGGGCTTGGGGGCAGCGCGGCGGCGGGTCGTGGTAGCCATGGCAGGTAGTAGCGCACACAGGCATCGGCCACCTCCGCAGGCCAGCGACAGGCGCTGGCGAAAGGCCGGCACAGCTTGTGTCTGGACAAGTGTAGACAGTTTCGGTGGCCGGCATTATTACACCGCCGCAGGACTGCGCTGCGCACCGGGCATCCGGGTCGCTGCAGCGGGAGGGTGGCATGGATCAGAAATGCCCAAGCTGCCCAAGCTCAGCGCTTGCGGCCCCGGTTCGATGGATCGGCCGGGGTGCGGGCTTGGCGGACGAAGTCGTCACCAACGCACCAACGCGGTTCCACTCGATCGCCCGCTTGCGCCAATGGGTGTCGATGGCCTGGGTGAAATCGGGCCGGATCAGCTTCGCGCGGGCCTCGCACCACCCGGAAGATTCGCGGCGGATGACCACCCCTTCCAACGCGCCGGGTCGATAGCGGCTGGGCGTGGTGGCGACAAACTGCCTCAGGGCGGCAACCGTGGTCCTGCCCTGGTGCACCTGCGGCACCATCAGCAAACCTGCCTGACTGGCCAGCGCATTGCGGCGCGGCGTACTCCAAAAGCGGCCTGCTGCACGATCGTACACATCAAACAAGAGGAACCAATCCGGTAGCGCAACATAGTCCAGCGAATGTCGAGCCGCGCACCATTCCCCAAACAGTATCAAATCCGGTGTCATCACAGTGCGCAGGTTCGCTCGGTTTTGATCCAGCCAGGCGGGCAAGCGGGAAAACTGACCGGCGCGGGATTCGCCGAGATAGTGGCCACGGTTTTGTGCCCGCAAACTGCCATCGGGCGCCAGGGACAGGCCCAGATTTGCACCGTCCAGTTTTTCCTCGACAACCACGTCACCCGCGAGCAGTGCCACCGCTTCGGCGCTGGACAGCACCTTGTCATGGCGTGGCGTGCCTTTGCCCAGCCAGACGATGTGCGGTATGTGGGGGAAGCGGAAGAAATCCGTCATGCTTCAGTTCGGCAATGCCGGCAACGGCTTGTTCGGGAATTTATTACGATAAAACTTGCAGGCATCGCTCTGGCACAAGAATTCGACACGAACACCTTTTGCCTGCAGGGCGGGCCACCAGTCCAGCCATTTGCAGTCTGCCGCTTGCCAGACAGGCGGTTTGTCCGGATGCGCATGAGCTACTGCCACGAATTTGCGATCAGGCGCATCAAACCCTGGTTGCAAGATCGGATCCGGAAATTCGGCGAAATCATTGTCGGCCAACTCTGTCAGTCTGACCTGCTGCACCCGTGCCGGATTCGCCGTATTGCGCAACAAATCCTTCAGAAAAACATCTCCCACACCTTTGGGCGAATGGAGGTTGGTTTTGTGTTTATATTCATTCAGAATCCGGAAACCATCATCGATCACCGTCACACCGGACTTTTTCATGGCCTGCAGGTGCCGCACGCACTCGGTCACACAATCCGTCGATACGCCATCATGCTGCTCATTGGCCACCAACAGCACATTGGTATCGATCACTGCCTTCATTTCGATCCGCCCTGCCGGTTGATTTCACGCTTGCGCTGCATTGCAGCCAATGTGCGGCCAGCGATGTCGGCCATCTCGTCGCCGAAGAAGTTTTCTGGCCAGTTTTCTATTTCACCAAACTCGTTGATCCGCAGCGGCTCCAACTCGATGGCCGCACCTGTGCGACGACCTGTGCGACGACCTGTGCGACGACAGAAGTACACGGCCAAATCCTCTGGTTTCACAGTGCCTTCGGCGACACGGCGTTGCAGGCGATTGAGAAAATGCTCGGAATGGCTTTCGACAATCAACTGGACATGGCGCTCCTTGCCATTTTCGCAGGCCTGCGTGGCAGAAATGAATACATCTGCAAGTTCTGCCTGCACCTGAGGGTGTAGATGAATTTCAGGCTGCTCCATCCAGACGGTGGAATTCGGCGGGCAATAGAAAGCCTGCACCAGTGCCGGCAAAACCTGCGATACACCAAATCCGACATCGGTGATTTTTACTTCACTGGCTGTGGCATGAATCTTGACCACGACCTCATATTCTTTCCGGCCTTCCGTCACCGGTTTGATTGAAAAACTCTCGATGATTCCCATGTCTTTGAGCCATTGCGCCATGAATTCATCAAAGCGGGCCAGGTGTTTTCTATGGCCACGGTTGATTCTTCTCTTTTGCGCACTGGCTGCCAAAATGGAGGCAACCGCCAACTCACCCTTCTGCCCTACGCTCTCTGGCGTTTCTCCGGACCATGAATAAATACGTTTTGGATGATCGCGCAGGGGCCCAAGATAGTAAACGCCGTTCAGCGCCGCTTCAGTACTCAAAGCAAAGTCCGACAAAAATTCCGCATTTTGAAAACGCGCGCGACTCCGGTCGGAAATGCGGTAGAACTTGTCCGGCTCATCCAACGGCCAGCCTCGACCCGTATTCCGCACAAACCTGTATTCACTCGATGAAATGTCGGGCTGGTTCCTGTCATTCCTGCGGTAATGAACCGCAAGATTGCTTTCGTTTTTATGTAAAAGCCGATAGCTCAGCGTGTCCACCCTGGGTTGCTCTTTGGCATCCGCCGAAAGCGTGACGGCCAACTGCATTTCATCCCCGGCAAATCTTTGCTGGCTGATCGGGTCGCGTACCTCCAACTTCTTGCCAGGAATCTTCCATCCCAGTTCAAATTCCAGGGCATTTTTCAGGTCGTGATCATGCAAGCATTCTGCGAATGTTCCCAGATCGATCAGCGCGTTTTCGTCGCCCAAATGCAGTGGGCGTTTCCGGTCGGTTGATAAAATGGTTTGTTTGAGCGCCAGCAATAAATGACCCAAACTGCTTTTACCGGCACTGTTGGCGCCAAAAATCACCGTCAACGGGGCCAGACGGATGGGTTTGGTGTCTTCCCAGGCCTTGAAGTTCTTGATGTGCAAAGAAGTCAGCATCAGTGCAAATCTCCATTCTGTCATTGATCCCATGCCGCCAGCACCAAGCGCTGCGTGCGGTATGCGCCGAGTTCGCACTCTTCGTTTCGCTTGAGCACCCGGAAAATTTCCGACGGATGAGCTGCGCCCATCACATCGGCCGGGTCCAGGATGTAACGCAACTCTTCGCGGGTCAGACCGTAGAGAACGGGGCGCGCATCGTAGGCGGCGAGCTCGTCGGCCCAGGGTTGGAGGCCGCAGGCGGTGTAGGTGAATTCGAGGACGCGAGGGACGATGAAGTCCAGTGCGGCGGGGGTGTAGCGGTCGGGGGAAAGCACCGGGAGTTGCTGGTGGATGAAGTAGTTCAGGTTTGTACCACCGACCTTGTTGCGCGCCACAAAGTCGAGCGTCAGCGGGCACAAATTTCCCAGCCACGCTGCGCGGGGGCCGTTTGCTGCGCTCGGCCCGAAGAGCATCAGCAGCATGTCGTTCCCGATGCCGATGCGCGGCACAACGGACGCAATCACCGTCCACTGGAATGCGCCGCGCCACCCGGGACTGCCGTCGCCGCCTGCGGTGGCGACGGCCATCATTGGCCGTGCCTGCGGCCTTGGCATCAGGTCGCCTGCGGCACAGATGGCTACGGCTATGGCGGTGAACGGGGCCGATACCCGGCTCTTCAGGCCGCTCATCGCGTTCAGCCGGGGCCGGCCCGGCAGTGCCCTGCCCGCCGTTACCCGGGCTGCTTGGCATAGGGGTCGGCAAACCCCAGCGCTTGCATGATTTGTGTCTCGCGGGCCTGCATTGCGTCGGCGTCGGCGCTGCCTTCGTGGTCCCAGCCCTGCGCGTGCAGGGTGCCGTGCACCAGCATATGGGCGTAATGCGCTTGCAGGTGCTTGCCCTGCTGTTGCGCCTCGCGTTCGATGACCGGGGCACACAGCAGCAGGTCGGCCGTGACCAGGGGGGCTTGGCTGTAAACGAAGGTGAGCACGTTGGTGGCGTAGTCTTTATTGCGGTAGGTGCGGTTCAGTTGCCGGCCTTCGTCGGCGCCGACGATGCGCACGGTGATCTCGGCGTCGGTGGTCAGCGCGTGGCGGATCCAGCGCCTGATCAGGTGGCGCGGCAGGGCGCTGCGCTGCGCGGCTGCCGCGTCGAAGCGGCCCCATTGCAGCGACAGGGCCAGTGGTTTCAAGGGCATTTCGCTTTTCGTGGCGACTGGCGCCCGATGCACGGGCATGGGTGCATCGCCTGGCAAATAGCTGCATCGGCACAAAATGGAATCGATGCATTTCGTGTCAGGGCGAAGCGCAATCCATCGCGACATTTGCAGCTATCGCAAGGATTTGCAACGCCGCTCCGGCGTGAAAGGCGCGGCTTCATTTGCAGTTCTTTGCGGGACGGCATAGCAAACGCCCTGACGACAGGTGCATCAACTGCGCGCGGACGGCGCGCGGCGCGGGGCGTCATAGGCATCGACGATGCGCGCGACCAGCGGGTGGCGCACCACGTCGGCGCTGGTGAAGCGGGTCAGCGCAATGCCTTGGACACGTTTGAGCACCTGTTCGGCCTCAATCAGGCCGCTCAGCGCGCCCGGGGGCAGGTCGATCTGGCTCACGTCGCCGGTGACGACGGCCTTGGCGCCAAAGCCGATGCGGGTGAGGAACATCTTCATCTGCTCGGGCGTGGTGTTCTGG
>Ga0081606_1000154_pt1 | contig 34788 bp, 34 predicted proteins | sample EareggfetidaYelm_FD_71127 | JGI IMG/M metagenome (GOLD analysis project Ga0081606, IMG submission 71127) | Earthworm egg capsule microbial community from the University of Washington, USA - E. fetida Yelm (SPADES assembly) (version 2) | ecosystem: Host-associated > Annelida > Reproductive system...
TTCTACTTCCACGCGCTGTGTTCCACGGTGGGCCTGACGCTGCTGCTAAAACAGTCACCCACGATGTACGCGGTGGTCAAGACCCTTGGTGCCTGCTACCTCGTCTACCTGGGCATCAATAGCCTGGTGCAGGCTGCGCGTACCCGAAGAATGCCGGCGGCGCAGCCGGTAAACACTGCCGCCAACACGCGGCCAACACACGGCGCTGTGCTCGAAGGCTTCATCACCAACGTGCTCAACCCCAAAGTCGGGCTGTTTTACCTGGCAATTTTCCCGCAATTCATAGGGCCGCAGGACTCGGTGCCATTGCGATCGTTGCTACTCGTCACCATCCATGCCCTGTTCGCGTTTGGCTGGTACTCGATCCTGATCCTGTCGTTTGAGCGCTACCGCTCCCGACTCGGTGGCACGTCGATGGTGATGCTGGCGCGGGTTGTTATCGGGGTTGTGCTGGTGGGCTTGGGTCTGCGGGTGCTGTTGTCTTGATCCACCATGAACTACTTCACGTTCGACCTGGGCAGCACACTCGCCGCATCGATACCGGCCACCAATGCATAGCGGCGCGCAGTGCACGCTTCGGTGGGATGCATCCATCCGAGTGACAGCCGCCGTGGCTTTGCTCTTGGTGCTCTGGGTGCGCCGGGGGTAACCATCTTGGCCATGGCGCTGCCGATGACGCGCTTGGCTGCGGGTGACGCCAGCGCACCGCAATTCGCGCCGGTGCTTGTCACTGCGGTCGTGCCGCCGGTGCCAGCGTGGCGATGATGTGGCGAAAGAAGCGTTCCAGCATGTTCAGCCACGAGGCCGGTCTGATGTGTATGTGCAAACGCGGGTGCCTGGCCCTGTCGACCGGCAAGGCACTGCGGGGATCAACGGCTGCTCGACGGCCCGGGGCCGCGGCCAGCCAGATGACGGAAAGTGATGCGCCCTTTGGACAGGTCGTAGGGCGACATCTCCAGCGACACTTTATCGCCCGCCAGGATGCGGATATGGTGCTTGCGCATCTTGCCACCGGTGTAGGCGATCAGTTGGTGACCGTTGTCCAGGGTTACGCGAAAGCGCGAGTCGGGCAGGACTTCGGTCACCGAGCCCTGCATTTCGATCAATTCTTCTTTGGCCATTTTTATCTCTTCAAAACAGATGTTCCGCAATCGGCGCCTGAACGCTCGATGCGTCCACCACGGCCGTCATGACGACAGGAGTCGGCACGCGGTGCATTGTTGACGCAGGAATCAGGCACAGGGCCGACAGCGTTCGTGGGCCGGCAAAGCGCTGTGCAAAGCCGGCCGATTGTATCGTGGCGCACCCTGCTTGGTGCCGACGGTACGGGTCGGTACGGGTTAGTCATAGGTTTCCAGGCCCGGGCCTCGGGGTATATTTTCGGTTTGATTGTTTCAAGCCTCAACGAAGGGACCCCACCATGAGCACTCGCCGCATCGTCCTCAGCCGCAGCGCCGCCATCGTGGGCGCCGCTGCCACAGGCTGGTTGCTGCCGGCCACGGCGGGCGCGCAAAGCGCCAAACTGCGTGTGGGCCTGATGCTGCCGTACACCGGCACCTACGCCCAACTCGGGGTGGCCGTCGAAAACGGTGTGCGCATGGCCATCGACCAGCAAGGCGGCAAGCTCGGTGGGCGCGAGATCGAGTGGTTCAAGGTCGACGACGAGTCCGAGCCCAGCAAGGCGGTGGAAAACGCCAGCAAACTGGTGCAGCGCGACAAGGTGCAGGTGCTGATCGGCACGGTGCATTCGGGCGTGCAAATGGGCATTCAGAAGGTGGCACGCGAGACCGGCGTGCTCAGCCTGATCCCCAACGCCGGCGCGCATGCGGCCACCCGGGCATTGTGCGCCCCGAATGTGTTCCGCACCTCTTTCACCAACGCGCAGATCACGCTGGCGCTGGGTCCGGCGATGGTCGCAAGAGGCCACAAAAAGGCCGTCTGGATCACCTGGAAGTACGCTGCCGGCGAGGAAGCCTTCGAGGGCTTCAAGCAAAGCTATCCGGCTGCCGGTGGCAGCATCATCAAGGAACTGGGCCTGCCCTTTCCGAACGTCGAATTCCAGGCCCTGCTGACCGAGATCGCGGCCTTGCAGCCCGATGCCGTGGCCTGCTTTTTTGCCGGCGGCGGCGCTGCCAAGTTCATCCGCGACTACGCCGCTGCGGGTCTGAAGGACAAGATTGCGCTGTATGGCTCGGGTTTCCTCACCGAAGGGGTGCTCGACGCCGCAGGCCCTGCCGCCGACGGCATCATCACCACGATGCACTACAGCGACTCGCTGGACACGCCGCGCAACAAGCAATTTCGCATGGAGTACGCCAAGACTTTCCGCAGCCAGCCCGATGTGTATGCGATGCAGGGCTATGACACCGGCCTGCTGCTGGTGCACGGGGCCAAAGCCGTCCAGGGCGACATGGAGGCCAAGCCAGCGCTGTACCGGGCGCTGGAGAGCGCCGTGATCGACAGCCCACGCGGCCGATGGACCATGAGCCGCGCCCACAACCCGGTGCAGGACATTTATCTGCGCCGGGTCGAGAACATGGAAAACAAGGTGATCGGCGTGGCCGCCAAGGCCCAGGCCGACAGTGGTGCCGGGTGCCGGATGGGCTAAAGAGCCAAGATCGGCTACGCGCGTGCCCGGCCGCAGGGCACATGCCGGGCATGCGGCGTCTGTCGCGCCCGGACTCAGGGTGCCCTACACTCCCTCCGCCATGGACTTCGCCACCTTTCTGATCCAGTTGCTCAACAGTGTGCAGTACGGTCTGGTGCTGTTCATGCTCGCGGCGGGTCTGACGCTGATTTTCGGGATCATGGGCGTGGTGAATCTGGCCCACGGCAGCTTCTACATGCTGGGCGCATACCTGGCGTATGCACTGACGGGCTACTTTGGCAGCCTGGCTTGGGCGATTGCCGTGGGCGCCGTGCTGGCCATGGTTTTTGGTCTGGCGCTGGAGTGGCTGTTGTTTCGCCATTTCCATCACCGCGACCACCTCGACCAGGTGTTGCTGACCTTCGGTCTGATCTACATCTTTGAAGATCTGCGCTCCATCCTGTGGGGCGATGCGGTCCATGGTGTCGCCATTCCAGAGCCGCTTGCGGCCTCGATACCGCTGACCGACATCCTTTCGTACCCGCTGTACCGCTTGTTCATCTGCGGCATCTGCCTTGCGCTGGCGCTGGGCCTGTACCTGCTGATCGCCAAGACCCGCCTGGGCATGAAAATCCGCGCCGGCGCCTCCAACCCCGACATGGCCCAGGCGCTGGGCGTGAACACCCGGCGGATCCACTCCATCGTGTTCGCGCTGGGCGTGACCCTGGCCATGGTCGCGGGCATGGCGATGGCGCCGGTATCGAGCGTCTATCCCGGCATGGGCTCATCGGTGCTCATCATGTGCTTTGTGGTGGTGGTGATCGGCGGCATCGGGTCGGTGCGCGGCGCATTCATCTCCGCGCTGCTGGTCGGTCTGGTCGACACCTTTGGCAAGGTGCTGCTGCCACAGATCGCCGGCATGCTGGTCTACATGTTGATGGCCGCCGTGCTGCTGTACAAACCCGAAGGTCTGTTCAGGCAATGAGCACCGCGCGCGCGCATATCGAGGTACTGCCCCGCAGCGTGCAGTTGGCGCTGGCCTTGGGCCTGCTGGCCCTGCTGCTGTTCCCGCTGGTGGGCAGCGACTTTTATCTGCAGATGGTCACGCGCATGATGATCATGGCCATTTTTGCGATGAGCCTGGACCTGCTGCAGGGCGTGACCGGCCTGGTGTCGCTCGGTCATGCGGCCTTTTTTGGCGTCGCGGGCTACGCCCTGGCCTGGTTCACGCCGAGCGACATGCCGGTCAGCCTGTGGTGGTCGCTGCCGCTGGCGGTCGCGGCTGCGGGGCTGCTTGCATTGCTGATCGGCTGCTTCGTGGTGCGCACCCGGGGCATCTACTTCATCATGGTCACGATGGCCTTTGCCCAGATGCTGTTTTACTTGGTTTTTGACAACCGGCTGCTGGGCGGCTCGGACGGCCTGTTCATCCAATTTCGACCCGACGCCAGCATCCTGGGCTGGCTGCCGTTCGATCTCGAAGTGCGCACGACCTTTTATTACTTCACGCTGACGCTGCAAGTCGCGGTCTATGTGCTGCTGCGCCGGCTGCTCTGGAGCCCGTTCGGCCGGGCGCTGGCAGGCATCCGCATCAACGGGCAGCGCATGCGCGCCCTGGGCTTTGGCACGCACGGCTACCAACTCGCGGCATTCACGCTGGCGGGCGCGCTGGCGGGCCTGGCAGGCTATCTGTTGGGCGCGCAAACCGGCCATGTGACCCCCGAGATGATGGGCTTTCACATGAGCGCCCACGCCCTCATGATGCTCATCCTGGGCGGCATGGGCAACTTTGCCGGCGCCATGATCGGCGCGTTTGCTTTCGAGTACTTGCTGCATCTGTTCCAGGACCTGAGCAACAAGCATTGGCAATCGCTGATGGGCGGCTTCATCGTGCTGGTGGTACTGGCCGCTCCGCGCGGATTGCTCGGCCTGCTGGGGCTGCTCGGCCAGCGGAGCGCCGGGCCGCAGCAGTCACAGGGGCCGGGGCATGGCTGAAGTGCTGCTGCGCGCGCACCAACTGACCCGGCGCTTCGGCGGACTGGCCGCCGTCAATGGCGTGTCGGTGCAACTGTGGCGCGGCTGCATACATGCCGTGATCGGCCCCAACGGCGCCGGCAAGTCCACCCTGACCAACCTGCTCTCGGGCGAGATGCCCCCCACCTCGGGCCAGGTGCAACTGGGCAGCACCGACGTGACGGGCTGGGCGCCCGAACGCATCGCGCGCCAGGGCCTGGGGCGTAGCTACCAGAAGGTGAACCTCTTTTTGCCGTTCACGGTGCATGAAAACATACGCTTGGCGGCCCAGTCGCGCGCTGCGCAGCAACCCTGGAACCCGCTGCATTGGTGCGCCGATACGCGCCGGGACACGATCAAGAACAGGGCCATCGGCGAACGGGTCGCAAGCGTCATGGAGCTGGCGGGCCTCAAGGACCGGCGCAACGCCAGCGCCGGCACGCTGAGCCACGGCGAGCAGCGGCAGTTGGAGATCGCGATGACCCTGGCCACCGAGCCGCAGGTGCTGCTGCTCGATGAACCCCTGGCCGGCATGGGTGTGGCCGAGGCCGAACGCATGGTGCAACTGCTGCAAGACCTCAAACCCGCCCATGCCATCATGCTCGTGGAGCACGACATGGATGCCGTGTTTGCGCTCGCCGAGCAGATCACGGTGATGGTCAATGGCCAGGTCATCGCCCATGGCACACCGGCCCAGGTGCGCGCCGACGCGGCGGTGCAGACCGCTTACCTCGGGCAAGACCACTGAAGATGAGCCAGACCAAGCCCCAGGGCATGCCATGGATCGAGGCCCGTGGCATCCACAGCTTCTACGGCAACAGCCATATCCTGCATGGCGTGGACCTGTGCGTCGGCGCAGGCGAGACCATTGGCCTGATGGGCCGCAACGGCATGGGCAAAAGCACCTTGCTCAAGTCGCTGATGGGGCTGGTCCGGCCGCGCTCGGGCAGCGTGCTCATCGCAGGCCGCGACATGACCGGCCGGCCGACCTATGAAATCGCGCGCCGGGGCATCGCCTACGTGCCCGAAGGCCGGGGCATCTTCGGCAACCTCAGCGTGCTCGAAAACCTGCAAATGGCCGCCCGCGCCGGCACGCGGGGCCAGTGCGACTGGAACTGTGAGCGCGTGCTGCAAACCTTCCCGCGTCTGGCGCAGCGCCTGGGCCATGGCGGCCAGCAGCTCAGCGGCGGCGAGCAGCAAATGCTGACCATAGGCCGCGCGCTGATGACCAACCCCGATGTGCTGATCCTCGACGAGGCCACCGAGGGCCTGGCCCCGCTGATCGCCCACGAGATCTGGCGCATCTGCAGCCTGATCAAGGCCAGCGGCATCAGCAGCGTGATCGTCGACAAGAACTGGAGACAGGTCACGCAGATCACCGACCGCAACATCATCCTGGTCAAGGGCCAGGTGGTGTTCGAGGGCAGTTCGGCAGCACTGCAGGCGCAGCCGGAACGATTGGCGCAGTACCTGGGGGTGTGATGCAAAGCGCCGCGTCAACCGACGCCGGCCCGCCTGCGCCCGTTTTCCCCCGTCTGCATGATTCATCCACCCATCCGTCAACCCCTCATGAACGACATCCCATCCAAGCCCCGCGTCGCTGTGGTCACCGGAGGCGCTCGCGGCATCGGGCGCGCCATCGGTGAATGGTTTTTGCATCATCACTACCAGGTCGCCCTGCTGGACATCGACGGGCCAACGCTGGACAGCGCGCTGGCAGAGATGGCCCCGGCACAGGGGCTGATCGGCATCCACTGCGATGTCTCCGACCCGGCGCAGGTGCAACGCGCCACCGGGCAGGTGATGGCCCGCTTCGGGCAGGTCAACGCCCTGGTCAACAACGCGGGGGTGGCCATTTTCAAGCCCTGCGCAGAGATCTCCTTTGCCCAATGGCGCTCGGTGATGGCCACCAACCTGGACGGGGCTTTCCTGTGCACGCAGGCTTTTGGCGCGCTGATGGCGCAGGGCCAAGGCGGCGCCATCGTGAACATTGCCTCGATCTCCGGCCTGCGCGCCAGCACCTTGCGCGTGGCCTATGGAACCAGCAAGGCCGCGCTGATCCATTTGACCCGGCAATACGCCGTGGAACTTGGCAATGTCGGGGTGCGCGTCAACGCGATCGCCCCCGGGCCGGTGGAAACCGAAATGGCCAAGCTGGTGCACAGCGTTGCCCTGCGCAGCGACTACTACGACGCCATTCCGATGGGGCGCTACGGGACGGTTCAGGAGATGGCCCGGACCGTGGGCTTTCTGTGCAGCGATGAGGCCAGTTTCATCAATGGCCAGGTGCTGGCCGTCGATGGCGGGTTCGATGCCGCCGGGGTGGGCCTGCCCACGCTGCGCCGGCACATCGGCGCGCCCGGCTGAGCGCCTGCGCGACAATCGGTAACCCCCCACATCCCCCACACCCCCCAGGAGAGCACCATGGCCATCGCGCGCCGCACCCTTCTTCGCAGCACAGCGGCTGTCGTAGCGCTACCCGGCGTCATCGAGCGCGCCTTCGCCCAAAAAGCCGAGTTCACATACAAGTACGCGAACAATCTGCCGGCGACCCATCCGATGAACCTGCGCGCCAAGGAGATGGCGGCGGCCGTCCTGGCAGAAAGCAAGGGGCGCGTCGACATTCAAGTCTTCCCGGCCAATCAGTTGGGCAACGACACCGATATGCTGAGCCAGTTGCGTGCCGGCGGCATCGAGTTTTTCACCTTGTCGGGGCTGATTTTGTCCACCCTGGTGCCCGGTGCGGCCATTACCGGGCTGGGTTTCATCTTTGCCGATTACGACAGCGTCTGGAAGGCGCTGGACGGCGAGCTTGGCGGCCATGTCCGCAAGGAGATCGGCAAGTCTGGCCTGGTGGTGATGGAGCATATCTGGGACAACGGGTTCCGCCAGATCACCTCGTCGGGCAAGCCCATCCACAGCGCCGATGACCTCAAGGGCTTCAAGATCCGGGTGCCGGTCTCGCCGATGTGGACTTCGCTGTTCAAAGCCTTCGATTCGTCCCCGGCCTCGATCAACTTCGCCGAGGTGTACTCGGCCTTGCAGACCAAGGTGGTCGATGGGCAGGAGAACCCGCTGGCGGTCATCGAGACCGCCAAGCTCTACGAGGTGCAGAAATACTGCTCGATGACCAACCACATGTGGGATGGCTTCTGGTTCCTGGCCAACCGCCGTGCCTGGGAGCGCCTGCCGGACGAGTTGCGGGCCCTGCTTGCCAGGCACATCGATGGGGCGGCCCTCAAGCAGCGGGCCGATGTCGCGGCGCTGAACGCGAGACTGCAAAAATCCCTGAGCGACAAGGGCATGGTCTTCAACATGGTCAAGACCGACAGCTTCCGCAGCCGTCTGCGCCAGGCCGGTTTCTATGGCGAATGGAAAGCCAAGTTTGGCCACGACGCCTGGGCCGTTCTGGAGCGCCACAGCGGCCAACTGGCCTGACAGGGCCGGGGGAAAGCAAGACCGCACCATGTCGACAGGCCGTTCCCCCGCGCCGTCAGGCGGCAGTTCCATTGCACCGTCAGGCGGCTCCCCTGCACCGTCAGGCGGCAGTTCCGCTGCGCCGTCAGACGCCTCCTTGCCCATCGGCCCGCCCGACCGCGCCGGCCACCCGCGCGCGCTGCCCTGGCTGATAGTCCCTCTGGAGTGGGCCTCTGCGGGGCTGATGCTGGTCATCATGGCCCTGCTTTTGACCGCCGTCCTGTCCCGTTATCTGTTCTCCAGCCCGATTGTCTGGATCGACGAGATCGTCTCGATGTCGTTCATCTGGCTGTGCATGATGGGAACGGCACTGGCCATGCACCGCAACGAGCACCTGCGCCTGGGCCTGTTCGTCGACCGACTCTCTGGCGCCGTGCACGCCACGGTGCGCGCGTTCGCGCTGTGTGCGATGCTGGCTTTTCTGCTCGCCTTGCTGCCGCCGGCATGCGAATACGCACAGCAAGAGTGGCTCATCCGGACGCCGGCGCTGGACCTGCCCAACACATTCCGGGTGGCGGCCATTCCCTTCGGTTTTGCCGCCATGCTGCTGATCGTGTTGGCCTACGCGGTGCGCACCGTCCCCGCCAAGGTGCTGCTGGGAACCGCTGCCGTGGTCATCGCCGTGGTGGCCGCTTTGTATGGGGCGCGCCCGGCGCTGGCCGCTCTCGGCAACTGGAGCATGCTGATCTTCCTGGTGGGGGTGGTGCTCCTGTGCCTGCTGGCCGGGGTGCCCATCGCCTTTTGCTTTGGCCTGGGCGCCATCGGCCAACTGGCATTCACGACGCAGGTGCCGTTGCTGATCGTGGTCGGCCGCATGGACGAAGGCATGTCCAGCCTGATCCTGGTGTCGGTGCCGATCTTCGTGCTGCTCGGCTGCATTCTCGACGCCACAGGCATGGGCAAGGCCATCGTGGAGTTCCTGGGGGCACTGATCGGGCATCTGAAGGCCGGGATGTCGTATGTCCTGCTGGGCTCGCTGTTCATCGTCTCCGGCATCTCCGGCTCCAAGGTCTCGGACATGGCCACCGTCGCGCCAGCGCTGTTTCCCGAGATGAAGCGCCGCGGGAACAAGCCCGGCGAGATGGTGGCCTTGCTGGCCACAGGCGCAGCCATGGCCGACACGGTGCCGCCGAGCATTGTGCTGATCGTGCTCGGTTCCGTGGCCGGGGTGTCGATTGCCGGTCTGTTCCAGAGCGGCTTCGTGGTGGCGCTGGTGCTGCTGCTTTCCCTGATGGCGCTGGCACGCTGGAAGGCCAGAAACGAGCGGGCGCCGCACCGGCGCCGGGCGTCGCCGAAGGTGATCGGGCAGAGCCTGCTGGTGGCGGCGCCGGCGCTGCTGCTGCCGTTTCTGATCCGCAGCGCGGTCGGCGGCGGAGTGGCCACTGCGACCGAGGTCTCGACCATCGCCGTGCTGTACGCGCTGCTGACGGGGCAGGTGATGTACGGCGGCATTGGCGCGCGCAGGTTCTACGCGATGCTGGTCGAGACAGTCGCACTGTCCGGCGCCATCTTGCTGATCCTGGGCGCCGCTTCGGCGCTGTCCTGGACGATTACCTACAGCGGCATCGTCCAGCAGTTGTCCCCCTGGATGACGGCCATTCCTGGCGGCCAGATGGCGTTCCTGGCGCTCACCATAGTGCTCTTTTTGGTGCTGGGCTGTTTGCTCGAAGGTCTGCCGGCCGTGCTGCTGCTGGCGCCCATCATGTATCCGATGGCCAGAAAGCTCGGCATCCATGATGTCCACTACTCGATGGTGATCGTCTGCGCGATGAACGTCGGGCTGATGATGCCCCCGATAGGGGTCGGGTTCTATATTGCCTGCCGTATCGGCGAGGTCAAGCCGGATGAAGCCTTGCGCTCGATTTGGCCTTACCTGCTGGCCTTGCTGGCCGGGGTCGTGGTCATTGCGGCGGTTCCGGGCATTTCCACGCTGGCATTGAAGGGCTGAGGCTGGCCAGCGTGAGGGCCGCCAGCGCCGCCAGCGCTGCGGTTTCGGCGCGCAGCACGCGCGGGCCTAGCGTGACGGGGGTAAAACCGTGCTGCCGGGCCAGGTCTTGCTCGGCGCTGCTCAGACCGCCTTCGGCGCCTGAGAGGATGTACAGGGGGCGTTCGTCGCGATCGGCCGCAGGCCGCAGGCCGTGATCGGCCGCCGCAGCGCTGTGCAGCGGCGCGGCGCCGGGGCCTGGCGCCAGCAGCAGGCGCAGCGCAGTTTGCTCGACGCAGGCCGCCGCCTGGGCGCGCACCCAGTGCGCCAGGGCCATGGCCGGGTGCACCGGGGGCACGCGGTTGCGCCCGCATTGCTCGCAGGCGGCCACGGCCACGGCCTGCCAGTGGGCGATTTTTTTGTCGGCGCGCTCGCCCCTGAGCTTGAGCACGCTGCGCTCGGTCAGCAGCGGCGTGATGCTGGCGGCGCCCAGTTCGGTGGCTTTTTCCACCAGCCAGTCCATGCGCTCGTTGGCCATGATGCCGGCGAGCAGGTGCACGGCCCGGGGGGCTTCGCGCTCGATGCGGTGGTGGGCGCCCAGTTGCACGCGCACATCGCTGCGGCCCATGCGCAGCACGGTGGCGTCAAACTCGCCGCCCTGGCCGCCATGGAACAGCGTGATGCCGTCGCCCGGCTGCAAGCGCAGCACCTGCACATGGCGCGCCACGCGGGCCGGCAGGTCGAGCTCGGCGCCCGTGGCCAGTGGACTGGGGCAGTGAAAGCGCGGCATCGGGGTCATGCCAAGCCATGCGCCGCTTCCTGCGCAGTACCGGACATGCGCCGGTGGCCGCTGCGATGCCGCATCGTGCCAGCGCTATACCCGGCCATACGCCAAGCCCGTGACCGGCTCCGTGCCTTCGATCTGGTCGAGCATCTTCAGCAGCGGCCCGAGCTGCCGGTAGCGGTGGGCGCTGGCGCGGATGTAGCCGATGAAGCGCGGCGTATCGGCCAGGTAGCGGGGCTTGCCGTCGCGCAGGGTCAGGCGGGCGAAGATGCCGGCGATCTTCAGGTGGCGCTGCAGGCCCATCCATTCGACGCTGCGGTAGAACGCGCCAAAGTCCTCGCCCCAGCCGCTGGCGCTGCGCGCGCCCAGCAGGCCGGCTTTGCGCGCCTTCTCCCAGTAACGCACGGTGATGTCGATGACGAACTCCTCCTCCCAACTGATGAAGGCGTCGCGCAGCAGGCTGGCAATGTCGTAGGTGATGGGGCCGTAGACGGCGTCCTGAAAGTCCAGCACGCCCAGCCGATGCTCGCCCGTGCCGGCCGTGGGGGGCATCAGGTTGCGCGTCATGAAGTCGCGGTGGACATAGACCCGGGGGGCGGCCAGGTTGTCGGCCACGATGGCGTCGAAGGCGCTGGCCAGCGTTTGCCGTTGCTGCGCGTCGAGCGTCACCGCGCGGTGCCGGGCCAGGTACCAGTCGGGAAACAGCGCCAGTTCGCGGCGCAGCAAGGTCTGGTCGTAGGCCGGCAGCACATCCGGCCGGGAGGAGCGTTGCCAGGCCAGCAGCACATCGCTGGCCTGGCGGTACCAGTCGCAGGCCGCCTGGGGGTGCTCAGGGTGCAGTCGTTCGATCAAGGTCTGCGGCCCCAGGTCGGACAGCAGCATGAAGCCGCCGGGCGCGTCCCAGTCCAGTATCTGCGGCACGTTCAGGCCCGCTGCCGCCATCAGACCCTGCACCTGCACGAAGGGCTGGCAGTTCTCCTTGTCCGGGGGCGCATCCATCACGATGCGGCTGGCGCCGGTGGCGCTGTCGATGCGCAGATAGCGCCGGAAACTGGCATCGACCGAGGCCGGGCGTAGCGTGGCGGGCAGCAATTGCCAGCGGGCGGTCTGGCGGGCCAGCCAGGTCTCGAAGGCGGCCTTGCGGGCGGGATCGGGCCAGGTGACCGGCGAGGTCGGCGGTGCAGCCGACGATGAGGCCGACGGTGCCGAGGAGGTGGCCAGCGCCGCGTCCGTGGTCGGGCCGCAGGAGGCGGGGGCAGATGGGGGGGCGGGGGGGTGGCTCATGGATAATCCGATTTTACAAACCAGTCCCCGGCGCTCCCGGCGCTTTTCACGCTCCCGGCGATCTCGTCGATCTCGACGCCATGGGGTGCTGCCATGGGGGCGTTGCTTTTCCCGTCGCTGCCTTCGTGTCCTTTCCTTTGCCGCTCCCCGCGCCACGCTGCAAGCCCCTGTCCGTGCAGCCCCTGGTGCGCCTTGCACAGGCCCGTGCGCAAGCCTGCGCGCTGGCGCTGGCCTGCTGCGCCGTGCCGCCCGGTGCGCCGGCACAGGAACCGGCGCCGCCCACCCCGCTTACCCCATCCACCCCATCCACCGCGCCAGTCCCGCCCGACCTGCGCACCACGCCCCGGTTGCAAGAGAAAATCCCGCAGGCGCTGCAGCCCCAACTGCCGGTTTTCGTCCAGGGCGATCGCATCAGCGGCCAGACCGATCTGCACACGCTCGTCGAAGGCGATGCCGCGCTGCGCCGTGGCGATACCGTGATCCGCGCCGACCAGTTGGACTACCGCCGGCCCGAAGATCTGGCCCGGGCCCGGGGCCGGGTGCGCCTGAACCGCGCCGGCAATCTGTACGAGGGCCAGACGCTGCAGTTGCAGGTGGAGACTTTCCAGGGGTTCTTCGACGATGTGCGCTACCGTTTTCTGGCCACGCAGGCGCATGGGACGGCCACGCGGGTCGATTTTCTCGACCGCGATCGGTCGGTGGTGCACAACGCGACCTATACGACCTGCGAGCGCCGTGACCTGGCCTCGCAGCCCGACTGGCTGCTGCGCGCCGCCACCTTGCATATCGACGACGCGCAGCAAGTCGGCAGCGCAGACGATGCGGTGCTGGAGTTCAAGGGCTGGCCCTTGCTGCCCATTCCCCACATCAGCTTTCCGTTATCGGACAAGCGCAAGTCCGGCCTGCTGCCGCCCACCGTCGGGCTCGACCGCCGCGATGGCCTGAGCTATTCGCAGCCCTACTACTGGAACATCGCGCCCAACCGCGATGCCACGCTGAATGCGGCGCTGATGACCGAACGCGGCGCCAGCCTGGGCCTTGAATGGCGCTATCTGGAGCCGAGCTACCAGGGGCAGATCAACACCGACCTGATGCCCTACGACCGGCTGCGCCAGCGCTCGCGCTGGAGCTTGTCGGGCCAGCACCAGGGCCGGTGGGATACCGGCATCGGCGCGCTGGGCCTGAGCCTGGGCCTCTACCGGGTCAGCGATGACAACTACTGGCGCGACTTCAGCCGGGTCGCCACATCGCTGCGCCAGCGCCTGCTGCCGGCCGACGCCGTGCTGTCATGGGCGCGCAATGACATGTCGGCCACGCTGCGCACGCTCCAGTGGCAGACGCTGCAAGACGTGACGGCGCCCATCGTGCCGCCATATGACCGCATGCCGCAGTTGCAATGGCGCTATGCGCCGACCCGGCTGGGCGGCGGCCTGGACGCCAGCCTGGAGCTCGACGCCACGCGCTTCGAGGCCGCGCGCGCGCTCACCGGCCAGCCCAACGCCAACCGCAGCTATGCGCTCGCGCAGATCAGCCGGCCATTTCTGGCGCCGCAGGGCTTCATCACGCCCCGGCTGCAGTGGCATGCCACGCGCTACCAGTTCGACGCGCCGCTGGTCGATGGTGCGCGCACGGCCAGCCGCGCGCTGCCCACGTTCAGCCTGGACAGCGGTCTGGTGTTCGAGCGCGGCGCCGCCTACCTGGGCCGCAACTTCCTGCAGACGCTGGAGCCCCGGGCCTTCTACACCTACACGCCCTACCGCGACCAGAGCCGGTTGCCGGTGTATGACACGGCGGCCAACGATTTCAACTTCGCCACGGTCTACACCGAAAACGCTTTCGGAGGCAACGACCGCCTGGCCGACAACCATCTGCTCACGCTGGGCCTGAGCACACGCCTGCTGGCGCCGGACACCGGGGCCGAGGCTGCGCGCCTGGGCATTGCCCAGCGCCTGCGTTTTTCCGACCAGAAGGTGACCCTGCCCGGCGACCCGCAGGTCAGCGAGCGCCTGTCCGACCTGCTGCTGGGCGCGGGCATCAGTTGGACGCCCGGTTGGGGCCTGGACTCCACGGTGCAGTACAACCCCAAGACCCGCCGCTCGATCCGCACGACGCTGGGCGCGCACTACAGCCCCGGCAGCTACCGCACCGTCAGCGCCGCCTACCGCCTGCAACGCGGCACCAGCGAGCAGATCGATGTCGGCTGGCAATGGCCGCTCAATGACCTGTGGGGCGACAAAGGCCTGAACCTGGGCCCGGGCCGGGGCCAGGGCGGCGGGCGCTGGTACAGCGTGGGCCGGCTCAATTACAGCCTGCATGACCGCCGCCTGGTGGACACCGTGGCGGGCCTGGAATACGACGGCTGCTGCTGGATCGGCCGCGTGCTGATCGAGCGCCTGCAAAGCGGCCTGACCAGCGCCAACGCCCGATTGCTGTTCCAGATCGAATTCCTGGGCCTGTCGCGGCTGAGCCTGGGCGCAAGCCCGCTGGACAGCTTCAAGCAAAATGTGCCGGGCTACCGGAACCTGCGCGAGCAGATGACGACGCCCAGCCGTTTCAGCAACTACGACTAACGCCATGAACCATCGTGATCACCGTGCCTTTGCCCTGGTCCTTGCCAGCTTGGCGGGCCTGACCGCGCCAGGCGCCACCGCGCAGGGCCTGCGCCTGCCGGCGACGCCGCAGGGCCAAGGATTGACGCTGCCTGCGCCGGCCGCAACGATAGCGCCGGCAACGCCGGCAACGATGGCCGCGTCGGCGCCGCAGGCCGGCCGGAGCAGCAGCGCCACCGGCTGGGCGGATTTCATCGTCGCCGTGGTCAACTCCGAGCCGGTGACCAACAACGAAGTGCGTTCCCGGCTGGTGCGGGCCGAGGCGCAAATCGCCCGGCAGGGCGCCAGCATGCCGTCGCGCGAGTGGCTCGCGCATGAAGTGCTCGAACGCCTGATCCTGGAGCGCGTGCAGTTGCAGCAGGCGCGCGAGAGCGGCATCAGGGTGGACGATTTTGCGCTCGCACAGGCCGAGCAAGGCGTGGCGCGCCAAAACGGCATGACGCTCGAACAGTTCCACGCGCGCCTGGAGCGCGACGGCATCGGCAAGGAGCGCTTTCGCGCAGAACTGCGCGACCAACTGCTCGAACAGCGTCTGCGCGAGCGCGAGGTCGATGCGCGGGTGCAGGTCTCGGAGCAGGACATCGACCAGTACCTGCACGCGGAGCCGCCAGCAGGCGCGCAGGCCAAGCCCATGGAAATCAACCTGGGCCATGTCCTGGTGCTGGTGCCCGAGGACGCCACCCCGGCGCAGGTGGCCGAGCGGCGGGCGCGGGCGCAGCAGGCCGCCGAGCGGCTGCGCTCCGGCGCCGACTTTGCCACGGTGGCGCGCGAATTTTCCGACGCCCCCGAGGGCCAGCGCGCTGGCGGCATGCTGGGCCTGCGCCCGGTCGATCGCTACCCCGAACTGTTCGTCAGCTCGACCCGGGGCCTGCCCGTGGGCAGCCTGGTCGGCCCGGTGCGCTCGCCGGCGGGCTTTCACCTGCTCAAGGTGGAGCAGCGCGTCATCGCCGGCCAGCCGGCAACGGTGCTGCAAAGCCATGCCCGCCATATCCTGCTGCGCACCGGCCCCCGGATGTCCGAAACCGCAGCGGCCGAGCGTCTGGCCGACTATCGCCGCCGCGTGCTGGCCGGCCAGGCCGACTTTGCGGCATTGGCGCGTGAGCATTCGCAGGACGACGGCAGCGCCAAAAAGGGCGGCGACCTGGGCTGGGCCAACCCGGGCCAGTATGTGCCCGAGTTCGAGCAAGCCCTGCAAGCCCTGCAGCCGGGCGACATCAGCGCACCGCTGGTGACACGCTTTGGCGTGCACCTGATCGAGTTGCTCGAGCGGCGCCAGGCCAGTCTGACTGCGCGCGAGCAGCGCGACGTGGCGCGCCAGGCCGTGCGCGAGAAAAAGCTCGACCAGGCCTACCTCAGTTGGACGCAGGACCTGCGCGCGCGCGCTTACGTGGAATACCGTGACCCGCCCCGCTGAACCGGCCCGGGCCGCAGGGCGGCATAGACCGCGCAAGCGCTTGGGCCAGCATTTCCTGACCGATCAGCGCATCATCGACGCCATCGTGCAGGCGATTGCGCCGCAGCCGGGCCAGCCCATGGTCGAGATCGGCCCCGGCCTGGCAGCGCTGACGCAGCCGCTGGTCGAGCGCCTGGGGCGGCTGACGGTGATCGAGCTCGATCGCGACCTGGCACTGCGGCTGCGCCGGCATGCGCACCTGCAGGTGATCCAGGCCGATGTGCTGCGGGTCGATTTCACGGCGCTCGCGCAGACGCTGTGCGCCACGCCATCCACGCCACCCACGAGGCTGCGCGTGGTCGGCAACCTGCCCTACAACATCTCCACACCCATCTTGTTTCACCTGCTCGCGCATGGGTCGGCCATCGAAGACCAGCACTTCATGCTGCAAAAGCAAGTGGTCGAGCGCATGGTGGCCAAGCCAGGCGGCAGCGACTACGGGCGCCTGTCGGTGATGCTGCAATGGCGCTATGCAATGGAAAAACTGCTGCATGTGCCGCCCGCGAGCTTCGCGCCGCCGCCGCGCGTGGACAGCGCCGTGGTGCGCATGCTGCCGCACGCGCAGCCTGCCGCCGTGCCCAGGCCGATGCTCGAAGAACTGGTGCAGTTGGCCTTCAGCCAGCGGCGCAAGCTGCTGCACCACACGCTCGGGCGCTGGCTCGACGCGCACCAGTACGCAGGCCGCTTCGACACCCGGCGCCGCGCCGAGGAAGTGCCGGTCCAGGAGTATCTGGACCTGGCCCGGGAAGCGCATCGATTGATAGCTGACGGTAAAGACCCATCATGCGCTGGCGCATGATGGCTGTCATGCAGCGCTGAGCCAGTAATCGGCGTTGAAGGGGCTGCTCATGCGCAGCGCCAACGGGGACACATCGACGAGCTTGTGGGTGGGCATTTTCTCGGCGGGTTCGGCATCGACTGCCGTGCCCGCGACCGCCGGGGTGCCGTTCGCCTCGTTCGCCCGTTCTGCTTGGCTGGTGGATGCAGAACGGGCTACAGAAAAGAATAGAAACACCGGAACGGGATCTTTCGGTCGCCCCAGTAGTCGGCAGCGTCGCGAAAGACATCGAGCAACTGCTCGCGCGCTTCCTTGTCGAACTTGCCGGTGGCCGGAATCTGCTCGAGCACCACGATGAAACCGGGCTGCTGGCCCGATTGATGCAATGGCTCGGTCATGCAGTCGTACAGCGCATCAAAGTTCTTGCCGAAATGCGCCGGGAAGATGAATTGCCCGGCAATCAGGTCGAGCACATCCTGCTTGGACTGCGCATGGGCCAGGTTGGCGTACAGGAAATGCTGGCCCATGACAGTGGCGGCATCTTGCAAGTCCTGCACGCGGAAGGCGCGAATCGACTGCACGATGTTGGTGCGCACGCCACGCAGTGGCGTTTCCTGGGGAGCACGCAGCGGTGTTTCCGAATGGACACGCAACGGTGTCTCCGGGTGGACGCGCAGCGGCGTCTGGGGGTGCAGCGGCGTTTCCAAGCCGCTGCACAATGGCATGTTCAGATCCTTACGCAACGGCGTATCCAGGTCTTTACAAAGTGGCGTCTGCATCTGTGCGCTACTCTTTCTTCATCAAGAACTTGCGGCCATTCGCAAGGCGGCGGGATGCCGCCTGTGCGAATGGGTGATTTGCTCGTGGGGCGCGCCACCGGGGCGCGTCTGGTCTGCGTGTACTGTGGCCGGACTTACTCGACAATCTCGCGAAAACTGGCGTAGTGGTCACTGGTGTAGTAGCAGGCATCCGGTACCCGGGGCCTGCTGCCGCCACAGACGATGCGCCGGGCTCCCCGGTCGCGCAGTCCTGGTGTTCTGACGGTGTATTCACGGTAGTAGCCCCGCTGGTTGGCGGGCAGCAACCGCTCGCGATTGCCAAAGACCGTCCCGTCCTTGGCATGCGCGAAAGGCCCTCCCGTGCGAATCTGCGCATAAGTCTCGCGCCCTTGGGGCGGCAACTCGGCCAATGTGATGGAACTGGCGACCCCGTCGGTGGACGGGGATTGGCGGGCCTGCACCGCCGCCACAGACAGCACGAACAACAAAACACCCGCAACACTCCAAAAACCCCTGCGCACCCGGGTGGCTACAGCCTTGAGCATCAACACACCTTTCAGAAACCACGGGTTAACCCGAGATTTCAGGCCGCAGTGTGACGCAATGGTTTTCAAAATGCAAGCCTGCATGTCACCCAAGGAGCAGGCGCGGATTTCCACCCCGTCCACCCCGGGCCTGGGTCAGGCTGGTGGACGCGGCATGCCGTCCAGGCGCGTCGGCCAGCGCCCGTGCACAGGCGCCCCGGCGGAGCCTTGGGCCTTCGGGAAAACGGAAGGCTCTGTCTTGCAATGCGTGATTGTGCGCACGGCGCGGCCGGGCGATCATGGCCCCATGACAGCCGATCCACCCGACCCCGCAGCGGTCGGCACCCCCCTCCGCCCCGCAGGGGCTGGCGCCAACCTTGCCCCCGGCGCGGCCGGCGCCAGCCCTGACCCGCGCCCCATCGACGCCACCGAATTGGCGCATCTGCAACGCTGGCAAGGGCGTACCGAGGTGCGCAGCGACATGCTCCACGCCGCTCCGGTGCGCGGCCTGTCTGCCACCTTGGACCGCGCAGACCCCGAGCCTGTGCCCGGCAGCGTGCTGCCGCCGCTGTGGCACTGGCTGTACTTTCTGCCGCAGTCCAGGCACAGCGAGATCGGCCCTGACGGCCACCCGCGCCGGGGCGGCTTCTTGCCCCCGGTGCCGCTGCCCCGGCGCATGTGGGCGGGCGGGCGCCTGCACTGGCAGGCCGGCAATCCGCTGCGCGTGGGCGATGCGGTCGAGCGCCGCTCGTGCATCGCCTCGGTCAGCCACAAGACGGGCCGCATCGGCGACCTGCTGTTCGTGCTGCTGCGCCATGAACTGCACAACGCCGCCGGCCTGGCGCTGACCGAAGAGCATGACATCGTCTACCGCAGCGCCGCCCGGCCCGGCGACCCGCAGCCCGCACCCCAGGCGGCCCCTGCCGGCGCAGCCTGGCAGCGCGAGCTGCTGCCCGACGAGGTGCTGCTGTTTCGCTACTCGGCGCTGACCTTCAACGGCCACCGCATCCATTACGACCGTCGCTATGCGAACGCGGTCGAAGGCTACCCCGGCCTGATCGTGCATGGCCCGCTGATCGCCACGCTGCTGCTGGACCTGCTGCGCCGCGAGATGCCCGAGGCCCGGCTCGCCGGCTTCGAGTTCAGGGCCGTGCGGCCGGCGTTCGACCTGAACCCGCTGCGCCTGAACGGCCAGCCCGAGGCCGATGGTGGCAGCGCCGACGGCGACGTCAGCCGCCGTATCAACCTGTGGGCCCAGGACCATGAAGGCTGGCTGACCATGCAGGGCCTGGCCACGCTGGCCTGACCTGACGCCGCCCGCCGCACTTGCCATTGGCCAACCGCCATGACGACCAGCCACCACGCCCCCCCCGACAAATACCAGGACATCCGCGACGCCGTGCGCGCACTGTGCGCCGAGTTTCCCGATGCATACCACCGCCAGGCCGACGCGCAGCGGGCCTACCCCGAAGCCTTCGTCGCCGCGCTCACCAAGGCCGGCTGGATGGCCGCGCTGATTCCGCAGGAGTACGGCGGCTCCGGCCTGGGGCTGACCGAGGCTTCGGTGATCATGGAAGAGATCAACCGCAGCGGCGGCAACTCCGGCGCCTGCCATGGCCAGATGTACAACATGGGCACGCTGCTGCGCCATGGCTCCAGGGCGCAAAAGGAGCTGTACCTGCCCCGCATCGCCCGTGGCGAGTGGCGCTTGCAATCGATGGGCGTGACCGAGCCCGGCACCGGCACCGACACCACCAAAATCAAGACCAGCGCCGTGAAAAAGGGCGACCGGTACCTGGTCAACGGCCAGAAGGTGTGGATCAGCCGCGTGCAGCATTCGGACTGGATGATTTTGCTGGCGCGCACCACGCCGCTGGCCCAGGTGGCCAGGAAAAGCGAGGGCATGTCGATCTTCATGGTCGATCTGCGCCAGGCCGAAAAGAGCGGCATGACCGTGCGGCCGATTCCCAACATGGTCAACCATGAGACCAACGAACTATTCTTCGAGAACCTGGAGATCCCGGCCGAGAACCTGATCGGCCAGGAGGGCCAGGGCTTTCGCTACATCCTCGACGGCCTGAACGCCGAGCGCACGCTGATCGCCGCCGAGTGCATAGGCGACGGCTACTGGTTCATAGACCGCATCACCCGCTATGCCAAAGAGCGCAATGTGTTTGGCCGCCCCATCGGGCAGAACCAGGGCGTGCAGTTTCCGATTGCCCAGGCCTACATCGAGCTGGAGGCCGCCAACCTGATGCGCTGGCAGGCTTGCGCGCTGTTCGACGCGCAGCAAAGCTGCGGCGCGCAGGCGAACATGGCCAAATACCTGGCGGCCAAGGCCAGTTGGGAGGCGGCCAATGTGTGCCTGCAATACCACGGCGGCTTTGGCTTTGCCTGCGAATACGACGTGGAGCGCAAGTTCCGCGAGACGCGGCTGTACCAGGTGGCGCCGATCTCCACCAACCTGATCTACGCCTACGTGGCCGAGCATGTGCTCGGGCTGCCGCGGTCGTTCTGAAAGGGGCAGCGATGACCCGCCCCCTCGATGGCATCACCGTGGTAGCGCTGGAGCATGCCATCGCCGCCCCGCTGTGCACGCGCCAGCTCGCCGACCTGGGCGCGCGCGTCATCAAGGTCGAGCGCCCGGGCAGCGGCGACTTCGCCCGCGCTTATGACACGCGGGTGAACGGACTGTCCTCGCACTTCGTCTGGACCAACCGCTCCAAAGAAAGCCTGACCCTCGATCTGAAGCACCCCGAGGCGCTGGCCGCATTGCGCCAACTGCTGGCCCAGACCGACGTGCTGGTGCAAAACCTGGCACCCGGCGCCGCTGCGCGCCTGGGGCTGTCTTACGCCGCCTTGCAGGCCGACCACCCGCGCCTGATCGTCTGCGACATCTCGGGCTACGGCGCCGACGGCCCGTACCGCGACAAAAAAGCCTACGACCTGCTGATCCAGAGCGAGGCCGGTTTCTTGTCGGTGACCGGCAGCCCGGACGCGCCCGCCAAGGCCGGCAACTCGGTGGCCGACATCGCCGCCGGCATGTACGCCTACAGCAGCATCCTGGCAGCGCTGCTGCAGCGCGGCAAAACCGGGCAGGGCGCGCATATCGACCTGTCGATGCTCGAAGCGCTGGGCGAATGGATGGGCTACCCGATGTACTACGCCTACCAGGGCGCAGCGCCACCGCCGCGCGCAGGCGCCGCCCATGCCAGCATCTACCCCTATGGGCCGTTCGCCACGGGCGACGGTGGCAGCGTGATGCTGGGCCTGCAAAACGAGCGCGAGTGGCAACTGTTTTGCACGCTGGTGCTGCAAGATGCCCAGTGCGCCAGCGACCCGCGCTTCGACACCAACGCGCGGCGCAGCGAGCACCGCGCCGCGCTGCAAGCCATCATCGAGCAAGCCTTCGCCAGCCTGGGCAGCGCGCAGGTGATGGCGCGCCTGGACCAGGCGCAGATTGCCAACGCCCGCGTCAACGACATGGCGGGCCTGTGGGCGCACCCGCAACTGGCCGCGCGCGGGCGCTGGCAGGATGTGCCAACGCCTGCCGGCCAGGTGCCGGCGCTGCTGCCGCCGGGGCGCAACAACCGGTTCGACTACCGCATGGACCCGGTGCCCGCCGTGGGCCAACACACCGAGGCGATACTGCGCGCGCTCGGCCACGACACCGGCAGCCTGGCCAGGCTGCGCGCGCAGGCCGCGATCTGAGCCATGGGCCGATCCGGTGAGCGCCAGCAAAACACCCGCACAACGATCGCCAGCGATGAACCATGGCCCCAACTCGGCCAGCCGGTGGTGCTCGAATACAAACCCGGCGCCGGCGGCACGCTGGCCTCGCACTACGTGGCGCGCGCCAAACCCGACGGCTACACGCTGCTGATGGTGCTGGCCGCCCATGCGATCAACGACAGCCTCTACCCCAAGCTGCCCTACGACACGCGCAAGGACTTCGTGCCCGTGTCGCTGCTGGCCAACCTGCCGATGGTCGTCGCGGCCAGCAGCAAGCTGCGCGCCAGGAACATCCAGGAACTGATCCAGGCCGCCAAGGCCGCCCCTGGCCAGCTCAGCTTCGGCTCGGCCGGCAACGGCAACACCGGGCACCTGGCGGCCGAGTACTTCAGCAGCCTCTGCGCCATCGAGATGACGCATGTGCCCTACAAGGGCAGCGCCGGCGTGGTCAATGCGATGCTGGCGGGCGACATCGATCTGACCTTCGACAGCATCTCCACCTCCATGCCGCATATCCGCAGCGGGCGCATGCACGCGCTGGCCGTCACCAGCGCCGAACGCTCGGCGCTGGCGCCCGAGGTAAAGACGGTGCAGGAGCAGGGCGTCGCCGGTTTCGACGTGACCGGCTGGTACGCGCTGATCGCCCCGGCCGGCACGCCAGCGGACATCACGCAGCGCCTGAGCCGCGCGATCGCCAGCGCGCTGCGCCAGCCGCCGCTGCAAGCACAGTTGGCCGCTGGCGGCTACGAACCCGTAGGCTCCACGCCCGAGGCGCTGCAAGCGCACCTGGAGCGCGAGATCACCCGCTGGGCCGCCGTGGTGAAAGCCACCGGCGCCCGGGTGGATTAGCCGGCATGCGCCGGGCAGCCCCATGATCGCCGCACAGCCGCCCGAAGGCGCTCATACCGCAGCCGAAAGCGCAGGTGCTCCAGTGAACGCCGGCACATGCCCCGCACGGATGCGTTGCGACCCTTTCATCGACCACACCTGCCGAAACCCCCTATGACTGCCCATGCGTCGCGCACCGCCGAGTTGGCCGCTTTTGCTGCCGGGCTGCGCCTGAAAGACATCCCGCCGGCCGTGCTGCGCCGCACCGAAGATCTGCTCGTCGACTGGTTCGGCTCGGCCGTCGCCGGCCATCGCGCGCGGCCCGTGGCCAGCATCGCCCGCTTTGCGCTGGCAATGGGGCCGGCCACCGGCCCCGGCGAAGTCATCGCCCGCCGCGCCAGCACCAGCCCCCATGCCGCCGCGATGATCAACGCCGCCGCATCGCATGTGGCCGAGCAGGACGATGTGCACAACGGCTCGGTGTTCCACCCGGCGACCGTGGTGTTCCCGCCCGCGCTGGCGGTGGCGCAGGCCATCGGGGCCAGCGGGCAAGAACTGCTGCTGGCCTGCGTCGCCGGTTACGAGGTGGGCATCCGGGTGGGCGAGTTTCTGGGCCGAACGCACTACAAGGTGTTCCACACCACGGGCACGGCCGGCACGCTGGCAGCGGCGGCGGCCGTGGGCCGGTTGCTCCGGCTGGACGCGGCGCAGATGCGCGATGCGCTAGGCTCTGCCGGCACGCAATCGGCCGGGCTGTGGGAATTCCTGCGCACCGCAGCCGACAGCAAGCAACTGCACACCGCGCATGCGGCGGGCGCGGGCCTGATGGCGGCCTACCTGGCCAAAGACGGCTTCACCGGCGCAGCCGATATCTTGCAAGGCCCGCAGGGCATGGCCGCCGGCATGACGCAGGACGCCCGGCCCGAGAGCCTGACGGACGGCCTGGGCAGCCGCTGGGCCACCGCCGAGACCTCATTCAAATACCACGCCTGCTGCCGCCACACCCATCCGGCCGCCGACGCATTGCTGCAAGTGATGCAGCAGCAGCAACTCCAGGCGCAGGACTTGGCGCGCGTGGTGGCCCATGTGCACCAGGGCGCCATCGACGTGCTCGGCCCGGTGCTGCAGCCGGCCACGGTGCACCAGAGCAAATTTTCGATGGGCACCGTGCTGGCCCTGGTGGCGCAGTACGGGCAAGCGGGCCTGGGTGAATTCGATGCGCATTTCCTGAGCGCGGCCACCCAGGCCCTGCGCGACAAGGTAGAGATGGCGCTGGACGCCGAGGTCGACAGCGCCTACCCGCGCCGCTGGATCGGCAAGGTCACGGTGCACACCCGCGACGGCCGGGTGCTGAACGGCCGGGTCGACGAGCCCAAGGGCGACCCGGGCAACAGCCTGAGCCGCGCCGAAATCAGCGCCAAGGCGTTGCGCCTGGCCGAGCATGGCGGCGTGAGCAGCGCCGCCATGCAGCGCGCGCTGGAGTCGCTGTGGCAACTGGCCCAATGGCCGGTGGTGGGCCGCTTGCTGGCATTGGAGCCGCAGGCATGACCCACGCAGGCATGGCCCCGACCGGCCCGGCGCCGGCGCTGGCCGAGGCGCGCAGCTTCCTCTTCGTGCCGGCGAACCGCCCCGACCGCCTGCCCAAGGCGCTGGCCAGCGGCGCCGATGCGGTGATCATCGACCTGGAAGACGCGATTGCGCCGCCGCAGCGCGATGGCGCGCGCAGCGCATTGCAACCAGTCTGGGCCAGCATCGCCGCGCCGGACCGCGCCCGGCTGGTGCTGCGGATCAACGGCGCCGGCACGCCCTGGCATCGAGCCGATGTGGCGCTGGCGCGCGCCTTGGTCGCCGATGGGCTGGCCGCGCTGATGCTGGCCAAGGCAGAGCAGGCGCGGGACCTGGCGGCCCTGGCCCAGGCCTGCCCTGGCGCCGCGCTGCTGCCGCTGGTCGAAAGCGCCGAGGGCGCGGCGGCGCTCGACGCGCTGGCAGCCGCCCCCCGGGTGCTGCGCCTGGCGCTGGGCGACATCGACTTGCAGGCCGATCTGGGCATGGCCTGCGGCCCGGAGCAGGCCGAGTTGGCCCCGCTGCGCTGGGCCATGGTGCTGGCCTCGCGCCGCGCCGCGCTGGCGCCACCGATCGATGGCGTGACGACCGCCCGGGACGATGCAGCGGCGCTGACGCAGGACACAGCGCGCAGCCGGCGCTTCGGTTTTGCCGCCAAGCTGTGCATCCATCCGGCGCAGATTGCCGTGGTCCATGCCGCATTCGCCCCCGGCGCCCGGGAATGCGACTGGGCCCGGCGCGTGCTGGCCGCCGCCGAGGCGGCCGGCGGCGGGGTCTGCGTGGTCGATGGCCGCATGGTCGATGCGCCCGTCATCGCGCTGGCGCGCCAGACCTTGCGGCGCCAGGCATGACCGCCCGTCTCGCCGCTCCGGCGCAGCCCCGACCCCCCTGCACAATGATCCTGATGCGCGTTGCCTGCGCCCTTTTCTGCGCTCCGCAAAACATCGCCGATCGGGTGGATGCACCTGGGGCACCTGACGCACCTGGGGCACCTGATGCGGCGCTTGGGTGCGGGCACTTTCTCGGCCAGGGGCAAGCCACGGCAGGCGCCGTCACCGCTGCATCGGGTGAACCTGGAACTTGCAAACCGCTGAACCACCATGGAATGGAGTCGTCATGAATTTCCTCGCTCTCCGGCTGACCGCACGAGCCTCATCACCGATGCGCCAACACCGGCGCATGGCGTGCATCGACCGGAAAACCCCCGGCTGCCGGCCTGGTCTGGCGGCCCTGGCCTGCGCCCTGGCCGCCACTTGGGCGCTGCACACCGGCGCGGGCGCCCAGACGGTGTGGCCGGACAAACCCGTGACCCTGGTGATTCCGTTCGCCGCAGGCGGCCCGACCGATGTGGTGGCCCGCATGTTGGCCATCCCTATGGGCAAATCCCTGGGCCAGCCGGTGCTGGTGGACAACACCGTCGGCGCAGGTGGCACCATTGCGACCACCAAGGTGGCGCGCGCGCCCGCCAACGGGAACACGGTGTTCCTGCACCACATGGGCATGTCCACTGCGCCCGCGCTGTACAAAAAGCTCGCGTTCGACCCGCTCAAGGACTTCGAGTACATCGGCCAAGTGCTGGATGTGCCGATGACCCTGCTGGGGCGCAGGGACTTTCCGGCCAACAACCTGCAGGAACTGCTGGCCTACATCAAGGCCAACCAGGACAAGGTCGCGCTGGCCAATGCCGGACTGGGCGCCGTCTCGCACCTGTGCGGCCTGCTGTTCATGAGCCAGATCGGCATCGAGCTGACCACCGTGCCCTACAAAGGCACAGGCCCGGCGATGAACGACCTGCTGGGCGGGCAGGTAGACCTGCTGTGCGACCAGACCACGCAAACCGTCCCGCTGATCAGGGACGCCCGCGTCAAGGTGTTCGGCGTCACCGTGCCCCGGCGGCTGACGGCGCTGCCGAACGTGCCCACGCTCGATGAGCAGGGCCTCAAGGGCTTCGATGTCAAAGTCTGGCACGGCCTGTACGCCCCCAAGGGCACACCGCCCGAGGCATTGAAAAAGCTCAACGCCGCGTTGCGCTTTGCCTTGCAAGACCCGGTGGTGAAACAGCGTTTGGCAGACCTGAGCTCGGACATACCGCCTGCCGACAAGATCACGCCCGAAGGACTCAAGACCCACCTGGAAGCCGAGATCGCCCGCTGGGGGCCGGTGATACGCAAGGCCGGCATCTACGCCGATTGAGGCCGCTGGCCCCGGGGGCGGCGCATCAGAGGCCATCGACCAAAACGAAGGCAATGCGCGCCGGGCGGCCCGAACGGTTGGCCCATGCGTGGCGGGTGCCGCGCTGGATCAGCACATCGCCCGCGCGCAGCGTGGTCTGACTGCTTTCCATGATGGCCAGCAACTCGCCTTCCAGCATCAGCGCATAGTCCACGGTGCGCGTGCAGTGCATGCCGGGATGCTCGCCGGTGCGCGGCGCATGTCGTGCGTCGCGGTACATGCTGGCGAAGGTGGCTTGCAGCATGTGTTCGAGCGCTTGCGGGTCCTGCGGCTCGGGCGGGAAGTCGATGATGCGCAGCACGGTGCCGCCCTTGGCCGGCGCTACGCCCTGGTGCCCGGCAATGGCGTCGGCAGCGTCCACGGGGGCTGGCGCTGCGCCGGTGCACCACAGATTGGTCACGCGATAGCCGGGGCGCTGCGGCACCATGCGCACTGCGGGAGCAGGCCCGTCCTCGATGAATGCGGACTCGCCTTGTGGGTTGATGCCGGTGACGACCCGGCGAATGGGGGGGAGTGTCATCTTCAGTGCCTTTCCAGGTCGAGGTGGGGCAACAGTTCGGCGTTGGCTTGGTAAGTGCGCAGGATGCGGGCCTTGAACTGCGCTGCATCGAGGTAGGCCGGCACCTGGTTCAGTCCCAGCGCGGCCTGCCGGAAGCCGTCAGACGCCACCACCTTCTGGCACAGCCCCTGGATTCGGGCGAGCGTCGCGGGCGGGGTTGCGGCCGGGGCAAAGAGGCCGTTCAGACCCGGGGTCACTGCGGGGTAGCCCAGATCGGCCAGCGATGGGGCCTCGGGCAGCAAGGGGTGGCGCTTGTCGGACAGCAGCGCCAGCACACGCAGACCTTTGCCCGCGATCGAGGCAATGGCCGGCGCAGCGAAGTCCAGATGGCCGCCGAGCAACTGCGCCAGCACCGCCGAATCGCCTTTGAAGGCCACCGGATTGAATTGCACCCTCAGCGCCTTGGCCACGGCCGCAACGCCCAGATGCGGCACAGAGCCATTGCCGGCATGGCCGTAGACCAGTTTTCCGGGGGCGGCCCGGGCGCGCGCCGTCAGATCCTGCAGGGTCTGGATCGGAGAATCGGCGCGCACGGCAATGGTGAAGATGTTTTCAAACACCTGGCATACCGGCTCGACCTGCTCATTGCGGTACGGCATGATCTTGAAAAGCAAGGGCGCATGGGTGATCGGAGAGGCCGGCGAGAACGCCAGGGTCTGGCCATTGGGCGCGGCGCGCGCGAGCGCCGCAAAACCGATGATGCCGGCAGCGCCGTCGCGGTTGGTCACGACCCAGTTCTGTCCGCTCATGCGCGCGGCCTGGCGCGCAAAGGCGCGCGCCATCAGATCGACACCACCGCCGGCCGAATAGGCAACGATGACCTCGGTGACACCGGCTGCGGGTTTGTCCTGCGCGCATGCCAGTGTGGCGACGGACAAGAAAATGACGCCAATCCATGCTTTCATCGAGGGAGTCCTGAAATGCCCGCTTGCGCTGGCCGTCGGTTCAATGGCTGATGACAGGCCCCGGCCCACAGGCTATAGTCGGGGGCTTTTTCTGCGGCCCAAGTATGCCAAATGCTCTACGGCGCAAAGGTTGCACCGGGTTTGGCACGGCTAGGCGCATTTGACCCCCAAGGGAATCGACGATGAAAGAAGGCATTCACCCCAACTACCGCGAAGTCTTGTTTTCGGACCTGTCCAACGGCTTCAAGTTTGTCACCCGTTCGTGCGCGAACACCAAGGAAACCGAGACCTTCGAGGGCAAGGAATATCCGCTGTACAAGCTCGATACATCCTCCGAGTCGCACCCTTTTTACACCGGCACGCAAAAGTCGGTGGACAACATGGGCGGCCGCGTGGAGCGCTTTCGCAACCGTTTCGGCAAGACGGCAGCTGCTGGTGCTCGGTTGCAGCAGCCGTTTGCCGACGATGGTGCCGTCGGGCGACAGGCGCACTTCGACCTCGGCGCGCGGGTTGCCCGCGATGGCGTCGGGGTACACGATGTTTGGCCTGACCTTGGCGCTGACCTTGCCGCTGTAGCTGCCCGAGGGGCCTGGCGGGCCGGCGCTGCGCAAGGCGGTGCCATTGTCCCCCCCGCTGGCCCCGGCCAGTCCTTGCAGGCGCCGCAGATTGTCCTCGCGCTGCCGGGCCAGTCGTTGCTCCTGCTCCTGCTCCTGTGCCTGTGCCTGTGCCTGTGCCTGTGCCTGCGCTTTGCTCTTGGCGGCTTGCTCGGCCCGGAGCTTGTCTTGCGCGAGTTTCTTCTGCTTTTCCTGTTCGGCCAACTGCTTTGCGCGCTGCTCGGTTTCTTTTTTCTTTTGCAGGCGCTCGCGGCGCTGCGCTTCCTGGCGCTCGCGCTCTTGGCGCTTTTTCTCGCGTTCGATGGCGATGTCGGCCGCGCGCGTGTCGGGGGGCTGCGCTGCGGGCGCCGTGTCCGGCCGTGCCGTGGGCGTGGGCGCCGCAGCCGGCACTACTGGCGGCACTGCTGGCGGCGCGGCGGGTTCCACGGCGGCCTGCCGGGGCGCAGCCGCCCATAGTTCGGCGGTGACGGCGGGCGGGTTGGTGCTGCTTTTCCAGTGCACGCCCCAGGTGAGCGCGCCAATCAGCAGCGCATGCACCAGCACGGACAGCACGATTGCGCGCAGATGCGCCGGCGGGCGGGGCGGGGCAAACTGGTCGCGGTCGTCGTGGGCATGCATGGGCGTCTGAGCTACACGGGGCGGGTTCGGTTCAACCGCCTTGCTGCACGAGCAGTCCGACCCGTTGCACGCCGGCTTTTTGCAGCGCATCCATGGCCTTGACCACGGTATCGTATTGCACGCCTTTGTCGGCGCTGATGAGCACGGCGCTGTCCGGCCCCTGGTCTGCTTGCCAGCGCACGGCGGCAGCGCCGATCTCGCGCAGGCTCAGGCGCAGCGTGGCTTGGGCGGTGCGCCACTGGAGCGCGCCGTCCCGGTGGACGATGAGCTGCGCCACCACCTTGGGCGGGTTCATGCTCTGGCCCACGCGGGGCACGCCGATCATGCCCGGGGTGAACATGGGGGCCGTCACGATGAAGATGATCAGCAGCACCAGCATCACGTCGATGAACGGCACCATGTTGATCTCGTTGATGGTACGGCGGCCTCGGCCGCGGGTGGCGATGGCAGGCATGGCGGCGGTTTTCCTGTGCTCAGTGGCCCGGGGCTGCGGCATGGGCGACATGGGCGCCCAGATTGCGTTGCAGGATGTTGGAGAACTCTTCGATGAAGGTCTCCTGGTGCGTGGCCACGCGGTCGATGTCGCGTGCAAAGCGGTTGTAGGCGATCACCGCCGGAATCGCGGCAAACAGGCCGATGGCCGTGGCCACCAGGGCTTCGGCAATGCCGGGGGCCACCGTGGCCAGCGTCACCTGCGCCATGCCGGCAAAGCCGGTGAAGGCGTGCATGATGCCCCATACCGTGCCAAACAGGCCCACATACGGCGACACCGAGCCTACCGAGGCCAGGAACGACAGGCTGGATTCGACCACATCCATCTCGCGCTGAAAGCTCGCGCGCATCGCGCGGCGCGCGCCGTCGAGCAGGGTGCCGGGGTCGGCGATGCGGCGCTCGCGCAGCTTTTGGTGCTCGCGCATGCCGCTGGCAAAGATGCGCTCCATCGGGCCGGCCTGTCTGGCGTTGCGGGTGGCGTTGGCGTACAGGTCGTTCAGGCTGGCGCCGGACCAGAATTCGCGCTCGAATTCCTCGTTCAGGGCTTTGATGCGCGCCAGCGCAAACAGCTTGCGCAAGATCGCCGCCCAACTGGCGATCGAGACGCCCAGCAGCAGCAGCAGCACGAGTTGCACCATCCAACTGGCGTGCAGCATCAGGGAGATGATGGACATGTCTTGGGAGTTCATCGGCGTCGTTTCAAAAAAGAGGTGCTGGCGATTCTTGCAGGGCGCAACGGGGCCCGGGCCGATGCGCAGCGCATCCGGCCCGGGCGGCTCGGGTCTCGCTCAGGGCGCTGCCCTGGCCCTGTCGGCCGCCACTTCGGCGGCGCGCAGACGCGGCGCCAGTGCGTTGAGCATGGCGTTGACGTACTTGTGGCCGTCGGTGCCGCCAAATTCCTTGGCCAGTTCGATGCATTCATTGAGCACCACGCGCCAGGGCACGTCCGGGCAATGCTGAAATTCGTACACGCCGATCCACATCGTGGCGCGCTCTATCGGCGAAATGGCGATCAACTGGCGGTCCAGCAGCGGGATGATCAGCGCATCGATGTCCGCTGCCGCGCCGATGCAGCCATGCAGCAGGGTCTGGTAATGCGCCGCATCGGCCTTGTGAAAACCGGCCAGGCCGCGCGTGAATTCGTCGATGTCCGCCGCATCGTTGCCGCCCACCAGGTGCTGGTACAGCGCCTGCAGCGCGAATTCGCGGGCGCGGCTGCGGGGCAGGCGCGCGCCCGGCCCGCGCCCGCCGATGGCCTTGGCGCGCGCTGCCGGGGGCGGTCGAGCGTCAGCCGGCGCGGTGCCGTGGTTTGCGCTCATGACAGCGCGTCCAGCAAATTGGCCATTTCCACCGCCACGCGGGCGGCGTCGGCGCCCTTTTCGCTCTGGCGGGCAATGGCCTGCTCGAGGTTCTCGACGGTGATGATGGCGTTGGCGATCGGGATTTGGTAGTCGAGCGCCAGCCGCGTCACGCCGGCGCCCGATTCGTTGGCCACCAGCTCGAAGTGGTAGGTCTGGCCACGGATGATGCAGCCTAGCGCGATCAGCGCGTCGTAGTGGTTGCGCTCGGCCATGGCTTGCAGGGCCACGGGGATTTCGAGCGCGCCGGGCACCTGCACCTGCATGATGTGCTTGTCTTGCACGCCCAGCGCCAGCAGTTCGGCGCAGCAGGCCGCTGCCAGCGCGTTGGTGATGCCGCTGTTGAAGCGGGCTTGCACGATGCCGATGTGCAGTTTCTTGCCGTCGAGCCGGTCTGCCGTGCCTTTGTCTGCGCCGAACATGTTCATTCCTTGGGGATGAAGCCGGTGATCTCCAGCCCGTAGCCGGCCATGCTCGGCATGCGCCGGGGTTGGCCCATCAGCGCCATCCGGTGCACGCCGCATTCGCGCAGGATCTGCGCGCCCACGCCGTGGGTGCGCAGATCCATGCGACCGCGTTCGGGGGCCTGGGCGGCGCGCGCCCGGCCTTCGAACTGGGCCAGCAACTGCTCGGCGCTTTCGCCGCAGTTGAGCAGCACGGCCACGCCCTTGCCCTGGGCGGCCAGGTATTGCAGGCCGGTGTTCAGATCCCAGGAGTGCATGGAGCGGTTGCCTCCCAGCGCGTCGAGCACCGACAGCGGCTCGTGCACGCGCACCGGCACCACCTCGTCGGCGCTCCACTGCCCCTTGACCAGCGCCAGGTGCACGGCCTGGCTGGGCTGGTCGCGAAAGGCGTGGACGGTGAACTCGCCATAGGCCGTTTGCAGTGCCCGGCTGCCCACCTTTTGCACCAGCGATTCATTGCGGCTGCGGTACTCGATCAGGTCGGCAATGGTGCCGATCTTCAGGCCATGCCCGGCGGCGAAGGCTTGCAGGTCGGGCAGGCGGGCCATGGTGCCGTCGTCCTTCATGATCTCGCAGATCACCGCCGCCGGGCTGCAACCGGCCATGCCGGCCAGATCGCAGCCGGCCTCGGTATGGCCGGCGCGCATCAGCACGCCGCCATCGACCGCCTGCAACGGAAAGATATGGCCCGGTTGCACCAGATCGCTGGCCCGGCTGCCCGGGGCCACGGCCACCTGCACGGTGCGGGCGCGGTCGGCCGCAGAGATGCCGGTGGTCACCCCTTCGGCCGCTTCGATGGAGACCGTGAAGGCCGTGCTGTACACCGTGCCGTTGCGCACGGCCATCGGCGGCAGGTGGAGAAACTCGCAGCGCTCGCGCGTGAGCGTCAGGCAGATCAGGCCGCGACCGAAGCGCGCCATGAAGTTGATCGCCTCGGGCGTGACATGGTCGGCGGCCAGCACCAGGTCGCCTTCGTTTTCGCGCTCTTGCTCATCCACCAGGATGACGATGCGCCCGGCGCGCATTTCGGCGACGATGTCTTGCACCGGCGAGATGGGCACGGGAGTGGGGACAGCGGTCATGGAGGCCTTTCGTCGGCAACGCTGGCGCAGGCCACAAAAGGAGCCTGGGCGTCGGCGGCCCTTGGAGGGGCGATTTTAGTTCACCGGGGGATGGCCCCTGCGTCTGGCCCATGTACCTGGCCCATGCGCCGGTCCGTCTCATTGCCGCGCCGTGCGCATGTTGCGCGGCAGGCCCTGCGGGTGGCTGGTGCGCAGCGGGTTGATGTCCAGGCCGCCACGGCGCATGTAGCGCGCGTAGACGCTCAGTTCGATGGGCTGGCAGCGCGTCCACAGGTCCATGAAGATGCGCTCGACGCATTGCTCGTGGAATCCGCTGTGGTTGCGAAAGCTCACCAGATACTGCAGCAGCCCTTCCTGGTCGATCGGCGGGCCGCGGTAGGCGATTTGCACGCTGGCCCAGTCGGGCTGGCCCGTGACCGGGCAGTTGCTCTTGAGCAGTTGGCTGGTCAGCCGCTCGGACACGGGGGCGGCGTCGCGCTGCGCGCTCAGCAGTTCGGGCGCGGGCTGGTACTGCGTGCATTGCACGTCCAGCCGGTCCAGGCTCAGGCCATCGAGCTCTTGCATCGGCTCCTGCGCGAACCGGTCCGGGCCCAGCAGCGTCACGCCGACGCTGCCCGCGCTGGCCGCCCCGCGCCAGACGGCGGCACTGACATCGGCACGGATGCGCGCCTGCACCTGCGCGGCATCGGCAAAGCGGGTGTTGGAAAAGCTGTTCAGGTAGAGCTTGAAGGACTTGCTCTCCACGATCCGGGGCGTCTCGCAGGGCACGGTGATATGGGCCAGCGCCACCTGCGGCTTGCCGCGCTGATTGAGCCAGGACAGCTCGAACGCCGTCCACAGGTCGGCCCCGAAAAAGGGCGCCGCGCCGCTGATGCCAAGCTCGGCCCGCTGGTCCGCGCGCGCTATCGGAAACAGCAGCGTGGCGTCGTACTGGTCGACACAGGCGGAGGCCTTGCCCAACGGCGATGACTCTGGCGGGTTCATGGCCTGCCCCTGCATGGGTGGTGGTTGCGCGGCTGCGGATGCTTCATTTTTTTGCCGCTATGGGCACAGGCAGGACATGCGCCAGCACCGGCTTTCGGTTCAATGGCCGCGCGCGCCGCGCTTCAGGCAGCGGGCGACTTGCGCCGGAACACCAGGCGCTCGGGGTCGGATGCTGCCGGGGCATAGGCATAGCCGCCAAGCCCAAAGCCTTCGAGCTGCCGGGGCCGGCTCAGGCGGTGGGTGATCGCGTGGCGCGCCATCAGGCCCCGGGCGCGCTTGGCATAAAAGCTGATGATCTTGTAGGCGCCGCCCTTGAAGTCCTCGAACACGCATTCGACCACGCGCGCGTTGAGCGCCTTGCGGTCTACCGCCTTGAAGTATTCCTGCGACGCGAGGTTGACGAGCACCGGGTCGGGGTCGTCATGCAGCCGGTGGTTCAGATGCTCGGCAATCTGGCGGCCCCAGAACTGGTAGAGGTTGCCGCCGGCCGCAGTGGCCAGGCGCGTGCCCATCTCCAGCCGGTGGGGCTGTATCCGGTCCAGCGGGCGCAGCACGCCGTACAGACCACTGAGGATGGCCAGATGCTGCTGCGCCCAGTCCAGATCCGGCGCGCTCAGCGTGCGCGCCTGCAAGCCCTCGTAGACATCGCCGTCGAAAGCCAGCAGCGCCTGGCGCGAGTTGCTGGCGCTGCAACGCGGCCGCCAGGCCTGGTAGCGCTCGGCATTGAGCGCCGCCAGCGGCGCGCTCAGATGCATCAGCGCAGCGATCTGTTGCGGCGACCGGCTGCGCAGCAACGCGATCAGCGCGCTGGACTGCGCGATGAAACAAGGCGTGGAATGCGGCCAGCCTTCAGGCAAGGGCGTGGCGTAGTCCAGCGATTTGGCGGGGGACAGCAGCAACAGCATCGGGAGCCGGGGGTGAAAGATGGGCCAGCAGATCGGTAAAGCGCTCTGCGGGGTCGCCGCAGAGCCATTGTCGGAAGAACGACCGGCCAGGCATCAGGCCGCAGGCGGTTGCGCCTCGAAGGGCAGGGTGAGCGCCGACAGGTCGCGGCGGGTTTCCACCAGCACCAGCGGGCCATCGTCTGGCTCCGGCACCGGCATCCGCTCACGCGGCACGCGGATCGGCGCAGGCTCAGCGGCAAT
>Ga0081606_1000101_pt1 | contig 34665 bp, 31 predicted proteins | sample EareggfetidaYelm_FD_71127 | JGI IMG/M metagenome (GOLD analysis project Ga0081606, IMG submission 71127) | Earthworm egg capsule microbial community from the University of Washington, USA - E. fetida Yelm (SPADES assembly) (version 2) | ecosystem: Host-associated > Annelida > Reproductive system...
GTCGGGGGAGGGGGGGAGGCGGGGGGCGCGCGCGCGCCAGCACTGTCCACGCGCGCGCCGACGGATGCGCGCGCGGGCAAGCAGCGCGAGCGCAGCGGCCCCCCGATGGGCAACGGGCCGCGACGCGGCCGGTCGCCGCAGGGGCCTGCCGCCGGCGCGCGCGCGCAGAACCCGCGCCGCGATGGCGGCGGGCAGGGCGTGGGGGCCGGTGGCAACCATGCCGGCCCGCGCGCAGCGGCCCAACCCGACCCGATGCAGACCAGCGTGGGTTATATCGGTGGCGACAGCCTGTCCAGGCTGCGCCAGAGCAAACGCCGCCCGGCAGGCGCGGGGCCTCGGCGCGGAGGCGGCGGGCGCTGAGCCGAAGGCGGCAGCAGAGTTCAAACCAGGGGCGGGCACGGTTAGAATCGCGCCCTTTGTTCGGCGGACATCCGGCGGACGAAATGCATCACTGCAACACACAATGTCAGGAAACCAACATGGCGATCGAACGCACACTCTCCATCATCAAACCCGACGCAGTGGCAAAGAACGTCATCGGCCAGATCTACGCCCGTTTCGAGGCTGCCGGCCTGAAAATCGTGGCGGCGCGCATGGTGCATCTGGCGCGTCCGGAAGCCGAGCGGTTCTACGCAGTGCACAAGGAGCGTCCTTTCTTCAAGGACTTGGTGGAATTCATGATCTCCGGCCCGGTGATGGTCCAGGTGCTGGAAGGCGAAAACGCGGTGCTCAAGAACCGTGAACTGATGGGCGCCACCGACCCCAAGAAGGCGCAAACCGGCACCATCCGCGCCGACTTCGCGGACAGCATCGACGCCAACGCAGTGCATGGCTCGGACGCCGCTGAAACGGCGCAGGCCGAAGTGGCGTTCTTCTTCCCCGGCCTGAACATCTACCCGCGGTGAACCAGCCCCCGCAATGAGCACGACCAACCTGCTGGAGTTCGACCGCGACGGACTGGCCGATTTTTGCGCGCGCCTCGGCGAGAAGCGGTTTCGCGCGACCCAGTTGTTTCGCTGGATTCACCAGCGCGGCGCCAGCGACTTCGACGCCATGAGCGACTTGGCCCGGGCCTTGCGCGACAAGCTCAAGGGCTGTGCGCGGGTGCAGGCCCCGCCGGTCATTTCCGGGCAGGCATCGGCGGACGGGAGCGTCAAGTGGTTGTTCGACGTGGGCGCCGGCAACGCCGTCGAGGCCGTGTTCATCCCCGAAGAGGATCGCGGCACGCTGTGCGTGTCTTCGCAGGCCGGGTGCGCGGTGGGCTGCCGTTTTTGCTCCACCGGGCACCAGGGCTTCAGCAGGAATCTGAGCAGCGGCGAGATCATTGCGCAACTGTGGTTTGCCGAGCATGCGCTGCGCCGGCGCCTGAAGACCGAAGACCGGGTGATCTCCAACCTGGTCATGATGGGCATGGGCGAGCCGCTGCAAAACCTTGCAGCGCTGCTGCCCGCGCTGCGCGTGATGCTCGATGACCACGGCTATGGCCTGTCGCGCCGGCGTGTGACGGTCTCGACCTCGGGCGTGGTGCCGATGATCGACCGCCTGGCCCGGGACTGCCCCGTGGCCTTGGCGGTTTCCCTGCATGCCCCGAACGATGCGCTGCGCGACCAACTGGTGCCGCTCAACCGCAAGTACCCGATCGACGAACTGCTGCAAGCCTGCAAGCGCTACCTGGCGCATGCGCCCCGGGACTTCATCACGTTCGAGTACTGCATGCTCGATGGCGTCAACGACCAGATCGGGCACGCCCGGCAACTGGTCGAACTGGTCGGGCGCGCGGGAATCCGCTGCAAGTTCAACCTCATCCCTTTCAATCCATTCCCCGCCTCGGGGCTGTTGCGGTCGGCGCACAATCAGATCCTGGCTTTTGCCCAGGTCCTGGGCGCTGCGGGCATCGTCACCACCGTGCGCAAGACCCGGGGGGATGACATCGCCGCTGCCTGCGGCCAGTTGGCCGGGGATGTCAGGGACCGCACCCGGGTCGCCGAGCGCATGGCAAAGCAGCGCACAATGCAACTTCAACTCCAGCTCAACTCCAGCCGCCGGGCTGAGCCGTCAGCAGCAGAGGTGATTGGATGCGGAGAATCGATTTAGCGGCATGACCCTATGCGTTTTACACATGAGCGCATACCGGTTTCCTTTGGGGCGCGCACCCTTGGCCGCTGTGAAGTGCGAGAACGGCGCCATCCAGCCTTTTGTGGTGAGTCCGATGGATGGCATGAATTGCGGATCGATCAAGGAGGCACTATATGGTGGCGGGATTGACAGGTCATTGGCCGCATCGGGGTCATCGGACATTCACGGCATATGGCGCAGTGCTCGCAGCGCTGGCAATGGTCTGTGTGGCGGCACTTGCCGGCTGCGCAAGCCGCAGCAGCCAGGGGGTCGTCAGCAATGCCGATGCCGGCTTGATCACCCCCTCGGACGAGCCGGAAAACAGGCGCCGCGCCCGTCTCCGGCTGGAACTGGCGGCCAATTATTTCGAGACCGGGCAGGCCGCCGTTGCGCTCGACGAAATCAAGCAGGCCCTGGCGGCAGACCCGGAGTATGCCGATGCCTACAACCTGCGCGGCCTGATTTACATGGGGCTGAGTGATTTCCCGCAGGCCGATGACAGTTTCCGCCGTGCGCTGGCGTTGCGCGGGCAGGACCCCAGCTTGCTGCACAACTACGGCTGGCTGCTGTGCCAGCAGCACAAGTACCTGCAAGCCGACCAGTACTTTGCCCGCGCGATTGCCAACCCGGCCTACACCGCGCGCGGCAAGACGCTGATGACGCGCGGGCTGTGCCAGTCCGGCGCCGGGCAATTGGCCGAGGCCGAGCAGTCTTTTCTGAAATCCTATGAATTCGATGCCGCCAACCCGGTGGTGGGTTACCACCTCGCGGCCCTTTTGCTGCGGCGCAATGAACTGACCCGGGCGCAGTTTTACATACGCCGCCTGAACAACAGCGAGTTTGCCAACGCCGAGTCGCTGTGGCTGGGCATCAAGGTGGAGCACGCGCTGGGGGACTCCGTGGCCATGCGGCAACTGGCCGATCAATTGCGCAAGCGGTTTCCCGATTCGAATGAGCTCGGGGCCTACGAGCGCGGGGCTTTCAATGACTGAGGCGGCCGACGGCCAGGCCACGGCCGGTGGCTTGCTGCGCCAGGCCCGCGAGGCATCCGGCATGCACATTGCGGCCTTGGCGGGGATCTTGAAAGTCCCGGTCAGCAAGCTCGAAGCGCTGGAGGCCGACGATCATTCCGTGCTCACCGATACCGTGTTCGTGCGCGCGCTGGCAGCCAGTGTTTGCCGGACACTGAAGGTGGATGCGGCGCCGGTGCTTGCGTTGCTCCCGCAAAACCTGCCGCGCTTGTCTGCCAACGGCGCCGGGATCAATGCGCCGGTCAAGAGCAGCGCCGCCTCTGCAACCGCCTTCCCGGGCTCGGCCTCGCGCTCGGTGATCCTGGTCGTGCTGGCCTTGCTGCTGGGGGCCTTGCTGCTGTTTTTCTACCCGCGCCATCCGCCCGACGCTGGCGTCACCCCGGCGCCTGCCGACGCTCCGGCGACCACCGGATCTGCTGCGGACCCTGCTGCGCAGGCGCCGACGGCGGCATCGGACATGGCGGCCGTGCCCGAGCCGCCGGCCGCGGGCATGGCCGCGAGCGCGGCCGTTCATTCTTCGGCGGCAATGGCTCCAGCGTCGGCGACCGCTGCCCAGGTGGCGGCCGGGGCCGGGGCGGCCCAACTGCTGGTATTGCGCGCCCGCAGCCAGTCCTGGGTTCAGGTGCGGGACGCCACCGGAGCGCTGGCTTTGCAGCGCACGCTGTCCGCAGGCGAATCGGTGTCGGTGGCTGCGCCCACCCCGCTGTCGGTGGTGGTCGGCCGCGCCGATGGCACGGAGGCGTTGGTGCGTGGCAATCCTTTCGATCTGCGGGCTGTCGCGCGCGACAACGTCGCTCGTTTCGAGGTGAAATAATGGCCAACACCCGCGACATCCTCGACACCACTCCTGGCGCCTGCGAGGCCCCCTGCAGCGACGGCGCGCCGGTGGCGATCGCGGCCCCGTTGCCCCGTCGCGCGCGCCAGGCCACCCTGGCCTGGGGGGCGCGGCTCGTCACCGTCGGTGGCGCGGCCCCGGTGCGCGTGCAGTCGATGACCAATACCGACACCGTCGATGCCATCGCCACCGCGATCCAGGTCAAGGAACTGGCGCAGGCCGGCTCCGAATTGGTCCGGATCACGGTCAACACCCCGGAAGCCGCAGCGGCCGTGCCCCATATCCGCGAGCAGCTCGACAAGATGGGCGAGAGCGTGCCTTTGATCGGGGATTTCCATTACAACGGGCACCGTTTGCTGACCGATTTTCCGGCCTGTGCCCAGGCCCTTTCCAAATACCGCATCAACCCGGGCAACGTGGGCCGGGGCGACAAGCACGACAAGCAGTTCGGTCAGATGATCGATGCCGCGCTGCGCTGGAACAAGGCGGTGCGCATCGGTGTCAATTGGGGCAGCCTGGACCAGGATCTGCTGGCCGATCTGATGGATGCCAACAGCCGCCGCAGCGTGCCATGGCAACTGCGCCAGGTGATGTACGAGGCGCTGATCAGCTCGGCGATCGGGTCTGCGCGCCGGGCCGAGGCGATGGGCCTCGATGGCGACCAGATCATCCTGTCGTGCAAGCTCAGCGGGGTTCAGGACCTGATCGCCGTGTACCGCGCATTGGCGCGCCGCTGCGACTACGCGCTGCATCTGGGGCTGACCGAAGCCGGCATGGCGACCAAGGGAACCGTGGCCTCGACGGCCGCATTGGCGGTGCTGCTGCAAGAGGGGATAGGCGACACCATCCGCGTGTCCTTGACCCCCCAGCCCGGGCAGGCGCGCGCGCAGGAGGTGCTGGTCGCCACTGAAATCCTGCAAGCGCTGGGCCTGCGCGCCTTTGTGCCCAGCGTCACGGCCTGCCCCGGCTGCGGCCGCACCACGAGCACCCTGTTCCAGGACCTGGCCAAGCAGATCGATGACTTTTTGCGTGACCGGATGCCGGTGTGGCGGCTGCGTTATCCGGGCGTGGAAAACCTGCGCGTGGCCGTGATGGGCTGCATCGTCAATGGTCCGGGCGAGAGCCGGCATGCGGATATCGGCATCAGCCTGCCAGGCACGGGGGAGGCGCCGGCGGCGCCGGTCTTCATCGACGGGCAAAAGGCCATGACCCTGCGCGGGGATAATATCGCCAGCGAATTTCATCAACTCGTCGAGCGCTACATCGAAAAACGCTTTGGCGCAATGGCTGCGCCCACCGTTTGAAAAAGAAAAGCCGTGAACAACGCAGCAAAAAAACCCTCGCCCGCGCCGGAAAAGCTGGCCGCAGTCAGGGGCATGAACGACATCCTGCCGCCCGAGTCGGCCCGTTGGGAGTGGCTCGAGGACAAGGTCCGCACCCTGATGGCGCGCTATGCCTATCGCAATATCCGCACCCCCATCGTCGAGCCAACGGCGCTGTTCGTGCGTGGCTTGGGCGCGGTCACCGACATCGTCGAAAAAGAGATGTATTCGTTCGATGACAGGCAAAGTGGCGAGCCGCTGACGCTGCGCCCGGAAGCCACGGCGGGCGTCGTGCGCGCCGTGGCCGAGCATTCGCTGCTGTATGACGGGGGCAAGCGGCTGTACTACATGGGCCCGATGTTCCGGCATGAGCGTCCGCAGCGGGCGCGCTATCGCCAGTTTCATCAGGTTGGCGCCGAAGCCCTGGGTTTTCCGGGCCCGGAACTGGATGCGGAACTGATTCTTCTGGCCCATGCGCTGTGGCGTGAACTGGGCCTGCGCGCCGTCCGGCTGGAGCTCAACAGCCTGGGCGAGCCGCATGAACGCCTGGCCCATCGCGCGGCGCTGAGCGCCTATCTGAAGCAACATGCCGAGCTATTGGACGAGCAGGCGCGCCGGCGTCTGGACAGCAACCCGCTGCGGATTCTGGACACCAAGAACCCGGCCATGCAAGCCATGGTCGAGGCCGCGCCCCGATTGATCGACTTTCTGGGGCGCGAGTCGTTGGCGCACTTGCATGCCGTGCAGGCCATTTTGGATGCCAACGGCGTCGCATGGACGATCAATCCCCGGCTGGTCCGGGGCATGGACTACTACAACCTGACGGTCTTCGAGTTCGTGACCGACCAACTCGGCGCGCAGGGAACCATCTGCGGCGGAGGGCGTTACGACTATCTGATCGGGCAAATGGGCGGCAAGCCGGCCCCTGCCGTGGGTTGGGCGCTGGGGATGGAGCGGGTGCTCGAATTGCTCGACGCGCAGGCGACGGCCTGGCCCTGCCTGGTGCCCGATGTGTACGCGGTCATTCCCTGCGCATCCGTCTTGCCGCTGGCGCTGGCCACGCTGGAGCGGCTGCGCCAGCACGGCCTGGCCGTGCAGATGCATGCCGCGCCTGCCGGGGAGCAGGGCATGGGCAGCATGAAATTCCAGTTCAAGAAGGCCGACGCCAGCGGCGCCCGGTACGCGCTGGTGTTCGGCGAGGATGAGCTCGCGCGCGGCATGGTGAGCGTCAAGGCGCTGCGCGATGGTGCCGGCACGCAGGTCGAGCACGCGCTCGATACCCTGGCCCAATGGGCCGGCACCCTACAATCGCCGCGCTGAGAACATATCCATGGCCCATCATCTAGACCTCGAAGAACAAGAGCAGCTTGACCGGCTCAAGCATTTCTGGCGCGCCTGGGGCACGCCCATCACCTCGGTGCTGATAGTGGTGGCCGGCGCCATCGCCGGCTGGAATGGCTACCAGTATTGGCAGAACCGGCAGGCGGCCCAGGCCGCAGCATTGTGGGATGTGGCGGATATGGCCGTGCGGGCGGGCGACCAAGCACGCATGGAGCAGGCTTTTGGCGATCTGAAGGCCAAATACCCGGGCACGGCGCAGGCCGCGCAGGCGGGCTTGGCCCTTGCCAAGGCGCTGCAGGATGCAGGCAAGACCGATGGCGCCAAGCAGGCGCTGGAGTGGGTGGCGCAGCAGTCGGCCGATGAGGGGCTCAAGGCGCTGGCCAGGCTGCGGCTGTCGAGCCTGCTGATGGATCAGAAAAACCACGAGGAAGCGCTGCAGCAACTGTCCGGCAGCTTTGCCCCTGCCTTTGCCGCCATCGTCGCCGACCGCAAGGGCGACATCCTGTGGTTGCAGGACAAGCGCCCGCAGGCCATTGCCGAGTACCGCAAGGCGTACCAGGGATTCGAGGACGGCCTGGAGTACCGGCGTCTGGTCGAGATCAAGCTCGACGCGCTGGGTGCCGCGCCACAGGATGTGGCTGCCTCGGCGGCGCAGGCCAGGCAGCCATGAGGGCCAGTCCGGAGACTCTGGACACGGCGTCCGGCAGGTCGCTGCCGTGGCGCGGCGTGGCCTGCGCGCTGCTGCTGGCGGCGGTGACCGGATGCTCATCCTGGGGCAGTGGCAGTGGCAGTGCCAAACCCGCACCGGCAGATTTGGGGGTGAATGTCCCGACCCTCGGCGTTCGGCAGGTCTGGACGGCGCGCATTGGCAGCGTTGCCGGCCTGCCGCTGGCCGTGCACGCTGCCGGCCCTGTGGTGACGCTGGCCAGCGCCGATGGCGTGCTCGCTGCCATCGATGCGCGCACGGGGGGCGATCTTTGGCGCATGGCGCTCGGGGAATCCTTGTCGGCCGGCGTCGGCAGCGACGGCAAGTCGGTGGCGGTGGTGTCGCGCAACAACGCGCTGATCGTCGTCGATTCCGGCCGCGAGCGCTGGCGCGGGGCGCTGACCGCACAGGTGTTGACAGCGCCCTTGGTGGCCGGCGGCCGGGTTTTCGTGCTCGCCGCAGACCGTTCGGTAGCGGCCTATGACGCGGCCACCGGGCGCCGGCTATGGGTCTTGCAGCGCCCCGGCGAACCGCTGGTCCTGCGGCAGGCGGGGGTGCTGCTGGCGGTCGGTGATACCTTGGTGGCGGGCCTGTCCGGACGCCTGGTGGGCATCGATCCCGACAACGGCAGCCTGCGTTGGGAAGCGCCGCTGGCCAGCGCGCGCGGCAGCAACGATGTCGAGCGCCTGGTCGAATTGGTCGGCCGCAGCAGCCGGGTCGGCGACAGCGTCTGCGTGCGCTCCTTTCAGGCCACGGTGGGCGCGGTGGGCTGCGTCGATACCGCCCGGGGCGTCGTCCGCTGGACACGAGCGGCCAGTGGCGCCGAGGGGGTCGATGGCGATGGCGATGCCATTTTTGGCACGGAAAGCAACGGCACGGTCGTCGCCTGGCGCCGCAGCGACGGCACGCGGCTGTGGGACAGCGACCGGCTCAAACACCGTAAGCTGACGGCGCCACTGCTGCTCGGGCGCTCGGTGGTGGTCGGCGACGATGCCGGCTGGGTGCATTTCCTGTCGCGCACCGATGGCGCGCCGCTGAACCGCATGGCCACGGATGGCTCGGGCATCGCGGCAGCGCCCACGGTGGCTGCGGACACGCTGGTGATCGTCACCCGCAATGGCGCTGTCGGCGGCTTTCGGCCTGATTGATCGGGCGGCCGTCCGATGAAGCCCGTCATGGCCCTCGTAGGGCGCGCGAATGTCGGCAAGTCCACGCTGTTCAACCGCCTGACCCGCTCCCGCGATGCGCTGGTGGCCGACTTTGCCGGGCTCACGCGCGACCGGCATTACGGCAATGGCAAACAGGGCCGGCACGAGTACATCGTCATCGACACGGGCGGCTTCGAGCCGGATGTGGCCAGCGGCATTTACCGCGAAATGGCCAGGCAGACACAGCAGGCCATCGCCGAAGCCGATGTGGTCATCTTTGTCGTCGATGTCCGGGCCGGCGTCACGGCGCAGGACCACGACATCGCCCATTACCTGCGGCGCGCGGGCAAGCCCTGTGTGCTGGCGGCCAACAAGGCCGAAGGAATGCAGCAGGATCAGGGGGGGAAATGGGCCGAGTTTTATGAACTGGGACTCGGCACCGTCCACCCGGTGTCGGCAGCGCATGGCCAGGGCATCCGCAGCCTGGTGGAGATGGCGCTGGAGCCGCTGAGTCCGCCGGACGACGGGGCAGATGCGGCCGCGCGCGACCTGCCCGACGCCGATGGCGTCGATGGCGCTGACGGGCGCATCATCCGGCTGGCCGTGGCAGGCCGCCCGAACGTGGGCAAATCGACATTGATCAACACCTGGCTGGGGGAAGAGCGGCTGGTCGCATTCGACACCCCGGGCACCACCCGGGATGCGATCACGGTGCCGTTCGAGCGCAATGGCCAGCGCTTCGAACTGGTGGATACGGCGGGTTTGCGGCGCAAAGGCAAGGTCTTTGCAGCGGTCGAGAAATTCTCGGTCGTCAAGACATTGCAGGCGATCGAGTCGGCGCATGTGGTGCTGCTGCTGCTCGATGCCAGCCAGGGCGTGACGGAGCAGGATGCGCATATCGCCGGCTACATTCTGGAGAGCGGGCGGGCCGTGGTGCTGGCGGTAAACAAATGGGATGCGACCGATGACTACCAGCGCCAACTGCTCGAACGCTCCATCGAGACCCGGCTGGCGTTCCTGAAATTTGCGTCGCTGCATCGCATTTCGGCCAAGAAGCGCCAGGGCCTGGGCCCCTTGTGGACGGCCATCGTCCAGGCCCACAAGGCGGCCACCTGCAAAATGTCTACCCCGGTGCTGACGCGGCTGCTGCTGGAGGCGGTGCAGTTCCAAAGCCCGCAGCGCCAGGGCCTGTTCCGGCCCAAAATGCGCTATGCGCACCAAGGCGGCATGAACCCCCCGGTGATCGTCATCCACGGCAATGGCCTGGAGCATGTGACCGACACCTACAAGCGATTTCTGGAAGGGCGCTTTCGCAAAGAGTTCGATCTGGTCGGCACACCGCTGCGGATCGAGCTGAAAACCTCCCACAACCCCTATGTCGACGAGGGCCGGGGCGGAAGATGATGTCGTTTACTTTGCAAAGCCATGCACTGCTTTGGCAACGCCGCCACCGGCTGTGGTAGAGTGCCCGCTCACAACAACTTCGACACGCTCTTGAACACGGAGAAAATATCGTGAGCAACAAAGGCCAACTCTTGCAAGAACCCTTCCTCAACACCTTGCGCAGGGAGCATGTTCCGGTTTCCATTTATCTGGTCAACGGAATCAAGCTGCAAGGACAGATCGAATCGTTCGATCAGTACGTGGTGCTACTGCGCAATACGGTGACGCAGATGGTCTTCAAACACGCGATCTCCACCATAGTGCCGGGTCGCGCAGTGCATTTTTCTACGGCAGAGCCCGCTGATGCAAACAGCAACAACGGCTGATTCTTCGTTTTCCGGCCGATCTTTGCTTCTGATTTCGAATCAGGCGGTACCAGAAGGCGCCTGGCTTTGAGTTCGGCGATGTCTTCTCAGGCCGGTAGCGCTGCGGTAGTGCTGGTGGGCGTGGATCTGGGTCTGCCCCACTTCGATGGCGAACTGGAGGAACTGGGCCTGCTGGCCCAGGCCGCCGGCATGCAGCCCGTCGCGCGCATGGCCTGCAAGCGCAAGGCGCCCGATGCCGCACTGTTCGTCGGCAGCGGCAAGGCCGATGAGATTCGCAGCCTGGCGCAGTTGCATGGCGCCGAGGAAGTGCTTTTCGACCAGTCGCTGAGCCCGGCCCAGCAGCGCAATCTGGAGCAGCACATAGAACTGCCGGTCAACGACCGCACCTTGCTGATCCTGGAGATCTTTGCCCGGCGCGCGCGCAGCCACGAGGGCAAACTGCAGGTCGAACTGGCCAGGCTCCAGTACCTGAGCACCCGGCTGGTGCGGCGCTGGTCGCACCTGGAGCGCCAAAGCGGCGGCATCGGCGGCCGTGGCGGTCCGGGCGAAAAGCAGATCGAGCTCGACCGCCGCATGATCGGCGCGGCCATCAAACGCACCCGGGAGCGCCTGGTCAAGGTCAAGCGCCAGCGCTCGACGCAGCGCCGCCAGCGTGAGCGGCGGGATACCTTCAACATTTCGCTGGTCGGCTATACCAACGCAGGAAAATCCACGCTCTTCAACGCCCTGGTCAAAGCCGGCGCATACGCCGCCGACCAACTGTTTGCGACGCTCGATACCACGACGCGCCAGTTGTACCTTGCGAATGCCGGGCGCTCGGTCTCGTTGTCCGATACGGTGGGCTTCATCCGGGACTTGCCGCATGGCCTGATCGACGCCTTCGAGGCCACATTGCAGGAGGCCGTCGATGCGGATTTGCTGCTGCATGTGGTGGACGCATCGAACCCCGATTTCCCGGAGCAGATGGCGCAGGTCGAGCGGGTGTTGCATGAAATCGGTGCGGCCGACATTGCGCAGATGCTGGTGTTCAACAAGCTCGATGCGCTGCCGGCGCAGCGGCGTCCGCTGCGTCTGCAAGACCAGTACGAACGGGCCGGGCAGGGGCTCGAGCGCTGGTTCGTCAGTGCCCGATCGGGCGAGGGGCTGGACCTGCTGCGCCAGGCACTGGCGGCCAAGGTGCTGGCCACGCCAGCCGACATCGCCCCTGCTGACAGCGTGCAATTGCCATATGCCCGGCCCTGATTGGGCACAATGACGGATCGATGGCGTCATCGAGAACCAGAGACTTTGCGCATGAATTTCCAAAATCGCCCCCTGGGATGGGCCTTGCTGCCCGAACGCATTCGGGGCATGTTCAACCTGAATGACCCGCGCTGGGGCCGTGGCGAGGACAAATCGGACGATGCCGCCGGGCCGCCCGACGATCGCCCCGGCACGCCGCCGGCCGGCCAGCGCGGCGATGACAAGCGCCCTGGCCGCCCCGGCCGCTCCGGTAATACGCAGCCGCCGGACCTCGACGAAATCATGCGCGACCTGAACCGCAAGCTCGGCGGGCTGTTTGGCGGCAAGAACGGCGCAGGGCGCGGGCCGGGCAGCGGCGGCAATGGCGGCGGCTCGGGCGGCGGGTTTCAGCCCGACATGAAAAGCGCCGGGGTGGGCGTCGGTTTGATTGCCGGCATCGTTTTCGTGATCTGGATGGGCACCGGCTTTTTCATCGTCCAGGAAGGGCAGCAGGCCGTCATCACCCAATTTGGCATGTACAAGAGCACGGTGGGCGCGGGCTTCAATTGGCGCCTGCCTTACCCGATAGAGCGCCATGAACTGGTCTTCGTGACCCAGATCCGTTCCGAGGACGTGGGCCGCGACAACATCATCAAGAGCACCGGCCTGCGCGAGTCGGCCATGCTCACGGCAGACGAGAACATCGTCGAGATCAAGTTCGCCGTGCAATACCGCTTGAATGATGCGCGGGCCTGGTTGTTTGAAAGCAAAAACCCCAGGGATGCCGTGGTGCAGGCGGCAGAGACGGCTGTCCGTGAAGTGGTCGGCAAGATGCGCATGGATACGGCGCTGGCCGAAGAGCGCGACCAGATTGCGCCCCGGGTGCGCACCTTGATGCAAACCATCCTCGACCGCTACAAGGTCGGCGTCGAGGTGGTGGGCATCAACCTGCAGCAAGGCGGGGTCAAGCCGCCGGAGCAGGTGCAGGCGTCGTTCGACGATGTGCTCAAGGCCACGCAGGAGCGCGAACGCGCCAAGAACGAAGCCCAGGCCTACGCCAATGACGTGATTCCGCGCGCCGTCGGGTCTGCGTCGCGGCTGAGCGAAGAGGCCGATGCGTACAAGGCGCGTATCGTCGCCCAGGCGCAAGGTGACGCGCAGCGCTTCTCATCGGTGTTGGCGGAGTACCAAAAGGCGCCGCAGGTCACGCGCGACCGGATGTATCTGGACGCGATGCAGCAGGTGTACGGCAATGTGACCAAGGTGCTGATCGAGTCGCGGCAGGGCACCAACCTGTTGTACTTGCCGCTCGACAAGATTTTGAGAAATGCCGGCGCCGAAACCGGAACGCAGGAGCCGTCGGCGGCAACCTCTTCGGCGGCCCCCTCGTCGGGCATACCGGCGATACCGCCAGGCAATCTTTTGAATGACCCCCGGGCGCGCGACAGCAACCGCACCCGTGAACGCGAATCTCGCTAGGAGCAAGCTCGTGAACCGAGTCGGACTTATTGCCTCCACCGTCCTGGTGGCATTGGCGCTGATGAACTCCATGCTTTTCGTCGTCGATCAGCGCCAGTTTGGCGTTCTTTATGCGCTGGGACAGATCAAGGACGTGATCACCGAGCCGGGCCTGAACTTCAAGCTGCCGCCGCCTTTCCAGAACGTGACCTACATCGACAAACGCCTGCTGACCTTGGACAGCACGGACACCGAGCCGATGCTGACCGCTGAAAAGCAGCGGGTCGTGATCGACTGGTATGTGCGCTGGCGCATCTCTGAACCGACGGCATATATCCGCAACGTGGGCCAGGATGAAAGCGCCGGCGCGATGCAGCTCAACCGCGTGGTGCGCAATGCCTTCCAGGAGGAGATCAACAAGCGCACGGTCAAAGAGTTGCTCTCGCTCAAGCGCGAGGCATTGATGGCCGATGTGAAGCGCGAAGTGCTCGAAGCCGTCCGCGGCGTCAAACCCTGGGGCGTGGACGTGGTTGACGTGCGCATCACCCGCGTCGACTACGTGGAGGCCATTACCGAATCCGTGTACCGCCGCATGGAGGCCGAACGCAAGCGGGTGGCCAACGAACTACGCTCCACCGGGGCTGCCGAGGGCGAAAAAATCCGGGCCGACGCCGACCGTCAGCGCGAAATCACGATCGCCAACGCCTACCGCGACGCACAAAAGAGCAAGGGCGAGGGCGACGCGCAAGCGGCCCGCATCTACGCCGAAGCCTTCGGCCGCGACCCGCAGTTCGCCCAGTTCTATCGCAGCCTGGAAGCCTACAAGGCGAGCTTCAACAAAAAAAGCGATGTGCTGGTGGTCGACCCTTCGTCGTCAGATTTCTTCAAAGCCTTCCAGGGCCATGCGCCAGCGGCTGCCCAGCCGGGGGCGCGCAAGTAATCCGATTGCCCAACGGGGCCAATGCCCTCAGCGCCATGCCGTGCTCGGGCGGGCCTGCGCCGCGGCGGCACTGCCGCTGAGCACAGCGCCTTCGAGCGTGGCGGGGTAGACGGGGTAAGGGCCTTGCACATAGTCGCCGCAGGCGCTCAGCCCTGGCAGCACTTGCATGCCGGGCCGTTGCAGACCGGGGGTGCAGGCGAAGGTCGCCCGTTTTTCCAGCACGGTCTGCACCAGCCGCAGCGGTGGTTGCGCCCCTGACTCCCGATGGGCCAGCGTCGAGCGCGCCTGCTGCAGCACCTGCCGCTCGATCGCTGCGCGTTCGCCGTCGCTGGCGCTGACCACGAAGGCCAGCAATCCGGGGGGGCCGCCGAGCCAACCCCGGTCGAACACGAACTGCGCAGGCTGCTCTGCCGTGCTGCGCAGCGCCAGCATCGGCTGCGGCAGGCGCACACCGGCGGCGTGGACATAGACGGTGGCGATGGCGGCAAAGCGCAGCCCATCGGCCGCTGCGCTCCAGCAGCGGGCGGCCCGCTGGCCTGCTGCGTCCAATCGGGCAATGCCGGCCACCAGCCGGCGGGCCTCCCATGGCGGGCAGGCCAGGGTGACATGCTCAAACCACTCCGAGGCCACGGCCCCGCCGCCGCTGACCTGCCAACCCGCGCCAGCCGATGGCAGCAGCCCGCAAACCCGTTGCCCGGTGATGATTTGCCCGCCATGGCGCCGTAGCCAATGCGCCGCAGCCTGCGGGAAAAGCGCGCCCAGGTCAGTGCGCGGCAGCAGCAGGTTGGAGCCGCCACGGCCGCTGAACAGGCTGTCTTGCAGCACCCGCAAAAACACCTGGCCGCTGGCCGCATGCACCGGGGTGTTCAGTGCCGAGACGCACAGCGGGGCCATGAACTCGGCCATCAGGCGCGGTGACAGCCGGGCGCACAACTGCGCCACCGAGACCGGGGGCGCGCAGCGAAAGCCGCGCAACCGCCACAGCGCCGCCGTGCGCAGCAGCGCCAGTTTGTCGCGCCAATGCCAGCCTTTAGCGCGGGCGATGCCGAGCAGCGCATCCAGGGGCGGCGGCAGATCGGGCAGTTGCAAGCCCTGGCCATCGGCAAACAGCAGCGTGAGCGGCAGGCGCAGCAGCGCAGCGTCGGTGTCCACCCCCACCAGCCGCATCAGGCGCAGGCTTTCGCGGTAGGCGCCGATGAGGATATGTTGCCCGTTGTCCAGCGTCACCGCAGAGCCGTCAGGCAGCGCGCCCGGCACGGCCCGCGCACGGCCGCCGACCCTGCGTGCCGCCTCGAAAACGGTGACCCTGCGCCCCGCCTGCGCATGGGCGATGGCAGCGGCCATGCCGGCCCAGCCTGCGCCGATGACGGCGACTTTCATCGCCCGACCCGGGCCGCCGGCCTGCCCCGAGGCCAGGCGCGCCGGCGCGCCAGCCAAGGTCGGGCAAGGTCGGGCAGGGGGCGATGCGACCGTGGGGCGGCCATACCTTTTACATGCGCCCCAGCGCCTGCACCTTCCACGCCAGCCAGAACTTGCGCAGCGGTGTCAGGCGGATGCGCTGGTGCAGCACCTGGAAGTTCTCATGCCCGATCTCGCGCAGCAGCGTGCGGTAGATGCTGGCCATCATCAGGCCGGGCTTTTGCGCGCGCCGGTCGGCCTCGGGCAGCAGGGCCAGGGCCTGGTCGTACAGGCGGTGCGCGCGCTCGGCCTGAAAGCGCATCAGCGCGGTGAAGCGGTCGGAATACCGGCGCTCGAGGAGTTCATGCACCTTCACGCCGAATTGCTGCAACTCGCTCAGCGGCAGGTAGACGCGACCCAGCAGCGCGTCTTCGCCCACGTCGCGGATGATGTTGGTGAACTGGAACGCCAGCCCCAGCATGTGTGCGTACTGCGTGGTGCGCTCGTCGGTCTGGCCGAAGATGCGCGCCGTGACCTCGCCCACGATGCCCGCCACCAAGTGGCAATAGCCCGTCAGGCCCGCAATGTCGAGGTAGCGGGTTTGCTCCAGGTCCATCCGGCAGCCGTCGATCACGGCCTGCAAGTGGCGCTGCGCAATGCCGTATTCGGCGGTGTGCGGCATCAGGGCCTGCATCACCGGATGGCTGGGCTGGCCGGCGTAGGCCTTGACCACTTCCGACTGCCACCAGGCCAGCTTGGTGCGGGCCACGCCCGGGTCGATCATTTGGCTATCCACCACGTCGTCGACTTCCCGGCAGAACGCATAAAACGCCGTGATCGCCGCGCGGCGCGGCGCGGGCAGAAACAAAAAGGCGTAATAAAAACTGCTGCCCGAGGCCACGGCTTTTTGCTGCACGTACTGCTGTGGTGTCATGGCCTCGATTGTCCCATGGCGCCGCCGCGCCTCCCCACGCATAAAAGTTTGGGGTAATTGAGGCTGGAGCCATTGATTTTCATGGATTGTAAGATATCATTTTGATAGTGCACCGATGCCCGCCGCAGGCAGCTTGCGCGGGCGTCCCGCGCAGGTTTGCGACACTGGCCGGAGATGGTTCGTGCCCGGCCGAAAGTGGCCGGGGTGATGACAAGGAGAAAGGTTTTGATGATGAAGCAACGTGTGATGGATGGTGCCGGGCCCCGGGAAAAGTCGGGCCAGGTGGTGGCCGATCCGGGCCTGCAGGGTGTCGATCGGTTTCAGATCAAGTCTGGCCTGGTCCAGGCCATCGCCTGGACGATGCAGCACCGCAGTTTGACCCAGCAGGCGATGGCCGAGATCAGCGGCATTGCCCGGCCCAGACTGTCGCTCGCGCTGCGCGGTGATTTCTCCCAATTGTCCGAGCGCAAACTGATGGATGCGTTGACCCGGCTGGGCTTTGACATCGAGATCAAGGTCAAGCGCACGCGCAAGGCGCAAGGGGTGCGGCAGTTGGTGCTGTCCTGATGGCCTGGGGGGAGGGCGCCGCCGGGCCGCTTCATTGCATTGCTGAATCATCCGTGCACTGCGCCGGCGTCGCTTGCCGCACATCCGTGCCGTCTGCGCTCCGCCTGCGCGTTCACGAACGATTTGGACGATTTGGCAAGGGAATCAGGCCACGGTGCCGGTGCCGTCGGGGCGCAGCAGCCATTCGTGGGCCGGGTCGTTCCTGAAGGCCCAGGCGCGGCGGGGGCCGGCCATCACGTTCAGGTAGTACAGCCGGTAGCCATGGGGGGTGACCACCGGGTGGTAGCCGCGCGGCACCAGCACCACATCGTGGTTCTCGACCACGCAGGCTTCGTCCAGGCTCCGGTCGTCGGTGTAGACGCGCTGGAACGCAAAGCCCTGCGGCGGGTCGAGCCGGTGGTAGTAGGTTTCTTCCAACCGGGTTTCGCCGGGCGCGTCGTCGTCGTGCTTGTGCGGCGGGTAGCTGCTCGAATGGCCCGCCGGGGTGATCACCTCGACCACCAGCAAGCGCTCGGCCGCCGGGTTGTCACCCATCAGGATGTCGCAGACATGGCGCAGGTTGCTGCCGGCGCCGCGTGTGCTGCGGCGCATGCCGGTGCCGTCGATGCGGCGCACGGGCTTGTTGCCGCCGGGGCAAGGCGCGCTGCACAGCGCGACCTCGGCCGCGCGCGTGGCCGTGATGGTCAGCCGCTGGCCGCCGGGCAGGTACAGCGCGTCGGGCGCGCATTCCTCGAAGACGCTGTCGCGCCGGCCCAGGCCGGCATGGCGTTGCCCGGCCACTTCGGCGTCGATGCTGCCGGTGAGCACCACCACGCACAGTTCGCGCGTTCCTGTCTCCAGGGTTTCGCTGGCGCCGGCTTGCAGGCGCAGTGCGCGAAAGCCGACATGGCTCCAACCGGCGGAGGCCGGCGTGACGCAGCAGATCTCGCGCCCGGGCGCGGCTTTGATCAGCAGGGGGGAAGTCGTCATCGGGATGCTCTCCTCGGGGTATCAGCGCTCACGCTGGCCAGGCCCATGGCACACGCTCGATTGGTCGACCAGCGCGCGCAATGTGTCATGGCCTTTGCGCGCATAGGCGTAGCTGGGCGCGACGGCCGGGTCCTGCTCGGCCTCGACCACCAGCCAGCCCTGGTAGCCGACATCCTTGAGCACGCGCAGTATGGCCCGGTTGTCGATGGCGCCGTCGCCCGGCACGGTGAAGGCGCCGTTGATGACGCTGTCGAGAAAGCTCCAGCCGCCATTGCGCGCCTGGTCGATGATTTGCGGGCGCACGTCCTTGCAGTGCACATGCACCACGCGGGCCGCATGTTTGCGGAGCAAAGCCACCGGGTCGGCGGCGCCGCCGAACCAGGCATGGCCGGTGTCGAACAGCAAAAAGACGCTGGCGGGGTCGGTCAGCGCCATCAGTTGGTCGATGTCGGCCGGCGCCTGGACATAGGCGCCCATGTGGTGGTGGTAGGCCAGCCGGATGCCGTAACGGGCCAGCAGTTGCGCGCCAAAGGCGTTCAGGCGCTCGGCGTAGCGCTGCCAGGCGGTGGCGTCGGCAAAGCGCGGGCGCTTGGCGAGCGGCATGTCGATCCGGCCCTGTATCGTGCCGGCGCATTCGCCATAGACCACCACCGTGACATCGTTGTGCTGCAACTTGCGCATATGCGGCTGGCAGCGCTCGAGTTCGGCGGCCACGGCCTGGGCGTCGCTCTGGCCGGGCGCGGGTTCGGCCAGCGCGCCGCTGTACCAGCCCGAGACGCAGACCAGGCCGAACTCGGCGAGCCGGGCTTTGAGCGCCGGGCCGTCGGCGGGAAACTTGTAGCCCAGCTCGAAGCCGGCATAGCCGATCTCGGCGCCTTCCCGGAGCGCGGTTTCGAGCGGGGTTTCACCGCCCAGCGACGGCAGGTCGTCGTTGCTCCAGGACAGCGGGTTGATGCCGATGCGGACGTTCCAGCTCATGGGATGCCTGTGTCGGTGGGTGGATCGGTGGGCGGCGGCCGGCCGGCTCAGCGGCGCTGCCGGGTTTTGGCTTGCAGGTAGGCGCGGTGCGCTGCGCCCACCTCGGCCCGGGCGGAGACCTCGGGCACCGCCACCTCCCACCAGGCGCCGCCGTCGCCGGTGGTGCGCTGGTGCGTGGTGTTTATCACCAGCACCTGGCTTTTGCTGGCCGCCCGGGCGCGGTGCAGCTCGCGGCGCAGTTCTTCCGTGTCGCGCACATGCACGGCGTCGGCGCCCATGGAGCGGCCATGCATGGCAAAGTCGATCGCCGAGCGCGCGCCGCCTTCGGGCACGCAGTCGTCGAGCATGTTGTTGAAGCTCGCGCCGCCGCTGCCGATCTGTAGCCGCTCGATGCAGCCGTAGCCGCGGTTGTCCAGGATGACGACGATGATCTTGCGGCCGAGCAGCACCGAACTGGCCAACTCGGAGTTGAGCATCATGTACGAGCCGTCGCCGACGATGACGATGACCTCGCGCTCGGGCCGCGCCAGCTTCACGCCCAGGCCGCCCGCCACTTCGTAGCCCATGCAGGAGTAGGCATAGTCCATGTGGTAGTTGCCCGGCAATGCGCTGCGCCAGAGCTTGTGCAACTCGGCTGGCAGCGTGCCGGCGGCGCAGACCACGATGTCGTTGTCTGCGCTGTCGAGCCCGACATCGGTGGCCGATTCGCGCACTGCGCCTATCACCTCGGCGTCGTAGGGCAGCGCGTCGCCGGGGTCATGGGTGGTCAGTTCGGTCACGCGCGTCGCCCAGGCGGCGGCCTGGTGGCGGCAACTGGCGCTCCAGTCCGGGTCGGCACGCCAGCCGGCCAGGGCGGCCGTGAGCTGGCCCAATCCGGTGCGGACATCGGCGAGCAGCGGCTGGCCGCGCTTTTTGGCCGCATCCAGCGGCTGGATGTTCAGGCTCAGCAACCTGGCCTGCGCGTACAGCGCATGCGAGCCGGTGGTGAAGTCTTGCAGCCGCGTGCCGATGGCGAACAGCAGATCGCATTGCTCGGCAGCGCCGTTGGCTGCGGGCGAGCCACTGACGCCGATGGCGCCCAGGTTCAGCGGGTGGTCCCAGGCCAGGCTGCTTTTGCCGGCCTGCGTTTCGCTCACCGGCACGCCATGGGTTTGCGCAAAGCTGCGCAGCGCGTCCCAGGCCTGGCTGTAGAGCACGCCGCCGCCGGCCACGATCAGCGGCCTCTTGGCCGACTTCAGCAGCGCGCAGGCGGCGGCCAGTTCTTGCGCGTCGGCCGGCGGGCGGCGCATGCGGATCAGTGCCGGGTGGAAAAAGTCTTCGGGCCAGTCATGGGCGAAGGTCTGCACATCCTGCGGCAGCGCCAGACATACCGGGCCGCATTGCGCCGGGTCGGTCAGCACCTGCAGCGCGCGCGGCAGGGCCACCAGCAGTTGCTCGGGCGCCATGATGCGGTCGAAGTAGCGCGTCACCGGGCGAAAGCAGTCGTTGGCGCTGACATCGCCCTGCCCGAAGCTCTCGACCTGTTGCAGCACGGGGTCGGGCAGGCGCGAGACAAAGACATCGGCGGGCAGCAGCAGCAACGGCAGCCGCGCCACATGCGCCAGCGCTGCCGAGGTCAGCATATTGGTCGCGCCCGGGCCGATGCTGGAGGTCACGGCCATGATGCGCTGGCGGAAATGGGCTTTGGCAAAGGCCACGGCGGCGTTGGCCATGCCCTGCTCGGTGTGCGCGCGCAGCGTGGGCAGCCGGTCTTTTTCGGCCTGTAGCGCCTCGCCCAGGCCGGCCACGTTGCCGTGGCCGAAGATCGCGAACACGCCGGCGCAGTAGGGCAGGATGTCGGTGCGGCCGTCGGGCTGTATGACCTCGGCCTTCAGCGCAGCCAGGTAGCGCACCAGCGCCTGGCTGACCGTCAGTCTCGTGCTTGCTTGCATGTTCATGCTTCGGTGGTGGTGGGGATGGAGGTGTTTGCCGGGCTGTCCAGGCGCTGCTGCCAGGCCTGGACCAGCCGGGCGAAGTTGTCGGCCACGGCATCCGTCAAGGCTTGGTCGTCGATCTGGCCGCGCAGCCATTGCAGCGCGGCCTGCGCCCACAGCGTGCGGCCGACCATGAAGCCTTTGACCACCGGGTCGGTGGCGGCGCGAAAGCTGTCGGCCAGATACGCCAGCGGCTGGTTCAGGCCCAGGATCACCGCGCCACGGCAGTGGCTGTCGCGCTCGGCGATCAGGGCCGCCAGTCGTGACCAGCCCTCGGGACGCATGGGCGCGAGCTTCCACCACTCGGGCTTGACGCCCAGGTTGTAGAAGCGCTTGACGGCGCGCAGCACCACTTCGTCTTCGGCGCTGGCATGGGTTTGCGGGCCGGCGTCCGCAGGCGGTTGCAGGCAGGGCGGGATCAGTTCCAGCAGCAGTTCGTTGCCGCTGGCGCGCGTGGCCTGCCAGAGTTCGAGCACGGTTTGCTCCTGCGCCAGGCGCAGGTCCACGGGGTCGTCCGGGTGGTAGTGCACCAGGCATTTGACCACTTGCTCGGTGGGCCAGTGCACCAGGGCCGAGCCGATCGAGCGCGTGCCGTCGAAGCGCAGCGGGCGCGAGCCTGGCAGCTCCACCGGCCGCCCGACCCACCAGCCGCGCCCGGTGGCCTGCGCCAACGCATCGCTGCCGTAGGCGCCGCCATCGATCAGCACCCCGATCTGGCCCTGCAACTGCTGGCTGCGCTCGACCTGCTCGGCAGCGCGCACCAGCAGCAGCTTGAGCCGTTGGATGCGCTCCTCGGCGGCGCCGGCCTCGCGGGCCAGTTCGTAGAACTGGCTGCGGTGGTCGAAGGCCATCACGCACAGCTTGTCCCAGCGCTGGCGCGCCACGGTGACGCGGTGCAGGTGGGCCAGTTGCCGGTCGGCATCGACCTTCGGGCTGCGCTGGCCGCTGAACCAATGCGCCAGTTCGGCCGGCGTGGGCATGGACGCCGAGCAGGCATGGCGCGAGACCACGATCGCGCCGCAGGCGTTGGCGATGCGCGTGGCCTCGGCCCAGTCCCGGCCCTGCAACAGGCCGGTCAGCAGCCCGGCGAGGAAGGCGTCGCCGGCGCCCAGCACATTGAGCACCTCGACGCGCTCGCCGGGGTAGCCGGGCGCGTCTTCGATGCGCGCCGGCAATGCGCCCTCGATGACGCAGCAGCCCAAAGCGCCGCGCTTGACGACCAGCACCGCCTGGCTGTGCTGCCGCACCGCTTGCAGCGAGGCCATCAGTTGGTGCGGCACGCCGCCGGCGATCAGGAACTCCTCCTCGGTGCCGACCAGCAGGTCGAATTCGCCCAGCACCTGTTGCAGTCGCTGCGTCACGCTGGCGTCGGGCAGGTAGCGGTTGGCGCCGGCGCCGCGCGGCGTCAGGCCCCACAGCACGGGCCGGTAGTCTATGTCCAGCACGCGCACCACGCGATGCCGGCGGGCGTAGCCCAGGGCGGTCAACGCGGCCTCGCGGGTGCCCGGGGTCGACAGGTGGGTGCCGGTGACCGCCAGCGCGCGGCAACCGGCGATGAAGTCCGCGCTGATTCCGTCGGCGCGCAGCGCCATGTCGGCGCAGTTCTCGCGCATGAACAGCAGCGGGAAGTTGTCGCGGTCCTTCAGGGCCAGCAGCACCAGCGCGGTCAGGCGCTGCGGGTCGGTCTGCAACTGGCTGGTGTCGCAGCCTTCACGCTCCAGGGCCGCGCGCAGATAGTGGCCCATCTGCTCGTCGCCGACGCGCGAGATCATCGCGCTCTTGAGGCCGAGCCGGGCAACGCCGAAGGCCAGGTTGCCGGACGAGCCGCCCAGGTACATCTGAAAGCTGCGCGCGTCTTCGAGGCGGCTGCCGTATTGCTGGGCATAAAGGTCGACGGCCACCCGGCCCAGGCAGGCCAAGTCGATGGGGCGACCCGTCGGAAAGTTCAAGGCGCTCATGGTCACTTGTCGGTTGATCAGGTCCACCGCGATCCACGCAACCCGGGGCGGTGGCCCTCGTCTGTTCTGTTCTGGAGGCTCGGGACTGCGGCCGGAGTCTAGCCAATGTAGAAATAAAATTCTCTAGGTGTAATTACTTAGAAATAAATTTTCAAAAATGACCGGCATCGAACTACACTGACCTGCGGTCGAAGGCGCCCCCGGCCGAGGTCGCCAAACCAGGCACCGGCCCCCGAGACCCGCATATCCAATAGGAGACATGCCGAATGAAAACGCTACTGATGGCCGTGGTGACGGCCACCGCCGCACTGGCCGTGCCGCTGGCCAGCGCGCAGAAGATCGGCGTGACCATGTCACAGTTCGACGACAACTTTCTGACCATCCTGCGCAACAGCATGGCCGACTCGGCCAGGAAAGCCGGCGTCAGCGTACAGATCGAGGACGCCGGCGGCGATGTCGGCAAGCAGCTCAGCCAGATCCAGAACATGATCGCGCAGAAAGTGGACGCGGTCATCGTCAACACCGTGGACACCGACGCCACGCCGAAAATGACCCGCCTGCTGACCGAGGCCGGGATTGCGCTGGTCTACGTGAACCGCAAGCCGGTGGACTTCGAGAAACTGCCGCCCGGCATGGCCGTGGTCGCGTCCGACGAGACGGTGTCGGGCAAGTTGCAGGCCGAGCAGGTGTGCAAACTGCTCGGCGGCAAGGGCAGCATCCTGGTGCTGATGGGCGATCTGTCGAACGAGGCTGCGCGCTCGCGCACCAAGGCGGTCGAGGATGTGCTGGCGGGCAAGGAATGCTCGGGCATCAAGATTGCCGACAAGCGCGAGGGCAAGTGGGACCGCACCCGGGGCCAGGACATCGCCACCAACTGGCTCAGTTCGGGTCTGAAGTTCGACGCCATCGTCTCGAACAACGACGAGATGGCCCTCGGCGCGATCAACGCGCTCAAGGCCACCAAGAAGTGGACGCCCCAGACCATCGTTGCCGGCATCGATGCCACGCCCGATGCGCTGGCGTCGATGAAGGCCGGCGACCTGAAGGTCTCGGTTTTCCAGAACGCCGTCGGGCAGGGCGCAGGCGCGATCGATGCGGCGATCAAACTGGCCAGGAAGCAGCACCAGGAGCGCTTCGTCAGCATACCGTTCGAGCTGGTCACGCCCGAGAACATGGCCCGGTACGCCGGCAAAAACTGATCCGGCCGCAGCCCCCCCACCGGCGCACCTGCCTGCCCGCCCGCCCATCGGCCCGGTCAACGAATCAACCAAACGGTAAACCTGCATTGCGGCCCGCAAGCCCCGTCCGACTTCCCGAGGAGACCCACCGAATGAAACCGCTACTGATGGCCGTGGCCACGGCTGCCGCGCTGGTTGCGCCGCTGGCCAGCGCGCAGAAGATCGGCGTAACCATGGCCACGTTCGACGACATCTTCCTGAACATCCTGCGCAACAGCATGGCCGACGCGGCCAGGAAGGCCGGTGCCAGCGTACAGATCGAGGACGCCGGCAGCGATGTCGGCAAGCAACTGAGCCAGATCCAGAACATGATCGCGCAGAAGGTGGACGCGGTCATCGTCAACGCCGTGGATACCGACGCCACGCCGAAAATGACCCGTTTGCTGACCGAGGCCAGGATTCCGCTGGTCTACGTGAACCGCAAGCCGGCGGACTTCGAGAAACTGCCGGCCAGCGTGGTCATGGTCGCGTCCGACGAGATGGCGGCGGGCAGGCTGCAGGCCGAGCAGGTGTGCAAGCTGCTCGGCGGCAAGGGCAGCATCCTGGTACTGATGGGTGATCTGTCCAACGAGTCCACGCGCTCGCGCACCAAGGCCGTCGATGACGTGGTGGCGGGCAAGGAATGCGCGGGCATCAGCATCGCCGATAGGCGCGAGGGCAAGTGGAGCCGCACCCGGGGCCAGGACATCACCATCAACTGGCTCAGCTCGGGCCTGAAGTTCGACGCCATCGTCTCGAACGACGACGAGATGGCCCTCGGCGCGATCAACGCGCTCAAGGCCACGAAGAAATGGACGCCCCGGACCATCGTTGCCGGCATCGATGCCACGCCCGATGCGCTGGCGTCGATGAAGGCCGGCGACCTGAAGGTCACGGTCTTCCAGAACGCCGCCGGGCAGGGCGCAGGCGCGATCGATGCGGCGATCAGGCTGTCGGGCAAGCAAAGCGTCGAGCGCTTCGTGAACATACCGTTCGAGCTGGTCACGCCCGGGAACATGGCCCGGTACGCCGGCAAAAACTGATCCGACCCGGCCCGGCAATGAACCCAACGAACGCTCGACCTGTATGGCGACCCGCAAGCCCGGCCCGGACTTTCGCAGAGACACCATGACCCAGCGCATCGCCCTTCGCCTCTTTGCCGTCCTCTTCGCGGCCACGCTGCTGGCCGGCGCCGCGCAGGCGCAGCCAGCCGCCTACCCGCAGCAGCCGCTGAAGTGGGTCGTGCCCTACGCGCCGGGGGGCACCACGGACGTGATCGCGCGCCAGCTCGCGGTGCGCATGGGGCAGACGCTGGGCCAGTCGGTCATTGCCGACAACAAGCCGGGCGCGGCCAGCATCATCGGCGCCACCTTCATCGCGCGCTCGGCGCCGGACGGCTACACGGTGGGCACGGCGGACTCGGGCACGCTGGCCTTCAACCCGGCGATGTACGCCAGTCTCGGCTACGACGCCGGCAAGGACTTCAGCCTCATCGGCGGCTTGGGCCGGATGCCGCTGGTGCTGGCCGTGCACCCCTTGTTCCCGGCCAAGGATGTGCAGGAGTTCCTGGCGCTGGTGCGCAAATCGCCGGGGGCCGTGTCCTCGGCCTCGGCGGGGTCGGGCTCGCCGTTGCATGTGGCGCTCGAACTGTTCAAGCAGCAGACCAGGACCGACATCCTGCATGTGGCCTACAAAGGCGCGGCCCCGGCGCTACAGGATCTGATGGCCGGCCAGGTGAATTCGATGTTCGTGGACCTGCCGGCCAGCCTGTCGATGATCAAGGCCGGCAAGATCCGCGTGCTGGCCGTGGCCACGCCGCAGCGTCTGGCCCTGTTGCCGGACGTGCCGACGATGGCCGAGGCCGGTGTGCCGGGCTACCAGGCCTACGCCTGGCAGGGCCTCGTCGGTCCGGCCGGGCTGCCGACGCCGGTGCTCGAGCGGCTGAACAAGGAACTGGTGGCTGCGCTCTCGCACGCGCAGACCCGGGCCAGGCTGCAAGAGATCGGCATCGAGCCGATGCCGATGGCGCCGCAGCAGTTCGCCGATTTCGTGCACGACGAGCAAAAGCGGTGGTCCGGCGTGATCGAAGCGGCCAACATCCGGCTCGATTGACGACGCGCTGTCCAGGGAGCCTGCCATGTTCATCGCCACGCCCGATCGCCCAGCGCCCACCGGAGGGGGCCGGCCACCCGTCCCGCCCGGGCCGGCCTGCCTGCTGCAGGTGCGCGGCGTGAGCAAGTCCTTCCCCGGCGTGGTGGCGCTCGACAACGTGCAGTTTCGCCTGCGGCCAGGCTCGGTGCATGCGCTGCTCGGCGAGAACGGGGCCGGCAAGTCGACGCTGATGAAGATCATTGCCGGCGTCTACGCGCCGGACCAGGGCCAGATCCTGCTGCGCGGCCAGCCGGTGACGCTGGCCAGCCCGCGCGCGGCCCTCAGCCATGGCATCGCGATGATCCATCAGGAACTGAACCTGATGCCCTATATGACGGTGGCCGAGAACATCTGGATCTGCCGCGAGCCGCTGGGCCGCCTGGGCCTGGTGGACCACGGCGCGCTGCGCCAGCGCACGCAGGCGCTGTTCGATCGCCTGGCCATCGACATCGACCCCGAGGCCGAGGTGCGCAGCCTGACGGTGGCCAACCGCCAGATGGTCGAGATTGCCAAGGCGGTGTCGTTCGACTCCGACGTGCTGATCATGGACGAGCCTACGTCGGCGCTGACCGACAAGGAGGTCAACCACCTGTTTCGCATCATTGGCCAGTTGCGCGCGCAGGGCAAAGGCATCGTCTACATCACGCACAAGATGAGCGAGCTGTTCGAGATCGCCGACGAGTTCTCGGTGTTTCGCGACGGCAAGTACATCGGCACCCATGCCTCCTGCGATGTCACGCGCGACGACATCATCCAGATGATGGTCGGGCGCGAGATCACGCAACTGTTCCCCAAGGAGGAGGTGCCGATCGGCGCTGTCGTGCTGTCGGTGCGGGACTTGGCCGTCAAGGGCGTGTTTCGCGACGTGAGCTTCGACCTGCGCGCCGGCGAGTTCCTCGGCCTGGCCGGGCTGGTCGGCTCCGGGCGCTCGAACGTTGCCGAGGCGCTGTTCGGCGTGGTGCCGGCCACCTCGGGCGAGATCCGCATCGATGGCCAGCCGGTGCGCATCGATTCGCCCGCCAAGGCGATGCGGCATGGCCTGGCCTTCCTGACCGAGGACCGCAAGGAGAGCGGCTGCTTTCTGATCCTCGACCTGCTGGCGAACCTGGAAACGGCGGTGCTGCGCAGCCGCTTCGTCAAGTACGACTTCGTGCAGCAGGCCCCGCTGCGCCGGGACTGCCAGCAGATGCTGCGCACGCTGCAGGTGAAGGCGCCGGGCCTGCACGAGACGATACAAAACCTCTCGGGCGGGAACCAGCAAAAGGTGCTGATCGGCCGCTGGCTGCTGACCGAGCCGAAGATTCTGATCCTGGACGAACCGACGCGCGGCATCGATGTCGGCGCCAAGGCCGAGATTCACCGCCTGGTGACCCGGCTGGCGGCCCAGGGTGTGGCGGTGCTGCTGATTTCGTCGGAGATGCCCGAGGTGCTGGGCATGTGCGACCGCATCCTGGTCATGCACGAAGGCCGGATGACCGGCATCGTCGAGCGCAAGGACGCCACGCAGGTGCGCATCATGGAATTGGCGTCCCGCTGATTTCCCGTCAATCCGTCAATCCATCAATGCTTCATTTCAACAACGCTCAGGAGAGAAACATGACCTTCGCTCGCCAACTGGTTCGCTGCGCATTCGCGGCGGCGCTGTCCGCAGCATGCGCCTGGGGCCAGGCCCAAACCATCGCCGTCGTGACCCATGGCCAAGCCAATGACGCGTTCTGGTCCGTCGTCAAGAACGGTGTCGAAGCGGCGGCCAAGGACGCCGGCGTCAAAGTCAGCTACCGCGCGCCCGAGAGTTTCGACATGGTGGCGATGAGCCGTCTGATCGATGCGGCAGTCAACCAAAAGCCCGACGGCCTGGTGGTTTCGCTGCCCGATGCGTCGGCCCTGGGCCCGGCCATCGAACGCGCGGTCAAGGCCGGCATCCCGGTGATCACGATCAACTCCGGGCTGGAATTTTCCAGGAAGCTCGGGGCCGTGCTCCATGTGGGCCAATCCGAATACGATGCCGGCAAGTCGGCCGGCGAGAAGCTCAAGTCCATGGGCGGCAAGAATGGCATTTGCGTCCACCAGGAAGTGGGCAATGTCTCCCTGGACCTGCGCTGCAAGGGCTTCGCCGATGGCTTTGCCGGCAAGTCCAGGGTGCTGCCCACCGACAATGATCCGGCCGAAGTGCGCGCCAAGGTCAAGGCCGCCCTGGATTCGGATGCCGGCATCGACACCATCATGGTGCTCGGCGCGGCGACCTCCGGCGACCCGAGCCTGGCCGCCGCCAAAGACACTGGCCGCAGCGCCAAGCTGCTTATCGCGGCCTTCGACCTGTCTGCCGGCTTCCTGAAAGCCATTGCCGCCAAAGAAGCGGCGTTCACCATCGACCAGCAGCCGTTCCTGCAAGGCTATCTGCCGGTGAGCTTTCTGGCGCTGCACGCAAAGTACGGCGTGATGCCGGCGGGCAATGTGCCGTCCGGCCCGAATCTGATCACCGCCGACAAGGCCGCGCAGGCGATCGACCTTTCCGCCAAGGGCATTCGCTAAAGACCCGCCAGGGGCCATGCAACGGTTGCCGGCCCCTCGACCCGACCATCAACCCTCTTTCCTCGAAAACGCCATGAATCATGCAAGCGGGCCGGCCGACGATCGCTTGACGCACCGGTCCTGGTTTTCACGCTGGATGAAGCGCCCTGAATTGGGTGCCGTCGCCGGCCTGCTGCTGGTGACGGTGTTCTTCATGCTCACCGCCGATCCGGTGATGTTCAGCCTGGCCGGGCTGGTCAATTTCCTGACGCCGGCGGCGCAGTTGGGCATCCTGGCATTGGGCGCGGCTTTGCTGATGATCGGCGGCGAATTCGACCTGTCGATCGGATCGATGATTGCCTTTGCCGGTCTGATTTTTTCCACGGCGATCGTCATCTTCGAGCTCCCGCTGGTGCTGGCGGTCTTGCTGACGCTGCTGGTGGTGGCCGTGATCGGCTGCGTGAACGCCTGGATCGTCATCAGCACCGGCTTGCCGAGCTTCATCGTGACGCTGGCCTTTTTGTTCATGTTGCGCGGCCTGAGCCTGGTGGGGCTCAAATGGGCCACCGGCGGCTCGACGCAGTTGCGCGGCGTGACCGAAGCGGTCCAAGACAGCTCCCTGCTCTGGCTGTTCAACGGCAAGGCGTTTACCGGCTGGTTCGCCTTCATGGGTGAGCATGGGCTGATCCCGCGTTTCCCGAACGGCGTGCCGATGATCACCGGCATCCCTGTGGAAATCTGCTGGTTCGTGGGTCTGACCGCATTGGCCACCTGGGTGCTGCTGCGCACCCCGCTGGGCAACTGGATTTTTGCCTCCGGCGGCGATGCCACGGCCGCCAAGAACTCGGGGGTGATGGTGCGCAACGTCAAGACCGGCCTGTTTGTCTTTGCCGCATTGTGCGCCGGGCTGGTGGCCATCATCACGGTGCTGGACAGCGGATCGACGGACGCGCGGCGCGGTTTCCAGAAGGAGTTCGAGGCCATCATTGCCGCCGTGATTGGCGGCTGCCTGCTCACCGGTGGCTACGGCTCGGCCGTGGGCGCATTCCTGGGCTCGATCATCTTCGGGATGGTGATGATAGGGCTGACCTACACCCGCATCGATCAGGACTGGTACCTGGTTTTCCTGGGCGCGATGCTGCTGGTGGCCGTGCTGTTCAACAACACCATCCGCAAGCGCGTGACCGGGGAGCGCTGATATGACCGCAGCCGCCCAGCCCCAGTCTCAGCCCCAGCCATTGGTCGAGATGCGCGCGATCGAAAAGCGCTTCGGCAACATCATCGCCCTGTCCGGCGTTTCGTTTTCCATCCATGCGGGCGAATGCCACTGCCTGCTCGGGGACAACGGCGCCGGCAAATCGACCTTCATCAAGACCATGTCCGGCGTGCACAAGCCCTCGGGCGGAACCATGCTGGTCAACGGCGCCGAGGTGGTGCTGGAAAGTCCGCGCCAGGCCATGAATGCCGGCATTGCCACCGTGTTCCAGGACCTGGCGATGATTCCGCTGATGTCGGTGACGCGCAACTTCTTCATGGGCCGCGAGCCGACCAAAGGCTGGGGGCCGTTCAAACGCTTCGACATCCGGCAGGCGAACCAGGTCACGATGGCCGAGATGCAGCGGATGGGCATCCGGCTGCGTGAGCCCGAGCAGGCCGTGGGCACCTTGTCCGGCGGCGAGCGCCAGTGCGTGGCCATTGCGCGCGCGGTTTATTTTGGCGCCAAGGTGCTGATCCTGGACGAGCCGACCTCGGCGCTGGGGGTGCGCCAGACCGCCAACGTGCTGGCCACGATCGACCGGGTGCGCAAGCTCGATGTCGGCGTCATTTTCATCACCCACAACGTGCGCCATGCGATGGCCGTGGGCAACCGCTTTACCGTGCTCGACCGGGGCCGGACCCTGGGCACCGCAACGCGCAGCGAGATCACGGCCGAGCAGTTGCAAAACCTGATGGCCAGCGGCCAGGAACTGGCCACGCTCGATGGCTCGCTGGGCGGCACGGTGTGATCGACAAGCAACGATGCGGCCACGGTGCGCGCAGGAATGAGGACGAAACCCATGCAACGATCTTTTGAATTGGCCGCCTGCGCCGAAATGCTGTGGCGCGACAAACCGATGCTGTGGCGCGTCAAGCGCCTGACCGAAATGGGGTTCCAGGTCGGCCTGTGGAACTGGCCCGACCATGATCTGGCGCTGCTGGAGCGCTCGGGCGCGCGCTTTTCCATCATGAACGGCTATCTGCGCGGCCGTCTTGCGGACGACGAAGGCGCTGCCGAACTGCTGCGCACGGCCCGCGAGACGGCGCAGGTCGGCAAGCGCCTGGGCGTGGCCCGGCTGAACCTGCACGGCACCGGCCTCGGTGCGGACGGTTTGCCGGTCACGCCCTGCGATGTGGTCACCGGCCCGATGTGGATCAAGGCCCGCGACACCTTGGCCCGCATTGCCGACCTGGCCGAGCAGCAAGAGGTGTGCTTCACGCTGGAGAACCTGAACCGGTCCGTCGATCACCCCGGCGTTCCGTTCGCCCGGGCCGCCGACACCCTGGCCCTGGTCTCGGCGGTGAACCATCCGCGCCTGCGCCTGAATCTGGACCTGTACCACGCGCAAATCGGCGAAGGCAACCTGATCGATCTGTGCCGCCGCTGCCTGCCCTGGATCGGCGAGGTGCAAGTGGCCGACGTGCCTGGCCGCCAAGAGCCGGGCAGTGGCGAAATCAACTATGCCGGCGTTGCGCGCGCACTGCACGCGCTGGGCTACCGTGGCCCGGTGGCGCTGGAGGCATACGCCAGCGGCGAGCCTGAGGCGGCACTGCAAGCCTTCCAGCGCGCTTTCACGGTCCAGGGTGCCGGCGTGGCCGGCGTCTGAACCCTTGCAATCCCTTCGACCCTTTCAACCATCTCGTTTCTTCAGGAGTCCGCCATGATCAAAGTGGGTCTGCTCGGCGCCGGCCGTATCGGCAAGGTGCACGCCAGGAGCATCGTTGCCGATCAGCGCAGCCAGTTGCTGGCCGTCGCTGACATCAACGCGCAAGCGGCGCAGCAACTGGCCGCCACCTGCGGGGCCAAGGCCCGGTCGGCGCAAGAGATCATCGCCGACCCCGGCATCGATGCGGTACTGATCGCCACCTCCACCGACACCCATGCGGCGCTGATCGAAGCGGCGGTGCATGCCGGCAAGGCCGTGCTGTGCGAAAAGCCGGTGGACCTGGACCTCGAACGCGCGCTGGCCTGCCAGGCGGTGGCGGCCCAAGCCGGCCGGCCGGTGATGATCGGCTTCAACCGCCGCTTCGATCCGCACTTTGCCGCGCTCAAGCGCGCCTTCGACGCCGGCGACATCGGCAAGGGGGAGTTGTTGTCGATCACGTCGTTCGACCCGGCGCCGCCGCCGGCGAGCTATGTCAAAAGCTCCGGCGGACTGTTTCGCGACATGGCCATCCATGACCTGGACATGGCGTGCTGGCTCTTCGCCGCGCTCCCGGTGTCGGTCACCGCGCTGGGCGCCAGCATCATCGACCCGGCCATTGGCGCCGAGGGCGATGTCGACACCGCCGTGATCACGCTCGGCTTTGCCGATGGCCGGATGGCCGTCATCAAGAACAGCCGGCGTGCCGCTTACGGCTATGACCAGCGGGTGGAACTGCTGGGCGCCACCGGCCTGCTGTCGGTCGGCAATGTGCTGGAAAACACGCTGACCCGGATCACCAGCGCAGGCGCACACAGCGCCAAGCCGGAATACTTCTTCCTCGAACGCTACATGCAAGCCTACGCCGCCGAGTGGCGCGCCTTCATCGACGCGGTGACCGCCGGGACCGACTACCCGGTGACGCTGCAAGACGGCGTGAATGCGTTGGCGCTGGCGCAAGCGGCAACCCTGTCGTGCCACAGCGGCAAGACCGTGCAACTCGATGGCGGACGTCCCGTGAGCGCCGCCCGGCCGCCCGAAGGCGCTCACACCGCAGCCGAAGGCGAAGGTATCCCGGCGAGCGCCGCGCGGCCGCCCGAAGGCGCTCCGGCGAGCGCCTGAAACCAGGCGCGCAGGCCGTCGTCCGGCATCCGGAGACAAGACATGAAGACAACGGACATGGGCGCGCCGGACCCGGCCGCAGGCGCGCACGGCGCCAATCCTGGCCCGGGCGCGCAGGCGACCACCTCGGCCACCTCGCCCGGCACGATGCGCCAGCGCAAATGGCCGCCCGAGTGGAGCACCTTGCTGGTGCTGGCGGGCATTGGCCTGTTCTTCGAGGCCGTGGGCTGGGTCGTGGTGGGCCAGAGCTTTTTGTTGAACCCGCAACGGCTGCAGATCATCGTGCTGCAGATGGCGGTGATCGGCATCATCGCCGTGGGCGTGAATCTGGTGATCATCACCAGCGGCATAGACCTGTCCTCCGGATCGGTGGTCGCCGCCGCCGCCGTGGTCTCGGCCAGCCTGGCGCAGGTGGCGGACTTTCCGCGCGCGGTGTTTCCGCAACTGACCGACCTGCCGCTGATCTGGCCGATCCTGGCCGGCGTCACCGTGGGGCTGCTGGTCGGGCTGATCAACGGCTCGCTGGTGGCCTTCACCGCCATCCCGCCATTCATCGCCACGCTGGGCACGATGGTGGCGGTGCGCGGGTTTGCCAAATGGTTCACCAACGGCACGCCGGTGTCGATGCTGACCGACGACTTCGCGGCCATCGGCGCGGGCATCAACCCGGTGCTGATCTTCGTGCTGATTGCCGTGATCTTCCACGTCGTGCTGCGCTATACGCGCTTTGGCAAATTCACCTACGCGATCGGCGCCAACCGCCAGGCGGCCATCGTCTCGGGCATCAACGTCAGGCACCACCTGGTCTGGGTCTACATGGTCGCGGGCGTGCTCAGCGGCATCGCCGGCACCGTCACCGCCGCGCGCGCCATCTCCGGCCAGTCCGGCATGGGGGTGATGTACGAGCTCGACGCGATTGCCGCCGTGGTGATTGGCGGCACCTCGACCGCCGGCGGTCTCGGGCGCATCACCGGCACCGTGATCGGCGTGCTGATCCTGGGCGTGATGACCTCGGGCTTTACCTTCATCCGCATCGACGCCTACTACCAGGAGATGGTCAAGGGCGCCATCATCGTCGCGGCCGTGATCGCCGATCAATACCGCAACCAGAAACGCCGCGGCTGAGCCTTGGCCGCAGCGCCGCTTTCAGGAGACTTGTTGTGAGAATGCGCCTGCTCCCCGTGGCGGCCGTCTGTGCCTGTCTGTGCCTGTCTGTGCTCGCGCCGGCGGCACAGGCCCAGCGCATTGCCGTGTCCGTTGCCAACACCGGCCCCTGGCTGTCGCTGGTCAGTCGCGGCATGACCACCTATGCGGCCAGCCAGAAAGGGCTGGACCTGAAACTGCACGACGCGCAGGACGACATCGCGCGCCAGCTCAACCAGATCCAGAACTTCATTGCCCAAAAGGTCGACGCCATCATCGTCGTCACCGTAGACACCCAGGCGACCCCGAGGATGACCCAACTGGCCAGCGCCGCCGGCATCCCGCTGGTGTATGTGAACCATCCGCCGGCCGAGGGCAAGCTGCCACCCAAGGTGGTGTTCGTCGGCTCCGACGAGGCCGACTCGGGCACCCTGCAAGCCCGCGAGGTCTGCCGGCTGCTCGGCGGCAAGGGCCGCGTGGCGGTGATGATCGGCGACCTGTCGAACCAGTCGGCCATCCAGCGCACGCAGGATGTCAAGGATGTGATCGCCAAGCCGCCATGCCAGGCCATAAAGATCGTGGCCGAGCAATCTGCCGACTGGAGCCGCGTCAAGGGCGCAAACCTGATGACCAACTGGATCACCGCCGGCATTCCGGTCGATGCCGTGATCGCCAACAACGACGAGATGGCGATCGGCGCGATACAGGCGCTCAAGGCCGCGCGCAAGCTCGACACGGTCGTGGTCGCCGGCATCGATGCCACGCAGGACGCGCTGGCGGCGATGAAGGCCGGCGAGTTGAAGGTGACCGTGTTCCAGGACGCCATCGGGCAGGGCCGGGGTGCGGTCGATGCCGCCCTGAAGCTCATCCGGGGCCAGCCCGTGCCGTCGAAACTGTGGGTGCCGTTCGAGTTGGTGACCCCCGCCAACATCGACAAATACCTGGGCAAGAACTGAGC
>Ga0081606_1000180_pt1 | contig 34652 bp, 27 predicted proteins | sample EareggfetidaYelm_FD_71127 | JGI IMG/M metagenome (GOLD analysis project Ga0081606, IMG submission 71127) | Earthworm egg capsule microbial community from the University of Washington, USA - E. fetida Yelm (SPADES assembly) (version 2) | ecosystem: Host-associated > Annelida > Reproductive system...
GAAAACGTACCAATTCGCTGGCATTTAACACTTGAAAATTTACAGCAATGGAAACTCGCATTTTCGAATCCGGCAAGAGCCGAAAACAATATCGACGGCGGTTCCACACCAGAAAAAGTATCGTTTTTTAACAATGCATTGCGCCACGTTGTCATTGGCGCCGAGCTTTTCCCGAAAAAAGGAATCAACCTGCGCGTGGGTTACAATTTCAGAAGAGGCGAAGAACTGCGCTTGATTGACCAGCGGAATTTCTCCGGAATTTCTGCCGGTATCGGGATTAAAATGGGCTGGCTCAAATTTGATTATTCCTATTCCAGATATACATTGGCGGGAAATACAAGCCTTTTCGGACTAACGATCGATTTTTCCGACCAATATTAAAACACTTAGATTTTGAAAAAAATTACGATTGCCATCGACGGATTTTCATCCACAGGAAAAAGTACTTTAGCCAAACAGATTGCCAAACATCTGGGTTATGTATATGTTGATACCGGCGCTATGTACCGTGCGGTGACCTTATTTGCGATGCAAAACGGTTACATCAATGCAGAATCTTTTGATAAAGAAACGTTAGTTAATAGTTTGCCATTCATTAAATTACATTTTGAATTCAACATTGATCTGGGTTTTGCCGAAATGTACCTGAACGATGTGAATGTAGAAGCTGAAATCCGTACGATTGAAGTATCGAATTTCGTGAGTAAAGTCGCCGAGGTTTCAAAAGTCCGCGCCAAGCTTGTCGAACAACAGCAGCAAATGGGCAAAGGAAAAGGCATAGTGATGGACGGACGCGACATCGGAACCGTCGTTTTTCCTAATGCCGAACTCAAAATTTTCATGACCGCCAGTGCACAAACGCGTGCACAACGCCGTTTTGACGAATTGTTACAAAAAGGCCAGGATGTCAGTTATGAAGCGGTGTTAAAAAATGTCGAAGAGCGCGATTATATCGATACGCACCGCGATGATTCTCCATTAAGAAAAGCTGAAAACGCCATAGAAATAGACAATTCCCACCTCACACGCGAACAACAATTCGATCAGGTTTTGACATTAGTCGGCAATACAGCTAAAACGTTGTAAATTTTTGTTTATCTCATTTTTAATATTAGTTTTACGGGCTGTTATTTTTTAAACACCAAATAAACTATTATGAGTATCAAAAACCGATTAATATCCATGAGCTTCCTGCAGTTTTTTGTTTGGGGCGCATGGCTGATCACAATTGCCAATTACTGGTTTGGCACCAAACAATGGGAAGGCACGCAATTCGGGCTCGTTTTCGGGACCATGGGAATCGCTTCTTTATTCATGCCAACGCTGACCGGGATTATCGCCGACCGTTGGATCAACGCTGAAAAACTTTACGGAATTCTCCACATTTTATATGCAGCTGTGTTGTTTTATATGCCACAGGTTGCCGAGCCTTCACAATTTATCTACATCATGTTGCTGGCGATGTGTTTTTACATGCCAACGATTTCATTGAGCAATTCCATTTCATATACCGCTTTAAAGTTGAACGGCAATGATGTCGTAAAGGATTTTCCGCCGATTCGCGTGTTTGGAACCATTGGTTTTATTGCTGCGATGTGGATCACCAATCTTACCGGGAATAAATCGAGTGAATACCAGTTTTACATCGCCGGAATAGCCGCGGTGATTCTTGGAATTTATGCGTTTACATTACCGCCGTGCAAACCGCAAAGGCTAACGAAAGAAAATGCTTCCTTGCAGGAAACTTTAGGACTCGAAGCTTTTAAATTATTTGCAGATTACAAAATGGCGTTGTTCTTTGTATTCTCGATGTTTTTGGGCGGCGCCTTGCAATTGACGAATGCGTATGGCGATGTGTTTTTGAGTGAATTTGAGAATTACCCAAAATATGCCGATTCTTTTGTAGTGGAATATTCTACGATTATTATGTCAATTTCTCAGATTTCGGAAACGTTGTTTATCCTTGCGATTCCATTCTTTTTAAAACGTTTCGGAATCAAACAGGTGATGCTGATCAGTATGCTGGCCTGGGTATTGCGTTTTGGATTGTTTGCTTATGGCGACCCGATTTCGGGATTGTGGATGATTATTCTGTCCTGTGTCGTGTACGGAATGGCATTCGACTTCTTTAATATTTCCGGATCATTATTCGTGGAAACCAATACCGATCCTAAAAACCGTTCATCTGCACAAGGATTGTTCATGATGATGACCAATGGTTTTGGTGCAATCTTAGGAAGTTTTACTTCAGGCTGGGCGATTGACCGTTTTTTTACAAACTCTTATGCCAATACGACTGAACTGGCAGCACACTTACAAACCGAACCTTCCAACCAACTCATCCGGGAATTTGCCAAAAGGCAAGGGGCTGAAGTTTCTGCCGATGGCATTTTTTCCCAGGCCATTTTGATGAAAGACTGGCACAGCATCTGGATTGCTTTTGCGGTTTATGCACTTGTCATTGCAATTGCATTTGCCGTGTTGTTCAAACACAAACACAATCCCGATGACGTGGCAACGATAACGCATTAATAAAAAAGCCTTTTAAGTTTCTTAGAAGGCTTTTTTATTTATGGGTCTTATTGTTTTTGATGCATAACTATCATTACTGGTTCATTCGTGGGAATAGACCAAAATAGGTGCAGCCGGTTGTCTTCATTCAGGGAAAAACCGTCAATTTTTTATTTCAAAAAAAGCAAACCATTTTTCTGTTGTAAAAATTTCTTTTTGAAAAAAACCAACAAAATCTGTTGTAAAATTTTATTTTTTGAAAAATCCCAACAAAATCTGTTGTAAAAATTTCTTTTTTGAAAAAAACCAACAGAATCTGTTGTAAAAATTTCTTTTTTGAAAAATCCCAACAGATTTGTTTTTGAGAAAATGGGAACAGTTGATCCATATAAACCTAAATCGATGAAAATCTCAACGTTTTATCGAAAAATGCCCCTTCTGTATTTTGCCGTCGGCTCTTTTAACCACAAACCAGTAATCCGATGCAGATACTTGCCGCCCGTTGAATGTGCCATTCCAGCCTTCGCTGTAAGCGTTTAAAACTTTGAGCAATTTGCCGTAACGATCAAAAATAGAAACCTCGATTCCGGGTTCTGATTCACTGTTGATGATTTTCCAGTAATCGTTAAAACCATCGGCATTCGGAGTGAAGAACTTTTGATAGTTCAATAAGGAAACTTTTTGTACTTCGCTCGGGCAGCCATTGCGGTCGTTGATGTAGACCTCATAATTTCCGGGTTTCAATCCGCTGAAAGTATTGCTGGACTGAAAATTCTGGTTGTCGAGCGAATAGCTGTAATTTTCAGAATCCGGTTGATCGATAATAACGGCAATAGCATTTTCATTGTCGGTCCAATCGGTGATTTCAATGCGGTTGACCGTTGCGATTTCAGATAAAACCACATCAATTTTAAAAACGGTGCTGCATTGTTGCCCATTTTGTATTTCGGTAACGGTAAGTTCATAAATGCCGGGGCGGCGAACAGTAATTTGCTGTACGTTTAGCTCGCCGGTTGACCAGGAATAATTTAAATACCCGGGATCTGCAGTAATAGTGACCGAATCGTTTGGGCAAATAAAATAATTTTTTGCCATTTGAAGCACCGGAATTTCATTGACGATAGCATCAAATGATACGATGCCGTAACAATCGTTGCGGTTGTTGTATTCTACCCGGGCATAAATCGTCGTATTTTCAGAAGTATAAAGATCAGGAAGCGGATTAATATCTGTTGTGGCATCGCCGGGCGAAATATGATACGTAATGTTGTAAACGGTAGCATCGAGCAGCCCGAGGATTTCTGCATTTTGCCTGGTCAGGTCGAATTCGGCTTTACTGTTGTCATCACTATTTTCGCAACTCACAAGGTTTCCCGGTGTTTTTATAGTACTTAAGATGGAAGGAAGTAATCCTACATCGATAAAACGGGATGTGAAATTTGTGCAATTGTCATACACCACAAATTTATATACGCCGGGTTCAAGATTGGTAAACAAAGGATTGTTGATGTTGTCGATAGTAAATGGAAGTCCGTTTTTCGCTTCAATCACATAACGCAATGGCCCGGATCCCACGGCATTTACCGTAACATCAGAATTCAATCCGTTACAGGTGGTTTTATCGATGCTCATGATGTCAAGCGCGCCAAAAAAAGTGAACGACTGAATTACTTCAGAACAATTGCGTATCAGTCCAACATTGCCATTTTCATAACTTTCAAAAAACTTGACGATCCTGAAGTTGCCGTTGTAACCGATATTGTATGTGGTTCCGCTGTTAGTAAGGGCGTATGAATTCCGTACAGTAGGTTTGGATCCGTCTGTATAAACAATATTGGTTTCGGGATGTCCCCATGTATTGTTGGCGGGATTAAATTTCTGAAGCCAGTATTTTGCATTGCTGTTATCAACATTGGCAAGCATCAGGTCGAAAGAACCGCAGTGTTCGGCAACGGAATAGGTGTTTGAAGTTACCGTATAACCGTCTACAGTAATCATTTCGCGATGCAGCGCGTTGCAACTATCGGTAATATCAAAATAATAATCGCCGGGAACCAGGCCGCTCATCGAAAAAAATTCAGGATTGCTGTTGATGAAACGCGAAACATTTTCTGGCACGATTCCGGTGTAATTTCGTGGGGCACGTGTAAGGACGACATTTTGCAAATCGACGTTTTCACCGCGAATGCGCAAAGAGCCTTTTCCCAAATCGCAGCTCACCAGTTTAAACACTTTTACCGTTGTGTTCAGGCCTGCTACCGTAAAATCTTTATTGTACGGATTGCCGCAATCGTCCTGAAGCGTCAGTTTATAGTCGCCTGCAGAAAGCAAATTGATGAGCAATTTCCCATCGGTATCAATCATTGATGTTACATTTCGTGATGGCCCTGCAGGATTTAATGGTGTGAGCAATGCAGAAACGATTTTATAACCACTGATGAAAGCAGTCACGTTGCTTTTGTCTGATCGGCAGCCCGGTAGCGGCACTGGCGTTATCGTTGGTACTGGAATTATCCGGACAATTGTCGCATCGGCAGTTTCGCTTCTTCCGCAAGCATCGGTGATTTCCACTTTATAATATCCAAACGGCACCGGATTGTCAAAATCTCCAAAACTTACAGGAGAAGTGGTGTGGGTCGTCATTGGTGGCGGCACAAAACCGGCAGGCCATGAAAGGAAATTCAAGCGATATGGCGGCTTGTGGTTGGAAACATCCACATTGAGGGCGTAAGTTCCGCATTTTGCAAGAACTTTGTTGAGCCCTATTTTCATTTTCTGGTTGATGGTGCCCGTTCTTTGGAAAGGATTGCTGCAATTATCCGTAACTGTAATGGTGTAGGAGTAAGGCTGGTTGTAGAAAAAAGGAATTGCTGTCTGCACTTCCAATACATCAGTTGCGCCGCTGGTAATAACCCGGTTGATGGTTTGCGGCGCGCCGCCTCCTGCGGGTAAAATAGTATAATCTATTCTTAAAGGATACGTCAAAGCAGTATTTCTTGCCGGAGTAATCACATTTGACAGGATGATTGAATTACAGGCAGGCAGTTCTGCAACAGGAAAAGCAGCATTTGAAATGGCAAGTTGCGGTGTAACGGTAAACAACGTATGTGTCATCACCCAGCCTTGTCCGCAACTGTCGGTAACACGCATCCGGTATTCGCCCGGCAACAGGTTGTTGAATGTGGGAGATGTTTGCTGGGGTGCTACAACCGGACCCGAAATAATTTCATAAAAAGCACCGGTTCCTGAAAATACTGAAGCCGTCATGGTGCCAAGGTTGCCGCAGGTGATGTTGGTTCCGGAAATCGTATAACTTAATGGAATAATGGCACTTTCAATGCTAATTTCCTGTGAAGCTGAAGCCGCACTGTTGCTTTGCGTGGCAACGATCCGGTAATTGCCGCTGGTCAATCGGTCGAGAACGTTAGTATTTCGCAGGATGGCAATTGGTGTTGTGCCGGGCAAATAATAAATGCTGTAGGTAATGGCAGCGCCGGGATTGGCGTTAATCACATTCATTGTAATCGAACCGTTGCCCGAACAGGTTTCATCTGTTTTTAGGACAGACACGGAAAACTCCCGAGCGTTTGCAAATACTGTGAACAGCAGCAGCAACAAAAGCAGTCGTCCATTGGTGAAAAAATCACCAACGATAATTTTGAGATCGTTTATTTTTAAATAGGCAATCAAATGGTGGTATTTCGATTTGAATGGGGCAAGATATTTAAAAAATATCAATATGGTGTTAAATGTCTGTGATCGTATAGATAACATCGATTAAAGTTTGAATATTCGAAATAAATGAATTACTTTTGCGCACCTTTTGGCGGAGAAGCATTTCCATTAGGTATCAAACATTTAAATATAACAACTTCTGTTTTTTTATCCGCGCAAGAAATTCAAAGGAAGCAGAATACAAATTTTTATCAGAACATATGTCTGAATTATTAAAATCACAAGAAGAGTTTTTGAACAATTTCAACTGGCACAACTTCCAAGAAGGAATCGATGCTGTTGACGAGACCAACCTGAAAGAATTCGAAGAATTGGTTTCAAAAACCTTCATTGCTACTGACCAAGAGGAAGTTGTAGAAGGAACTGTAGTAAGAATCACTGATCGTGACGCCATCGTTGACATCAACGCGAAGTCGGAAGGTGTGATTTCTTTAAACGAATTCCGTTACAACCCAAACTTAAAAGTAGGGGACAAAGTAGAAGTATTAATTGACGTTCGTGAGGACAAAACAGGTCAATTGGTATTGTCTCACAGAAAAGCACGTACTATCAAATCTTGGGATCGCGTTATTTCGGCTAACGAAACAGGAGAAATCGTTAACGGTTTCGTGAAATGCAGAACTAAAGGTGGTATGATCGTTGACGTTTTTGGAATCGAGGCGTTCTTGCCAGGTTCACAAATCGACGTGAAACCGATCCGTGACTACGATGTTTACGTAAACAAAATGATGGAATTCAAAGTTGTGAAAATTAACCACGAATTTAAAAACGTAGTAGTTTCTCACAAAGCGCTTATCGAAGCGGATATTGAAGTACAGAAAAAAGAGATCATCGGACAATTGCAAAAAGGTCAGGTACTAGAAGGTGTGGTGAAAAACATCACTTCTTACGGTGTATTTATCGACCTTGGAGGTGTTGACGGATTGATCCACATTACTGACCTTTCTTGGTCAAGAATCAACCACCCAAGCGAAGTATTGGAATTAGACCAGAAATTGAATGTTGTTATCCTTGATTTCGATGATGAGAAAACAAGAATCCAATTAGGTTTGAAACAATTGAACGCACACCCATGGGATGCTTTGAATGCTGACTTGAAAGTGGGTGACAAAGTGAAAGGTAAAGTAGTTGTAATCGCTGATTACGGTGCATTTATCGAAGTGGCTGAAGGTGTTGAAGGTTTGATCCACGTTTCTGAAATGTCTTGGTCTACGCACTTGCGTTCGGCTCAGGATTTCGTAAAAGTAGGCGATACTGTTGAAGCGGTGATCCTTACTTTAGACCGTGAAGACCGTAAAATGTCATTGGGTATCAAACAATTGTCACAAGATCCATGGACAGACATCACGTCTAAATATCCTGTAGGTTCTAAACATTCAGGTATCGTTCGCAACTTTACAAACTTCGGAATTTTCGTAGAATTGGAAGAAGGAATCGACGGTTTGATCTATATCTCTGATTTGTCTTGGACTAAGAAAATCAAACACCCATCTGAGTTCGTAAACGTTGGTGAAAAACTTGACGTTGTGGTATTGGAATTGGATGTTGACGGACGCAAATTGTCTTTAGGCCACAAACAAACGACTCCAAACCCTTGGGATCAATATGAAGATTCTTTCGCTGTAGGAACTGTTCACACAGGAGAGATTTCTGAAATCGTTGACAAAGGTGCTACTGTAGAATTCGGAGATGATATCGTTGCTTTCATTCCAACACGTCACCTTGAAAAAGAAGACGGAAAGAAATTGAAAAAAGGCGAATCAGCTGAATTCAAAGTAATCGAATTCAACAAAGAATTCAAAAGAGTAGTCGCTTCTCATACTGCTATCTTCCGTGAAGAAGAAGAGAAAAACGTAAGAAGCAACAACGAGAATAATTCATCATCATCTACTACAAATGCACCAGCTGCAACTTTAGGAGACAACAATGATATTCTTGCTGGTTTGAAAGCCAAAATGGAGAAAAACGAGAAAAAATAATTTTTCGTTCTTTATAATAGGAAAGCCTTACAGCAATGTAAGGCTTTTTTTGTTTTGATAATCAATACCTAAAGCCCACTGGGCTTTTTCCTCTATATGTCGTATGGGGCTTTTTTATGGCATTTTATTTTTTATTCTAATTGTGTTTTTCGATGAGTTAATATTTTATATTCGTAGCACAAAAAAACATTATCAGCAACATCGATTTAAATAAATTCGATATCACTTCTTTGGTTCCAATGAACGGAAGTCACGCATTTGTAACTAAAATTTCAAATGAAAATACTGTCGAATTCATCTTCGAAAACATCAATTTACCTTTCGACGACGCAAATAATGACGGTTATGTCGTTTTTAAAATCAAAACCAAACCAACGCTTGTTCTGGGCGATTCGTTCAGCAACTCGGCAAATATTTATTTCGACTACAATTTCCCGATTGTAACCGAGCCTGCGGTAACGACTATTGCCGTTTTAGAAACCAAAGATTTTGAATTTTCAGATTATTTCACTTTGCATCCAAATCCGGCAAATACCATTTTAAACATCGAATCGAAAAAAGGAACTGTATTTTCATCGGTTAGCATTTACAATGCTTTGGGACAACTGGTATTGGTTTATCCCAATTTCAATTCGTCAAAAACAATTGATATTTCAAGTCTGAGATCAGGCAACTATTACTTAAAAATGACCGGCGCCAATGGTAGTACAAACAGGAAGTTTATAAAGAACTAAGCATTTTTATGTTTCAGAAAAAGCCTTGCAATGCAGGGCTTTTTTGTTGCAGTCAATTGATCCAAATCAAGTAAAGTGCTCATTTGCTGTATTTTTGCAACTATTCTTTTCTTTTTACGTCTTAAAAGAAAAAAATAATATGAAAACAATCTACTTTTTATTGGCAGTCCTAGCGACTACAATGGCAACAAATGCCCAAGATATTACCTTTTTTGATGACAATTTTAAAGCAGCGTTGCTTGAAGCATCGCCATCAAAACTGATCGCTTTTGACAGACTGGACAATGCCATAACAATTGACACGAACCAAGATGGCGAAATCCAGCGTACTGAAACCGAAAATGTCTACCGCCTCAGATTGACCGCAAGATCACTTACAGACCTTAGCGGCATTGAGTTTTTTAGTAAACTGACCCATCTGGAATGTAAAAACAACAACCTGACTTCATTATTTTTAACCGATTTACCAGAGTTGTATGCTTTGGATTGTAGTTTTAACCAATTGGTACATTTAGAAGTGGCCGGCCTGCAAAATCTGCAAGACCTCAATTTTAGTTTTAACCAAATGCAATCGGCTGTTGATTTTTCTGGAATGCCAAACCTTCATATATTAAGATGCAATTCCAATGCGCTGACGCAGCTCGACCTATCGCCGCTTAGCGGATTATTTATGCTTGATTGTTCTTCAAATTCAATAACCTCGATCGATATTTCCAATATTCATCGGGCGGTGGCAGTCATGGCAGCCGCAAACAATTTTGAAACCATTCTGATGGAAAATGGTTTTGAGGACAATGTCGATTTTAGCCAAAATCCTACAATAACTGCAATCTGTGCCGATGCGATCGAACACGTCGGGTTGCGCTCAAAAATAATCAGTTATGGTTATGACGAAACCAGAGTTTCAGTAACAGCCTGCGCTTTAAATATTGAAAACAATGACAGCACAACAACAGCAGTACTGTATCCGAATCCGGCCAATCAATTTTTAAACATCCAGCTTGAAAAAGGGAATCTTTTAGAGTCGGTGCAAATTTACAACACTTTGGGGCAATTGGTATTTACCGGGAAAATAAATCAGAGTCGGGTGGATGTCACACATTTAAAAACAGGAAATTACATTGTGAAAACAACCACTGCAAAAGGCATTTCGACCACAAAATTTACCAAAATATAGCGACAAGATGAAACCAAAATATTTATTACCCTTTTTTCTGATTTTTTTTACCTCAAAATCCCAGCACATTTCTTTTTCAGACGGCAATTTTAAAAATGCGTTATTGGCAGCTGATCAGACGAATTATATTGCATTAGACAGCTCTGGAAACCGTTTGAAAATCGATGCCAATGGCGATGGACAAATTCAAACAGCCGAAGCCTTACAGGTTTTCCAGCTTCAGCTTGGCATGCGCGACATTTATCGGATGGATGAAATTGTGTATTTTCCAAATTTGACCCATTTGGGATGCGCCTTCAACAATTTAACCACGCTCGATGTCAGCAGCCTGATAAATTTGGAAAGCTTTCATTGCAACAACAACGATCTGACCACGCTTCATTTTTATAATTTGTCCAAACTGACTTATATCGATTGCAGTTACAACGATTTGACTAGCCTAAATCTTACCGGTTTGTCGTTATTGGGGAATTTATCGTGTGAAAATAACTTCCTTACTACATTGGATTTAGCACCACTAACGTCATTGTATGCTTTGTATTGTACGCAAAATTACCTGACAACGCTCGATTTTTCAGTCATTCCGCATACTGTTTTTGCGCGTTGCCACATTAACAGGCTCAAGTCGATTAATATGCAAAATGGTTTCGTTGACCGGATTTATTTTGAAAACAATCTCGGTTTTACAAAGGTTTGTGGCGATGAACAAGAAAGGTCTGAAATTCAATTTTTGTTTGATGCGTATGGATACACTGATGCAGAATTTGGTTCGGGAAGCTGCACTTTGAATAACGAGGATTTTCAAAATGAAATGGATTATGTCTTGTACCCAAATCCAGTCGATGCGGTATTAAATCTACAAAATTCGAGCGAAACACCCATTATTTCAATCCGCGTTTACAATATGCTCGGACAACTGATCCTGACTGCTTTTCATCCTGAGAATAAACAGATTGATCTCTCAAATGTAGCGGCAGGACATTATATTGTCAGTATCGAATCGGATAGGGGAACATCGGAATTGAAATTTATAAAACGCTAATTCAAAACAGTAATGAAATAGCGTTAAAACCGCTTTTTTTTGTATCTTACAAAGAACAATAAAAGTAAAGAGGATGAGGGTTTTGGATTATTGGCGAAAAAATATTGAAAAAAATGGGACTGACATCCTGCGAATTTCCGTAGGCATTGTATTTCTCTGGTTCGGATTCCTGAAATTTTTTATTGATAGCAGTCCGGCAGAAGAAATCGCATCAAGAACCATTTCGCTACTGACATTCGATTTGATGCCACCTCAAATTTCGATGCCATTGCTGGCAGTCATTGAATGCCTGATCGGTATCGGAATACTAACTAAAAAATATATGGAATTTGTCATTCCGGTATTGTATTTTCAAATGGCCGGAACTGTTTTGCCGCTGTTTATCTTTCCAGATGAAACCTGGGAAATTATCCCAATTGTCCCAACATTGCTCGGGCAATACATTATTAAAAACAGTGTGCTGATTTCTGCCGGAATTGTTCTTGGTGCCATTTCAAAAGGAGGAAAGCTCATCGCCGATCCCAAAGTGGCCCAAAAAGCCGAAACAGAAGAACAGGCAAAAGAATGATTTAAGAATTAAGAATTTTCATTAGACACAAAAGAAAAGGGCCGCAACTTTACATCGCGGGCCCATTATCAATTATTAATTGTTAATTATTTAAGGCTTCCTACCATTTCTTCTGGTTTTACCCAGGCATCAAAATCTTCAGCCGAAACATAACCCAAACGAACCGCTTCGTCTTTTAAAGTCGTTCCGTTTTTGTGAGCGGTTTGTGCAATTTCAGCCGATTTGTAGTATCCGATTTTAGTGTTTAAAGCGGTAACCAACATTAATGAATTGTCTACCAATTCTTTGATGCGTTTGTAATTAGGCTCAATTCCGGCCGCGCAATGCTCTTCAAAAGAAATACAGGCATCGCCTAACAATCTTGCCGATTGTAAAAAGTTAGCTGCCATAACTGGTTTAAAAACATTCAGTTCATAATGGCCTTGCATGCCGCCAACGGAAATCGCCACGTCGTTCCCCATGACCTGCGCGCAAACCATAGTCAACGCTTCACATTGTGTTGGATTTACTTTTCCGGGCATGATCGAAGAACCCGGTTCGTTTTCAGGAATCAGGATTTCTCCAATTCCCGAACGCGGCCCTGAAGCCAGCATGCGGATGTCATTTGCGATTTTATTTAATGAAACGGCAAGTTGTTTCAATGCGCCGTGTGCTTCTACGATCGCGTCATGTGAAGCCAAAGCTTCAAATTTATTCGGAGCGGTTACAAACGGATGGCCGGTGAATTTGGCAATGTATTCGGCAACTTTGACATCGTAACCGTCTGGTGTATTTAATCCTGTTCCGACTGCAGTTCCGCCAAGCGCGACTTCTGATAGGTGTGACAGTGTATTTTTTACGGCTTTGATTCCGTAATTCAACTGGGCTACGTAACCGGAAAGCTCCTGTCCTAATGTCAGCGGTGTCGCATCCATTAAATGCGTACGCCCGATTTTTACGACATTGTTGTATTCGTTTGATTTTGCCAATAGCGTATCGCGTAGTTTTTCAACGCCGGGAATCGTAATTTCAACAACGGCTTTGTACGCGGCAATGTGCATTCCGGTTGGGAAAGTATCATTGGATGATTGTGATTTGTTTGCGTCGTCATTGGCTTTTACTACTGCTTCGCCTTCACCGATTTTAAATCCGGCCAAAACCTGTGCGCGGTTAGCGATCACTTCATTGACGTTCATGTTGCTTTGCGTTCCCGATCCGGTTTGCCAGATCACAAGCGGAAACTGGTCGTCTAATTTTCCGGCTAGGATTTCATCGCAGACTGCGCCAATCGCATCGCGCTTTTCAGCGGATAAAACACCCAAATCATGATTTGCGTAGGCGGCGGCTTTTTTCAGATAAGCAAAACCTTCGACGATTTCTTTTGGCATCGATGCCGACGGGCCAATTTTGAAGTTGTTGCGCGAACGTTCGGTTTGCGCGCCCCAGTATTTGTCTGCCGGGACTTGAACTTCTCCCATCGTGTCTTTTTCTATTCTGTATTCCATGTTGATTATGTTGAGTTATATGTTTGTTGTACTTCAAAGTTCGTTAATCCTTGTTCCTTATTCAAAATTAAAAATGTTGAACAGACGATCAACGAATTTTGAATGTTGAAATCCCTAGCCCCGATAGCAGTGGAAATCCTTTTTATTGCTTAGACAAATTTTGTTTTATTACAAAAGTGCATGCAATAAAAAGATTGCAACGGATAGCGGGAACAGCTCCTAAAATAAAGCTGTCCAAAAATACGCATAATTGTTATTTTATAAAAATTGATTTGGTTTTAATTGGTGAGAAAAAATAATAAACTTACATTTGCGTATAATTCAAAAAATTCCGGAAAACATGTTTGAATTTTCACAGTATTTAGGCTTTTTACTCTTCCTTTCGATCCTTACTTTAGGATTCTGGCTGATGTTTTTCTTGGTAGGATTTGTTTCTTACTGGGTTGGCGGTGCAAGCTGGGAGCTTTATAAGGAAAAAAGAGCGAAGAAAAAGCATGAAGAGCAGCAATCGGCTTTATAGTCTTTGATTGCCAACAAAAAAGGAACTCAATGAGTTCCTTTTTTTTATCCCGGAAATTCTTCATTTCCGCCGTTATCGTCGCCGCGTTTTTTCTGCGGTTCTTTTTCACCTTTTTTCTTGTTGAACCGGTACGTGAATGACAGCGTGATCTGGCGTTCGCGCCATTGCATTTCGCTGTAGGAGTTTAAATTTGCCAAATAAGTTTCGCTGATTCTTTTTCTGGAATTGAACAAATCCTGTACGTTCAGTGCAATCGTGGCTTTGTCTTTTAAAAGGTCTTTGCTGAACCCGAGATTCGCACTCGCCACGCCTTTGTTTTTTCCCTGCGCGGTATTTTGCGGACCATTGTAGGTGAAATTCGTCTGCCAATCAATTTTATAAGGCAAAGTGACTTTTGATGTCAGCCTTGTAAACCACGAATACGCAGTATTGTCAAGGCTTTCTGTAACTAAAATACCTTCAGAATTGGTATAAGAGAAATCTCCTGAAGTTTCATTGTTGAAGAAATTGAAGTTGCTGTTGAGTTTCCACCATTTGAAAGGCGAGTAGTTCAGGGTAAATTCGAATCCGAAACGGTATTCGTTTGCGAGGTTGATTGGTGTGCTCAAAATGATTGGTGTTGGAACAACTACGCCATCAACGATACGGTCGGCAAAATCGCCGGACTCGCGTCTGATGAATTGGAACGAATCGGAAGTTTTATTAAAATACATCGAAGTACTCAAGGTAATTTTGCTCCATCTGTGCAGGTAACCAATGTCGAACGCATCGGTTAGTGAAGGATCAAGATCCGGATTTCCTTTAAAGATGTTGATGTCGCTTGAAAGGTTTGAAAACGGGTTGATAAACCTGCCGCGCGGACGTGAGATCCTTTTGCTGTAACTGAATGAAGCGCTGCTTTTGTCTGACAATTCATAGGTTAAAAAAGCGCTTGGGAATAAATTGTTGTATTTTTTATTGTTGTAATCGGCGAGGCTCAATTGGTTGACGTCAATATTCGAGTCTTCCCAGCGCAAACCAAGCAAAACAGAGAATTTATTGATTTTGGTCCCGAATTGCGTGTACAACGCATTTACCTGTTCTTTATAATTCAAGACGTTTGTGTAACGGTAATCAATCTGATACGAACCACTGGTTTCGTCTAAAGTGTTGACTTTGTAATCGGTATACAATTCATTGAAATCGCCTTTGTAACCGGCCTCAAACTGGCTGTTTTTTCCAATGGGCAACACATAATCTGCCTGGATGATGCTGCGGTTTTGCTTTTGGTCGTTGCTGGTGGTTTGCACGGCATTATTGATTTCCGATACGTCATTGTCGCGGTTTTGCGAGAACGAACCGTCAATTGTTAGTTTGTGGCCGTCTTTGGCAAAATTCTTTGTCAGGTTGGTATTGAATTCAGCAGATTTGCTTTCGCCGAACTGGTCGTTGAAACGGAAATCACGTGACACAAAATTATTAAAAGCGTCGTAATTGTCGAAAGTTACATTTTCGGGATTGCCACCGCTGTTTCTGCGTACATTGAGGCTGTTGCTCCAGGTAGTTGTTTTGTTGAGGTACCAATCCATTCCGATATTCGAGTTGTAACCTTCATTTTGCCTGGTGTTGTTGCGGCGTTCGTTGATGTAATTCGTCGTCAGCCCGTCATTTAAATATTGCGTTTCGGTAAGCGAATTCCCTTTGTTTTTCCGGTTGTTGTAACCGGTTGTGGTGTATAAATTGAATTGCTCGGTCTTATAATTCACATTGCCCGAAACACCGTAACTTTCCGGATCGCCGGCAGACAAAATGACTGTTCCGTTGATGCCCTGGTTTTTTCCTTTTTTAAGGATGATGTTCAGCAAACCCCCGCCGCCTTCAGAATCGTAACGCGCAGACGGATTGGTAACGACCTCCACTTTTTCAATTGCATCGGCGGGAATTAATCGCAACGCTTCAGCAATATTGATTGCATTTGATGGGCGTCCGTCAATTAAGATCCGCACATTTTCATTGCCGCGCAAAGCAACCGTACCATCGGCATCGACCGTTACTGACGGAATATTGTCGAGCACATCGCTGACGGTTCCGCCTTTAACAAGCAAATCCTGGCCCACGCTGTATACTTTTTTATCGAGTTTGATTTGAACCGTCGTCGCTTCAGCGCGCACTTCAACAGCATCGAGTTGGGTTGCGTCTTCGGCTAAGCCAATATTTCCCAGATTGGTATTTGCAGTAATGCTTTTTGCTTTGATTTCCGTCGCTTTGAAAGAAATAAATTCCAGTTTGATATCGTAAGTTCCCGGCGTTACATCTACGTCAAAAGCACCGGTCGCATCGGTAATTCCGCCTGCAATGGCTTTTGGGTTGGCCGTATTTGTTAAGGTAATTGTTGCGTATTCGAGTGGCAGTTTAGTCGCACTTTCAGTAACTTTCCCGGTTACTTTTACTTTTTCGGAAGTTGGTTTTTCCTGTGCGAAGCTGATGAAGGTTGTAAGAAACAAGAAGGATAATAAGGCAAATGTTGTTTTTCTCATGGGTACAAATTAAAAAATGCGCTGCTAAGAACGCAAAAGTAACAGATGGTTTAGCGGCAGATTCACAAAGGTTTGTTAAAACATCTGCAGGCGGTTTACAATACTTCTGAAACCTTATGAGTAGGGCGTGCAATGACCGCTTTGTCGCCGTTAATGACAATCGGCCTTTCGATTAATATCGGATGTTCGACCATGGCGTTTATGATTTCCGCATCGGATAGTGTTTTGCCTTTATAATTTTCGATCCAGATTTTTTCATTTTGCCGGATGAGTCCTATTGGCGTCAAGCCGAGTTTCTTGATGACCGACTGCAACATTTCAAATGTTGGAACATCGTGCAAATATTGAATAATTTCGAATGCTGCTCCGGTTTCTTCAAGAAAGGCAAGGCAGCTTCTTGATTTTCCGCAGCGTGGATTGTGATAAACCTGTATCATTTGGAAACGATTTTTTTTGCAAAGGAATCGATTTAATTTTAAAAAATTGATTCGGCCCGGAATAATGTGAAATCCTGATCAGGTGGATGTCACATTTCGCGGCCATGCTTCGAAAAAGTAACCATGCGGAATAAAACCTGCCATCTTGAAGATTGACGTTTATTTTCAAAATTATTTTTTTTAGTAAATCTTGTGACAATTTTATTTTTGATTTTCATTTTGTCACAGATCTGTGACAATTTCATTTTCGATTTTTATTTTGTCACAGATCTGTGACAATTTTTTTTTTAAAATTTATTTTGTCACAGATTTGTGGCACTTTTTTTAAAATGAAAAAAGTGCCACAAATTTTACTGCCTGGCAAATCCCGATTCTACTACCGCTCGAAAGCAATTCTCTCAGGCTACAAAAGCTGTCATCCGGTAAACAGGAAAACTGTTTTGATTTTTTTGCACATTATTTTAGGGCAACTCTTTAAAAATAAACTAAATTGTACACCATATAAATGGATGTTTTTTCCAATAATCAAAAGGTATGTTTATAGAACAGGGAATAAATAAGGATAATAAATTTTGGAAATACCTCATCGGTTCGGCAATTATCATTGCAGCTTCGGCTATTGGAAACCTGCCGTTAGGAATAGGCGTTGTCGTAAAAGCGTTAGCTGACGGCCGTGAAATTCCAACGACTTCAGAAGGCATGATGACGATACTCGATTCAAACCTGACGCTTTTTTTATTGATGTTTTCGTTTGTGCTTGCGCTGCCCGCTATTTTTCTGGTGGTTAAATATTTTCACAAACAAACCATTTTATCGGTAACGACGGCCAGGAATAAAACAGACTGGGGCAGGGTATTTTTTTCTTTTTCGATCTGGGCTATTTTTACGATTGTTACAACGGCGTTGATGTATGTTCAAAACCCACAAAATTTCGTAGTCAATTTTAAGCCTGTGCCATTTGCGATTTTATTTGTAATTGCTGTGATCATGATCCCGATACAGACTTCAACAGAAGAATATGTTTTCAGGGGTTACCTCATGCAGGGTTTTGGCAATCTGGCCATGAACAAATGGTTTCCGTTACTGATGACCTCTGTGGTTTTCGGGACGATGCACATTTTGAACCCGGAAGTCGTAAAACTGGGTTACATTTCGCTGGTGTATTACATCGGAACCGGATTATTTCTCGGCATTATTACACTGATGGACGACGGCATGGAACTCGCGCTTGGTTTCCACGCCGCGAACAATCTCGTTGGCGCTTTGCTGATTACGTCAGACTGGACGGTTTTCCAGACACATTCTGTTTTAAAAGATGTTTCAGAACCGAGTGTTGGCATCGATATTCTTTTTCCGGTGCTCGTAATTTTCCCCATACTTTTATTTATCTTTAGTAAAAAATACGGCTGGAACAACTGGAGAGACAAACTTTCCGGAAAAATCCACCCTTTATTAGCTGATGACCGTTTAATTAATGAAATACAAAAAGATGATAACAACGCTTACTGAAACTCCAACGTATCACAACGTTCACAACAGTTTTAAACTCAATGGCTTCCATTTGGACAAAGACGATCTTTGCCGTGTCGCTTACAGTTTTATCAAAGAAGGCGACGATTTTGAACGGCCTGTAGGCAGTTTTTTACTCGATTGGTTCGACAACAATCCGTATCTCGAAGTCAATACATCGGGAAGTACGGGAACGCCAAAACTCATCCGTGTGGCCAAACAAGCCATGGTTAATTCGGCCCTGGCGACCGGTGATTTTTTTGATCTGGTTCCGGGAAATAAAGCGTTGCATTGCCTTCCGGCGAAATACATTGCAGGAAAAATGATGTTTGTCCGCGCGTTTATTTTAGGACTCGACATGGATTTTGTTGCGCCAAGTTCGACACCATTAAAAAACAACGACACCGTTTATGATTTTGCAGCAATGGTTCCAATGCAGGCCAAACATTCGCTTGAAGCATTGAAAAATGTCAAAAAAGTCATTATTGGCGGCGTGTACATCCATAAATCACTCGAAGATTCTTTGTTGCAACTGCCAACGGAAGTCTACGAAACTTACGGCATGACCGAAACCATCACGCACATTGCCGCCAAAAAAGTAGGCGAGCATGCATTTACCGTTTTGCCAAATGTGACGATTTCATATGATGACAACAATTGCCTGGTGATTCATGCGCCGAGGATTTCCGATGATGTGATTGTAACGAATGACCTCGTTGAACTCGTCAATGAAAACCAATTTGTGTTTTTGGGAAGGTTTGATAATGTTGTTAACAGCGGCGGCATCAAATTGATCCCGGAGCAAATTGAAGACAAATTATCAGGAAAGATTGAGTCGCGATTTATGTTTGGCGGACTCGACGATGAAAAGCTCGGTCAAAAACTAGTGCTTATCATAGAAGGCGAGGAGCGAACACTCGAACCCAACATTTTTGACGGGCTTGATAAATACGAGCGGCCAAAAGCGATTCTTTTCGTTCCCAAATTTGCCGAAAGTGAAAACGGGAAAATCCTGAGAAAACAAATATTAAAAGAGGCTGCCAATTAGCAGCCTTTTTTATTGGATTACATTTATAAAAAATTTATTGGTGGCGACCGAAATGTCTTTGGTGTTTTTTACTTTCAGTTTAATCGATTGCCAGTTATTTGTGGCTTTGAGCCTGATGGTTTTATTTGCAGCCGTAATTTCTACGGGCATTTCAAAATCGGGTGCAGCGGTGTCCCAACGGTATTCGAATTTGTTTTTGACCTGACGGATTTCCAGTGCCGGTATCGTATTGTAACTCAGATATTGATTAAAAACCGGTGTTAAATAAATCCCCGTTTCTGCATTAAAAAAATCAACTACTGCTTTGGTATCGATGATCTGGTGGCGGAAATGGTTTGAATAATCCAACAGCAGTTTCCACCATTTCTGATCGTCATTGATAATGTTCCGGATCGTATGCAGCATCAACGCGCCTTTGTAATACATATCTCCGGAACCTTCATTATTGACACCAAATTGCCCAATAATCGGTTTGTCATTAGCGACATTTTTTTTAAGCCCGTTGATGTAAGCATTTGCTTTTTCGATACCAAACTGGCATTCGAGAAAAACGGTTTCGGTATAACAGGTAAAACCTTCGTGGATCCACATATCGGCAACGTCTTTTGAAGTGATGCTGTTGCCAAACCATTCGTGCCCACTTTCATGTATGGTGATAAAGTCAAACAACAAACCATAACCCGTGCCCGAATTATCATGTCCAAGATAGCCCATCTCGTATTTATTTCCATAAGCAACAGCGCTTTGGTGTTCCATACCTAAATAGGGTGTTTCAACGAGTTTATAACCGTCTTCAACAAATGGATACGTACCGAATTTTGACTGAAAACAATCCATCATCGGTTTCACTTCTTCAAAATGTGTAATGGCTTTGTCTTTATTATAACTCAAAACATAATAATCGAGATCGAGTCCTTTGTAATGGTCATGGATGTGGGCATAATCGCCAATATTGACGGTCATGTCGTAATTGTTGATCGGATTTTTAACTTCCCAATCCCAACGCGTATAACCATTTTTCAGGTCTTCGCTGCCTATAAACCTGCCGTTTGAAACATTCATCAATCCATTCGGAACCGCCACTTTTATGGTGGCGCCATTGTCTGGCTCGTCAGTTTGCGAGTCTTTTACCGGAAACCATAAACTGGCACCGGTTCCCTGAACAGCTACGGCAATCCATGGTTTGTTGTTTTTATCGGAGGAAAAAACAAAGCCGCCGTCCCAAGGTGCTTTTTTAGCAATAACCGGGTTTCCGGAATAATAAAAGCGGAGTTTTTGCTGGGAATTTTTTACCAATGCAGGTTCGAAATCAACAAAAACCGCATTAAATTCACGTTTGTATTGTAGTTTTTTGCCATCAAGAATAATACTGTCGACAGCCATGTTTTCAAACAGGTCAATTTGTATTTTGTTTGCAGGCTCAATTACTTTGAATGTGATGTCATTGTAGCCAACAATTGATTTTTTTTCAGGATCAATCGTAATATTCAAATCGTAACGCAATACATCGTAGGCCGTTCTTTCGATCCGTAATCCGCCGTGAAGGGAATCTTTGCGGGTAAAATTCTGACCGTTTGCGATAAAGAATCCGCCAAAAATAAAAAAACTGAGAAATTTGTAATGCATTGCTGTTGTATTAAAATTGGAAGCTTAGTTTTTAATGGTTTTAAAAATAGCCGTTCCTTTTTCAGTGGTAACATTCAGGAAATAAATACCGTTGGAAAACGCCGAAAGATCAATTTTACTGTCGGACACATTTGGTTTCAAGACCAATAACTGTTGGCCGTTGATGTTGTTCACCACGATTTTAGTTATGGCCGATGGCGCAGAAACGGTTACATAATCATGTGCCGGATTCGGATAAACCATCACCGACGATTTTGCAAAAGTTTCAGAATTCAGCGTATTGCTGAATGAAATATTATCCACAAAAGCCGTATCGCCATTACCAGCAGCAGATTTGCCAAGGTGTTGCAATGAAATCCTGATATCGGAACCGGTAAAAGCAGACAGGTTTACGATGTGTCGGTTGTAAGCAGCTGTTTTCATCGGTTCTGCATAGATGACATCGCCTACTGGTTGGCCATTAACTATAACCCTGAATGCTGACGATCCGGTGGTTTGCCCCGTTTGTTTCAAATCGAAAGCCATGTACAGTTGCTGCATGTTTGCAGCGTTGACTTTCATATTGATTTTGGTGACATTTTCTTCATTCGAAAGCCAGTTGTTGTTGCTTTCTGTCCAATGTTCGCCGGTATGGCCAGCCATTTTAAGTACAGAATTGTTTGCATTGTCAGGATCAGTTGTTATCCCGGCTGTACATCCGGCTGTGGCTTCAACAACCATTTGGTTTGAAATAGCACCCTGAAAATCAAAAGAAGTATTGCTTGAGGAAATCGATTCCCTATAACCTTCAGTTAACTTAAACTGGTCTAAAATGGTCATGGCACCGCCGCCGGTCCTGAAACTCATATAAAATGAATAATCGCCGGAGACTAAAGGTGTAAAATTGAATTGGTAAGGTTTGTAGCTGTATTCTTCCAGATAGCCAAAAGTATCCAGATGAATAGTCATTGCCGAAAAGGAATTGCCGCGACCGGTGTGAATGTTGATCAGTGTTTCAGCATATTGATAGCCTTTTCTCGCCATCATTGTAAAATTATAAGTTGTCCCGGCCTGCAGCGAAAACATCGGAAGAAACATGCTGCTTTCAAAATTATCGCGATTGATCAGGAAATGCGTGTCGCCAACGCCGGTGATCACATTGTCAAAATCAATTCGATATAAAGTTTCATTTTCGTTGTATGATTTAATGTTGCCATTAAAAGCACGGAAACAGGCCGGCAATTCATTGACTCCGTAAGCCGGAAGTGTATCGAAATTTTCAATCCAAGGTAGTGTCAATGCCGGACAGGTCGTAAAGAAAGGCCTTGGCCCGATTAACGAACTGTTGTCATTGCTGCAAATGCTTTTGATGTAAAAATCGTATTCCGTCGAATCAGTCAAATTGCCTAATTGAAAAGTAGTTGCGGTTGTGGTTGCAACGGTTCCGGTTCCCGGCGTAAATCCGCGCGGACCATATTCAATAGTATAATTATTGGCGCCATTTGCGGCTTCCCAATGGATGTCTGCACTGTTGTTGTTGATGTTATTAATGGTAATATTAATTGGCGCCGTACAGGTATTGGTTGTAAAATAACGAACGTCATCAATAAAAATATTTCCAAAATCGCCGGTTTCATGCAGGAATGCAATGTGTTTGGCTGTTCCGGTATAATTTGCAAAATCGACCACGAAATCCTGGCCTGCGAATGGGATATTTCCCAGATCGATAACTTGATACGGTACGAAGGTCGAAAAATCTTCAGGATTGCTGACCGTTCCGACAACCAGATCCGAACCATCATATGAATTGACTTCCGGTGCTCTGGTATCGTACAGATTCACATAAAACTTAAGGCTTTTCGAAGCATCAAAATCTTGAAGGAAAGGTGAAACCGCGCTGCCGTAACCTTCTTCCCCCGGAAAGCTGCTGTATAATAATTGCAAAGCATTGTTACAGCTGTTCATTCCTTCGTAACAATACTCGCTAAGGTGAGCCACTAAACTGGCTGGTATGGTCCAGCAAAAATCAGCGGGATCGGATAACAACGAAATGTCATACTGGTCGAAGTTTTCTACAAAAGGCGCTGTGATCGAACAGCTTAACTTAAACGGATATTTCAGGCTGTATTCACCATTGTCAACCGCGCAATTGTTCTTGACGCGGAATTCGTATCGGGCATATAAATCCAATCCGCTGAGTTCATATGGGTTGGAATTAACTACAAGTGTCGTTCCGGTTCCGGCTACAAATCCTTTCGGGCCATATTCAATTGTCCATGTTTCCGGCGGATTGGAATTATTACTATTCCACGAAAGTGTAACGGAATCATTGCCGGACTGCGCCGCATTCAATGCAGTTGGTGTGGTACAGGTAAATGCGTTGTATTCAAAATCATCAATATAAATGACCTGATTGTCATTTTCGTACTTTTGGCGAATGCCAACAAATTGATCGGTACCGGTATAAGATGAAAAATCGATGGTGTATTTTTTCCATTGGTTTTCATGGGTTGCCGCATCGATTATCGTATAAAAAGGATGGAAGGTCGTGTAATCGTCAGGATCGCTCATCGTACCGATAACGATATCTCCTGGCGAGGCGTAAGCGCTTTCTACAGGATACATCCAAAACGAAATGTTTTTAAAATTGTTGAAACCAATCAGTCGCGGTGTAATCAAAATGGCTTTATCAGTAGCCAGTAAATCAGGTGAGTCGGTATAATTGATATGCCTTGCTGATTTTGTTCCGCTGTGGACTGGACTAAAATTAGGACTCGCAGATGATGCAATGGTTACAAAAGGGTAAATATCCCAATAATCGTCATTGAAATAAGGTTTTAAACCTGTCCAGCAACTGTTGATTACTCCAACGGCATCGTCTTCAAAATCGTCTGTATAACCAACAGTCACGCCGATACATTTGGTTTTAAAGGTTCCCTTCACCGACCAGGCGCTATAATCATTTCCACATTTGGAACGCACATAAAAATCATATTGGCTGTCATCTGCCGGAATGTTCTGTACGATAAACGGATTAGAGTTGGCAGTTGCAATTGTCCCGGTTCCGGGTGTAAATCCGTTTAATCCGTATTCGATTTGCCATTCTGAAGCGGTTGAATTCTGGTAATCCGTCCAAGATAAATTGGCAGTGTTGTATGTTGTTTTGACACTTTTCGGATACATCGGTTCTGCACAGGCCGGAATATTTTCATAAGTGAAATCATCTAAATAAAAAGTATCGGAAGAATGATTGTTGCCGCTGACCTTCAAAGCGATGTAGTGGTCGGTATTGGCGCTGTTGTAGTTGTTCAGGTATACTGTAAATTCTTTCCAATTGTTGTTCATTCCTGAAAAAACGAGGCGGTTCATGTCATTCGGGCCAAAAGTCTGCAACGGATGAAAAGTTGTTGGATCTGCCGGATTTGTCATTGTTCCAACAACAAGCGACGCCTCATTCTGATAAAAACTACGCGATATAGCGTGTATTTTTATGCGTTTGTTGTTATCGAGATCAGCAAGATAGGGTGTGATCAGATAGGCTTCATCTGAATCCTGGCCGTTGTCGATACCAATTTGTACCAGTTTTGAACCGGTTCGCGGCTCTAAAATGCTCGAACTACCGTTGATAATATTGGTAAAAACCTTTACAAATCCTTTGGGCGTTACATAAATGGACCAACAAGGATCCAATACCGAAGCATCGTAAAATGACGTTACATAAGGCGCTGTAAGTTGTTGGCATTGTGTTGAAAAAGGAATAACAGCCGACCAATTTGATAACTGATTGCTATCGCAAACTGCCCTGACTTTCACTTCATAATTGGTATTTCCGGTTAGATTACTAATGGTGTACGGATGCGAAGTGATTGGGAAAACAGTAGTTTCCTGAGACAAAACATTTTTTAAGCTTACTTCCCAGTTGCTCTGGCCAATGGCGCTTGTAAAATCAAGTAATGCGGTATGTTCGCCAGTCGGATTTACAGTAACGTTACTCACATCATAACAATTATTTGCCTCTTCATAACTGAAATCGTCGATATAAATATTATCCGTTTGTTGGTAATTTCCCTGGAAACGGATCATGATATATTGATCTGTTCCGTTGTAATTGTTGAGGTAAACGGTAATTTTTTGCCATTCATAGGTTACAGTTCCTGCTTCAAACGCTGGAATATTCGCCAATTGATGAAACGTCGTCGGGTCATACGGACTGGCAATGGTGCCCACCTGCATATTGCTGCCGCTGTAATTTTTTACCCAAAAACTCACTTTACGGTTTACACTGAGGTCGCTGATTTTAGGAGAAACCAACATCGCTTTGTAATTGGCAAAAAAGCCTGCCGCCAAATTAACCGATTGGCCGGTGCCGGTGCCGTGATTTTCATAATTGTATTGGAAGACGGTTTCAGTATTGGTATTCGCAATATTCAAATAACCGCGCCAGCAATCGTCAACCATCGGAGTATCAAAATTGAAACTGTAACCAACGGTTTTTGCATTGGCAGTACAACTATTAATGCTATATGGTCCGTACCATTGGCTTGCGGTGCCCCACATATCGTAGCCTTTGACATAAAAATCATATTTTACAAACGGATTGATCCTCAGCGTCGCCGATCCGTAAAAAGTTCTTTCTGAGACGAAGCCATTTCCGGCAGTATGCCCCACCGAACCATAGTCATAAATCCACGATGTAGAGTTGCCTGGTGCGGTAACAGTGGTTAATCCGCTTGGAGAAACCGTGACGTTCCACGCATAGCCTTGGATAAAAAACAATAAAAAAGCAATTACCGACAAAAAGTATTGTTTGCGCATAAATTGGAAAATTTGTTCAGGCAAATCTAACTAAAAATCGGATACTATGATGTTTAGCAATAAAATACTATACCTGAATCACGCCCAGGTTAAATTTCTTTTCGATAGGAGCGTGGTTAGCCGCTTCAATACCCATGGAAATCCACGTTCTGGTGTCGAGCGGATCGATGATGGCATCGGTCCAAATGCGTGAAGCCGCATAATATGGTGAAACCTGGGCGTCGTAACGCGCCTTGATCTTATTGAACAATTCGGTTTCTTTTGCCTCATCGATGACTTCGCCTTTTGCTTTTAAGGAAGAGGCTTCGATTTGCGCCAATACTTTTGCGGCCTGAGTTCCGCCCATAACGGCAAGTTCAGCACTTGGCCACGCAAAAATCAGCCTCGGGTCGTATGCTTTTCCGCACATCGCGTAATTTCCTGCGCCGTATGAATTGCCAACTATTACTGTAAATTTCGGCACGACCGAATTCGAGACCGCATTGACCATTTTCGCACCGTCTTTAATAATTCCGCCGTGTTCCGATTTCGAGCCGACCATAAATCCGGTGACGTCCTGGATAAAAACCAATGGGATTTTTTTCTGGTTGCAATTGGCAATAAAACGCGTGGCCTTATCAGCTGAATCCGAATAAATCACACCGCCAAACTGCATTTCGCCTTTTTTAGACTTGACGACTTTCCTTTGATTGGCAACAATACCAACCGCCCAGCCGTCGATTCGGGCATAACCCGTTAAAATGGTTTGCCCATAACCGTCTTTGTACGCTTCGAATTCTGAATTGTCAACCAGGCGGTTGATGATTTCCATCATATCATATTGTTCATTTCGCGCTTTTGGTAAAATGCCGTAAATATCTTCCTCTTTCATGGCCGGTTTCTCCGGCTGGATTCTGTTGTAACCGGCTTTATCGAAATCGCCGATCTTATCAACGATGTTTTTAATCCGGTCCAATGCATCTTTGTCGTCTTTGGCTTTGTAATCGGTCACACCCGAAATTTCGCAATGTGTCGTGGCACCGCCAAGCGTTTCATTATCGATGCTTTCACCAATAGCCGCCTTGACCAGATAACTTCCGGCAAGGAAAATACTTCCGGTTTTGTCAACGATCATTGCTTCGTCGCTCATAATTGGTAAATAAGCGCCTCCGGCAACGCAACTGCCCATAACGGCTGCAATCTGCGTAATTCCCATGCTGCTCATTACCGCGTTGTTTCTGAAAATGCGCCCGAAATGTTCCTTGTCGGGGAAAATTTCATCCTGAAGCGGCAAATAAACGCCGGCACTGTCCACGAGATATATAATAGGTAAACGGTTTTCAATAGCGATTTCCTGGGCGCGCAGATTCTTTTTTCCGGTGATCGGGAACCAGGCGCCGGCTTTTACGGTTGCGTCATTGGCAACAACAATACATTGCTTTCCTTTAATGTAGCCGATTTTTACGACAACGCCGCCCGATGGGCAACCGCCATGTTCGGCATACATGCCATCGCCTGCAAAGGCTGCAATTTCGATGCTTTTCGCTTTTGGATCCAACAGGTAATCGATACGTTCACGTGCAGTCATTTTGCCTTCGCCGTGTAGTTTTTCGATGCGCTTTTCGCCACCGCCGAGTTTCACTTTGGCAAAACGCTGTTTCAAATCTGACAGTAAAAGTTTGTTGTGGTCTTCGTTTTTGTTGAAGTTTAAATCCATAAAGCGAGTGGTTTGTTGGCCCGAATTAAATTAAAAAATGTTCCGATTCTATTTCGTATTTTTGAGTTGCTAAAGTACGAAAACGATTGAAATAAAAAAGAATTGCCGTTTTACTTCAGCGCAATTTGTGTAACAGGTAATTTATAATAAGTTAATGTTAACTTAACATTGGAAGTTTACATTTGCACCATAAAATTTTAAACATGACACTAAACAGTATTTTTCAATTTTTAGTTCCTAAAGACAAAAAATTCCTTCCGCTTTTTGAACAGGCTGCCGCCAATTTGATTCTTTTGGCAGAAACATTACACGAAGCCATCAACGTACCTAAAGCCGAAAGGGAAGAGTATTTCAGGAAAATTGAAGAACTCGAAGCTAAAATTGAGGAAATTACACATACGACCCACCTGGAATTAAGCCGCAATTTTATCACGCCGTTCGACCGTGAAGACATCCACTCGTTGATCAAGGCGATTGATAACGTAGCGGATTATATGCACGGTGCTGCAAGCAGGATGCGTTTGTACCAAGTCGAGAAAATTACCAAATCCATCCGTAAACTGACAGAGATCAACCTTGAAGCCTGTCAGCTAATTGGTGTTGCGATCGGGGAGTTGAAAGATCTTGAAAACCACAAAAAAATCAGCGATGCCTGTAAGAAAATCAACAAACTCGAAAGCAAAGCCGATACGGTTTTTGACAAAGCGGTAGCGGATATCTTCGAAAATGAAACCGATGCAAAAAATATCATTAAATACAAAGAAGTGCTGTCTGCGCTGGAATCTGCCTCAGACAAATGTAAGAGTGTTGCCAATGTTTTGGAACAGATTTCTGTGAAACATTCCTAAATAATAAGTTTAACACGACACAAACTTTATGGATTTTACGTTACTTATTATCATCATTGTCCTTGCTTTAATTTTTGACTACATCAATGGTTTCCACGATGCGGCCAACTCGATTGCGACGATTGTCGCTACAAAAGTACTGACTCCTTTTCAAGCCGTTTTATGGGCAGCAATGTTCAATTTTGCAGCTTATTTTATTTCGAAATATATTATTGGCGAGTTTAAAATTGGTAATACAATCGCCAAATCAGTCGATGAGAATTTTATTACGCTGGAAGTGATCCTTGCCGGATTGGTTGCTGCCATTATTTGGAACTTATTGACCTGGAAACTCGGAATTCCGTCTTCATCGTCGCATACTTTACTTGGTGGTTTCATGGGTGCCGCATTGGCGCATGCCGGATTTTTCTCAACAATAATCAATGGTAAAACCGTTGACGTCATCAATTATGCTAAAGTAATCCCCACTTTTTTATTCATATTTCTCGCTCCTTTGCTCGGGATGATCATCGCGTATTTTATAACGGTTCTGATCCTGAACATCTGTAAAAGAGCAAATCCTTCCAAAGCCGACCGCTGGTTTAAACGACTGCAATTGGTTTCATCTGCGTTGTTTAGTTTAGGACATGGAGGAAATGATGCACAAAAAGTGATGGGAATTATCGGAGCGGCTGTAATTTGTTACCATATGAATATGGGTGATGTCGCTTACACCTCTTTGCAAAGTGCCGATCGTTTTGCCCATTTCGTAGAAGACTGGGGCTGGGTTCCGTTTGTGAGTTTTACCGTAATCGCTTTGGGTACGCTTAGCGGCGGATGGAAAATCGTCAAAACGATGGGGACTAAAATCACCAAAGTAACACCATTAGAAGGCGTTGCTGCTGAAACTGCCGGTGCATTTACCCTGTACTTAACCGAACATTTCGGTATTCCGGTTTCTACCACACATACCATCACAGGTAGTATTATCGGGGTTGGGATTACGAAAAGAATTTCAGCGGTACGTTGGGGCGTTACGATCAATTTGCTTTGGGCATGGGTCTTAACGATTCCGGTTTCTGCGTTGCTTGCGGCGATTGTATATTACATCTTTACCGCATTTTTATAAAATATTTCTTTCAGATATAAAAAAAACCACTTCGTTTTCGAGTGGTTTTTTATTTTATTTGGTTGAATCTTTTGCCAATCGTTTTAAAATGGCCCATTGTTTTAAGGCATCCCTGGCTTCTACAGCCGGATAACCCAACATGGTTTTTCCTGCCGGAATGTCTGCTGCAACGCCCGATCCGGCTCCTACAATGGCGCCGTCGCCAATCGTAACGTGGTCTTTAATTGAAGCGCTTCCACCGATAATTACGCCATTTCCCAGCGTAACAGAACCAGCCAATCCGCTGTTTCCTGCCATAATGCAGAATTTTCCAAGTTTGCTGTTATGTCCTATTTGCACGAGATTGTCAATTTTACAACCGTCGCCTAAAACTGTCGAACTGAATTTGCCGCGATCGACACATGAATTCGCACCGATTTCGACACCGTTTCCGATAATAACATTTCCGATTTGCGGGATTTTAACCAGACCGCGGTCAGGACAGGGGCGAAACCCGAATCCATCTGCGCCTATGGTAGCGTTAGGATGCAAAATACAATGGCTTCCGATGTGGCAGCGTTCACGAATGACGGTTCCTGACCATATCGTAGTATTTTTTCCAATGGTACATTCGTCTAAAATGGTTACATTAGGGTAAATCGTCACATTTTCATCAATAGTAACTTTTGGCCCGATGTAGCTTCCGGCACCAATGCGCGTACCTTTTCCAATGACAGCTGTTTTATGAACGACGGCTGTTTCATGGATATCATTTTCAAAAACCGGAGCAGCCAATGCAAAAAGCTCGAGCAATTGTGACATGGCCAAATCGGCATTCTTAACTTTAATAAATGCTTTATTGTTTCCGGGTTGTATTGAAATATCATCATTTACAACTGCTGCGCAGGCATTGGAATTTTCCCAGAATTTTTCATATTTTTTGTTTCCGATGAATGAAATCTCACTTTCGTTTGCGACTTCCAATTGTTCCGGTGCAGTAATCTTCTGAGTCGTGTTGCCTACAATAACACCTTTTAGAATGTCATTTATTTGATTGATTGTAAAAGATTTCATATTTTTTTATAGGGATTTAGGGGTCAAATATTTTCCAAATAAAGGGATTTGAAAGATAACTTCCTAATTGTGTATGTTATATTCAGTAGTTATGTAAGGATTAAACGTGTAAATATAAATAGGATTGCTTTGGAACAGTTAATTTTACGCCAATCCCACAGCAACCATTCAATGAAAATCCTATCTAAGTTTATACTTTTTTTTCTTTTTCCTTTTTTACAGGTCCACGCTCAGGTCAATACTTTTTTTACCAATACGACGAAAATGCGTACGATGACCGAACGCTGGGAACTTGATACGACTGCTATCCGGGGCACATTTTTGATTACGCCATACAAGCCCATTTACATTTTGCCGTTTCGTTATACCGATATGCCAAATGAAACGCCGCATTCCGGAAATAATGATCCTGCTTACCAGGCGCCGCCGGGAACCGATTTTAATAATATAGAATCGAAATTCCAATTGAGTTTTAAAACGAAAATCGTCCAGGGAATGTTTGGCAACCGCGTTGATTTATGGGCGGCTTACACACAGGTTTCGCATTGGCAGTTGTACAACAATGAATTGTCGCGGCCTTTCCGTGAAATCAATTATGAACCCGAGATTATTTTGAATGTGCCGCTAAATTTTAAAATTTTCGGCTTCAGGGCAAGAATGGCCGGAGTTGCATTCAACCACCAATCCAATGGGAAAAGCCTGCCTTTTTCACGCAGTTGGAACCGGATTATTTTTCATGCCGGTTTTGATCGTAAAGACTGGAGCGTTTACTTTCGCCCGTGGCTGCGTTTAAGCGATACGAAAGATGACAATCCTGATATTTCAAAGTACATCGGGCGAGGCGATTTAAATGTGATTTATACCCGAAATGGCAGTGTGTATTCCTTAATTGCCAGCCACAACCTAGATGTGGGTTCAAAAATCCGCGGCAATCTGACGTTTTCATGGTCGTATCCGATCAAAGGAAATTTAAAAGCATATTTGCAGGCGTCGCATGGTTACGGTGAAACGTTGATCGATTACAATTACAGGCAAACTACGGTTGGCCTCGGAATTTCATTGGCCGAATGGCTGTAATTATTTGGCTGTAGCCAATTCATATAATTTCAGAACCGTTTTCCAGTTTCTTGCAGTTGATCGCAATTGGAGTTTGCTTTCGATAATGGCATTGCTAAGTTTGCTGTTTCCTGCAGCATTCGCATACCATAAATACAGCGTTTTATCAATATTTACAAATTGGTCGTCTTTAAAATCAATCGTTTTGAAAACCTGCAAATGTTCTGTTTTCGGAATCTCCGATAGAAAAGAAACGTAAGGTTGTGTGGCATCATCGAGGTTTTCCTTAGAATATGGATTTTTTTCGATCACGGTTTTCAATTCTTCCGGCGTAATCATTATAATAGGGACTACAAATCCAAAATGGGTAAAAATTGTATCAGCGATTTGCTTTTCGAGTTTTGGAATATCAGTTGATTTGCTTTCAAAAATGATATTGCCACTTTGGATGTAAGTGCGGATGTTTTCAAAATCGAGCTCAGACAAAACTTTGCGAAGCAAATCCATTTTAATGATTTTGTGTCCGCTGACGTTGATTCCGCGCAACAGTGCGATATAGGTTTTCATCGGTCAATTTTAAAAATTATATCCTAATTTCATCGATAGTGACAGGTTGAAATAATTTCCGGATTTGTTTTCTGTCCGCGGAACGCCGTTGCCGTGGTTGTAATCAAAGCGGTCTGTCGCTGAATTAAAAGCCATGTCGGTATTCGTAATTTTCCTGTTCATAATTCCCAATCCGATTGATGGTTCAAATACAAAACGGCGCAGTGATTTTTGCCAGCCTGAAGTAACGTTTACGCCAATAATTTTCTTTGAAACGCCAAATTCGTCGGTAAATGTTGGCGATTCTTCATTCGGATCGTCCGTTTTTCGCTCATAATCTGCACTGCCTGCAAACTTATTTTCCCTATAAAAGCCTTGGATTCCAATAAATATGCCGCCAGGTTTTATGTAGCGCTGCGGGTTCAGCACTTTCAAAAGATACGTTCGCGCTTCTATATCGATCTTAAAACCGGTCGCTTTCATTTTTATGGTATCGTTATTTGGATACGGCTGGTACAACTGAAAACCACCGCCTACAAGCACCGCAAATTTTGGTGTGATCTTCTTTTCTACCGTTAGTTTTAGTGTGGGAAATGAAGCAACATCGACCAATTGTAACATGTCGATCTTGGCATTCCACGAACTTTCTTTGGTTTCAGGTTTTTGCGCGCATGCGATTGAACACCATAAAGCGAAAAAGAATGTCAGTTTTTGTTTGGCTAAAATCATAGTTATTTGATATAAAGTTCAGTGTAAACCGGTAAATGGTCTGAAGGATATTTACAATCTTTGGAATCGCTCAAAACGGCATGTTTTACAACGTCAATGTTATTTTTTGAAGTGAAAATGTAATCGATCAACAAGGTAACCGGTTTTTGGAATTCAAAAGCACTAAAAGTTCCGCTTGGCCCGAATGGTTTGCTTTGGCTGATTTTTTTTGTGTCATTTAAATAAACTGTAATTGTTTTGTATGCTTCGGTATTGTCTTCACTGTTAAAATCCCCTGTAAAAATAAGGGGCAAGTTTTTAATGTTGGTGGTTTTCATTTTTTCAACGATCAGTTGCGCGCTTTTTGTCCTTGCGGTGATGCCAATGTGGTCCAGATGCGTATTAAAAATATAAAATCGCTTTTTGGATTTTAAATCTTCAAACAAACCGTAAGTGCAAATGCGTTCATAAGCCGCATCCCAGCCTTTTGATTTTTTATCAGGCGTTTCAGACAGCCAAAAGGTATCGTCATGAACCAATTTGAATTTTTTGGTATTGTAGAAAATCGCGGTAAATTCGCCTTCTGTTTTTGAGTTATCGCGACTGATGCCAATGTATTTGTAATCAACCAATGTGCTGTCGATATAATTTAACTGATGCGCTTTTCCTTCTTGTGTACCAATAAAATCCGGTTCATAAAACTGCAGTTGCTGTGCGAGAAATTCCCGGCGGAATTCCCAATTATTAGCGCCGTCTCCGCCAAAATCTACGCGGATGTTGTAAGACATTACTTTTACAGCCTGGCTAAAGACCACCATTGGAATGAGTAGAAAAAATAAAAATCTCGTTTTCATGATCCAAATTTAATTAAAAGTTATTACCGACAATCAATTCATCGCGCAATCGTACAACATTGTTATCCAATCTTGTAAAATTTTTGGATGTTTCAGATTGTACTTTTAAATAAATTAAAAAAACAGCAATTATGGACAGCATCAACAAAAACCAACCGGAAGATAATTTCAAGGATTTATTTGGAACCGAAGGTATCGAAAAAATAAAAACGCTTGCAGGCAAAGCATCTTCGTGTTTCTTTTGCACCAAAATAAAAACCGGCGAAAGTTTTTCGTCACGCCCGATGGCACCTGAAAAAATCGACGACAATGCCAATTTCTGGTTTCTAAGCGCGAAAGACAGCCACAAGAATCTCGAACTCCAGGAAGACGATTCGATCCAATTGTTATTTCAAGGGTCTGATTATAGCGATTTCCTTAGCATTTACGGGCGTTGCGTGATTTCAACAGACAAAAATAAAATTGATGAACTCTGGGATCCGATGATGAAAACCTGGTTTACCGAAGGCAAAGATGACCCGAGAATTACCGTTTTACAGGTTATTCCAACCGAAGGTTATTATTGGGATACCAAAAACAACATGCTTGTCGCAATGGCCAAAAGAGCCTATGGCGCAATAGTAGGGGAAACGTATGACGATTCGATAGAGGGGAAAATTAACCCGTAATTAATGGATAATTAATGAACAATTGATAATGGGTTCTAGACCTATAAAAAAAGGCTTCAAAATTTGAAGCCTTTTTATTTCATTCTATATCCCACGCAATCTGAGGTAATTATCAATTGTCTTCCTCTTTCTGTCCCATCATCATCAAATATGATTTCAAAAATTCATCGATGTCGCCGTTCATCACGCCCTCAACATCGCTGGTTTCGTAACTGGTGCGAACGTCTTTAACGAGTTTATACGGATGCATGACGTAATTTCTGATTTGCGAGCCCCATTCGATTTTCATCTTTCCGGCCTCGATGTCGGCACGTTGCGCCATTTGCTTTTTGAGTTCGATTTCGTACAACTGCGATTTTAGCATTTGCATCGCGCGTTGGCGGTTGTCCTGTTGCGAACGGCTTTCCGAACATTGGATCTGGATTCCGGTGGGTT
>Ga0081606_1000181_pt1 | contig 34580 bp, 24 predicted proteins | sample EareggfetidaYelm_FD_71127 | JGI IMG/M metagenome (GOLD analysis project Ga0081606, IMG submission 71127) | Earthworm egg capsule microbial community from the University of Washington, USA - E. fetida Yelm (SPADES assembly) (version 2) | ecosystem: Host-associated > Annelida > Reproductive system...
GACGATTTAATTCCGCTGCCCGGAGTTCATGTGGCGGTGAAGGGAACTGCCCAAGGAACAGTAACAGACATCGAGGGCAAATATCAATTAGAAGCGTTGCCAAGCCAAGCGGTTCTTGTCTTCTCCTTTGTCGGTTACGTATCAGAAGAGGTCGCGGTAAACGAGAAATCGCAAATCAACATAACCCTGCAAACCGACGCCAAAACATTGGGTGAAGTGGTGGTGGTGGGCGCGGTGATGAAAAAGAGCGATTTAACGGGCGCGGTGGCGTCCCTTGAGGGCGAAAAGTTGCGCGAACTCCCCACCGCAAGCGTGACTCAAGCCTTAACAGGAAGGCTCGCCGGCGTACTTATTCAAAATCACTCTGGCGTGTCGGGCGGCGCTTCTATTAAAATACGCGGCAACAACTCTATCCAATTTGGGAACAACCCTATTTTTGTCGTCGATGGTTTGATTTTGGACGGAGGCTTCAACCTGTTAAACCCAAGCGATATTGAAAGCATAGATGTGTTGAAAGACGCCTCTGCCACTTCGATATACGGCGCTCGCGGCGCCAATGGCGTGGTGCTCGTAACCACCAAAAAAGGCAAAAAAGGCGAGGGCAAAATCGGATATGATTCTTGGTATGGCGTACAGCAATTTACCCGCACGATGCCGCGCCTTGGAGCCAAAGATATGTTTGACTTGCGAGTAGAGGCCAACGCCAATACCTATATGGACGAAAATCCGAATGCCAACCGAGAGCAGTACATAAATAATATCTTGCGCAATCCAGACAGTCCAAACACGCCCTTTGCCCCATACGAGTTTGAAACCTATAATAGCGGCAAAAGCTATAACTGGTTGGATGAGGTGACGCGCAACGGAGTACAGCACAACCATAACCTTAGTTTCTCGAAAGGAACTAACGAGGGCTCTTATTACATGAGTTTGAACTATGCGGGAAATAAAGGACTGATGAAAAACTCCGACTATAACCGCATTACGGGGAAAATCAATCTGGAACAGAATATTAAGCCATGGCTTAAGTTTGGAACCACTACCACGTATGCAAGAAGTCATGAATCTTACGTGCAAGGGGGCGTTTTTAGCATTGCCAATAACGCCAATCCCCTGCTCGCCATAAATGACACTATTCCTTATTTAATGTGGGCAACCAATAAAGAGATAGGTTCTTATAACCCCGTTCGGAGCTTGCGGATTGACGGCGACGGATACCAATCACGCCTTATGACAAGCCAGTACATCAGCATTAAAGCGACCGAAAAACTTAACCTGCGTTCCTCTGTTTCTATTGACCTGATGGACCAAAAAGATCTTTGGTACACGCCTCGCGATCTGGGACAATCGCTTCGCAATAGCACCGAGGGCACGGCTCAACAGCGAAACGACCATTGGCTAAATTGGCAGTGGGATAACACGGTTACTTATAATATTCTGGCCGACGCCCATAATCTAACGGCTTTGGGAGGATTTAGCATGCAAAAGAACAAGTGGGACTACAACCAAATAAATGCCGTTGGTTTTGCCACCGACGACTTTTCCTATAAGAACATTGGCGGCGCCTACAAAAAAGATCAGACAAATCAAAGTTCTGACTTTCAAACCAATTCGATTATGTCATACATCGGACGAGTAAATTATTCATACAAGGAAAAGTACTTCGCCGCCGTCACGGCGCGTTACGACGGTTCATCTCGCTTTGGCGACGGGCATAAATGGGGACTTTTCCCCTCGCTTGCGCTCAGTTGGAACATAGCTGAAGAAAACTTTTTCCGAAGCCTGAATCTGCGGTTTGTCGATCTGCTGAAATTGCGGGCAGGCTACGGAATTGCAGGCAATCAAAATATTCCGAATTTTGCTTATAAAACGCTCTATTATCCCAGTTTTACAAACAATACCGTATCCTTCAATTCAGACGGGCGACTTGGCAATCCGTCCCTTGGATGGGAGAAACAAAAGCAAGTGAATTTAGGAGTCGACGTCGGACTCATCCAACACAAAATAAACCTTGCATTTAACTATTTCAGCATACTTAACGAGAATTTGCTTTTGCAACGTTCATTGTCGACCACCACAGGGTTCAACAATGTGATCTCCAACGTCGGGACGCTAAAAAATGAAGGCATTGAATTAGCCGTCAATGCGAAGGCGCTGGAGACGGAAAATTTTAGTTGGAGCGTTTCGGCTAATATTTCATCCGCCAATAACAAAGTAACTAAACTATACGGCAATGTAGACGCCATTTATAACAAGGGCGGATATACAGGCGTAGAAATACAACGCGAGGGCAACCTGTTTCTCGGGGAGTCCATTAACTCTATCTATGTCTATCAGTTTGACAAGATAGCGCAGCCGGGCGATGAAGCGCGAATCGGAGAAATGACCCTTGGGGGCAGAACCGTCAAGTCGGGCGACATACTGCCGAAAGACATTAACGGCGACAAGGTGATTGACAATAAAGACCGATATGTGGTGGGCAAAAAAGACCCCAAATTCTACGGCGGTTTCTCCACCGATTTGACTTACAAAAACTTCTCTCTAAATGCGGTGTTTAGTTATAATTACGGCGCCAAACGAATCAGCTACCTGTACGAAAGCATGATGCACGGCGGCGGAATTTCAGCGGCGCATAAAGACCAACTCAATCGCTGGACGCCGCAAAATACCCACACGAATGTGCCGCGTGCATACAGCGCCTCGGGAAGGTACGGCATAGGCGACGTAGACCTCGGAGTTCAAGACGCCTCGTTCCTGCGAATGGCTGCGCTGACTTTATCATTCATGCTTCCCAAAAACCTGATAGCAAAAGCTAAACTGAACAGTCTGCGCATCTATTTTACGGGCAGCAATATGCTTACTTTAACCAAATACAAAGGGTATGATCCCGAAGGAGGCGATGACTACCCTACTTCAAAGCAATTTGTTGCCGGCGTGAATTTGAGTTTCTAATATTAAACTAAACACCAAAAATGCAAACCATGAAAACCAGAAATATTTTTATACAACTTGCGATTGCAATGGTTCTTTTTTCAAGTTCGTGTTCGGACTTTTTAAAAGAAAAGCCTCAAACCGCGCTCACTCAAGAAGACGTATTTAAAGATCTGACAAAGATAGAACCGCTCATCATAGGGCTATATACAAGTTGGCGCAATGTCAAGAAAGACAGAGGCGGGTTCATGTTCACGCTGGGGAGCGACGAAGCACAGCAGGGCGCTTACCAAGTGAGAACAGAAAGCGGACAGGCAGGCCTCGATCGATACGATGGTTTTTTGGCGCCAAGCAATACGGCCCTAGCCGCTCAATGGGATGCCCGATGGCCGGTGATTAGCGCCGCCGCAACCGCTATATATTCGCTGAAAGCAAATAATCAGGATCCTGCCAAAAAAAATCAATTAACGGCTGAAGCCTCCTTTATTCGAGCCGCCTTGACCTTTGAGCTGGCTCAATATTGGGGAGAAATTCCCGTAATCGACGTGGATAAACTTAGCGAATACGGTACCGCGCGACAGCCGCTCCCGGTGGTTTACGGCGCAATAGTAAAAGATTTAGAAACGGCAATTGAACACCTTCCGTCCTCACAGAGCGACAAACGAAGAGCCACAAAAAGCGCCGCCCAAGCGCTATTGGGCAAAGTGTATTTATATGCTCCGCAGGCTTCTGGTTTTCGCGAATACGGAAAAGCAAAAGATCTTTTTAGCGCGGTCATTGGCAGCGGCCTGTATAGTCTTGAGCCGACGTTCAGTTCCCTTTGGGATTCGAAAACATTTAATCCGCCCGAATCAATATTCTCCTTCCAATTTACAAACGTATGGCCGGACAATAATCAAGTCCAATGGCAAATGGGTTCACGCGCATGCGCCAGTCTCAATCAGTACTGCTATTTTGGCGGCTATGACTTACTTGTTCCCACCCCGTATTCCTACAACCCGACGAGCAGGGGCGGAATTTGGGAAGAGGGAGACCAACGAAAAAACGCCAGCATCCGATATGACTTTACCTACAATGGAAGGATGCCCGTGGTAGAGGGTTGGATGGGCGGAGATGAACTTGATCCTCATGTGAAAAAATATGAAGACATTCGGCTTGACGGCACGTTAAGTTTTTGGTATTCAGGAAAAAATATTTACTTTTTAAGATATGCGGATATTCTCTTATGTTACGCCGAAACGCTAAACGAAACAGGAAACACCCCGCAAGCAGTGGAGGAAGTGAATAAGGTGCGTGCGAGAGCATGGGGAGGAGCGTTGCCTGCGGATAAGCGCTGGAGCGGACTGTCGCAATCTGAGTTCCGCACAAAAATCATGGATGAAAGGATGCGCGAACTTTGCTTTGAGGGGTGGAGAAGAATGGACTTAATTCGCACAGGAAACCTTGTAAGCTACGTGAAAGCAAGAAATAAATGGGCACAGCAATCAGGGACAATCCAAGAGTTCCATAATCGCTACCCAATTCCTCAGCAGGAGATTCTCCAAAATTCAGATATTGATGAAAAAGATCAAAATCCGGGCTATGGCAATAATTAACGCCGCAACATTTAATCCAATTAAATATATTAATTTAGCGACATCTATGACTTGCTTTAATTCTTACAAATCCATGCCGACAATAGCGTTGCTTGTTTTGCGTGCGTCCCGTTTGATGACCTCGCCGAATAAATCTGAAGACAGAATAAAAATTTAAAAAATGAATATGAAGCGTTGCATGTTAATTATCCTGCTGCTGTCCGCCAAATCGCTTTTGGGCTTCGGGAACGACAGGGACTTGAAGGTAACTTCCCCCGACGGCAAACTGAGTCTTCGCTTATCCTTAAAGGAAAGCGTTTTCTATTCCGTTGACTATAAAGGCGAAAATATAATATCGCCCTCTCTGATTGAGTTGTCCCTGTCCGGCCAAACGCTTGGACGCATGCCAAAATCAAAGAAGATTGTCAGACAAAAAAAGAACGGAAGCATTGCTTTGCCGTATGGGAATTTCAAGAAGTTAAGAGAACAGTACAATGAGTTAGAAGTGGAATTTGCGGGAAATTATTCCATTATTGTTCGGGCATACAATCAAGGCGTCGCATACCGCTTTAAAACAAAATTTGACTCTGCCATTACTGTTATAAATGAGGAGGCTAATTTTAATTTTCAAGGCGCTCCGTCGGTTTCGTTTCCAGAATCCGATACGTTTACTTCGTGGGAGGTGCCATACGTTCAATACGCGTCTATTGCGTCTATTGCCGAAAATAAAAAAGCAATTACGCCGCTCATGTTTTCATACGAAAAAATAAATGTAGCTATTGCCGAGTCCGATGTGCTTGATTACCCCGGCATGTATTTGAAAAAGCATCAAGGTTCATTAAAAGGCGAATGGGCAAAATATCCCAAGCGAACCGAATTGGGCAGTTGGGGGAACTTTGTATCGGTAGTAAAAGAAACCTGCAATTTTATCGCGAAAACAGAAGGGAGCAGAGAATTTCCTTGGCGAATAATTATGCCGTCGGATAATGATAAAACGTTTCTGACCAATAGCTTAGTCTATCTGCTTGCAAAGCCCGCCGCGCTGACTGATGTTTCTTGGGTGAAGCCGGGGAAGGCCGCTTGGGAATGGTGGCACTGCGCTTCTATCGAGGACGCCGACATTCCGACCGGGTTTGACAATCGGAACACGGCGCTTTATAAACTATATGTTGATTTTGCGTCCGATAACAAGTTGGAATATCTGATGGTTGACGCCGGCTGGTCTGATATTTTTGATATTACAAAAGTAAATCAAAAGATAGATATGCGGGAGCTTATTGATTACGCCGCGTCAAAAAATGTAAAGGTATTTCTTTGGTGCGTGGCTACGGCTGTGATTGATGACCCGAAGCGTGGCATGGAGGCCATGCGACGGCAGGGAGTCGCAGGTCTAAAGATAGACTTTATAGATCGCGACGATCAAATAGCGATTGCTTGGTTTGAGAAATTGGCCGCCGCGGCGGCAGAGCAAAAACTAATGATTGATTTTCACGGTTGCAGCAAGCCTACCGGGCTGGAGCGGGCTTATCCGAATATCGTTAACTATGAAGCGGCGCGCGGCGCCGAGTGCTCAAAGTGGGATTTCACGGCCAATCCCGATCATCACATGAACCTGCTCTTTACGCGAATGCTCGCCGGACCATTGGACTATACGCCCGGTTCCATGAGAAATAAAACGAAGGCCGCATTTCAGCCTGCCGACTGTCCCGCGCTCTCCTCCACGCAAGGGACGCGATGCCACGAACTAGCCATGTACATTTTATTTTATCAGCCATTTGCCATGCTTTGCGATTCCCCGTTTGAGTACAGAAAATACCCCGACATAATGAAGTATCTTGCCGCCGTTCCTGTTTCGTTTGACAACACCCTTGTTCTCGACGGGAAGGCAGGCGAATACGCATTGCTTGCAAAACAAAAAGGCGATGAGTGGTTCATTGGCGCAATGACTAGCTGGAACAGCCGAGAATTGCCGCTTGATTTTTCTTTCTTGCCTTCCGGCCAAACGTATGCGGCAGATATTTACTTGGACGGAAAAAACGCAAACAGCAACGCCGAGGAGTACGAATATAAAACCGGCTCTTTGTGTGTGTGCAAGCCCTCGGCTGTGAATTTAGCCTCTCGACGAGCCCTGTTTTCTTCCCGTCCTTTGGAAAGGGGGCGCGCTTGTTTTAATCCCGCCTGCGCCTGCTCCGCATCATTTATTTTAGGAGCAATGGAATCCGATCGTTTGAACGGTTATTCGTATTCTAAATCGAAGGGTTTCATGAGGCGAAAATTTTTGAGAGGATCGAAATAGGAAACTTGCAATATTTTTATACCTTTGTGCCCTATGCCAAAAATTAAATACCATTACGATACGGAAACCTGTAAGTATGAGCGTATTAAAGTTTCGCGCGGGGAGATGTTGCTCAACTCATTAGGGGTTCTTTCCATTGCGCTGATTACGGCGGTAGGATTGGTTTTTATTTTCAGTTACTTTTTTGAATCGCCAAAAGAAATGCGGCTGAAAAACGAAGTGAAAGAATTGCAATACTACTACAACACGTTGCAAAATGACGTCAATAAAATGTCGCTGGTGTTGCGGGAAATGGAGCATCGCGATGACAATATTTACCGTTCGGTGTTGGGTTCGGAGCCTATCGAAAAAAGCATTCGCGAAGGCGGCGTGGGCGGCGCCGAACGATATGAAGACCTGAAAAAAAGTCCCCTGAAAGAAAGCCAAATGATTTTGAAATTGCGCACCGGGATTGATAAGCTCAAGCGCAAATTATATATCGAATCGCGCTCGCAAGAAGATATTTTGGAAATGGCCAAAAACAAGGAAGAACAGATGGCGGCCATTCCCGCTTCGTGTCCTATCAGCAATGAAAATCTTTTATCGCTTGCTTCAGGCTTTGGAATGCGCACCCACCCTATTTTAAAAATCAGAAAAATGCACACGGGTTTGGATTTCGCCGCTAAGATCGGCACCCCCATCTACTCCACTGCCGACGGCGTGGTGGACGTCGCTAATCGCAGTTTCACAGGCTATGGAAATATGATTGAAGTAGACCACGGCTTTGGCTATAGAACCCGTTACGCCCACATGCAAGGTTTTGTCGTTCAGGTGAAACAAAAGGTGAAGCGCGGAGATTTGATCGGCTACGTGGGATCTACAGGACTTTCTACCGCGCCTCATTGCCACTACGAAGTTGTTTTCAATGGAAAGCAAGTGAACCCGGTGTATTATATTCTTGGCAATGTCAGCGCTTCCGACTATGAAAAAATAGTGGAAATGGCCTCCATCGAAAATCAATCATTGGGAATGTAATTTATGGTTGCCGCTTCCGCATTTTTTTAAGGTATCCATGCTCTCACGCCAAATTATTTTTATGCCTGCCTTTACCGCCGTTTTTAAACATCGCTTTTCGCCGCTTCTCATCCTAACGGCTTTCTTAGTCGGCATCTCCTTGTTGTTGCGGCTTATTTTATTCTTCTCTTATTTTTCTAACCTTGACTTAGGCGGCGTCAATTTGCCTGCTGTTTTCATTGTAGGATTTTTCTTTGACCTAGCCAACGCCGTTTATTTCTGCATCCCTTTAATTCTGTATTTATGGCTGATGCCTAAAAAAATATTTACCGCCAAATGGCATCGTTTTGTTTTGCCGCCTGTCCTTTTTATTTTTATTTTCATTCTCGCTTTCAATGCCGTTTCAGAATGGTTCTTTTGGGAAGAATTTAATACACGCTACAATTTCATAGCGGTTGATTATTTAATTTACACCACCGAAGTAATTGGAAATATCCGACAGTCCTATCCCGTCGAATGGATTGCGGTCAGCCTTATTCTCCTCACGGCGGCGCTTATTTATTTTTTGCGAAATAAAATTTGGGCTTCTCAATCGGACGACAGTCGTTTCAGAAAAAGGAGCAAAACCGCTCTCCTCCTGCTTGCGTTTCCTGTGATTTGTTACTTCACGGTCAGTCATAAATACCATCGCTTCAGCGCCAATTCCTACATTAATGAATTGGCGGGGAATGGAATGTATGAACTCTTCGCCGCCTATCTCCACAATGAACTCGACTATGAGCAATTCTATAAAACAATAGAAACCAAAAAAGCATTTGAACTTGTTCGCGCCATGTTGCAGACGCGAGAAAGCCAATACATTTCCAACGAACCGTACTCTATCGCGCGGTCTGTCACGGCAGAAGGCGAGGAAAAGAAAATGAACGTGGTCTTGATTTCCATCGAGAGTTTCAGCGCGGATTTCATGGCCGCTTTCGGAAACAAAGAAGGCATTACTCCCTGCATAGATTCGCTCAGCAAAGAAAGTTTATTTTTCACCAATCTCTACGCCACGGGAACGCGCACCGTGCGGGGATTGGAGGCGCTGTCGTTGTGTATTCCGCCCACGCCGGGGCAAAGCATTGTTCGCCGTCCTAAGAATGAAAATTTAACTACCGCGGGATTTGTTTTTTCGCAAAAAGGCTATCAATGCAAATACATTTACGGCGGCTACAGTTACTTCGACAACATGGGCTATTATTTTGGAAACAATAGTTATGAGGTAGTGGACAGAAGTCGTTTGTCGGAAGAGGAGATTGACTACGAAAATATCTGGGGGGTGGCCGATGAAAATCTTTTCACATTGGCCTTGAGAGAAATTGACAAAGCCACGCCGACTAATCCCGTCTTTGCCCAAATCATGACGACAAGCAATCACCGCCCTTTTACTTATCCCGAAGGACGCATTGATATTCCATCGCATACAGGTCGCGAAGGCGCCGTGAAATATACCGACTATGCCATTGGAAAATTCATTCGCGAAGCCAAGAGTAAGCCGTGGTTCAACAATACGCTCTTCGTCATTGTGGCCGACCACTGCGCCTCCAGTGCGGGAAAAACAGAATTGCCAATCAAAAAATATCACATTCCGTTGTTGATTTACAGTCCTTCCTGCATCAAGTCGGGCGTGGCGTCGCGCATGATGAGTCAAATTGATATTATTCCCACCGTGTTTGGCTTATTGAATTTCACTTATGAAAGTCATTTCTACGGTTGCGATATTTTCAAACTGGAAGAAGGCCGCGAACGTGCTTTCATCAGCACTTATCAAAGTCTGGGCTACCTTCGCCACGACACGTTGGTAGTGCTCAATCCGCAAAAGCAAGTAATGGTTTACAAAGCCGATTACCAAAATGAAACCTCTGTCCCCATTGCCCCCAATCAAAAATTAATTGACGAAGCCATTGCGTGGTACGAGACGGCAAGTTTTCAGTTTAAGGAAGGGTTGCTGAAAGCAAAGTAGTTTTTTGCGGCGCTTCAGGGTATCCCAAACTCCCGCCTCTAAAGATTCAAAAATGAAAAATGAGCAGATGTATAAATATTCCAACGCAATTGACTATTATTGTATTTGAGAATGGATAAATAATAGAGTTGAAATATGCATATCAATCAACAAGTAAGTCTAATTCTGTATTTCAACCCGCAAACTGAAGAGATGCTAATTCTGCGGACAGGGAGCGCCGGCTTGGGGGCATATACTAAGACTTACTAGCAAAAAAAATTAAGAAACGATGAGGCTTACTCCACTTCACGCTAAGTATTTTGCTCACGAACTGACAAGACGCTATTCATCAAATAGCCTTCAAAAGTTTACCGCTTCTTTAGCTGATGCGCAAGTTGATTTAAACCCGCATCAGGTGGAGGCCGCATTGTTCGCATTTAAATCTCCCTTATCAAGAGGCGCCATTTTAGCTGATGAGGTCGGATTAGGAAAAACTATTGAAGCCGGAATTGTAATTTCACAAAAATGGGCTGAAAGGAAGCATAAAATTTTAATTATCGCTCCTGCAAATTTACGCAAGCAATGGAATCAGGAGATATCAGACAAATTTTTCCTGCCCTCCGTCATTCTTGAAACGAAATCTTTCAATGCTATAACTCAAACCGGAAACCTGAATCCGTTTGAGCAGAAAAAAAACATAGTGATATGTTCCTACCATTTTGCCAAGTCCAAAGGCACATACATTCAGCAGACAGATTGGGATTTGGTAATTATTGATGAAGCACACCGTTTGCGCAATGTTTATAAGGTTTCCAATAAAATTGGGAAGGCTATCAAGCTAGCGTTGATGGGTAAGCCAAAAATTCTATTGACTGCTACACCGTTGCAAAACTCTTTACTCGAATTATACGGATTGGTCAGTATTGTTGATGATTATGCTTTCGGAGATTTAAAAAGCTTCAAAGCACAATTTACAAGACCAACCTCTGAAACAAATTTTGATGAGTTAAAAAGGCGATTAGAACCAATATGCAAACGTACCCTTCGCAGGCAAGTATTGGAATATATCAAATACACGAAGCGTACTTGCATAACACAAGAATTTACGCCAAGAGAGGACGAAAAAAAGCTCTATGATTCAGTTTCGGAATATTTGCAACGCCCTAACTTATTCGCATTGCCTCCAAGTCAGAGGCAATTAATGACCTTGATTTTACGAAAACTGTTAGCTTCTTCGACATACGCAATTTCAGGAACATTACAAGGTTTAGCGGATAAGCTAAGGGCGACCATTTTGAGCCAAACAAATTCACCTGCTCCAATTGAAGAACAAATTGCGCAGAATTATGATAATTACGAAGATGAAAAAGATGAATGGTTAAATTTTGAGGAGGAGGAAATTGAGAGGGAAGAAAAGGGAAATAAAGCATATTCGCCAAAAGAACTTGAAGAAATACAGGAGGAAATAAAATCTTTAAATGAATTTAAGGAGCTGGCAAAGTCAATTACTCAAAACAGCAAAGGAGATGTTTTATTTACAGCGTTAAGAAAAGGATTTGACAAACTCGAAGAGTTAGGCGCCAATAAAAAAGCAATTATTTTTACCGAGAGCACACGAACACAAGAATACCTTAAGAATATTTTAGAGCAAAAAGATTATCAGGGAAAAGTTGTTTTGTTTAACGGCTCGAATAACGATTCGCTTTCAAACAGCATTTATAAGGCTTGGCTAAAGAAACATCATGGCACTGATATAATTACCGGCTCGCATACCGCCGATAAAAGAGCGGCATTAGTAGAACATTTCAGAGATAGCGCCACAATAATGATTGCAACTGAAGCAGCAGCAGAAGGAATTAACTTACAATTTTGTTCGTTGGTTGTAAATTATGATATGCCTTGGAATCCGCAACGGATAGAACAACGCATAGGACGTTGCCATCGCTACGGACAAAAATTTGACGTGGTGGTGGTGAATTTTTTAAATACTTCAAATGCGGCCGACCAAAGAGTCTATCAGTTATTGGCGAAGAAATTTCAATTATTTGAAGGCATTTTTGGCGCAAGCGATGAGGTGTTGGGAAACATTGAAAATGGCGTTAATTTTGAAAAACGCATCGTAAATATTTATCAAACCTGCCGAACCACAGAACAAATTCAAATTGCATTCGACCAATTGCAGGAAGATATGGAAAGCAGTATTGCGGAACAAATTGACATTACCCGCAAAGCACTTTTAGAAAATTTTGACGAAGAAGTTCGCGAAAAGCTTCGGATTAATTTATCGCAAAGCAAAATCTACCTGACCAAATTTGAAAATTGGTTGTGGGGAATCACAAAATTTTACTTACAGCCTTATGCTGACTTTCATTCAGAAACTTCCTTTACCTTAAAGCAAAACCCTTTTGTTTCGGAACAAATACATTCCGGCCCCTACCGCATTGGTAAAAACGTAGAAGATGCTAATGTGTATCGTGCGGGGCACACGCTGGCGCAAAAGGTAATTGAGCATTGTAAAAATATTGAACTGCCTACGCAGGAAGTTACTTTTGAGCATTCCAATTCAGCAACAAAAATTAGCATACTCGATAATTTAAAGGGCAAAAGCGGTTGGCTGCAATTAAAACAAATAAGTATTTCTTCTTTTGAAACGGAGGATTATTTAATTTTTTCAGCATTAACAAATGAAGGGGAAATATTAGACGCCGAACAATGCCAACGCTTATTTTCATTAGTTGCTAAAAATAACCCTGCCGCTGAAAATTTACCCGAAGGTTGGCAAACAAAATTTGATGAACTGCTGCTCCGCCAAAAAGCCGATATTGTTACTGACAATGCTCAACGCAATACTGCCTACTTTGATGATGAAGTTGAAAAGTTGGAAAAATGGGCTGAGGATGTGCGAAATTCTTTACAATTTGAGTTGAAAGAACTGGAAAAAAATATTAAAGCAAGAAAAACAGAAGCAAGAAAACTGTTGAACCTTGAACAGAAAATAAAAGAGCAAAGAGCAATTAAAGACCTTGAAAAAAAATTAGCCGATAAGCGCTTCAACCAATATCAGAACGAAGATGATATTGAAAAACAAAAAGATGATTTATTGGATAAAATAGAACAACGCTTAAAGCAAAATACAACCGAAACTGAATTATTCACCATACGTTGGAAAGTGACATAACAATGGCAAAGCAATTACAAAAATTAGAACTTACAAAGCCTTTTACAAAAATAGAAGAATGGAATTTTACGGCCTTGAAGAATGAAGGACGTAAAAATTATAGCGACGAGAGTTTTCCCGCCAAAGATGTTCCAAAATATATTTTTACAGGCTTTGAAAAAGCCTGTCATTTTGAATATAAGTTTGACAGCAGAACAGAGCAATTTTTATCTTTCATTCTTGAAAATGATAAGGAAGTAAGGAAATGGGTAAGACCTGCTCCCAATCAATTTCATATTTATTGGCAACATAACAGTAAATTATATGAACCGGATTTTATTGCAGAAACAGAGAAGTGTATCTACATGATTGAAACTAAAGCGGCAAATGAATTAACTGCTCCGGAAGTTTTGGGGAAAACAAAAGCCGCCGTAAAATATTGCAATTATGCCACCGAATTTACAAATGAAAACAGCGGAAAACCATGGAAATATGTTTTAATTCCTCACGACAAGGTAACCAAGAACAGCAGTTTCCATGGTGTTGTTGCCGCAAACATAAAAAGTTAATTTTGCTAAGGATAAATGCTTATATTAGGATACCATACTTTAGAAAACCGAGATAATGTCGATGCCATTGAAAGCAACGGTCCCGTTAAATGTAAAACTAATGCCGCGTGGCTTGGTTACGGGTATTATTTTTGGGATACAAATGATGAATGGGCGCACAAATTTGGACGTTCAAGGTATCAGGAGAATTACATGATTTTCGAAGGCGAGATAAATTTGAACCATGAGACCTATGATTTGTTCGGCAATGTTAAACATAAACTTGAATTTAGAAAGGCTTGGGAAATTATGAAGGAAAACGGGAAGTTTTCTCCCGAAGAAATGATTCGAGTTGCTGATGTAATTGAGTACTTAAAGAAGATTAACAATTTCCCCTATAACTCAATTAGAGCAGCTGACAACCCTGCTCAACAGAATGTTATACCATTCGGGGGAAAGCGCAAAGAGTCCATGGTTTTGAATGAAAGGGTACAGATTTGCCTGGTAACCAAAAAAAACCTATCTTTGCCTTCATTCCGAGTAGTACATCCGGAACAATTAAAAAATTAATGATTATGAATACGCCGCTTTTAAATAAACTAAGAGAACACTTAGCTTCCATAAGCAAGGAGGAATTCAGGAAAGAATGGGCGGAGATTAAAACGTTAGGATTAGAAGGTCCAACGGTGGAAGAATTTATTCAGTCAATGAATGTACCCGTGGCTAAAACCAATTTGATTGAATTGGTTAATAGCAATATTGACCTCTTTCAAGTAGTAGTATGCGCAGGTGAAGATAATTACGCCTCGGCAGCATGACCGAAATTTCCAAAGCCACATTCAGATTTGTGAATTTCTTTGTTCGTGAAAGTCATATCATACTTAACGATACGGGAGAATTTAAAATTGATGTAAATCTTACCCCTAAAGGTACCGTGTTAAAATCTCTCAATCAGTTTCATTTAGAATTAGCGGTAAATATTAAAGAGGCTACAGGCAAATTTGAGATTTCAATACTATCGGTTGCAATTTTCGAATTTGAAGAAAACGCAGACCTTGAGCAATATATGAGCAGTTGGTTCACAATAAATGCTCCAGCTATAGCTTTCCCCTACATAAGAGCGTATATTAGTAACCTGACAGCTCAATCAGGGCCTTTCACTGTTACCTTGCCGACATTTAATTTATCAGCAATTGGCACCGAGTTGAAAGCAAACATTACGGTTAGCGAATAGCTTTTTTTTAGCCCCAGGCGGAGCAAACAAACACTTGCCGAGATTTACGCTCCAGACGACCTAATTACCCGACTTAGCCGTTGCGTTTTTTTTTATTCAAACTCCTCTCTGACGTCCAAGCCCCAGACATCCCAACCTTCGGGCTTCTGCCTTGCAAACAGTTCAATTCTTTCTTGAGTCGGGAACATTAGTTCTATTGACTTTAAAACTTCAAGCGGTTTTTCGCTGTGTTTGCCTCTTGGGGCACGGACAAGTTGTTTGATATTTCTTGCGCCCCTGGGAGCGGGTATCTTGCCCCTCTTAAAAACCAAACACAGTTCGCAATACGACATAGTATATTGTCCGGGATTATGGTTCATTTTATCCCACACAAAAGCCACAGTTCTGTATTCAAACCCCCAAGCCTTGCCCAATTCTATGCCTTGTTCCAAATGCGGGTTTGTAACCCACATAAACAACAAGCAGTCATCATTTGCAATTTCGCTAATCGGGATTTTCATCAAATCCTTTGTCTCGACTGTGGGGTATTTGAAGTTTGCAGAACTAATGAAAATATTGTTTTCCCAATTTTGGTTAACATTTTTCTTGCCGCTGTTATCAAACTGCATTTTGCCGCCATAGTCCCAAGGCGGATCCGCATAAATTATGTCGTATTTTTTTTCAGGCAAGTCAGGGTAAAGACTTGGCAAATCATTTCTTACCGTCCTTCTTTTTTGCTCTGCATCATATATCCTATACCCGGAGACCGCTTTGTTTTGCCTGTTCTTGACAAGCAGGTCCCCAAATAAATCAGTTAATTCCATTTTTTTACGCTATTTATAGATGGCGAGTACGTTGCGTAATTGAACGTGCGGCAGGGCGACAGTTTTGTGGCTTTTAATCTGCCGCTTCTTTATGCCTCCCGAAAAACGTTACCCGACCTTTTCAATCGTGAAATTGTGATTAGTGTAAATGCAAATATCGGCTGCGATTTGTAAACTCTCCCTCACTATTTCTTCTGCGCTCAATTGCGGGGCATGTTTTTTCAACGCCAATGCAGCCGATTGGGCATACATCGCTCCCGAACCAATGGCGGCCACCTGCTGATCAGGTTCCAATACATCTCCCGTTCCTGACAGCACTAACAGCTCCTCTTTTGAGGCGGCAATAATCATTGACTCCAAGCGCCGCAAATAGCGATCGGTGCGCCAGTCTTTGGCCAACTCAATGGCTGCTCTTTTCATATTGCCTCCGTAGGCGTTCAGCTTTTCGTCAAATTTATCCAACAAAGTAAAGGCATCAGCCGTAGAGCCTGCAAAGCCCACTACTATTTTTCCCTCCTGCAGCTTGCGCAGTTTTTTAACATTGCTTTTGGCAACCGTACTTCCCATGGTGGCTTGCCCGTCGGCGCCAATAACGGCTTGATTGTTGTGCAAAATTGCCAACACGGTGGTCGAGCGTATTTTTTCCATTATTTTAAATTAGAATCCTAACAGGCTCTTCTAAGAAATTCTTGAGCGTTTTGAGGAAAGCCGCCCCCGCGGCGCCATCTACTGCGCGGTGGTCGCACGACATCGTCGCTTTCATGATATAGCCAACAGTCGGTTGGTTATTTTTCACAATCACGGCTTGTTTAATTCCGCCGATGGCCAAGATGCAGGCATCGGGAGGATTGATGATAGCCGTAAATTCTTCAATGCCAAACATGCCTAAGTTGGAAATGGTGAATGTGCTCCCTTCCCAATCGGCAGGCTGCAGTTTTTTATCGGCGGCTTTTTGCGCCAAGTCTTTTACTTCGGTCGCAATTTGCGAAAGCGATTTTTGATCGGCAAAACGAAGAACAGGCACTACCAATCCGTCGGGAATGGCTACCGCAACGCCGATATGAATATGATTATTTTTACGCAATTTATCGCCCAACCAAGAAACGTTGATGTCCGGGTGTTGGCGCAACGCCGCGGCCGCGGCCTTTATTATAATGTCATTGAAAGAAATTTTCACCGCAGAAGATTCGTTCATAATCTTGCGGGCAACAGTGGCATTGTCCATGTTGATTTCCATCGTCAAGTAGAAATGCGGGGCAGAGAATTTGCTCTCCGACAAGCGGCGGGCAATGGTTTTGCGCATCTGCGAAAGCGGCGCTTCGGTGAAACTTTCTTTTCCAGTGACTGCAGTCGCCGCGGATGCGCTTCCTCCTTTGCTTTGAAACTGTTCTACGTCGCGACGAATGATGCGGCTTCCGTCGCCGCTGCCTTGGATTTTTGAAATATCAATGCCTTTTTCGAGGGCTAATTTACGCGCCAAAGGAGAAATGCGAACTCTTCCGTTATCCGATGAGGTTTTAATGGCGGGGGGTGTTTGGGAGGGGGCAGTTTTTGGAGTCGCCGAATTTTCTGCGGCCGACGGCGCCGAAGTCGCCGAGGTTTCCGCCTCAAGCAACGTTTTCCAATCGGCATTCTTATCGCCAATTATGGCCAACACGCCATTCACCTTCACCGACTCTTTTGCATTGGCGCCGATATAGAGCAGGGTTCCCGTGTTATAGGATTCATAGTCCATCGAGGCCTTGTCGGTTTCTATTTCCGCCAACACTTCTCCCGTTTTTACTTGGTCTCCCACTTTGCGATTCCATTTAGCAATCACGCCATCAGTCATGGTGTCGCTCATCTTGGGCATGCGCACAATTTCCGCATTGATTTTCGCCCCCGGAGGTTTGGCGGGCGCAGGAGTTGAAGGCGTACTTGTTGCAACCTGTGCAACCGCGGGCTTAGACTGCCCCAACAAAGAAGAAATATCTTCTCCTTGTTTTCCCACAATGGCCAATATTTCATTCACTTTAATCGGCTCGCCTTGCTTGGCTCCAAGATAGAGCACCGTGCCGCTGTGAAACGATTCATAATCCATCGTGGCTTTGTCGGTTTCGATTTCTGCTATCACTTCGCCGTTCTTCACCGCGTCTCCGATTTTTTTATGCCATTTAGCCACCACGCCTTCTGTCATGGTATCGCTCATCTTGGGCATTTGCACTATTTCTGCCATATTTTTTATAGTTATAAATCTGTTCCAAAAGTAGCGCTTTGAAACCAATTTAAGGTTACAAGTATATACTTTTTTTTGATTAGATAAAAATGAAAACGGACATCCGAGAAAATTTTCTGCCATATTTTTTATAGTTATAAATCTGTTCCAAAAGTAGCGCTTTGAAACCAATTTAAGGTTACAAGTATATACTTTTTTTTGATTAGATAAAAATGAAAACGGACATCCGAGAAAATATCGACGGGCGCGGCTTTCTTTGCCGTTCATTTAGAGGAGGCATGAACGCCTAGATAACCCGCTAACTATGACCAAAGAAGCCGCGACTAAAGCCCCCCGTTTGCCGTTTATTTTCTGTATTCAAACGAGGTTCCCAAAACCCCGCGGGGACATGAAAGAGCGGAGTTATTTCCCTCGCCAAATGCCGATAACGGGAGAGGTATTTTGTTACGCGCCCATTTCACGGCATGACTTTGGCGTGCCGGCCTTGAGTAAAATCGTAAAATGGTCGGAAGGAGAAAAAGCAATTACTTCTTCCCCATGGCGCCGTCGACGGCGACGTATTTCTTGCCGCACATATAAGACAACGCCAACAAGCCTTCGCGCAAATATTCATCATCCAACTTATTGATGTCGGTTTCGCCTGCTTTTGCTTTGGGGGAGGTTTTAGAAACAGCCAACGAATCCGTTTTCAGCTCTTCCATTTCCTTTCGGCGAAACGATTCTTGCAATGAAATTTTTGTGTCGGCTAAAAACTTTTTTTGTTGCTCGGTTTCTTTCACAAATTTCCTGAACAGCGAATCGCTCTTCATGCGCTCGTCGAGCAACTGCGTTAAACTGCTGATCAATTTTGGGTTCACGTTTCCGACGGCGTTGTAGTTGGTTTTCTTAATTTCATCCCACGGCAGGGCATTGGGGGAAGAACTTTCGCCAAATTGTTTAGGCGCCAACGGGGAGGGCAACATGACGTCGGGGGTTACTCCTTTCAATTGGGTGCTGCTGCCCGTGATGCGGTAAAATTTTTGATAGGTAATTTTCACGGAGCCTAAAGGTTCTTTGTCGCGGATGAAGCGGTTCAAATTCAAAATGGTTTGCACGGTGCCTTTCCCGTAGGTGGATTCGCCCATAATAATTCCGCGGCGATAATCTTGAATGGCGCCGGCAAATATTTCGGAGGCCGATGCGCTGCCTCGGTTGGTGAGCACCAAGAGAGGCCCGTCGTAATACAATTCTTTATCGGGGTCAGGCAATACTTCCACCGCAGAAGTCGTGCTTTTCACCTGCACCACGGGGCCGTCTTTAATAAATAAACCGGTGAGTTCAATGGCTTCGTTGAGGGAGCCGCCGCCGTTGTTGCGAAGGTCCATCACAATGCCGCAAACGTCTTCTTTTTTCAACTCGTCAATCAACCGACGCACATCGCGCGTAGTACTCCTGTAATTGGGATCCTTTTTGTTATAGGCTTCGAAGTCCATGTAAAACTCAGGCAACGTAATGACGCCTAATTTCTTCACCTTTCCTTTTTCTTTTAAGGGGAATATTTTCATTTTGGCGGCCATGTCTTCCAACTTTATTTTATCGCGCACCAAAACAATTTCTTGCGCCCCGCCCTTCAATCCCGTTTTGGCGGGGATAATTTGCAAGCGCACGGTGGTTCCTTTCGGACCTTTAATCACTTTCACCACATCGTCTAAACGCCAGCCCTGCACATTCACCATCTCCCCCGTTTCATTTTGCCCCACGCCGATAATCAAATCGCTGGAAAAAAGTTTTTTTGATTTGTCGGCAGGCCCGCCCGAGATCACGGCAAGCACTTTTACATTCTCTCCGTCCATTTGCAACTGCGCTCCAATTCCCTCCAGCGAAAGACTCATGCTTTCGTTAAAGCGATTGGCGGCCGAGGGAGTGAGGTAGTTCGTGTGCGGGTCATACGATTCCGTTATCGCATTCATATAAATGCCGAACACATCCTCCCCGTTAATTTTTGACAACGTTTTATCCAAATATTTATAGCGCGACTTCAGGTTCTTGATAATCGTGCTGTCGGGTTTGCTAATCAATATATCGCCCAACACCTGACTCTTTATAATAGTCTCCCAAAGCGAGTTTATATCCTTTCTGCTCTCGCACCAAGGGGCGCCTTTTCTGTCGGTTTCATAATACTCTTCTTTGGTAAACTCGTATTTTCGGCCAATCAGCGTATCCATCACATATTGCTGACGTTCTTTGAAACGCTTGCAATAGAGCTTAAAAATATCGAAAGCCGGGCTGACGTCTTCGCGACGCGCCATGTCGTCGAGGGTGGTGCGGTATTTTGCAAATGAATTAATGTCCGACTTCAGGAAATAGGTTTTGCCGGGGTCCAGGGCTTCAATATACTTATCCAAGATAACAGACGCCAGCGAGTCGTTCAGCAAAATTTTACTAAAATGATTTTGGTTTAAAATATCAATTACCGTGCGTGCTTCTTTGCCGTAGGCCGGCTTCATCACGAGTGTGTCCGCCGCTCCAAAGGCTGCGCCGCACAAAAAAAGAAATAGAATACTTGCTGTCGCTCTCATATCATTTTAATTTACTGACTTCCAATAGAAATTTCTTGACGCCCATTCCCCGGGGCTTATATTACATAGTTGCTTATCTTGTCCTTTGGCCGTAAAGTTTTTCCGACTCATTCCCTTTAAATCGGACTAAGTTGTTCTTCAAATCATTGGCGTCTTTATGAGAAACGTTGAAGGCGGTGGCGCGAAAGTTTTTGCAGTAGGCGCATTGGTAATGCTTGACAATTTGCGTAGGAACCCCGGCGGCGTTTTTCTCCAACACTTCTTCTTTGAAAACGCGCATGGTGTCAAACCCGCAGTTGTTGCACTTCAGAGCCACCTTATTCCCTTCATATCTTTCAATGAGGGTATCGCCCGATTGTTCATCAAACCACACGTCGTAGTCCACCGAAAAAATATCTTCTTCGGCACGCATTCCTTCGTTAAGATGAACGTCTTCCTCATCTTCTCTCAACAGCCGCATTTTGTTTCCCGTTTTGGGGTTGATGCGCGGCTTCGTGCGGATGGCATTCAAACTTTTATTCAACCGATGCGGGTAGTAGTAATCCAAAATCAGCACGGAGATATAATACACCAGCGTGGCGCCCGCAAAGGCAATAAAACCGCGCACAAAAAAGGCCAATTTTGAGGTGCCGGTTTCGTCCCAAGTTTCTTTGCCATAAAGATTGATGACTGAAAAAGCAAAGAGGGCGATGCAGAAAAAAACTCCTTTCATGCGCTTAATTTCGTATGCGGCTTTAAAATCGTATTTATCATGCAGCGAAGGCTTGCCCGCCACGCTGATTAAATACACGATATAGAGCACCAAAGCAAGCCCTAACAGAAGCGTCGCCCCATGAAACATCCATTCATGAAATGCCCTTACAAATTCTATATCTAACCTGCCCATAATTGTTTTAGTTTATTGTTGTTATTTACTTTCTAAAATACGCGCCAAATTGGCGGGGGAATACGTAATTGATTTCAATGTTTTATTGTCCTCCGTTCTATACACTAACCATTTATCGCCTCGGCGAACATAATGACTGGCTACATTCTTACTCTCTTTATAATGCGTGGCCGTTTTTTTCGCCTCCTCTTCCGAAAGGCAGGCCTTGCTCATATTGGAACGCTGCACTTCATTAAAAAGCGCCTCAAATTTTTCGCCCAAACCAAACTCTAAAACGGCGCCCGAAAGCACATATTGCAAATCGCAAAGGGCATCGGCAACTGCCTCCAAATCGCGATGCTCTATTGCCTGCTCTAACTCTTTCAATTCTTCCGCCAAAAGCGAAACCCGCAATCGACACCTGTTTTCGGCGGGAATCAGAGGTTTTTCAGGCATCGGGTGGTCAAAGGCCTCGTGAAACTGACGCACTAAATTAAGGGAGTCCGGGGTTTGCATTATGATTTATTTCCTGTTTTTTTGCAAAATTAATCATTTTAAGAAGTTGTGCGGAAAAAATATTAATTTAATTTATCCGATTGAAACTTTTGCCGTTTCGGAGTACATTTGTCGGCACAACGGAGGAAAATAGCGGGAGGAAAAGACGAACAAGAGAAAAGAAATTAATTAGGAGAAAATGAAGATAAATTTTGTAGAAGAATTGAAATGGCGCGGCATGGTGCAAGACATGATGCCCGGCACCGAAGCCGCGCTCATGAAAGGAGTAACGGCAGGCTACATTGGTTTCGACCCGACGGCCGATTCTCTCCACATTGGAAACCTCGTGCAAGTGATGACCCTCGTGCACTTTCAGCAAGCGGGGCATAAACCGATTGTTTTGGTGGGAGGCGCCACAGGCATGGTGGGCGACCCGTCGGGAAAATCGCAAGAACGAAATTTGCTGTCGGAGGAGACCTTGCAACACAACTTGGAAGCCGTGAAAAAACAGCTCAATAAATTTTTAGATTTTGGGACTTCGTCAAATGCCGCCGAAATGGTAAATAATTATGATTGGTTCAAAGACTTTCGTTTTCTTGATTTCATTCGCGACGCGGGAAAGCACATCACTATCAGTTATATGCTGGCCAAAGATTCGGTGCAAAGCCGATTGGAAACAGGCATGTCGTTTACGGAATTTGCCTACCAGTTAGTACAGGGCTATGATTTTTATTGGTTGTATAAAAATAAGAACTGCAAGTTGCAAATGGGCGGCTCCGACCAATGGGGAAATATTGTGACGGGCACAGAACTCATCCGCAGAAAAGACGGGGGCGAGGCGTTTGCGCTCACCACCCCGTTGATAAAAAAAGCAGACGGCGCTAAGTTTGGCAAAACGGAACAAGGAAATATTTGGCTCGATGCGGCAAAAACTTCGCCTTATCGGTTTTATCAATATTGGCTAAACGCTTCCGACGTCGATGCGGCCGCATTCATCAAAATTTTTACGCTCAAACAGCGGGATGAAATTGAAGCCTTGGTTGCCTCGCATAATGCCGCTCCTCACGAAAGAAAATTGCAACGCGAACTGGCGCGTGAAATCACTTGCCGCGTTCACTCCGTCGGCGACTGCGAACAAGCGATAAAGGCTTCCGAAGTTTTGTTCGGAGACGCAACGGCCGATACGTTGAACCAATTAAGCGAATCTACTTTATTGCAAATCACGGAGGGCGTTCCTCAAGCGGAGGCCTCAAAAACGGAGTGGGAGAAAAAACCCTCGACGCTTGATTTGCTTTCCGTCCTCACGCAACATCAAATTTTTCCCTCCAAAGGAGAAGCGCGAAAAATGATTCAAGCCGGCGGGGTTAGCATCAATAAAGAAAAAGTGAGCGACGCCCATGCGCCGACAACCTGCATCCCTCTGCACGGAAAATATTTGCTCGTTCAAAAAGGAAAGAAAAACTATTATCTCGTAATTATAAAGTAACCCTGTTGAAAAATGTTACCCGACAAAAAAAGGAATGTGTCCTCCAAAGGAATTTTCGGGACAGCCAATCTTCACATTGTTTTTTGGCTGGTCAAAGATATGTCGTGGGCTATGCTTTGGAAGCCGATGGGAATAGCCATGATTGTGCCTGCCATCGGCGCGGCGATTTACATCACTTGGCGCGAACGCAAAATGCGCAGCGAGTTCTTTCACAATATGGCCGTGGTTTTTTGGATAGCCGCCAATGCTTATTGGATGTGCACCGAGTTTTTCACCGACCACGATGAGCTTCGCTATTACGCCCTCATCCCCTTTGGAATCGGACTTCTTTTTATCGTATATTATTACGCCGCAGCCGCTTTTTTTAATGATTAATTCGGATGGGCGTCGGCGCCATTAATTCACTTGTGATGCGCCGTGTTGCGGGACAAGAGAGCAAATGGTTTGTGAATAAATACAGACGGAAGGGCAAACAGACAATCGGCAATTTTTGACTATCTTTGAAACAATAAAAATTTGAATTTGACGATGGAGTTATTAGGCAACGAGCAACATAAAATTATTCACGGAGACGCTTTGGAGGCGCTTAAAATGTTGCCCGACAATTCGGCAGACTTGCTGTTTGCCGACCCTCCTTACAACCTCGGCAAAAACTTCAGCGGACACATTGAAAAATGGAAAACGGAAGAAGCCTATTTGGAATGGTGCTATCAATGGCTCGACCTGTGCATTCAAAAACTAAAACCTCATGGCAGTTTTTATGTAATGACCGCCACGCAGTTTATGCCCTATTTTGACATTCATTTGCGTAAAAAACTTACCATTCTTTCAAGACTTGTTTGGAGTTATGACAGTTCGGGCGTACAGGCAAAAAAATATTATGGCTCAATGTATGAACCTATTTTGTTTTGCGTAAAAGATAAAAACAATTACACTTTCAACGCCCGCGACATTTTAACAGAAGCGAAAACAGGAGCCAAACGCAAACTTATTGACTATCGCAAAGCCGTTCCGACAGTTTACAATTCCAAGAAGGTTCCGGGAAATGTTTGGGAATTTGCAAGGGTTCGTTACCGTATGGGCGAATACGAAAATCACCCGACCCAGAAACCCATGGCTTTGCTTGAACGAATTATCAAAGCAAGTTCAAATAAAGGGGATTTAGTTTTGGATCCGTTTTCGGGCACATTCACCGCTTGCTTTGCCGCAAAAGAACTTGGCAGGAATTCCATTGGCATAGAACTTCAAGAGGAGTATGTAAAAATCGGCTTGCGGAGATTACAATTAGCCGACGAGTTCAAAGGAGAAAAATGGCAGTTTTTATGTAATCAACAATAACGCGGACAAATTTATGTTTGCCTTCAGTAGCCCGGATTTTGACCCAGTTTTGGGTTGATGTCAATTTCTCTCAATGGAATGGGCATGATCAGTTCATGCGCAGCCACGGTAAAGCTTAAGCCATTGTCTTTGAAATACTTGTTGATGACATCTTGCGCCCTTCCTGTACGAACCAAATCGAACCAGCGGTGTCCTTCAAGGAAAAATTCAACCCTTCTTTCGCGCTCCATTGCCAATTGAAAGTCAGCCTTGTCCATGCTGTTCAGCGCAGGAAGTCCCGCACGCGTCCTGACCAAATTGATATAGGTAAGCGCCTCTGTGGCGTCATTGGTTTCGTTGAGGGCTTCGGCATACATCAACAGTACGTCCGCATAACGAAGGGCCGTGAAGTTTATCCCTCCGTCACCCGCGATTCCGGTGGTGAAATCGACAAATTTGAGACCGTAAATCTCCTTTTCATATTTACCCGTAACGAGTTTTACGGAATCGCCGATGGAGGCTGTTCTTCTCAAATCTTTGGCTTCGTAAGCGCTTGCCATCTGGCGGGTTGGCAATACGCGGCCTGATCCTTGCAAATTGCCCGGGAAGATGGCCATATCAAAGCGCGCCGGCGTGAAAATACTAGAAAACAAATTGCCCTCACCGAGGTTACCCGACAGATATTTTATCTCGAATATGGACTCCTGCAGTTCATCGTTTCCGTTGGTAAACAGCTTTTTGTAGTCAGGATTAAGGGAATAGGTTTTCATGTCAATCACCTCCTTCAATACCGTTTTAGCCAGGTCATATTGTTTGTTGGTCAGATACACCTTGCCAAGCAAAGTCTTGGAAGCGCCTGCCGAAGCCTGAGATTTACTCGGAATGCTTACGCCCGTTAAGAGTGAAGCCGCCTCTGTCAGATCTTTGATAATCAAACTGTAAATTTCTGTAACAGACTTTCTCGTCATGTCGAATTTCATGATTTCATCAGAGCTTCTGAACGAGACGTCGACGATCGGCACATTTCCAAAAAGGCGTACGAGATAGAAATAGCTATATGCTCTGAGGAAAAGAGATTCTCCCTTATAGCGGTTTTTTTGTGCGACCGTCAGCGTGACGGCGTCCAAACGGGAAAGTATGTTATTAGACCGCGCTATAGTAGTAAAGCAGACGCTCCATACTGTATTCAGAAATTCATTGGAGGCCGTAAGATTCATTTCATCGCATTCGGCCTCGCTCGGCGAAGTCCATTTTATATCTGCATTGTCGGTGGTCAGCTCGCCCAGGATGACGATAGCGGTATTGTGCAGCCTCTGAAGCCCTGCATAGCTGCCCACAAGAGCGAGCTCAAAATCCTTGGGGCTTTTATAAAACGAATTTTCTTTGAGCTGATGCTCAGGCTGTAACCGGAGGAAATCGGAGCACGAGGTCAGCGCGGCAACTCCCATGAAAGCAGATAGGATATACTTTTTCATTTTTAGCATCTGTTAGAAAGTTAGTTTTATGCCCAATGTATAAGTGCGGGACAATGGATAGTTCAGGTAGTCGATTCCTGCATTTACTACATTATCGCCGGTAATGCTTGATTCTGGATCGTATCCCGGATAGCGGGTAAAAGTAAATACGTTGGCAACATTGGCATACACATTCATATGGCTCATTTTCAAATGGTTTGAGAGACTCTTAGGTAAATTGTAGGATAGCTTGACGTTCCTGATTCTGGTGAAGGAATTGTCGAACAGATAATGGGAGGAAGTGCCATAACCCAGGGCATGGTTACTTCTGATGGATCTTGGCATGACGCCATCGCCAGGATTAGCTTCTGATTTCCACCTTCTGTCGGTAAGCGCCAGGCTGTTCTGCACACCGTTTGATCCGAGCAATAAACTGCCTGCGTCAAGGTAGGTATATGCGCCGTGTGAACCTGCCAGGCCAACATTCAGACTCAGGTTACCCAGCGAAAAATTATTGTCGAAACCCCAGGTAAAATCGGGCCAGGGGGAGCCTACGATTTTTCTGTCGCTTTGATTGATCACTTTATCGCCATTAATATCCTCGAATTTGAGATCGCCTGCCTGTGTTTTCGGGTGTTGCAGGGCCGCGCCGTCCAGCTCGGCAGCTGTCCTAAAAACACCCAGTTTATTAATGAGGTAAAAACTGGAGATAGGCAAGCCAACTTCTGTGATTTGGTAGGCAGAATTAGCGATTCTTCCTCCTTCTGCTGCCAATTTAAGTACCTTGTTACGGTTGTGGCTGAAAGTGAAATTGCTGCTCCATTCGAAAGTTTTGGTGCGTAAATTGACGGTTTGCAGCCCCAGTTCAAAGCCCTTGTTTTCAATATCGCCTATGTTTTGGGTTGAGCTGTTAAAGCCTGATGCCGCCGGCAGCTGCACGGTCAAAAGCAAATCGGTTTTATGGTCGCGGTAGGCGTCGGCGGTCAGGATTATTCTATCGTTGAATAAAGCAAGGTCAAGCCCGATATTGGTCTGTTTTGATTTTTCCCAGGTGAGATTATCGTTTGACAATGAACTCGGGATCAAACCCGGATCCAGTGCGCGGTTTTTGACGTATCGGGTGGCCGATAATATCCCGATGTGCGTGTAATCGCCAATTTGATTGTTTCCCGAGATACCATAGCCGACCCTTATCTTCAGCTTGTTAATGAACTTCGCATTTTTCATGAAATTCTCTTCCGAGATGTTGTAGCCCGCTGAAAGCGACGGGAACGCCCCCCATTTGTTATTGGAGCCGAATCGGGAACTTCCGTCGCGCCGTACTGTTGCCGTAAGCATATACTTGCCTGCATAAGAATAGTTTACCCTGGCCATGACGGAGAGCAACGCCCATTCATTGATGCTCTGACTCCCCGCATTCACAATACCCGCAGAGATAAAAGGAACGTACTTTGTGGGGAAATCCGATGCTCCGGCCGACACGCGGTCAACGGAGTTTTTTTGTGCCGTAAAACCGATCAGCCCGCTTACAAAATGTTTGTTGTTGAAAACCTTGTTGTAATTAAGCGTGTTTTCATTCAGCCAGTTTAATGTTTCCGTTTTGGATGTGCCTGCCGAAGCCGGATAATTGAGGGTGGTGTAATTCGGAACGGCCGATGATCGCCACAGCCTGATGTTGTTAGTTCCAAAATTTACCCCGACAGAGGTTTTAAAAGTAAGGTCGTTGGTCAGATTAATTTCAAGGTAGTTGTTGGTAACCATGTCCATCACTTTACGCTTGTCTTCGGTGCCATTGCTGACCGCCAACACGTGGGCGAGAAATCCCAGTCCGTCCGTAACATCTGCCTGATTAAAATAATATTCGCCGTTGGCGTCGTACACAGGAATGGCGGGCGATGCGGCCAGCACGTTGGACAGCAAACCGCCTGCTCCGTAGTGCGATTCAGTATTGGCGAAACGCCCAAATCCATAAGACCCAAAGGTTGAGCTTCCTATTTTAATCCATTTGGCAATCTGAGCATCGACATTGACCCGCAAATTGAACCTGTTGTAATAGGAATTAATGATAACGCCTTCCTGCGAAAAATAGCCGCCCGATATAAAGTATTTGGCCTTTTCATTTCCGTCTGTGGCGGAAACCTGAACGTTTCGCACCGGAGCGGTTCTGAAAAGCACGTCCTGCCAATCGGTGTCAGTGGCGATGGATTCGGGATTTCTGAATTCCGGCCTTACCTTTGTCGCCGCCGATCTCACCTCGTTGGCGTCGGTTATTTTTCCTGTTCTGCTGGCATATACCCATGCGTTATCCCGTCCGTCGGCCAGATACTCGGCGTATTGTTTTGAGTTTAACATTTCAAGTTTGTTGGCAACCTCCTGAATCCCGTAGGATGTATCCACGCTGATTTGGGATTTACCATAACTGCCTCTTTTGGTCGTGATGATCACAACGCCATTGGCCCCGCGGGATCCATAAATTGCTGTGGCCGAGGCATCTTTTAAAATTTCTATGGATTCAATATCCGATGGGTTGATGGATGCCAGCGGATTGACGCGGTTGCCTGTGTTGTTGGCCATGCCCGCAGAAGAAAAACTATTTTCTCCGTAACTGCGCATATCGGAACCTCCTCCTCCGGTACCCATTGCAAATCCGTCAATGACATAAAGCGGTTGATTTCCGCCTGTAATGGAGCTGATGCCTCTGATCAGCATATTTACGTTACCGCCGGGCGCCCCGGTCGTTTGGCTTATTTGTACGCCGGGCGCTTTTCCCTGCAACATTTGGTCAAAGCTGCCTACGGATGGCTGAATGAACTGCTCTGCGGAAATCTTTGCGATGGAGCCTGTCAGGTCTTTCTTTCTCTGGGTTCCGTAACCCACCACAACCACATCCTGTAGTTGTTGCTGATCGGCTTTCAGGCTCAGGTTGATTATGGAGAGATTGTCAACATCGATCTCCTGCGAGACGTAGCCGATGAAACTGGCCACAATGCTTGCTCCCGGCGAAACCGATATTTTGTAATTGCCCTCCGCGTCAGAAGTAGTCCCGTTGTTTGTTCCTTTTTCAGCGATGGTAGCGCCGATCAGAGGCGTGTTGTCGTTATCGTCGCTGACTTTGCCTGTGATTGAGATTTTTGCGCCTGTCTGGGCGTACAACCTGCCTGCGCTCAAAAGCAAAAAGAGCACAACGCCGCTAACTATTGGCAACTTTGATAATAAAATGTTTTTCATATTTGTATTTAGGGTTATTTTTTCTAAAACTCAACGATGAACGACTGTCGGCTGTAAGTCGTGGGGCGTCAACTTGTTCTTACTATTCCCTGATAATCACCGCCTCCAGGTTCAGATAAGCGGCGATTTTGGCGATAGTTTCGGCGCGGTGGCCTACGCCAAGCGCGAAATGATGAGTCGGAGCTTCCTTCATCCATCTTTGCAAAAAGGTCCTGACATCAGGCTTGAAATATCCTCGCGTGTTGGTGTTTCCTGTAGGAGGAATCGGGCCTTCCACAGATTGTCCCTCAGCGATAATAAACTTAAATTTTCCGTCGTAAGTAGAGTTGATGCTAAGCATCGTAATAGGGCCTTCTTTGATCTTAAACTCCACGCCTGCGCCAAATCCGGGTTTTCCGTGATATTTGGTAAGGCTGCGTAAAACAGGTTTTCCCTGCGCAATCGCTACATTATGCGGTCCATCGTGCCCTACAAGCACAAATCCCTCTTTGAAATCCACCGGGTGGAACTCTGCAAAACTGCCGCCTATCCCTAAACGTTCCATGACCAGCATGGCAAAGCAGGTTTTCAGATCGGATTCCCCGCACATGGGGAAACCGGCGCCGGTCAGAAGCGAATTCCCTACGATCAGGTTGGACATCACCGTTCTTGTGTCGCTGTTCTCCGGACCTTCATAGTAATAGGCAAGTCCGTCGAGTTGTTTTTCTTCAATGAACTTCTCCAAAGCAACGGTAACTCTTGCCGCGGTTTCCAAGTCTGAATCTCTCAACTTTTCAGAAATAGGGTCCGAAACCGGATCCGGGGCGTCGAAGAAGTCGAGTATCTTCTCCCTGACAAGGGCGATTTCTTCTCTCGTCGTGTTTTGATATTGGGTTACTATTTCATGCGCTTCGCACTGAACGATGTGGGCGCCAAAATGTGCCGTGAGCATCGTGGAGTCGGAATGCATGTCAAGCATGGCTTCTATTGGATGTCCAATGTGCCCGATGCGGGAGGTTTTCAGATCGTGAAGCACAGCGGCAATTCTGCAATATTCCTCAATCTGTGCGTCCGCTTCCATATCATCATACAATGTTCCGATAATCATGTCAGGTACTTTTTTACCCATTCGCGCCGCTACCCCGGCAAATTCGGGCAGAGAGCAGATGTCATCATTGTAAAGTTGCATATAGGTAGAGGCACACGAGTAATCCATCGCCTTGTCGGGCTGAAGAGCAACCAGCACAATGGGGACATTGATGCTCCTGATGATCACCCCAAACGTGTTGGAAGTAGCATAGGTAACCATGTCGCAAAATATCAGATCAAGATTCGCCGCGTTCAGTTTAGGAACCAGCGCATAGGCTTTATGAACATCGTCTATCAGTCCGAAATCAACGATTTCTGCGTGTGAGTCGGATTCTATTTTTCGGATAAAAACGGCTTGCTTAATCCGCATGTCTTCAAGCAACCCTTCAAACTGGCTCCAGTATTTGTAGTAACCCACGCCAAAAACACCTATCCTAGGCTTGGTTGGACGGCGCTTTTCAACGATTGCTCTGTGTTCGATTTGATTTGTGTCTTGTAAGGGATTTTCCATATAATTTGTTCGTTTTTAATATCTTAACGCGCTAAGTTATTTTTATCTGAATAATTGTTGCAATTGCCTTCGTAACTCTTTTGTTCTTCCTGATACTCGATCGGCTGTTGCCACTTTCGGAGTACCCGAAACATAATCCAGTCCTTCCTTAAACAGTGGATGTATTCGCGGGATCAGCAGGGTAAAGCCGACAAAAGCTACGGGATACAGCAGTCCTGATGCGATCCACATGGGTTTGTATGAGTAACCCTGCACGATTTTACCAATAAGCGGATTGAGCAGAATAGAGGAAATAGCGCCTGCTGTTCCCGATAATCCTACCACGGTCGAGGTGGCCTTTGTTCCGAAAACATCGGAGATAGCGGTGATGTAATTGGTGATCCATAACCCATGCGCGAACATATACAGCGCCATGAAGCCGACAGCCAAATAAACAGATGACACATATTCGGTAAATGGGACTGCCAATGTAATGGCGGCGGCCATACCCATCACGGTTTTTCTGGCTTTATTGATACTGTAACCCGATTTTACCAGCAAATCCGAAATAAATCCGCCCAGTATATTTGAAATTCCCAAGGCAAGGAAGGGTACCCAAAACAAGTGGCCGATTTCTTTGTAGGGAACATGGCGTACCTCACTGAGATATTTTGGTATCCAAAACATCATAAAATACATCACCGGATCCAGTAAAAAGCGCATCCATATAAACACCCGGGTTTGACGGAACTTTAACAGGCTCAACAGAGGGATAAACTCTTTTACGGGATTTAAGCCGGCCGTGTAAGACAGGCTTTTTTTCCATGGGATCAGCAACCAAATCACTACCCAGGAAATGCCGACAAGTCCGGGGATCACAAATCCGGCCCGCCATCCGTAATATTCTGATATCCATATTGTAAGCGGCGGCGCAATAACCGCGCCGATGGCCGAACCGCCGATGGCTATTCCGTTGGCAAGGGCACGCTCTTTTTTGTCAAACCAGTCATACACCGTTTTGGCAACGCCGGGAAAACAGGCGCCTTCGCCCATTCCAAGGAAAAACCGAAACATCAGCAACTGGGGCAACCCGGTCATTACGCCATGTAAGGCATTGGCCGCAGACCAAACGCCCACCGCCGCGGCAAGCCCCTTTTTTGCGCCGACCCGATCGATGAGCCAGCCTCCCAGCGTAAACATCAACAAAAACTTCAATAACATTACGCTTGAAGCCTCGCTCAAACCCTTCAAAAAAAACGACAAGACCTACATTCGGGAAGTGGCGAAAGAGATGTTCACCCAATGGCACTCATTGCTTCGACACGCAGATACGGTTTCCGTTATGCTGTGGACGGGCGATGGTTCCGAAATTCTCGACTACAAAGGCTTTCCGACGCAACCTATCGAGTGGGCGAAATACATGGGAAACCCCAATACAGAACATCCGATAAACTCCGGTCCAAAGGAATTATCGATACACGAACGTGCCTATTTATACCTGGAAAATCCGCCTAATTTCACGTATGGGGATTTAAAATTCATTATTCGGACGCTTAAAGAAGAAGGAAAAAAAGTAACGGGCAAGCCCATCCGCGTGGGGGAAACCTTTGATCCGGGGCCTGAATTTGCAAAATCAGATTTCAAATATAAAAATCATCGGGAGATTTTGGGCGGGAGCGCCATGGGGCATAATACCATGGTGAGCTGTTACTCAGTTTTAAAAGCCGACCAAACGCCTTACGCAGGTTTCCCAAAAGGAATACCCGAAAACACGCCGTTCGGGACCTTTTTGGGACGACAAAGCAAACTTTTCCTTCAGGATATGGGCTTCGATTTTTTATGGTTCAGCAATGGTTTTGGCTACGGTGTAGAAGGATGGTCATCGACGGGTGCCATTTTCGACGGAAAAGACTTTGATCAGGCCAAACTCGGCGCCGCCAAATCCAAGATCTCCGACTTCTGGAAATATTTCAGAGCCGAATGCCCAACCATCCAAATCCAGACTAGAGGAACCAACCTTTCCGCAGGTACCGACCTGGCGCGTGACGGGGTTGACCTGAAATCGATATACAAGGACAAAAACATTTTGCCGCCGCCAAATTCGCCCTGGGCCGCTTTGGACGGGGATTTTGGATTGGAAATGGCGGGATACATGTCCCGCATGAGCGAACTTCCCGACGAACGTTACCTTTTCAGATTCTACACGCACGACCCCTGGTGGCTCAACACTCCATGGCTTGACCGCTATGGACGGGAACCGCACGACATTTATCTACCCATGTCGGTATCCCGAATCAATAAAAAAGGCGAAGTAAAAATCCCCTCGCATTTAAGCTTTCTGAGTATCGACGATGCGCATGGAAATATGCCTACACAAGTCCCGGACGAAGTCACGCCCCACATTTTAAAAGCACGGTATGACGCCCCCACCGCTCCGGGCGCGCTGGTTTGGGTGTACCCGTTTGATGAATATCATGAATGGGCCTATAAATACAAAGACCGTCTGCCTGAGATCTATTATGGCGACTGGCTGATCCGACAGGCCATCAACAACGGATTCCCGCTCAATACGGTCATTTCCACCCGAGCGTTTCAGAACGTGGTCAAAGACAAACCTGCCTTTTTCAAGGAGTCCATCATGGTCGCCACGGTGCCTGACGCGGACTCGCCCATGGAAAAATCCCTGATCTATTTTGTCAAAAAAGGCGGCAAGCTCATGGTTTACGGCCCGGCAGATCATGGCGGAAAAACATTTCTGGATCTGTTGAACCTGAAAAATGTAGCGCCGCTGGAAGGTGATTTTAAGGTATCAACTACCTACGCCGGCGATATGCTAACTGTGAAATACCCGGACGTGATTCATCACAGCCGCTTGTTTTCAGGAGGCGGGATTGCAACCAAAGTCGGCAATGCACAGGATGAAGGCACAAAAATACGGGCACAAATGTCGCAGTCCGAAGAGTCCAGGGATGTAGTATGGGTACGGGAGTTGCCTGAATGGAATGGCGGAAAAGCGGTGTATGTCCGCGGGACAAATTCAAGTAAGTTCAACGGCGGAAAACTGCTCAACCCCGACGACCCTTCCAAGTGGTTTACGGGCCCTCTCCTGTTGCGTTATGCTCTCGCCGAGTTCGGCCTCAATTGCATCATTCAAAAAGAAGATCCTTCGGTAAAAAACCCCGTTCTCACGATTTCCAGAAGCAATAACGCATTTATTTTTTCGGGCTACAATCCAAACAGTACCATTACCAATCGGTTTAAATTTCCTCAAGGCGCGCCTCTGTTGCTCGGACTGGAAACCAAACTGGACAAAGGTAATTCTGTATATACTTTGCCTACCGCATGGAACCGGGAATGCCGTGTATTTGTGGAACAGAATGAGGGCATCCTGTCCTTCAAGGAGCTTCATTCGGGGGAAAAAGGCATCCGCAAACGTTTCCATGTACGAGATCTTGAAAACGCCACCGTTAGGATCTATGCCGACGACGGCGTGACGAAAGAAAATTTCAACGCTTATGTAAACGCGACCTATCCATGGAAAACCGGCCGGGTGGCATTCAAGGAGGGAGACGAAAAACTGGGAAAACATTTTGTGGTCGAAAAGGTGACTGGAAGCCTGACGGTTTCATGGTGAACGGTCGGCTATCGGCAGTCCGCTTTCCGCAACCATACAATGACTATCAATTCAATTAGCGGAACAACCCAAGAAATAGTCAACTATAAAGAAAAATCTTTTCGGAATCGCCCTTTGCTCCTGTCCATTGCTGTACTTTTCCTGCGGTAAGCCTGCCTGAAAAAGTGCGGTAAATATATCAGCCGATTTACAGGAAGGTTTCAAAAATGAGACTATTCAGCGTTTACAAGGCTTTTCGTCCGCTTACCTGCAA
>Ga0081606_1000182_pt1 | contig 34431 bp, 31 predicted proteins | sample EareggfetidaYelm_FD_71127 | JGI IMG/M metagenome (GOLD analysis project Ga0081606, IMG submission 71127) | Earthworm egg capsule microbial community from the University of Washington, USA - E. fetida Yelm (SPADES assembly) (version 2) | ecosystem: Host-associated > Annelida > Reproductive system...
AATGGTCTGAAAAACCTATGGGAACGGCATATCTTTCGCGCAATTGTGCGATTACATTGAGTCCGAATTGCTCCGGTTGCGTAGGATAAGCAGTTGTACATTGTAAAATAGAAAAATCCGCATTTTTATTTTTCAAGAAAGCGACCGTTTGATCGAGTTCATCAAAACTGCTCATTCCGGATGAAATGATCACCGGTTTTCCAGTACGTGTGATTTTTTCGAGCAACAGCAGATTGTTCACTTCACCCGACCCTACTTTATAAGCCGAAACGCCAATTTCCTCGAGCCAGTCGACCGCGAGATTGCTAAATGGCGAGCAGATAAAATCCAGGCCTGCTTCGTCACAATGTTTTTTGATGCCTTTCCATTGTTCGAGCGAAAATTCCATGCGCTTCCAATAATCAAAACGTGTGTCGTCTTCATACGAAAATTTTACTCGGAAAGGTTCATGGATGCTGCTTTCTGCTTCCGCAATATGCATTTGGAATTTGACCGCCTGAACACCTGTTTTCGCGACAGCATCAATATAAGAATGCAGGATTCCCAAGCTTCCGTCGTGTGCCTGTGCTATTTCTGCAATAAGATACGGTTTGGTTGTCATTGGCATCAATAATGGGTAAAAGTAATTTATTTTTCGGGATTTGAATGGGTAAGTATGTCTTTTGTAGCTGACACAATTAAGACAAGTTGATTTTAGCGTTATCGATAATGTGGTTCATACCGATTGCCCAATCTTTAATAGAATACAATTTTTTGTCTGCCAAAACCGGCTGTTCTTTACCTGAAAGATAGTCGTTGATTGCCGTTTCCCATTCTGAAATAAAATTCGGATTTTCAATAAGTTTGCCATATTTGCCATATTGCAGCACTTCCGGAACACCGCCATAACTCGATGCGATGCAGTAGCAGCCACAATTTAAGGCTTCCGCCAATGTCAATCCGAAACCTTCATGACACATCGTTGGAAACAGGTAACAATCAGACATTTGATAAAACTTTGGCAATGCATCGTTTGGTACTTTTCCGACAAAAACCACACCTTCTAATTCCAGTTTGCGCTTGGCACCAACGATTATCAAAACGGTATTTTTATCGGCAGCGTGAACCCTTTTCCAAACGTCCAGAATAAAGCTCAGCCCTTTTTTAGGCCGGTCCTGCGAGCACCAGATAAATACTTTTTTACCGGCATAACCGTGTTCCGATTTGAGTTGGTCCCGCTGAATCGCAGATGGTTTGCTAAACTTTTTCGTATCAACGCCATTCGGTAAAATTGATACTTTACAAGGAAAAATATGGTAAAAATTCTTATGAACGGTATAACTGTCTTTGGTCAGCAAAATCAACTCGTCGATGTTTTCATAGAATTTCGGATAGTTGTCCAGGTTTATGAACGGTGTAAAACCGTGGTAAAAAACCTGGATGTAGCAGCTGTTACGAATGCCTTTCTGGATAAGCATTTCATTAATTCTCACAACAATTTCGTAATTATCAACGACTTGAATAATGAATTTTTCATTATTATTTTCTGCAATAATAGCTTCTAAAGCAGTGATAAAACCGAGTTTGTAATATTTTTGCATTCGCCGTTTTATTCTAAGCAAGAACGTATCTTCAACAATTTTATAACTGACATTATCAAACCTTGATTCTGGTTGCTGGCAAATGATATAATCTATCTGGTGCTTGCCTTCAAGGTAATTTTTATACATATTGGTCCAACTGCCTATATCGTGATAAGGCAGCGGGAATTGCGATAAAAGAATCACTTTGGACATGGTTTTTGAATTTAAGACAGTTCGGTTATGGCCTCGTTTATAATCGCATTCATTCCAATTCTCCAGTCTTCGAATTTATATACTTGTTCGGTCATTCGAATGGGCATTTCATTACCTGAAAGGTAATCGCTTATTGCCCTTTCCCATTCCTTGGCGTAATTCGGGTTTCGGATGAGTTTGCCGTATTTGCCATATTGTAATACTTCGGGAACACCTCCCTGATTCGAAGCGATACAATAACATCCGCAATTGAGCGCTTCGGTTAGGCTGAGTGGAAATCCTTCCTGGCACAAGGTAGGAAAAAGATAACAATCTGCCGTTTGGTAGTATTTCGGCAATTCGTCGTTTGGCACTCTTCCGATAAAAACAACTCCGTTAATAGTCGTTTCCCTTTTGGCACCCACGACTAGCAAAACAGCATTCGTATTGTTTGCATGGACTCTTTTCCACACATTTAAAATCATTCCCAAGCCTTTTTTTGGCCGGTCTTGCGAGCACCAAATAAAAACATTTTTACCGTTTAATCCGAGTTCTTTTCGGTATAATTCTTTGACTTCCTTTGTAGGAAGGCAGAATTTTTCGGTATCGATTCCGTTGTGCAGCACCGATACTTTCGATGGAAAACTTAAATAATAATCTTTGTAAGCTTTGTAGCTGTCATTGGTTAGTAAAATCACCTCATCAATTTTCTCAAAAATATTGAGGTATTTGTCTGAATGGATGAACTGGTCAAAAGGGGCAAATCCATGATAAAACACCTGAATGCTGCAATTTTGTCTGACATTCATTTCGCACAGGAGTTTGTCGATGCGCAACGTGATTTTAAAATTGTCAACTACCTGAATGACAAACTTTTCATTTTTATTTTCATTTAAAATTTGCTGAAGTGCATCAATATAACCAATACGATAATATCTTAACAACCTGCGCCTGATTTTCATCATCAGCGTGTTTTGTACGATTTTGTAATTGATTCCGGGGAATTGACGCTCTGGCTTTTCGCAAATAATGTAATCGATATGGTGCTTGCCTTCAAGGTAATTTTTATACATATTGGTCCAACTGCCAATTTTAGAATATGGCAATGGGTATTGCGACAGAAGAATTACTTTAGCCATGATCAATAATTTTTAGCGGCCGATTTGGGCAGGCCTTTTCTGATTAAAAACTGCTGTACGATTTTCTTTTTAGACATCAGTTTGGCAAATAACCTGTAGGTCATTAAAAAATACAACCGTGAAATTTTCGTTTCTTTATATTGGAAAGAAAATCCTGGTTCTGCGTCGTCATTTTGAATTTTTGAAAAAGCGGTTTCCATCCAATCCTCATAGGTGTTGCCCATATGAAAAGCAAAATTATCGTGTGTAGACAAACGCCACAATCCTTTTTGAACAACCGGAAGATCGAGTATGTTTTTCTCGCTGTCGCCGCCCAGTTTAAAATTGGAATATTTTACCGGCAGCTTTTCAAACACTTCATTTTTATACGTTACAAGAAAATGTCCCGCGCCCACTACAGCGGTGGTGTTTTTTTCGTGATTTGTAACGGTAAGATATAACGTTTTATGGAATTGATTGTAGAATTCTGGGTTGCCAATACTATCGGCGAAAGCCTGCAAAGCATCGGGATTTTTAACTTTTGTGAAAGACAGTAATTTAGAAAAAAACAATTCAGACCAGATGTTATAAGTATAGGTTTTATATGATTTTGAGGAAGGCGTTGGGCAAACTGCGCCAGCTTTTGGAAAAGCGTCAAACACACGATAGGTTTCGTGTTGCCAGTTGTTCAGGAACAGCACATCGGAATCGGCTATTGTAATCAGCGGAAATGAATTGCCTGAAAGTCCTTTTAAAACCGCATTTAATTTTCCGCAATTGATCGTGTGAATGAGTTCGTGAATGTGGCCTTTTTTTAACAAACCATCAAGATATGCAGCGACTTCAGCCGAACTTCCATTGTTGATGATCGTAAAAAAAGTTTTGGAATGCGATGTTTTGAACAACGATTGCAGGCACAAATCCAGGATTTGGAGTCCGTCTTTAAAATAGCCTTCTGCATTTGGAATGTACACCGGAACAATCACCTGATGGATGCAATCTGATGGCTGGTGCAATTCGTTCCGCAAAGGATTGTAACCTATTCGCATGATTATTTTTTTCGTATTAAATTTAAAAAAACCGATTGTATAAAATGCAGGTAATCTGTCAATAAAAAATTTCTGAGGTAGAACATTGAGATCTTTGACAACAACGTCAAATTCTTTTTATCGTAAAGATACGTTTTGTTCAATGCCGCGAACAGTTCCTTTTGGCGGGAAATTATGAATTGTTGCCTGTGCACATTGAGTAAATGATAATAGAACTCAAATGTGGCCTGTGCTTTCAGTTTGGCATATTGAGTGCTTCCGGAGATGCTTAACCCTGAAATTCTGATGTAGGCCAAGGCTTCATTTATTGTGAAAATCCGACCAAAACTCGAAAACTCCAAAACCGCTAAAATATCAGAATACCAAGCCAATGGCAAGTTTTTAAAGCCAATTTGGGCTAATGCCTTTCGGTTGAAAATGTATTCCCCAAGAGAACTTCTGGTTTTACGGAATAAAAAATCTGTGGCATTTTCAACTGTTGGATGTTGGTAAATTTCTGAAATTTTGTTGCCATGCGCATCAATTTTTACGGTCGCAAACCGGTATACGTTGATTTGATCGCCCTCATCCATATTGCGGTAAAATGCTTCAACACAATTGTCTTGGAGCGCATCGTCATCCCCAAGAATCATGAACCATTTCTCATCTGCCATCATTGAAAGGCAACGTTCCCACTGTTTTACTAAAGAAGTACCTCCAAGATTTTTTTCAAATTTTTTATAGGAAATATCGATGTCATTGCTATATTTTGCTATTATTTCTGACGGGTTTTCAGGGCTTGCGTCATCGCCAATGTAAACCTTAAACCGCTTATCCGTTTGACGGGACAAAGATTGCAGATTGGCTTCAAAAAAAGCTTTTTTATAATAAGGGATAATGATGGCAAGCATTTTTGCTTTAGATTTGAGTCAGACTTAACTGCTGCTATTGTAATTGTTATTTTCTAAATTTCCAGCAGTATTGGTTTTCCAAGAACTCGATGAATTGCAGCTGTTGTAATAATATAGTTGTTCTGCAGACAAATTTCCTTGGTCGACATACCAGCCTCCATGTTTTGCGATAAGTGGATAAGGCGTTCTAATGCCATTGAAAAAATCGATCCTTTTTGGCTTGTATCCGGGCCTGTATAAGGCGAATGTCGTGTCGATTTTCGCTTTATAGTTTCCTTTTTCATCTTTGTTTTCCCAAAATTGCGATTCCCATTTGATTATTTTATCCTTGATGCTGTTTTCGTTTGGAATGTCGTCAATTTTGAGGCTGAAACCTACTTTTGTAACTTCCAGATTGCTGTTTAGGATTTGTTTGAACGAAAGTAAGAAGTCATGTGGACATGCTGTTTCAGGAACTACGTCGGCATCTGTAACGACATAATATCCTTGTGCATAAGTTGTAAATAAGGTTTCATTTTCCCAAAAAACCATATGTCCTGTATTTTCTTTAAGCCGGTGGATTGTTACCGCAGCGCTAATTTCGTCAAAATAGTCAAGCAATGGCTCATAAGTGGAATTGTTGTCGACAATAATGATATTGCTGTATTTGTTTAATGTCAGAAAATCGACCAGCTGCTTTAAATACAAAAGTTGGTTGAAGCTAATGATAACAATAGGAATAGATTTATAATCAGCATTTTGCGAACGAACTGTTTTGTTAAAGATCTGGTTCCATATCATTTGAAAACGAAGAATCGTTTTAAAAATCAGTGTTTTAATACCTAATGAAACCAAAAGTGTCTTTAGTTTTTTTTTCATGAACATCAGTTTTCAGGACAGCAGTCGATTATTCAGGATTAGCGGAGTGTTTTCTATTTTGCGAATAGGATTTAAGAAGATCGATATTTTTTAGCACTTTTAAAAAAATTTTGTAATCTTGGTCCTTACAGCAAAAGTAATAGTTTATTTGGCTTACAGTCTTATTAAAATGCAGGTAAAAATGCAAATAGGAGTTTCTTCCCAAAACGAGGTTGATGCTGTTTTTTATCATTTGAAACAACTCCTTAAAAAGTAATTTTGCTGTTAATGGCGAGTACGACCTGTCATTTCTAAATAAATATTTTTCATAAGTACTGGTAGCCGTTGTGGTTAGGGTTTGTCCTTCGAAAAAGCTAGAAATGTATTTTATGGTTAATCGCTGTGACGGAATAAAATGTTTAAAAGTGAGAATTGGATCATAATGAATTGAAAATCCGAGTAATACTGCAGCATATCCAATTTCATTATCTCCCCCGGAAACCATTTTAGTTCCAATCCTGTCGGTAAGCACATTTTCAAATTGAATTTTTTTCAAAACTGTGAAGATTTCTCTTCTGACGACAACACCTGCACCATATACACATGCTTTGTACTTCGTAATATCACCGGGTATTTTATTTTGTGGCCCTACAGCATACAGTGACTGAAATCTTGAAAACCAGTCAGGAGCTATAATTTCTGTAACCGCTTCGCCAATTCCACCCAACATGCCGATAGCACTATTGCCTGACATGATTTTATAAGCGTTGGAAACATAATTCTCATCGAGCCAGTTGTCATCATCGCAGAATAATATGAATTGTCCGGAACTTTCTTCTACTCCTTTTATTCTTGCAAAGGCAAGACCGGGTTTTGGTTGTTCAATTAACTTGCAATCCACAGTATTGGCATGCTGTGCAATAAAATTCTGAATGACACGATTTGAATCATCCGAAGAATTGTTATCGACCACTACGATTTCCCAATTTAACCCTGTTGTTTTTTGGTTAATAAGATGCGTAAGTGTTGGCACAATTCTTTTGGAACTATTATAACAACAAACAATTACAGAAACTTGCATCATACCAACAGTGTTCATAATTTCTTATTTGAAAATGGTTTTGTTAATTCCGATAGTCAGCTCGCCTGATTCGAAAAGAAAAAAGTTATTTTGTTGCAGAATTCTTTCAATATCATTGCGAATTTCATACTCGTCATGTATTTCTATCGCAATAATTTCTGTAATTTTCAAATAAGAAAAATCATTATCCATTTTAAAAATGAAACGTTCAGCACCTTCAATGTCAATTTTTAAAAGGGAGATGTGAGAAAGTGAGTTTGTGCTGATAATTTCAGCAATAGAGATTCCTTCTACTGTTCCAAGATCATTTTCGGCTGTTGTTATAGACCAATCTTTTCCGTCTCTAAAATCGCGCTCTAGTTCATACCGCATGCCTTTCTTTTCACTAAGTGCTTTCTGGTAAAGCGTGATTTTTGAATTGTTAGCAAATCCGGCAGCATTTAACTTAAATATTTCGGCATTTTTTCCTGATGGTTCAATTGCGAAAATAGTAGGCTTTTTAAGAGATTCAGATAGGTAAGCGGTTGTGTATCCAACATTTGCTCCGGCGTCAATAATTATTTTCTGAGGTGAAAATCCGTGATTTAGTGCAAATAATTTTACAATGACATCGTATTCCCGATGGTTGAAAATTTGTTGAAACACCAAGTAATCGCTAAAATCTCCCGGACGTGTGTATACGGTACTTCCGGAATACAATTGCAAACGGTAAGCTGCATCTGTCTTTTCAAATTTAGAAATCAGCGGATTGTTGCACAAATTTGATTCGAAAAGTTGGATATCGGTACTTTTTTTGGGGAAAAGTATCCTGTATATTTTTCTAAGCTTTTTAAATTTCATCCCGGTTGAATAAATTATCGCGTTTTTAAAAGTTTTGCAGGTACGCCTCCAACAATAGTATTTGGGGCCACATTTTTGTTTACAACGGCTCCGGCAGCTATTATCGCGCCTTCTCCTATGGTTACACCGTCAAGAATTCTACAACCTGAACCAATCCAGACATTATCGTGAATGACAATTCCTTTTTTGGTTTCTCCTTGTTTGTTTATTGGGATATCTAAATTATCAAATTTATGATTTGCAGGTATGATTAACGTATGCCCTGCAATTAAAACGTTATTTCCGATTGTCAGGTTTCCGTGCCCATACAAAACCGTATATGGATTTATAGAACAATGGCTGCCAATTTTAATATTTCCACCGTATGTCATCAGCAAAACACCGTATAAAAGTTCTGTTTTTTCCCCGACTGAAATTGATCCTCCTCCAATAGTATCCAAAACTACGCGCGGGTACACCTTGACTGATCGATGCAGAAAAATTGGTTTTTTCAGTGTTTTTTTTAGAAAGTAGTTTTTTATTTTTCTTAAAAATTTACGCGCCATTGACAGTCTATTTTTATATCCCCTACACTTCCTCCATAGATTTGATAATCATTTTCTAAATCTACAACTTCAAATGTACAAACATCGCTTAAGTATTCATACACGATATCAGATGTAAATGTAGCAAGATCAAAACTATAACTTCCCTTTAATAACAGTCCGGATGGGATTTCACAAATCAAGCTACTAACAGCTGCATCAATTTTGTAAACCGTAGTAAAGATTTTCGCCTTATTGGAGTTTAAAATTGCAAGTCCAACATTACAGTTTGCTATTTCTTCATTTAAGTCTATCAGTATCCGAATGGTTTCTCCGTGGTTTTGAAAAATTTGGTCGCCCAAAATCTCCACTTTTTTGATTCCTTTATTTTTAGTCTTACTATTCACAAACAACTTTGACGTTTCAGATCCGATACTGTTTCTAAGATAAAGGTCGACCACTTCTCCTACATTGCCTTCAAATTTGACATTACCATTTTCTAACACGATTCCGTGATTGCACAGCGTTTTTACAGCTGCCATGTTATGACTGACAAACAAAACCGTTCGTCCTTCGCCTTTTGAAATGTCGCCCATTTTCCCGAGGCATTTCTTTTGAAATTCGGCATCCCCAACAGCCAAAACTTCATCGACGATCAGGATTTCACTTTCCAAATGCGCCGCAACGGCAAATGCCAAACGCACGTACATACCGCTGCTGTATCGCTTTACGGGCGTATCAACATACCTTTCAACACCTGAAAAATCGATAATTTCATCCAGTTTTCGGGTGATTTCTTTTTTTCGCATTCCGAGGATTGCACCGTTCAGGTAAATATTTTCGCGCCCTGACAATTCGGGATGGAAACCGGTTCCTACTTCCAGCAGGCTCGCGATTCTCCCTTTGACTTTGATTTCTCCAATCGTTGGACTCGTGACTCTTGACAACAGTTTTAAAAGCGTACTTTTTCCTGCACCGTTTTTTCCGATGATTCCTACTGCATCGCCTTGATTGATTTCGAAGTTGATATCGCGCAGCGACCAAACGATATCGCTTGCGCCTTTAGTGCTGCGGTCATTGGTTTCCCCGATTTTCAAAAACGGATCTTCTTTGCCCCGGATCTTTGTTGTCCAGAAACGCTCAAAATCACGAGAAACCGTCCCTGTGCCAATCTGGCCGATCTGGTAGGCTTTTGATAAATTATCAACTTTGATTGCAATGTCTTTCATTATATCGTATCTACAAAATTTCGTTCGGTTTTATTGAAAATCACTATGCCCACAAACAATACGACTATCGTGAAGACCGCAGAATAACCGACACTCGCCAATGTAAATTCGCCTTTTCCTAGAAAGGAATACCGGAACGCTTCTATAATTCCGGTCATCGGATTGAGTTCTATAATTCTTTTATATTGTGCAGGCGCGGCACTTAGCGGGTAAATTACCGTGGTTCCGTACATTAATAATTGTACGCCAAAAGTAACCAAAAAAGTCAAATCTCGGTATTTGGTGGTCATTGCGGTGATGATCAATCCGACGCCAAGCCCAAGCAGTGCCATCATGATAACCAATATTGGAAAAAATAAAATAGCATAGGTCACGTGAAAATCGGCACCGGTAATTTTAAAATAAACCATCATGCAAACCAGTAGCAACAGTTGTACACCAAAGCGCACAAGGTTACTCACTACGATGCTTAACGGCATGATCAGTCTCGGAAAATAAACCTTTCCGAAAATATTGGCGTTGTCGCGGAATACGGTGCTGGTTTTGGTGAGGCAATCAGAGAAATAATTCCATGCAGTAATTCCAGACAAGTAAAAAAGATATTGCGGAAGCCCGTCGGTACTGATTCCTGCTAAATTTCCAAAAACAAATGTGAATACAATGGTTGTAAAAATCGGCTGGATGAAAAACCACAATGGCCCTAAAACGGTTTGTTTGTAAAAACTAACAAAATCCCTTTTTACAAACATCAAAAGCAAATCCCTGTAACGCCAAAGATCATCAAATTTTAAATCAAAAAGCGAAGAATGTCCCTTGATGACAAGATCCCAATCTTTGTGCTCGTTGTTTCTATCCATTATTATTTATTTTTTTGGCGCATTGGTTTTAGGAACCCATACACATCCTTTATTATAGTGCGCAAATATAGTAATTTAAGCAAAGCCTCTATTTTTTAATCGATTATAATTTGGTAGCGAAATATTTTTTTTGCTGAGAATTTCTGGTATTTATATGTAATTTTGTAGACTCTAAAAAAATCGACGTGCTACATTTTTTGACTAAAAAACCTTTTCTGAAAGATCTCATTCCGGAACATTACATAGACATTCATTCGCATTTATTACCGGGGATTGACGATGGTTCGAAATCTGATGCAGACACCTTATTACTCACGGCAGGACTTCAGGCTCTGGGCTTTGAGCAATTGATTACCACACCGCACATTATGAAAAATGTTTGGGACAACACTTTTGACAGTATTACCAAAAAACTGGTGGTAACACAGGAAATGCTACTCCAAAACAACCAGCCCATTGCATTCCGGGCTGCAGCCGAATATCTGATTGACGGCAATTTCATGGAAATACTTCAAAAAGAAAGTTTACTGACACTAAAAGGGAAATATGTGCTGATTGAAATGTCATATATTAACCCGCCGATACAACTTTATGACATCCTTTTTGACATGCAGGTTGGAGGGTATAAACCGGTATTGGCACATCCTGAGCGTTATTTGGCCTACCACAATAAATTTGATGAATACCAAAAGCTTAAACATGCCGGCTGTTTGTTTCAGCTCAATTTGCTTTCTACCGTAGGTTATTACGGTGAAGAAGTCGCGAAAGTTGCCAAATCACTCTTAAAAAAGGGAATGATTGATTATACGGGTTCAGATGTGCACCACCAAAGCCATCTCAATTCCTTTTCGAAGAAAGTGACGTTTAAAGATGTCACTGCATTAAGCGAAGCTTTGGCCAACAACGAATTTTTCAGGTTTTAGGTATTCCTTTTATTTCTTTTTGAAAATATTTTTATACCAAGGTTCTATCGGTTCATCTACACCGTAACCATAACCGTAACCATAACCATAGCCGTAACCATAACGGGAACCTTTGTTCCAGATGGTATCATTCAGCAACACAGACATGTTAGGCAGTTTCTTTTCTCTGTAGAAAGCCTCGGCCAGTTTAAGCATGCGTTTGTCTAAATAATTGGCACGCATGACATAAATAAAGGCATCGGCATTTTTGGCGATAAGCAGCGTATCGGTAACAACACTTACCGGCGCCGTATCTACAATGATATAATCAAATTCTTTTTTCAATTCATCGAACAATATATCTACTTTTTTGTTCATCAGCAATTCTACCGGATTTGGCGGAATGACACCCGATGGCAATACATACAAATTCTCGTAATCGGTAAGTTTCACAATATAATCGTGAATACTTCCGCCCGTTTGAGAAATATAATTCGTAAGGCCTTTAGATGGCAGTTTTACATATTTATCAATTTTCGGATTTCTGACATCAAGGCCAATAAGCAGCACTTTTTTATCAGATAATGCAATGGTCGTTGCCAGATTAACTGCTACAAATGTTTTTCCTTCTTTAGGCAAAGTCGATGTTACAAACACGGTTTTTGCCATGCCCGTCTCTATATTCCCGAGAATAAACTCGAGGTTTGTCCTGATGATCCTGATGGCTTCAGCAGAACTCGAACGGCTGTTAGTATTGATAATATCATCGCTTGATTCTGATTTCGGGATGTCTCCAAGGAATGGAATCGTTACTTTTGATTCTACATCCTGGCGCGTTTTGATTTTAGTATCCAGCATCTGCAAAATGTAAATAATCAAAAACGGAATGAGCAACCCTATTACAATAGCCCCAAGGTAAATAATATTGCGTCTTGGCGAAACCGGGCTTTCTGCAGACATTGCAGCATCAATTACTTTGGCGTTTGGCGGCGTAACAGACAATGAAATGGCTATTTCTTCTCGCTTTTGCAATAAATACAAATAAAGGGATTCTTTAATTTTCTGCTGCCTGTCGATGATCCTGAATTCTCTTTCCTGACGCGGAATTTGAGAAATCTTGCCCGTAAGCAGCGAATTTTGCTTGCGAAGATCGGCCCTTCTGATTTCCAGGATTGACTTCTGTGTATCAAGGCTGACTTTGATATTTTCACTTAATTCTGCAATTTTCTTGTCGATATCGATTACCGCCGTATTTTTGAGGGTTCCTGTTTTTACAATTCTGTTGCGTTCTAAGACCAAAGTATTGTATGATGTAATCAGTGCCGAAGTATTTCCGTCTGCAGGCATAATATTAACAGGCACCAGATCAGAACCTCCAATGGTTTTCATATAACTGATCATCGATTCTATTACGCGGAGCTGGGTTTCGGTTTCAATCAGTTCTTTTTCATAGAGTACAGAATTTTGAAGGTACAGGCCGGCTTCCGAAACTATGTCGGTAACCCTTTCCGATTTTTTAAAGCCTTCTGCATTTTTCTCTACATCGCCCAATTCTGCCGAAATCAGTTTTAAACGCTCTTCGATAAATTTTTCGGTATTTTTTGAAATGAAATTTTTATCTGCAATAGCATCTTCATTGTACACTTGTATCACTGCATTGAGGAAGTCTTCGGCTTTTTCCTTTACAGGATCTATAATAGATAAATTGACCACACTGGTTTTACCTACAGTAGTAATGTTGAGTTTGTCCTTATATTTCAATACGACGTCTGACAGTTTTTTAAAATTCATTGTCATCGCATAGTTATTCGCTCCGTCCTTGATCAATGGATTTTTAGTAATAATGACGCTACAATTTTTTAGCTTTACAACTTGCCCGTATGAAAATTCGCCAAGCGCCTTTTCTTTACTGTCAAAAATCTGGAACTTTTTAGGCCCGGCAGACTGCAGGACATAGGAACTTCCTTTTTCATAAAAATCATCATCCATTGAAACCACAGAACATTCGATGGGATTGTCCTTATAAATCTCTACCGATTTGACACGTGCTTTGGCAAAAAAAGTGGTATTCAGCTTGAGTCTTTTAACTACTGTTTCTACAATCGTATACGATTTAATGACTTCAATTTCGTTGTCAACATTGCTTTTGACACCTTTCATCAATCCCAAATCTTCAAATGCTGAAAGTTCCGTCTGCATACCGCCTTTACGGTCATCTTTTACCATGACTGTCGTGGAAGCGCTATACAGCGGAATGCTATACCTTAAGTAAATACCGGCATATATTAAACAACAAACTACACTGATTAAAAACCATTTCCAGTGCACGATGTACTTGTCAAGCTGCTCTCTGATGGTTGGTGAATCTTCAGTAGTTTCTTTCGATAGGGACGAATGGGCTTCCATAATTTTAATTTCTTATAATCAGAACTGTGATGGTTATCAAAAGAGAAATACTTGAGAATATGAGGCCGATGTCCGGACCAATTTTAGACGAATTGAGCCTGGTTTTATTAGGTTCAACAAAAACGACATCGTTTTGAGCAAGGTAATAATAGGGCGAATTTAAAAGATCTGCTTTGGTAAGATCAAGCCTTACATAAGTCTTTTTCCCTTCTATCTCCCTGATCAGCAAAATGTTTTCCCTTTTGCCGTAAATAGTCAAATCGCCTGCAAGACTCAATGCTTCCAATATGGTCAGGCGTTCTCCGGCAACATTGTAATTGCCAGGCTTTGACACTTCTCCAAGCACTGCTATTTTATAATTTACAATTCTGATGTTGATGGTTGGATTCCTGATGTATTCGGAAACAGCGGCGACTAATTTGTAATTGGCTTCAGTACGCGTCAATCCGCCAAGTTTTATTTTTCCGATAACGGGAAAATCGATGTATCCTGAATTGTCTATCAAATAAGTTTTAAGCCTGATGTTATCGGCATCGCCACTTAAAATGTCCGGCAGGTTAAAAGGAACGGTAACCTCTGTATTTTCTGCAGAAACCACTATACTCAACAAATCATCCGGTTGCAGTTTTGGCTCATAACTTTTAGATGTATCATAACTTTTAGCATCTTCAATATCATTCACATATACCATTTCCTTTCTTGAAACACAAGATGAAAGTAGGCAGATGGTAATAAGCAAAAAAAGTATTCTCTTACAAAGAAATTTCATGTTTTAGAGTTTAGGGTCCGCAAAGATACGCTTTTAAGACCGATTGCGCATATTATTAAAAGGTAACTTCATCAATGATCCAAGGTTTGAAAGATGGAATTCATACTCTTAAATTCAGGAACGATTTTTTTCATTTTAAACACAATCTCTTCATTTGTAATGCCTTCAAAAAAGTGCAATAAATCGGAAATCGACATATTGACCAACTCATAATCATCGCAAATATCCTGTGCTATAAGTATTTTTTCATTGTGTGTAGGCAATGTTTTGGAAGTATCGTTCAGCAATTCTTCATAAAGTTTTTCGCCCGGACGCAATCCAATAATCTTGATTTCTATATCTTTATCTGGCGTAAATCCGGCCAAACGGATCATTTTTTTGGCAAGGTCGATAATTTTGACGGGTTCGCCCATGTCGAAAATAAATATTTCACCTCCTTTTCCCATCGCACCGGCTTCCAATACCAATTGACAGGCTTCCGGAATGGTCATAAAGTAACGGATAATTTCAGGATGTGTAATCGTTATCGGCCCGCCTTCCTGAATTTGCTTGGTAAACAACGGCACTATCGAGCCATTAGACCCTAATACATTCCCAAACCTTGTAGTAATAAATTTTGTTCCTTTGATTTGGGTGGTGTTGTTTCTTTCATGCAGGGTTTGCACATATTTTTCTGCTATCCGCTTACTGGCGCCCATGACACTGCTTGGATTTACCGCTTTGTCGGTAGAAACCATAACAAATCGCTCTACATGATATTCTACAGACAGGTCTGCTAGATTCTTCGTTCCGATGACATTGGTATATACTGCCTGCGACGGATTTTCTTCCATCAAAGGCACATGCTTGTAGGCTGCTGCATGATATACGACGCTCGGATGAAACTCTGAAAAAACTTTACCCAAAACTTCTTTATTTCTGATATCGGCGAGTACGGAATGTATTTTAACCTGATTGCTGATACTGTTTATTTCGAGGCTCAGGTTGTGCAATGGCGTTTCGGCCTGATCCAAAATAATGATTCTTTCGGGATTAAACCCCAGCACCTGCCTTGTAATTTCGCTCCCAATAGATCCTGCAGCCCCTGTTATCAATATGGTTTTGCCTTTTAATTGAGAGGAAATCGAATTGGTATCGAGTACAATCGGTTTGCGTTCGAGCAGGTCTTCAATATCAAAATTCTTTACCCTGTTGGAAATTTGCTGTTGGTCTTCCCAATCTGTAATCAATGGGACCGTGAATACTTTAAAATTAAATTCGAGACACTCTTCAACCAAAGCAATGGTTTCCTGTTTACTCAAACTTTTTTCTGCGATAATAAGCGCATCGGCTTTCATCGCACGCAAAATGACGTGAATTTTTTTATTTTGGGTAATAATCGGGAGATTCAGTATGCTCTTCCCTATTTTATTTTGATTGAATTTATCGACAAATCCCAAAAGCCTGAAGCGGCTTGGTGTTTCTGTTTTTAAAGCATTAGCAACAGATATGGCATTGGCATCGGCACCATAAATAACGGCATTAATGAGTTTTTTCTGATCTTCAAAATTAATATATTGTTCAAAAAAATACTTCACCAGAATGCGAAACAAGAACAACAGCAAAAATGAAATAACATAACAAATGAATAAATCTGAAGTCAGAAATATTTTTTTGCCGTAAATTATTGACCATGAATAATTGATAATCAGCAATACAAAATACGAAGTAGTGGTAGAAGTCAGTAATTTTACACCGTCAATAAAAGTAGAATGCCTCAATATTCCGGCATAGGTGCGGTATACTAAAAAGAAAAATGCATTTACTGCGACGATCATCGTAAAACGCAGCGGCATATTCAGGTTTTCATAAAAAGTAACGTTCAGGCTCGTTACAATAAAATGTGTAATCAGGCTTGCAAAAAAAACGATCATAACATCTATCATGTATATAATCCATCTTGGCAGATAGCCTATACTTCTGAAACGATTCGCTAAAACACTATTTTTTATAATATCAAAAATAGAATGGCCCATACGCATTTAATAACTTTCAAAGTTATAAAAAATTAACAATCTTCTAACAATTAACCGACTTTATTTAAAAAATCGGTCTAAAACCTGTGCAATCCTACTTCGTTCTTCATTTCCAAGATTCGAACCAGATGGCAGGCACAGCCCTTTTTCAAAAAGCAATTCGGCAACATTTCCACCATAATAAGCATAGGAAGAAAATACCGGCTGCAGGTGCATCGGCTTCCATAACGGACGGCTTTCTATATTTTCCGCTTCTAAAGCCAGGCGCAAATCCTCACGCGTTTTTCCATTGTTTTTTTCAGGATGCACCACGATGGAACTCAGCCAGTGATTTGAAAAATAATCATTATTAGGTTCTGTAAAAACGGTTACGCCTTCCACATTTTTAAAATATTCCAAATAAAAATCATGCATGCTCCTGCGCAATTTTATATGCTTGTCTAAAACTTCCATTTGTCCGCGTCCGATGCCGGCGCAAATGTTACTCAACCTGTAATTGTAACCCACTTCGCTATGCTGGTAATGCGGCGCATTATCCCTAGCCTGAGTCGCTAAAAAAACAGCTTTTTCTTTAATTTCCTTTGTTTTGACCACCAATGCACCACCTCCGGAAGTCGTGATAATCTTATTGCCGTTGAATGATAAAATACTAATGTCGCCAAAGGTCCCGCATTTGCTTCCTTTGTATGTACTGCCCAATGCTTCAGCACTGTCTTCAAGTACCGGAATCTGGTATTGGTTGGCAACTGCACGAATTTCATCCGCTTTAAATGGCATTCCGTACAAATGCACGGCAATAATTGCTTTTGGCTTTTTTCCTTTTGAAATCCTGTCTTTTATGGCTTCTTCGAGCGCTTTCGGGCACATATTCCAAGTGTCAGGCTCACTGTCTACAAATACAGGAATCGCGCCTTGGTACATAATCGGATTTGCAGAAGCAGAAAAGGTGAATGTCTGGCAAATCACTTCATCACCTGCTTTCACACCAAGCAAAACCAGTCCAAGGTGAATCGCTGCCGTACCTGAACTCAATGCCGCAATATGCGAATCCCCGGCAATGTATTTTTCAAGATCCTGCTCAAATCCTGTAACGTTCGGGCCTAATGGCGCTACCCAATTGGTGTCAAAAGCTTCCTGCACAAATTTTTGCTCGTTTCCGCCCATGTGCGGCGAAGAAAGCCAGATTTTCGAATTGTTCATGCGTTTGTATTTCTTAAAATTGTCTTTATAATAATTTTCAGGTCACCCAAAAAACTGTTGTTGTAATAATAATCAAGATTCATTTTTACCTTGTCAGGAAACAATATTTCATCGTTATATTGTTCCGGATTTTGAGTATTAGACAGCAAGGTTTCTTCATTAAAATATTTGATTGACGCTTCGCTGGTCAGTCCGGGTTTCAATTCGAGCACTTTCCGGTCTTCACCCGAAAGCGTATCGTAATAGCCCGGAATATCTGGTCTCGGGCCAACAATGCTCATTTCTCCAACCAACACATTCCATAACTGCGGCAATTCGTCCAATTTGCTTTTTCTTAAAAAAGCGCCCATTTTGCTAATCTGATTTACCTTATTGTCTGTCTTTTTTATTGTCCGGAATTTGTAAATCCGGAATATTTTTCCAAATTGCCCAATCCTGTCCTGTACAAAAATCCCCGAAGAACGCGTGTCAGTTGCAGCGGCCATCCACACCAAAATTAACGGCAGCGACCATAGCAACAAAGCGCTTAAAGAAAAAAGAAAATCAAAAATCCTTTTTGCCATTTTAACGCCATTTTGATTTAGCCCACACGGATCAGTCGGTCACATTTTGAAAACAACACACCGGCTTTGTAATCAATGTGCTGTTGGATGTTTTTTTCTCCATTCAGCAAATCGATATAGATTTTTGGCGTGTTGACTCCGGCTTCGTGCGAAAATGGATAACCGCCGCCAAACCTCGGATTCAATTCTAAAACATATAATTTTCCATTGCTCTCGAAAACGTCGCAATCCAGATTTCCGATGTGTTTTAAATGCTCTGAAATGGTCTTGCCTACGGCTTCAAAACGCGCATCGATTACAGAAAGTGCTTTGTCGGTTTCGCCAGAGCGCATCGATAACTTTTCGCGCACAAATGTCCCGATGTAATTTCCGTCAAAATCATTCAGCACGTCCATACCATATTCTTTGCCGATGATTTTTTCCTGGATCAGAATGGCATTCCCGGCATCTTTTTCACTTGCTCCTGAAAGAATCGTATCTTTTAACCTTTTGTGCTGCAAACGAAATGACAGTTCGAGATCTTCCTGGTCTTTTGGAAAATCAATCCCGATAGAAGCACTTCCCCAACGCGGTTTTACAACCAATGGATACGACAATTGCTTTTTATCTATCAGTTGTAAAACTTCCTCAAGGCTTACAAATGTTTGCGGCGTCAGCAATCCGATCGATGTCAGGAAATCAGCAGTTTTCACTTTGTCAAAAGCAATATCGATGACACTTTCGTCAGAAACAATGATTTTTGCCCCTAAGGCTTCAAGTTCGTTTTTATGCGCCGAAAGTATCGGAAGCTCAAGGTCATTGAGTGATACTACGGCTTTGATATTGTTTTCTGCAATAATTTGCTTGAGTTTCGGAACATACAATTCATCATAAATCGCGGGAACAATAATCGCCACATCGGCATCGACCATTGCCGGTGCAGACAGTTGCATATCGGTGGCAAAAACCTGCCCTTTTCCGTTTAGAGCTGCTTTGAAATAATTGATCAGGTAATTTCGCCTTCCGGCACAGGTAAAAAGTATGTTCATTATTGTTGTGCTATAAAATTGAGTATTCCTCCGGTATGCCAAAACAGGATATTTCCGGTAATTTGATGGCTTTTAATATATGATTGCATGCCGTAAAATGCTTTTCCGGAATAAGTTGTATCCAAAATAAATCCGTAATTTTTGATCGAATCGATTGACAATTGCAGCAACGCTTCGTTGTATTTTTCGTAACCTCCGCATAAATAATCATCCATTACAATCACTTTCCGGTTTGTTTTGGCAATGTCGTAATGCGTACAAAGTTTGTCATAAAAATCGGAAACTACCTGCTCGGCCTGTTCTTTTTTCCGGGCAACCGATATTCCGATGACTGCTGCTTCCAAACCATATTGGTCTAAACCGGCTAAAATCCCGGCTTGAGTAGAACCTGTACCTGAAGCTAAAAAAATATAATCCGGCCGCCATTTAGTTTCCCTGCAATGATCGGCGAGTGCTGCAATACTTTCGATGTAAGCCAATCCGCCCTCGAGCATATGGCCGCCACCCCAAATGTAATAGGGTTTGAATCCGGCTGCAGTAAAATCTGTTATGGCACGGTCCATTTCCGCACCGATGTGTGCAGCTTCGGCAAAGACGATTTTTGCCCCGGAAAGCCGCATCAATAGTGCATTCCCGTTTTGTATTTCAAAATCACCGCTGTTTCCATGCAGGACCAACGTGCATTTCCAACCGCGTTGTGCAGCCAAAAGAGCCAGCGCGCGGCAATGATTTGACTGGATTCCGCCAGTCGTTACCACGGCATTACAACCATTGCCATCAACTGCTTTTTCAATATATTTTATTTTCCTGCCTTTATTACCGCCACCCAGAAACGGATAAATATCGTCCCGGAATACCCGCAGTTCAGAATGAATTGTATCGATCATCAGAAAATATATTTTATTTCGTCTGTTTTCCAGTCTGTTTGCAGCCATTCTGATTGCAAAAGTCCGTAAAACCGCCTGTTTTGAAAAGAGCCGTTTTTCCATTTGTGCGCTCTTAAAACACCTTCAAGCTGAAATCCCGAATCTTCATAAATCTTATAAGCTGAAATGTTGGAATCATTGGTGTACAGATAAATTTTATTAAGGCCGAATTTCAAAAAAGCGTAATTGTACAGCCATTTGGAAACTTTTTTCCCATAACCTTTTCCGTGCATTTCGGGATGAACCATCACATAAAACTCGGAGTTTCTATGCACCGGATCAATTGCAGTGAATCCACCCATCGCGATGATTTCATTTTGTGCATCGGCAAACGTAAAATCGACACGGCTTTTGTTGTCTTTGATGCTTTTGCACCAGTTTAGCGTTTTTTCTACAGTTGCCGGAAGTTCAAAAAACATTGATTGATTGATCGCCGGATTGTTTATCCAGCTTACTCGTGTTGCTACATCATCTTCAGAAAAATACCTAGCCGTTATCCTGTTTTCTGTCATAATCTAACTTATTGAATTTTTCTCCCGGGATGACCATAATATCTTTTCTGCCGATAACATTTTTAACCGTTTGGAACAAAATGCCTACATCATTTTTAAAACTCAGGTTTTCAACGTATTGCGCATCGAGTTCGAGCCTTTCGTCCCAATTGATGTGATTCCGGCCATTTACCTGTGCGAGTCCTGTAATTCCGGGTCTTACCGTATGTCTCAGGCGTTCTCTTTCCCGGTAATACGGCAAATATTCTACTAAAAGCGGTCTTGGTCCAATGAGACTCATTTCGCCTTTGAGAATATTTAGCAATTGCGGAATTTCATCAAGCGATGTTTTCCTTACAAAAGCACCGGTTGCGGTTAAACGCTGGGCATCAGACAATAATTTTCCGTCAATGTCTGTTTTGTCGTTCATCGTTTTAAACTTGATGATCTTAAAAATCCGTTCATTTTTTCCGGGGCGCAACTGAAAGAAAAAAGGCTTTCCGTCATTTGCAAAATATAAAAAAACCGTCGTCAGGATAAATACCGGCAACAGCAGTAAAAATCCTATTGCGGCCGCGGTAAAATCGATGATGCGTTTTAAAAAATTTTTGTACATATTTTGCCCATTAATTTGACAGCGAAATTAACCATTATTTATTTAGGATTTGCGAAGCGATTGATATTCGTGCAAAATTGCCTCCCATACTTTTTGCTGCTCGTAACGGCTCACGATCATTGTTCGTGCATTTTGGCTAAGCCTGCCGGTAAATTCTTTGTCGGTTAGCAGTTTTTGCATCGCTTTAAATATTGCTCCTGTATTTTTAACCGGGAATATGATTCCGTTTTCGCCTTCTATGACAATTTCGTTGCATCCGTTAATATCAGACACCGCACAGGGCAAACCCATTGCTCCGGCCTGCATGACGACATTGGGAAAACCTTCACGGTAACTTGGAAAAACCAATGCATCTGAAATAGCAAAGTAAGGCTTGACATCCGGCTGAAAACCCGCAGCGATAATATTTTTATTGGATTCTATTTCACGCAAAGTGTCCGGTAAAAGTGGATCTAAATTGGCTTCAAACGGCCCAACGAGTAATAGTTTTACATTCTGATATTCGGAAGCCATTTTCCCGAAAGCCGACACCAATTCGTTGATTCCCTTATCACCTACGAGCCTTCCAACAAATACAAATACAAAATCCTGAAAATGTATGCCCAGTTGGGTACGCAATTGCTGTTTTTCAGATTCCGTTTGCAGCACCGGATCGAACAAAGCCGTGTTGATGCCATTAGAACTGCCATTCCCAATCACTTTAAGCTTTGTATCAGAAGTGTAATTTTGCTCCTGAATGATTTTGAGCAATCCGTAAGAATTGGGATAAACCCTTGTCGCACAGCTGTAAGTGAACTTTTCGACAGCGTCAAGCAACGTGCGCTTTTTACCTTGAACAACCAGTAAAGGCAGGCCGGCAACAGTATGCAAACGGTGTGGCACTCCGGCAAGTTTTGCTGCAAGCATGCCAACGGTTCCTGCTTTTGGCGTATGCGTATGGACAATCTGCGGTTTTTCTTTTCTGAAAATTTTGTACAACTGCCAAACGGCTTTTAAATCCTGAATGGGCGTAATGGCGCGTGTCATTGCCACTTCAACGACGGGAACACCTTCATTTTTTGTAACATCCTGAAGCGCTTCGCCTGCAGAAGAAATTCCGGTAACGTTATAAAAATCACTCATAAAACGCAATTGACCGCGAAGCAATCCGCGAAGTGATTGCGGCACTGTTGTGATCCGGAATAATTTATCGGTTTTCATTCGCGCTTGTATTTGAAACTTCATGATATACTTTAAGATAACCGGCGATCATTTTGCTGATGTCGTAATTTTGTGCTCTTTGCAAACAAAGTGACGAAATTTCGCGGTAAAAATTTTCATCCGAAAGCAGTTTTTCTATGATTGAAGCCAATTCCCGGTCATTTCCGGTCTCGAATAAAAGTCCGGCACCATTGACAATTTCCCGCAAACCCGGCGCGTTTGAAGCCACAAACGGTTTGCCCGATGCCATCGCTTCGATGCTTGAGAGTGACAAACCTTCATATCCTGACGATAATATTGTAACGTCTGCGGTTTGTAACAATCTGGGCACATCCATCCGAATTCCGAGGAAAATTACACGGTTTTCAAGCTTTAAAGATTGTACCAATGCCTGGCAATCGCTTTCTAACGGACCGCTGCCAACCAGTAAAAGTTTGACATTTTCAGGTAAAAAAGTTAAGGCTTTGATAACCGTTTGCTGATCTTTCGGCTTTCTAAAGCTTGAGACCTGGATTATGATTTTATCGTTATTCCCGAAAAAATCGGTTGCCGGAAAAGGTTTCGCATTGTGGTACAATTGCGTATCAATGCCGTTGTTGATCTGTACGAAACGGCTGTCGTTAAACTGCAGGTGTTTTTTGATCTGGGCATCAACTTCGTCAGCGATCGTGATAATTTTGCTGTAAGAACGGTAAATGATTTTATCGAGAATTTTAAAAAACTTTTTTTCGCGTCTGCGGTTGTTTGTACTATGTTCCGTATAGACAATCTTTACTTTGGAAAAACGCAGCATTTTTGCCAAAGCAACCCAATACAATGCAGGAAAAAGATGCACATGAACCACATCGTATTTTCGCAGGTAATTCATTATTTTGAATAGGTGCATCGGATTGTAAACGCTTCCTTTTCCTAGAGAAAAAACCTGCCCGTTGCTTTCCTCACGGAGTTTCTGGGCGATCGGAGTTGCTGTACCGTTGAGTAGTAAAACATCCATTTTGATGTTTTTTTTCTGGTACAACGGCACACTGTCAGCCAGTAATTTTTCAGCTCCACCGGTTTTCAGGCTGTTAATGATCTGGAGTACTCTCATTTACGCGTTCCTTGTTTTGTATCTGATGAAACAATTTAAGGCAATTCCAGTTGGAACAGCCAGAAAAGTCGTGATTTTATCAGGCGATTGCAACATCAGCGACAGGTCTTTTGCAAAAATAGCAGACGATACCAAATGTGTTGCATTTTTAAATTTTTCCGAAAAGCTATTTGCAAACTGCATTTTGACTTTTCTGTTATAGGCAAAACCCCTTGGGCTTTTTTTATATTGTTTGAGGATGTTGTTTGACGAACCGTCGGGCAGGTATTCTACAACACAGTAAACATCATTGGAACACAAGAACTTATATTTTTGGTCAATCATTAAATAAAGCGTTCCCAGCGGCACCAAACGTTCGGTTTTATAAACCGGATACGATGGAAATTCTTTTACGATTGAAGTCAGCAGCACCACTTTTTTATCCCCTTTAACATGGTATTTCTGATAAATATCTGTGAGTGTTGATTCCTTGACCTGTTCTGGGATTTTTGTCCCAACCAGCTCACCGCTTTTAAATGCGTCTAATCCGATGATTCCTGCCAGATGCGGCTGTTTGCCATTGCTCCAGGTTTGCAAAATATTAAAAACAGCGTCGTCCGTCATATAATCATCCGAATCAATGCAAACATTAAGTTCGGAATCCATATTCAGGTAAGCCGTATTGTGCGCGCTGTGCATGCCTTGGTTTTCCTGATAGATGTATTTGATTTTGACCGTATTTTCATCAATCCACGAATGCACGAGCTCTTTGGTATTGTCTTTGGAGCCGTCGTCGATAATGAGCCATACGAAATCACCCGACGTTTGTCTTTTCAGGCTTTCATACAACTGGCCAAGGCAATAGGCACGGTTGAATGTTGGAGTAAACACAGTAATTGCGCTCATGTTTTTATCTTTTTAAACCCATAATATAAGTAAACAGGAAATACAGAAACACTATATATCCTACAATTTGGTGTTGCTTGTTGAAAAAACGCATTTTAAGATACGGATAGATAATGATGATTCCAAGCATAAACCAGGAAAGGTATGCAAAACGGTTTGAGAAATTGGCTCGGATAACCAAAATCCAGAAACCATTTACAGTAAGGTAAATATTGAATAATTGCTTGTAAAATGGATCTTCATATTTCTTTTTAATTATAAAATACCAGCCCGCAAGAACTCCGGAAGCACTGTACAAAACAAAATCCCAACGAAAACCACTTTTTTCAACGGCTTCATCTACGTCACTCAAATAACCCTGAAGCCGCTCTTCTTCGCCAAATCCTAAAGACATAAAAAGGTTTTCCCAAAATCCGCCAAGCGCGATGGAAAGCGGAATTGCCAAAAGCCAAAAATAAAAATAGTGTTTTGTATTTTTATAATAAGACGTTACTACAAAGGCGGCAGCCGGAATCATCAAAGAACCATGAATGGAAATAGAAAGTGCAACCAATGCATATTGTATTATTTTTCTGTCTCGTGTAACCGCATACAGAAACATTGTTGTTGCCAGACCATTTCTGATTCCATTTACACAATAAGCCCAAAATGAAAATGAAGCCAGCAGCATAAAAAAAGCATAATACCAGTAGTCATCAAACATTTTCTTACAGGCCTTGTATAGCGGAAATATATAAAGGAATGCACAAGTCAGAAAAAACATTTGAGCGGTCATCAATGAAGAACAAATCTTCATATACAACTCAAAAGCAATATCTTTACCTACACGCAATGGCGCTCCGGCTACATACTGTTCGAAATAGTAATTATACCTACCCATATCACCAAAATGGCTAAAAGTAATTGGTCGCAAACCGGCATAAAAAATTACTAAAGTCATCAATAGGATGCCATGAATATTTTTCTTCTTTAAATTACCATGGTCTTCGAGCCTGGTTTGTTGTGAGTCTATGAACAATAGCAATACAAACAACAATAACAGGTTGTAATAGAAAAACTGGTAATCTTTTACTGCGATAAATTTTATCATAAGTTGTTCTCCTATTCTAAAGTGTACAGAGCTATTTAAAAAAGCTTATTTTCTTTTGATTAAAACATCCCATTTTTTCATCACCATTTCCGGATTGAATCTGGTAACATTTCGTGCTGCTTTATCACCCATAATTTGACGCAGCGGTTCATTGTTAATCATTTCCAGCATTTTATCTGCCAGTTCCCTGATATCTCCGGGCGCTGCCAGCAGGCCGTCTTCATTGATAGTAAGCATGCTACTAGGCCCAGTTGGGCAATCAAACGAAACCACAGGCAGTTTGTTAGACATCGCTTCAAGCAATACCATGGGGAAAGTCTCAAAACGCGAACTCATCACATAAAATGCAGATTCAGATAATTTAAGGTTGACTTCATCTGTAGCTTCATTAAGATGTATCGTATGCCCGAGATTTTTTGTGCCGATTTGTTGTTCGAGCTTGCTTCGGTTCTCTCCATTGCCAAAAATCTCTAATGTCCAGTCTGGGGCTTCTTTTGCGATCAACCCCCAGGCATCAATCAGCAAATCATAACCTTTCTGATAACTCAGCCTGCCTAATGTAATCACCTGCTTTTTCTTTTCGCAATGTACGGGATGAATGATTTCATCAAAAAAATTCGGAATAATTACCGCATTTTTTCTTTTATAGTGGTCATATTCTGCCTGGTTTAAAAAAACGACATTGGTATATTTAGATTCTATCGCTTCAATAACCTTATAGCTGATTTGTTTTTTGAGTTTCTTGAGTGCCGGCAATTTTTCATAACCGAGCTGAAATCCATAATAAGAAGTGTGGTATTCGTAATAAATTTTGTGCTTTCCGGCTGCAAACGGAGTGATAAAACGCAGCAATGATTGCGAAATCACAAATGTCGCATCGGGATTGATGTCATTGATTACCGCTTTGAGTTTTTTATAATGGGTTCTGAATTTCGAAAAATTGGCATACTTAAAATAACTCACGCCTTCTGTATAATCAATGCCTAAATCGATCATTTTTACCGCAGGATTCAATCTGAAAAACGGATTTTTTCCTTTTTGCTGTGTAGTCACCAATGTTACTTCGTAACCAAATTTCTCTACCCAATGGTTTAATTTCTGGATTAATATTTTCTCAGCGCCGCCATGTAAATAAATCTGGTCTGTTAAATATAAAATTTTCATGCAAGCCTTTTTTTGAATTATTTACCAAGTTTACTCCGGATTTCCCGCAATTTTAAAAACCCGATGATGCCATTTATGAATCCAACGCCAAAAAACCGCATCAGTTTTCGCTTCAAGTCCGGAAAAAAAGTATGTTTTTTTGAAATCCATGACATCGCAAAATGATGTATGGAATACGTATTTTGAGTTTTTGTAATTACGCCTGTACCATGATTTTTCGCACAAAAAACATCTTTAGGAAACATATATAAAGTCGATGGATCATTTGTTTGTAAGGCTTCAAATATCCCGGCTTTAGGCACCTCGGCAAAAGTCCTTTTTTTTCCGATGCTTTCCATCATGATACGAGGCAAAGTCCACGTATCAAAAGTTCCGTCGGGTTTTATAAATGATTTTCCATCATAATAGGACAGGCAATCTTTGAGCCACGGCGTTCCTTTTTCAGCCCCGAAAATCCCGGCTTCAATAATCCCATCACCTTCAGAGCCGACAAAATAAGGTAGTGAAAGTAAATCGTCAAACGGTTTGACCACTTCCACATCGGTATCCATATAAATTCCGCCAAAATGATACACGGCATGCAACCGGATAAAATCTGCTGCAAAAGCGTATTTTTTAGTTTCAAAAGCTTGTCTGACCCAGCTATTACTGCTGATATCAAAACGATTGGTATCCCATAAAACGAATTCATAATCCGGAAGTTGCGCTTTCCATGATGCCATGCATTTCGCGATCGATTCCGGGAACGGATCACCGCTGAGCCAGCAATAATGGATTATTTTTGGGATCATTGTATCGTTTTTGAAATTATTGCTTGTTGATAAAATCGCGGCATTTTTGTTTGAGCGGTTCGGCCAATGCATGGTGCCTGCCCAAATTTTTCACCATGGTATTTTTGTTGATTTTACCTTCAAGTCCAAAATTTGATGAAAAATTACCCGTTTTCGCATCGATATCAATCCGGTTGAACAGATCGAGAATCCCATCAAAGCGGCAAGAATCTACAAAACTGTCAAAACCGTTTACAAAAATAACCGGCGTTCCCATAGCAAGGCAAGGCAAAGCGCAATGGATTCTTGAAGTAATCACCAGTTTGGCTTTGGCATACTTGTGCAGTAAATCTTCACCCATGGCGAATTTTTGTTCATTTGTATACGTATTGGCAGCCGGTTCCTGATTGATAAAAATGGCTGATTTCATCAAATCTTCATCTATAAAATTGCTCAGGTGTTTTTTCTTTTTTGACAGATTGAACAGTTTTCCGTTTTGAATACTGCGCAAAAACCTTTTATAATTGTAAGTCACTTTTTCAAATGACGGGTAACTGTACAAAGGATCAACAATGTAAATATCGTCGCCTCTTTCAGAATCGTCAACCTTATACGTATCAAGCGTTAACGTAAGGCAGCCTGTAAAATAAGCGTCAATCCCTTTGGCTTTCAAAGTATCTGCAGAAAACTGGTCGCGGCAGCCGATAGGTTCGTGCTTTTTCAGGTAAGCGATTCCTTTTTCGCTAAGCATGTGCGGTGCAGCAGTATTGTTGATGTGAAACGATACAAACAACGGCTCGATATTCTCAGCCGGAACCCAGTTGTGCACATTGTGCGTAAACCAGCCATTCATAATCACTTTGATCTTGTCGCCTTTATAATCGGCAAGCTCTTCGCGGTTCAGGTATTCGTCTACCTGCGGAAGGTATTGTTTGGCTGCAAGGCTCTGAATGTTATCGCCTACATTAAAGTTCTGTTTGTTTTCTTCGTATTTTAATAAACCGTATAACATCTTGTAAAGGTTGTTTTGAATTTAAAATTTTCTCCTGAATTGCAGGTATTTTTTGAATAGTTCGGGATTGCTGTTGATGATTTTGAGCTTGAGCCTTTTGAGCCTGCCGGGTTTTACAAGATCGTTTTCACAATTTTTCCGGATGACTTCCTGTAAATCTTTAATTTTTATTTTTTCTTTTTCAAAATCGGAAAAGACAAAAAAACCGGTATTCTCTTTGGTTTTTTCAAGGATTTCCGACCAGAAAAACTGCGTTCCGGCGGTTTTGAATCCGCGGCTGACCGTTGTCCTGACTTTATCGTAAAGTGAAATGTCGGCCGTAAAACCATAATCGTTCGGGTTACCGCCCGCAAGCGCAATTCCGAACATGGTGCGGACACATTTTTCGCAATTCGAACAATTCAGGTCGGTTTTGAGTTCAGAATAACACACCCGGATGGTCGTTTTTGCCTGAAGTTTTTTAAGCGAGGCAACGATCGAATCGACTTTGTCCTGGCGCTTGAGTTCAAATCCGTCATGGATCACCTGCAGTCCGGCCCATGAAATCTTCTCGTCGGTTTCAGGCATCGAACCCCACGGATTAAATTCCATCTGGATCGATCGTGTTGAGGCGATATAAATTTTATCGTATTTTTTGATCCATGACAACGGTGCCAACGCTCCGATCAGGGCCAATCCATGTTGGATATTTCCCCACCATCCTAAGCTTGGCAGCAATTGATCTGCTTCATAAGTATAAAAATCACGCAGATTGGTGCGGATGTAATGTTTGTGGTTGCTCCTAAGAATGTTTTCGTTCTCGTTGAAACTTTTGACTTCCTCCCATTGCTTGTCATCGGACAATTCGATGTCGGCACCCTGAATGGTAACCAGATCCGGTGTTTCGTCAAAATGGCGGAAATAAGTCGTAAAAGCATCAACACCGCCGCTGAACAACATGGCCGACTGGCTTCCGCCAATGGTATTCGAAACCGGATTTGTTTTCAATTGGGCCGTATTAACGGCAATCTGCGGATGGTGTTTGGTAACTTCTTTACGGATATTGGCCAACGACTGGCAAAAACCGGCATCCGTTTCATCCACTTCAATATCAAAATTGGCAAACCAGGAAAGCGGTGCAAAATTGGCCAGGAACGGAATAACCGCGATGCTTAGCGGAACCTGGCTGATATCGGTATCATATTCTGAAAAAAAGGCGTGCTGCTTGTTAAAAAACTTTGCAATGGCAGCATCGTATTCGTAATGATATACGATTTTTTTTCCGTCATTTTCAAAAGTTATCTGCTGTAATTTAACCATTAGTTGTTTTTTTGGATATAAAAGGAATGGCATCCTTGAATATTTTTTGTTCATATCCGTTCATTCCGAAGCGAAAAATCAATACCATGAAAAGGACGGCAAAGATAGCGATCTTAATGATCAGATTGAGCCAGTTGTTTCCCGGAATGTAATTCAGGAAATAACCAAGGGCCAAAATTACAATAAATGTTGGTAACAATTTGCTTAATAGTTCTCTAAAGAACCGCGAAACTTCCAATTTTATAACCTTAGCATAATAGAAATTCATGATAACCTGGCTCAAAATCCATCCGGTAACGGTTCCGATAATAATTCCGGGTACGCCAAAAAACCGCACCAGATAAGCGCCAAAGGCGGTACCCGATCCGATCAGTGAAATGTAAACGACGGCTTTAAATGCAAATTTACTCTTGGCCTCTAAAATGGCGCTGGCAAAAGTTTGTACCAACGGCAGCGTATAAGAAAACATAATGATAACAGCAATGATATAAGAATCCTGATACGTATCGCCTACCCAAAGGTGTACAAACTGGCTTCCGAAGAGTAAAAATCCGCCCAAAATCATCAGTAATGTGATCAGTGAAAACCGTCCGATTTTGATCATCATATCGGTGAGTTCCGTTGGAGAAACTTCGAGTACTGTCATTTTTGTCGCCCTTGGCAGGAAAACACCAGATATGGCACTTGAAAACGCACCGTAATAGGTTCCAAGCATAATACCGATGCCGTAAATCGCAACGGCTTTTGTTCCCGAAATTACGCCGAGAATGATTTGCCCGGCGCGCCATTGAAACTGCCCTACCATGGCGAAGATGAAAATCCATATCGAGTAAGAGAAAATCTGCTTGACCAGTGTTTTTTCAAACTGGCGCAATTTGAATTTTATTTTGAGTACCCGTAGCACATAATAAGCATTGATCCCAATAACCATCAGGTTTACAATCGTATCAAGTACAACGATCGCTACAGAATCGCCACCCCAGTAAAGCAATCCGACCACCATGATTGAGCGTACAATATATTTGATGATGTTGAGCGCTCTGGGGAAAACAAATTTTTCGTAGGCATTGCAAATCGCACCGGAAGCACCGCCCGGTAGCGTGATCGCAAGGTTAAAAATCAGGATAGTGAACATGGTTTTGGCTTTTGCCAATTCCCCTGGTGTTAATTTTTTGAATACCGATTCCAGGTTAAAATACAATCCGATGCCCAAAAGCACGATAATGGTTGAAATCGTGGCATAAATAATCATAGTTGTCGCCAGGAAATTTTCTTCTCCTGCTTTATCGCCTTTGGCTTTATACTTTGCAACAAACCTGACAATGGTATTGTTAAGTCCCAAATCGAGCACGCTGATGTAACCTACCAGCGAGCCAATCAGCGTATAAAGCCCGTACTCAGAATCCCCAAGTTTTGAAATGATAAACGGCGTCAATAACAATCCTACGCCATTGGTCAGTATAATGGTTATATAAGATAAAAAAGCACCTTTTTTAAGTTGGCTCATGGGTTTTGCATCCGTTAATGTTTCAGCAGAAACAAAAAATATTAATATTCGTAGATTTTCGTACCGTCGATGGTGGTGATTCTTTCGGGTACTTTATTTTTGATCCTTTCAAATGAGAGTACCGTATTTTCTTTTAAAAAATCTGCATCAGTCTTAAATATGTAAGAATATCCAGCGCGTTGCAATGCCGGATTTGCATAATCGTTGAGTATGTAAAGATAATTTGAAGTGCCTTTAAGATATACCGGGCTTCCTTTTGGATAAATTGCTTCGAGCGCTTCGGCGACTTTACGCTGGTTGTCTGCTTTTTTGGTATAATTGACCAGTCGTATGGCTAAAAATAGCGAAACTATGGCCAGTGAAACATGCAAAACCGGCCAATTGATGTGGTGAGTTTTCCAATTTAATATTAGCAAAAGTGCCGCATACGGAAAAGCATTCAGGAAATAATGCTGGAAATTTTGTACAAAAACCGGAAGCAAAGACACAAGCATTCCAATAAAAAGGACCAGTTGCACCTTATTTCGGAGCGGATTGAATTTCAGGAAAACCAATGGCAGCAGCATCAGCAATAAAACTTTTGCCCCATTGAGATAACCAATAAAGCTTTTTGAACCCGCGAGGCTTTTTTCGCCATAACCTTGTCCGGTAAGCTGGTACAACAATTCGGCAATCGTTACATCTTTGAAACCTGTAAAATAAACCAAAAACAAAATCAGTGGCAATGACCCGCCAAGACATAACAAGAATGCATTCTTTATGCGTTGATGTTCTCCAAAAAAAACGAGCAGTACAAATGGTATAAAATTCAGCAATCCATATTGCTTACAGAAAAAGGTAATTCCGAGCAAAATTCCCGAAAGCAAAAATTTTTGATCCTGCAAAGCAAGATAAGCCAGCAAGACAAAAAGAATATTATACACTTCAAGATTGATGTAATTTCCGTCACAACTTAAAACACAAATCAGGAAAAATACTGCAGTAAAAATGGATTTCTTTTTTTCCAATCCGGATTGAATCGCTATTTTATACAAAATGAAACCTGACAGCAGTATCACAGCATATTGAAATACGATGAAAAGAAAATATCCCGGTTCGTCAAAAATGGTCCAGATCAATGAATTCAGGTACATTACTATTGGCGTGTAAGCCATATTAATATGCTGATACGGAACAAAACCCCGGCTGATGTCACGGGCAGTTGCAATATAATAAGGCGCATCGCCGCTAACAGGCGAAAATAAAACACCTGCAGCCATTAAAGCGAGCAGTATCAGGCTCCAGAAAAAAATGTTCCTTGAAATATTTTTCATACGATGGTTTCGATGATACTTTGTACATCAGCATCAGAAAGGTCATAATACAACGGCAACCTCACGAGGAAATCACTGTAATTGTCAGATAATGGCAAATCGCCTCCTGTATGTTTCTCTGTATAAAAAGGGCTTTTATGCAGGCTCAAGTAATGAAAAACAGCATGAATGTCATTGCTTTTCAGTTTATTGATCAGTTCAGAACGCTGCTCGATGCTGTTGCAAACCAAATAAAACATATGGGCATTATTGGTCGCATAAGCCGGGATAAAAGGCAACTTTATATTGTTTTTACCAGCCCAGTCTTTAAGTCCGCTGCGGTACAATTCCCACACATGTTTGCGTTTGGTTTGAATGTTTTCGAGTTCTTCGAGTTGGGCCCAAAGAAAGGCACTGATAATTTCTGACGGAAGAAAAGAACTTCCCATATCTACCCAACCGTATTTATCGACTTCCCCTCTGAAAAATGAAGAACGGTTTGTTCCTTTTTCCCAAATAATTTCGGCACGGTCAATAAATTGCGGATCATTGATGGCCAAAAGGCCGCCTTCACCTGAAATAATATTTTTAGTTTCGTGAAATGAAAAAGCCGCTAAATGCCCGATAGAACCCAAAGGGCGTTTTACACCATCTTTTCCGGTATAATAACTGTCGATGGCCTGCGCTGCATCTTCAACAACCTTGAGGTTGTATTTTTCAGACAGTGCCATAATCTTATCCATATCGCATGACGTTCCGGCATAATGTACGGGTACGATGGCTTTGGTTTTTGGTGTGATCAGTGCTTCAATAGCATCGGCATCGATGTTTGGATTGTCAGCATTGGAATCTGCAAAAATGATATTGGCACCGCGCAACACAAACGCATTTGACGTACTGACAAATGTATAGGAAGGCATAATGACTTCGTCACCAGGTGAAATGTTGAGCAAAATAGCCGCCATTTCAAGGGCATCGGTACAGGAAGTTGTCATCAGGCATTTTTTAAATCCGAACTTTTTTTCGAAAAATTCCTGACACAATTTGGTATATTTTCCGTTCCCGGAAATTTTGCCTGTACTCACTGCATCATAAATATAATGCGTTTCTTTTCCTGTTAAATGTGGTTTGTTGAATGGTATCATTTTAAACTGCTAAATTTTTTATCTTTAATATCGATGAGTCGTTTTTCGACGAATTTGTAGGACAGGTAGCTCACGAGAATGGTCGTACTTCCCGTTAAAATGTAAAGGAACAGTTTGTAAATCCAAACATCCTGTACAAATTTATTAATGAAAGCCGAAGATATAAACATCATGATCGGATGGTACATATAAATACCGTAAGAAATGGTTCCCAGGAATGCCAGCCATTTGCTTCTCAGGTTCCATTTTCGTTCTGTGATTACAAATAAAATCAGCAACCCAAAGAAAACGGCTACGATAATTCTTGGCACTGGGAAAAATATTCCGAAAAAAATAATGATCAGGTTCAATGCAAACAAACCGTTGCTTTCAAAATATTTTTCAAAACGATTTTTATGATAATACCAAAAGTAGGCAAAAACGCCACCGATCGCCATGATTTCAAGTGGGATTTTTTTCAGTAAATTCGAATATGGCAAATGCAAAGCCTGATATGCCAGGAAAAAAACAAAAAGCAACACAAACGCGTACAACAGCTTTTGGCGCGAGAATCTTTTGACAATTTGCGGCCAAACCAAATAAAACTGTTCTTCGACACTTACCGACCAGGTTTGCGCTGCACCAACCATCGGCAAAGCAAAATTGGACAGAAAAAAAACATACAGTAAAATATTAGTCGTACTGTAAATTTCTTCTTTCCGGAGCAATGCCATATAAAAGGTTTCAGAATCGAAGAAATGGGTTTCAAAAACCATAACCGGAAGTACTACAATCGATAGCACAATAATGATCATATACAATGGCCAGATCCTGAAAACCCTGCGCAAATAAAAATTTTTGATACTGATCGTATCGCTTTGCTCTTTTTCTTTCAGTAATAAA
>Ga0081606_1000148_pt2 | contig 34163 bp, 28 predicted proteins | sample EareggfetidaYelm_FD_71127 | JGI IMG/M metagenome (GOLD analysis project Ga0081606, IMG submission 71127) | Earthworm egg capsule microbial community from the University of Washington, USA - E. fetida Yelm (SPADES assembly) (version 2) | ecosystem: Host-associated > Annelida > Reproductive system...
CATGCACCGCCGCCATCTGCCCGCACGCGCCGCCCTTGCAGTCCTTGCCCTTGCCATTTCCGCCGCCGCTGTCTTTGCGCAAACCGGCGAGATCCGCATCGCCCATGTCTACAGCAAGACCGGCCCGCTGCAAGCCTATGGCATGCAGACCCAGACCGGCCTGTCGATGGGCCTGAATTACGCCACGGGCGGCAGCATGATGGTCCATGGCAAAAAGCTGGTGCTGATCGAAAAGGACGACCAGGGCAAGCCCGACTTGGGGCGCAGCCTGCTGGCTGCGGCCTACGCCGATGACAAGGCCGACATTGCCGTGGGCCCTTCGTCGTCGGGCGTGGCGCTGGCCATGCTGCCGGTGGCGCAGGAGTACAAGAAAATCTTGCTGGTCGAGCCTGCCGTGGCCGACTCCATCACCGGCGACAAATGGAACCCGTACATCTTTCGCACCGGCCGCAACAGCAGCCAGGACGCCATCGCCAACGCTGCGGCCATCGACAAGCCCGGCATCTCGGTGGCCACGCTGGCGCAGGACTATGCATTTGGCCGCGACGGTGTGAAAGCCTTCAAGGACGCACTCAAGCACGCCCGGCTGGTGCACGAGGAATACCTGCCGACCAACACCACCGACTTCACCGCCGGCGCGCAGCGCCTGATCGACAAGCTCAAGGGCCTGCCCGGGCGCAAACTGATCTTCATCCTCTGGGCCGGCGCCGGCAATCCGTTCAAGATTGCCGACATGGACTTGAAACGCTACGGCATCGAGATCGCCACCGGCGGCAATATCCTGTCCGGCATGGCTGCGTACAAGAACTTCCCCGGCATGGAAGGCGCCACCTATTACTACTTCGGCATCCCGAAGAACCCGGTCAACCAGGCCCTGGTGGCCGCGCATTACAAGGCGTACAAGACGCCGCCGGACTTTTTCACCGCCGGCGGCTTCAGCGCGGCCATGGCCTTGGTCACGGCGCTCAAGGCGACCAAGGGTGACACCGACAGCCGCCTGCTGATCAAGACCATGGAGGGCATGGAGTTCGACACCCCCAAGGGCCGGATGCACTTTCGCAAGGAAGACCACCAAGCGATGCAGAGCATGTACCACTTCAGGATCGAGGTCGACCCGGCCTTCCCCTGGGGCGTGCCCGAACTGGTGCGCGAGATCGGGGCGCAAGAGATGAATGTGCCGATCCGCAACCGGCGCCAGTGAATGGCCCCGAACACCCCGGGAGCCGCCGGGGGCGGGGGCCTGTGGCGCGTGCCGGGCAGCGCAACCCAAGCCGCGTGCCAGCCACCGAAAACCGGGTGCAACCGTGATCGCCCGACGCAGCGGATGGCTGGAAAACCCTGCATATGGCGCGTGCGAACCCGTGCGAACATCAGGCACACTGCCGGGCACCGGCAAGACAAGACATCCGCCATGCGCCACCACCATCTGCCCGCACGCGCAGCCCTTGCCCTTGCCCTTGCCATTTCCGTCGCCGCCGCTGCCTTTGCGCAAACCGGCGAGATCCGCATCGCCCATATCCATAGCAAGACCGGCCCGCAGCAATCCCTGAGCATGCAGACCCGGGCCGGCCTGCTGCTGGGCCTGGATTACGCCACGGGCGGCAGCATGATGGTCCATGGCAAAAAGCTGGTGCTGATCGAAAAAGACGACCAGGGCAAGCCCGACTTGGGCCGCAGCCTGCTGGCTGCGGCCTACGCCGATGACAAGGCCGACATTGCCATCGGCCCGGCGTTGTCGAGCGTGGCGCTGGCCATGCTGCCGGTGGCGCAGGAGTACAAGAAGATCTTGCTGGTCGAGCCTGCCGTGGCCGACTCCATCACCGGCGACAAGTGGAACCCGTACATCTTTCGCACTGGCCGCAACAGCAGCCAGGACGCCATCGCCAACGCTGCGGCCATCGACAAGCCCGGCGTCTCGGTGGCCACGCTGGCGCCGGACTACGCATTTGGCCGCGACGGCATAAAGGCTTTCAAGGACGTGCTCCGGCATGCCCGGCTGGTGCACGAGGAATACCTGCCGACCAACACCACCGACTTCACCGCCGGTGCGCAACGCCTGATCGACAAGCTCAAGGGCCTGCCCGGGCGCAAGCTGATCTTCATCCTCTGGGCCAACCCGAACAGCAATCCGTTCAAGATTGCCGACATGGACTTGAAGCGCTATGGCATCGAGATCACCTCCGGCGGCAGCACCTTGCCCGGCCTGGTCACGTACAAGAACTTCCCCGGCATGGAAGGCGCCACCTACTACTACTTCGGCATCCCGAAGAACCCGGTCAACCAGGCCCTGGTGGCCGCGCATTACAAGGCGTACAAGACGCCGCCGGACTTTTTCACCGCCGGCGGCTTCAGTGCGGCCATGGCCTTGGTCACGGCGCTCAAGGCCACCAAGGGCGACACCGACAGCCGCCTGCTGATCAAGACCATGGAGGGCATGGAGTTCGACACCCCCAAGGGCCGGATGTACTTTCGCAAGGAAGACCACCAAGCGATGCAGAGCATGTACCACTTCAGGATCGAGGTCGACCCGGCCTTCCCCTGGGGCGTGCCCGCGCTGGTGCGCGAGATCGGGGCGCAAGAGATGAATGTGCCGATCCGCAACCGGCGCCAATGAGCGCGCCATGAACGCACCATGAGCGCCGCACGGCCGCCCGAAGGCGCTGATACCGCAGCCGAAGGTACCCCGGTGAGCCGCTTGGTCACCAAGGACTTGAGCATCCGCTTTGGCGGCCATGTGGCGGTCGATGGCCTCAGTTGCAGTTTCGAGCCGGGCCAGTTGACCGCCATCGTGGGGTCCAACGGCGCCGGCAAGACCACCTATTTCAACCTGATCTGCGGGCAACTGCGCGCCAGCAGCGGCAGCGTCATGCTGGGCGGGCAGGACCTGACGCGGCTGTCGGTCGCGGCGCGCACGCATGCCGGGCTGGGCCGGGCGTTCCAACTGACCCAACTGTTCCCCCGGCTCAGCGTGCTGGAGAACCTGCGCCTGGCGGTGCAGGCCAGGCAAGCGGGCCGGCACCGCCGGGGGCTGAACCTGTGGAGCATCTGGAGCGACCACCAGGCGCTGACAGAGCGTGCCCGGCTGATCCTGCAGACGCTGGCCATGACGGAGCGCGCCGACAGCCCTGCGGCCAGCCTGCCACATGCCGACCAGCGCAAGCTGGAGGTGGCGCTGCTGATGGCGCTCGAGCCGCAGGTCTACCTGTTCGACGAGCCCACGGCCGGCATGGGCCAGGACGAGGCGCCGGTGATCCTGAACCTGATCCGCGCGCTCAAGCAAGACCGCAGCAAAATCATCCTGCTGGTGGAGCACAAGATGGAGGTGGTGCGTGAACTGGCCGACCGCGTCATCGTGCTGACCAACGGCCGCCTGGTGGCGGACGGCGCACCGGCCGAGGTGATGGCCTCGCCCGTGGTGCAGCAGGCGTATCTGGGCACTGCACAGGCCCCTTCGACCCTCCAGACCCCCTGGCCCCTCCGGACCGGCATGGCCGCCCCATGAACCACCAGACGCCGCTGCTCGAACTGCGCGCCGTGCACACCCATATCGGGGCCTACCATATCCTGCACGGCGTGGATTTGGCAGTTCCCCCGGGCCAGATCACCTTGCTGCTGGGCCGCAACGGCGCCGGCAAGACCACCACGCTACGCACCATCATGGGCCTGTGGCAGGCGTCCCGGGGCCGCATCCACTGCGCCGGCCAGGACATCACGGCCCTGGCCACGGCGCAGATCGCGCGCCTGGGCATCGCCTATGTGCCCGAGAACATGGGCATCTTTGCCGACCTCAGCGTCAAGGAAAACATGCTGCTGGCGGCGCGCCAGGCGCGCCGCGCCGCGCAGATCGACGCGCAGCGGCTGCAGTGGATCTTCGGGCTGTTTCCGGCGCTGGAAAAGTTCTGGAACCACCCGGCGGGCAAGCTCTCGGGCGGGCAAAAGCAGATGCTGGCCGTGGGCCGCGCCATCGTCGAGCCGCGCGCGCTGCTGCTCCTGGACGAGCCTGGCAAGGGCCTGGCGCCCGCCATCATCGACCGCATGATCGAGGCCCTGGTGCAGCTCAGGAGCAGTGGCGTTGCCATCTTGCTCGTCGAGCAGAACCTGCACTTTGCGCAGCGGCTCGGCGACAGCGTGGCCGTGATGGACAACGGCCGCGTGGTGCATGCGGGCAGCATGGCCGCGCTGGCGCAGGACGCGGCGCTGCAGCGCGCGCTGCTCGGGTTGGCGCTATGAGCCTCCGGTCTTTCTGGCCTGTGGCGCCCGATTCGCTTTTGCTTTTGGCCATCGAGGGCATGGCAACCAGCGCGCCTGCGACGGGCACGCAACGAGGACAGCACCATGGCCCTGCGCGACCGTGACTGGGCGCCGCTGGCGCTGGTGCCGGCGCTGGCCCTGCTGGTGCTGCCGCTGATCGGCTCGCCCGGCACCTGGCTCACGCTCACGGTGGCCGGGCTGGCGATGGGCATGATCATCTTCATCATCGCCTCGGGCCTGACGCTGGTTTTCGGCCTGATGGATGTGCTCAACTTCGGCCACGGCCTGTTCATCACGCTGGGCGCTTTCATCGCCAGCACGGTGTTGGGCGCGATGGGCGACTGGACCGGCTCGGAGCAACTCTGGCGCAACCTGGTCGCGGTGCTGTCCGCGATGCTGGTGGCCATGGCCGTGGCCGCCGCCGTGGGCCTGGCGTTCGAGCGCTGCATCGTGCGGCCGGTGTACGGCCAGCATCTCAAGCAGATCCTGATCACCATGGGCGGCATGATCATTGGCGAAGAACTGATCAAGCTCATCTGGGGCCCGGCGCAGATTCCGCTGCCGCTGCCCGAGGGCCTGCGCGGCGCGCTGCTGATGGGCGACGCCGCGATCGAGAAATACCGCCTGGTCGCCGTGGCCGTGGGCCTGCTGGTGTTCGGCGCGCTGGCCTGGATGCTGGCGCGCACCAAGCTCGGCCTGCTGATCCGCGCCGGCGTGCAAGACCGCGAGATGGTCGAGGCGCTGGGCTACCGCATCCGCCGCCTGTTCGTCGCGGTGTTCGTGCTCGGCTCGGCGCTGGCCGGCCTGGGCGGCGTGATGTGGGGCCTGTACCAGCAATACCTGGTGCCGCAAATGGGCACGCAGGTGAATGTGCTGATCTTCATCGTGATCATCATCGGTGGCCTGGGCGCGACCGGCGGGGCGCTGATCGGCGCGCTGCTGGTGGGCCTGGTGGCCAACTACACCGGTTTTCTGGCGCCGAAGGTGGCGCTGTTTTCCAACATCGCGCTGATGGCGGCCATCCTGCTGTGGCGCCCGCAGGGCCTGTACCCGGTGGTCAACCGCTGACGCGTCGTCCGGCAAATGGCTGCACAAAATGAAATCAATGCGTTTCGTGTCAGGGCAAGGCGAAAATCCCCGCGCTGCCTGCCGTATGTCGCGGGGATTGGCAACGCCTGCCTGGCGCGCAAGGCGCTGTGTCGTCCGCAGCCATTGGCGCGGCGGTGCGCCAGTGTCGCGTCACCGATCAGATGTCGCAGGCTGCGCGCAGCCATCGGAGCGCAGCGCCAGGCGCAGCGCGCAGCCCATACCGAGCGTATTGGCAAGCGCTGCAACGCCGCGCTGCGCTTCGATGGCCAGCGCGAACCGACAGATGATCGGTGACGCGACACCAGGAGCCGCCCGTGCTTGATCGTCTCGTGTCCAATGACTACCCGCGCAGCAAGCCGCTGGCGGTGATCCTGATCGCGGTCTTGCTGGGCCTGGCGTTGGCGCCCTTTCTGTTGCCCGGGGTCAAGGCCCTGTCGGTGGCGGCCAAGGTGCTGGTTTTCGTGGTGCTGGTGGCCAGTTTCGACCTGCTGCTGGGCTACACCGGCATCGTCAGCTTTGCGCACACCATGTTCTTTGGCATCGGGGCCTACGGCATCGCCGTGGCCAGCACGCGCCTGGGGCCTACCTGGCCGGCGCTGGCGCTGGGGTTGGGCGGCGCGCTGCTGCTGTCACTGCTGCTGTCGCTGGCGATGGGGCTGTTCTCGCTCAGGGTGCGCGCCATCTTCTTTGCGATGATCACGCTGGCCGTGGCCTCGGCGTTCCAGACGCTGGCCTCGCAGTTGCCGGACATCACCGGCGGTGAAGACGGGCTGACGTTCAGGCTGCCCGCGCTCCTTTCGCCCGAATTCGAGTTTTTCGGGCAGCCCTTTCCGGGCGTCGCGCTCGATGGCCGGCTGCTGTGCTATTACCTGCTGTTCGCCAGCGCCTTGGTGCTGGTGTTGGCGCTGCTGCGCATCGTGAACTCGCCGTTCGGCCGCGTGCTGCAAGCCATCCGCGAGAACGAGTTCCGCGCCGAAGCCATCGGCTACCGCGTGGTGCTCTACCGCACGCTGTCGAGCGTGCTGTCGGCCCTGTTTGCCACCATGGCAGGGGCCATGCTGGCGCTCTGGCTGCGCTACAACGGGCCGGACGTGTCGCTGAGTTTCGAGATCATGATCGACTGCCTGCTGATCGTGGTGATCGGCGGCATGGGCACGATCTACGGCCCGGTCATCGGCAGCGTGCTCTTTCTGGCGGCGCAAAGCTACCTGCAAGACCTGCTGCGCCTGGGCAGCGAGGCCGCATCCCGGCTGCCCTGGCTGTCGGCATTGCTGTCGCCGGACCGCTGGCTGCTCTGGCTGGGCCTGCTGTTCGTCGTCTCGGTGTACTACTTCCCCTCCGGCGTGGTGGGGCGGTTGCGCGCGGCGGCGCAACCGCAGCAGCAGGGCCGCTGAGCGCGATCGATGCGCGGGCCATTGCGCCGCAGTCAACGCGCGGGCCACCGAACGCGATCGATGCGCGCGGGCCGCTGGTGCAATCAACGCTCCGGGCGTGCCGTGCGCCTGCGCGCCTCATGCGCCACAAAGGGCTTGCCGCCACCGCCTGCCGGCCGGGCAAAGCCGGGCTTGCGCGCCGCGCCGGCGGCAGCGCCGACAGCAGCGCCACGGGGAGCAAAGCCGCTGCGTCCTGCATCGCCAAAACCGGGCTTGCGGCCATGGCCCTGCGCCTCACGGCGGGGCGCAAAGCCACGGTCGTCGCCACGGGCCGGGCCGCCGAACCTGCGCTCGCGGCCATCGCGCTCGTAACCCCCCGGGCGACCCCGGCCGCCAAAGTCGGCGCTGCGCGGGGCCTGGGGCGGGCGTTGCGCAGGCTCCAGGCCGGGAATCACCTCGGCCTTGAATGACTGGCGGCTGAACGACTCGATGTCGTGAATCTTGCGCCGGTCGCGGAACTCGGCAAAGCTGATGGCCAGGCCATCGCGGCCCGCGCGGCCGGTGCGGCCAATGCGGTGGGTGTAGTCCTCGGCCTTCATCGGCAGACCGAAATTGAACACATGGGTGATCGTGGGTACGTCGATGCCGCGCGCGGCCACGTCGGTGGCCACCAGAATCTGCACCTGGCCGTCGCGCAACGCCGTCAGGCGGCGGTTGCGCAGACCCTGGTTCAGCGCGCCATGCAGTGCCACTGCCGAGAAGCCGGCCTGTTGCAGTTCGCCGGCCAGGGCATCGCACTCCACCTGGGTGCTGGCGAACACGATGGCCTGGTTGATCCGGGTGTCGCGCAGCCAGTGGTCGAGCAGCTTGCGCTTGTGCTGGGCGTTGTCGGCCCAGTACAGCATCTGCCGGATGTTGGCGTGCTTTTCTTGCGGCGAATCGATGGTCAGCTTTTGCACCGACGAACCGCCATCGTGCATCACGCGCAGCGCCAGTTGCTGGATGCGGGGGGCGAAAGTGGCGCTGAACATCATGGTCTGCTGGCGCTGGCTGGTCAGTTGGTTGATCTCGGCCAGATCGTCCGAGAAGCCCAGATCGAGCATGCGGTCGGCTTCGTCGACCACCAGGAACTGCACCTTGTCGAGCTTGATCTGCATCGAGCGCTGCAAGTCCAGCAGGCGCCCCGGGGTGGCCACCACCAGGCTGGCGTTCTGCAACTTGGCAATCTGCATCTGGTAAGGCATGCCGCCGACCACATTGGCCACGCGCAGGCCACGGCAATGCCTGGCCAAGTCAATCGCATCATGCGCCACTTGCTGCGCCAACTCGCGTGTCGGGCACAGGATCAATGCCCCCGGGGTGGCGGCCTTGAAATGGCGCGTGTGCATGGGGTCTTTGCGCTTGGGCCGCTTCGGCGCCGCTGCGCCCCGGGTGGCCGCGTCTGCTGCGGCGTGCTCCAGGGCCGCGCGCTCTTGGGCCTGGACCTGGGCCTGCTGGCCGATCAGCGTGTGCAGCAGCGGCAGCAAATAGGCCGCTGTCTTGCCGCTGCCGGTCTGGCTGGACACCATCAGATCAATGAATCGGGTGGCGCCATGGCCCGCGCCCATGGCCAGCGGAATGGCTTTGCGCTGCACGATGGTGGGCCCGGTGTAGCCCAGGTCGGCCACGGCCCGCACCAACTCGGGCGCCAGGCCCATCTCGATAAAGCCGTTCGGCGCGGCGTCACCGGCAGCAAAGGGGGTTGGCGCAGGGGCGGGAGTCATTGGTGCAGGCGCGGGAGCAATTTGCACGGGCGCGGAAGTGGTTGGCGCAGGCGAGGAGGCAGTGTGCACAGGCGAGGGAGCAGTGTGCACAGGCGAGGGAGCAGTTTGCACAGGCGCAAAGTCGCGCTGCACCAAAGAGGTGTCGGACATGATTTCTTTCATGGTCGCAGGCATGGGCCTGCGAGGGTTTCGTCAATGGTTAAGAAAACACCAACCATCAAACGAAACCTGCCTGCGCTCGGGGCGTATGCGGGTGGGTGGGCATTGGGCCAGCCCGGCACTGTTGCAACAGTCGGGTAGCCCGTCGGCAGTCCGCTGGCCGCCTGCCAGTCCCCTACCAGCCCAATGTGTGAGGGCAGATGTGCATCTGCGCGGGGCGCTGTGCCCTGTGCAGCCCGCAACTATCGCATGAATCAGGGTTTCCCCGCAAGCCCTGTTTCATCCCCCGCACGGCGCATCAAACCGCCAGCAGATGCTTGCGGTAATGCGCCAGTTCGTCGATCGACTCGTTCACATCGGCCAGGGCGGTGTGCTTTTGTGCTTTTTTGAAGCCGGCGCAGACCTGCGGTTTCCAGCGCTTGGCCAGTTCCTTGAGGGTGCTCACGTCCACGTTGCGGTAATGAAAGAAGCGCTCGAGCTCGGGCATGTAGCGCGCCAGAAAGCGTCTGTCTTGCCCGATGCTGTTGCCGCACATCGGCACCTGGCCCTTGGGCACATACTGGCTCAGGAAGGCAATGATCTGCTGCTCGGCCTGCGCCTCCGTGACGCCCGATGCCTTGACCTTGTCGATCAACCCGCTGCGGCCATGGGTGCCCTTGTTCCAGGCGTCCATCTTGTCGAGCCACTCCTGCGACTGGTGGATGACGAGCACCGGCCCTGCGATGCGCGGCTCCAGATTCGGGCCGGTCACGACAACGGCAATCTCCAGCAAACGGTCGGTATCGGGCGTGAGGCCGGTCATTTCGCAATCGAGCCAGACCAGGTTCTGGTCGGATTTTGCAAGCGTGCACGGGCTGGGGGGGGTGGTTTCTGGCATGGCGCGCATTGTCGCCGATGGCTTGGCTTGGCTTGATGCGTTGGCCGGGGGGCGCGCGTTGGCGCTGGTCGGCGCAGACCTGCCCCCAGCGCACCCCTGGTAAAACAGGCAGGCTACACTCGCCCCACATGTTCGCCCTCGAAGACCTTTCCCCCGCCATAGGGCTCACACTGGCCTTTGCCGTTGCGTTGGTGCTGGGTCTGGCGCTCAAATTCTGGCTCGTCACGCGCCAGATACGGTATGTGGCGCGCCACCGCGCCGAGGTGCCGGCACGGTTTGCCGGGCGCATCGCATTGGCCACGCACCAGAAGGCGGCGGACTACACCATCGCCAAGGCGCGGCTGGGGGTGCTGGAGATGGCCCTGGGCGCCGTCGCCGTGCTGGGCTGGACCCTGCTGGGCGGCCTGGATGCGCTGAACCAGGCGCTGCTGGCCGTCTCCGGCGCGGGGCTGCTGCAGCAACTGGCCTTGCTGCTGGCCTTCGCCGCCATCAGCGGCCTGATCGACCTGCCCCTGTCGCTGTACCGGATCTTTGCGCTCGAGCAGCGCTTTGGCTTCAACCGGATGACGCTGCGCCTGTGGCTGGTCGATGCGCTCAAGGGGCTGCTGCTGGGGGTGCTCATCGGTCTGCCGATCGCGGCGCTGATCCTGTGGCTGATGGCTGCCGCAGGCCCGCTGTGGTGGCTCTGGGCCTGGGGCTTGTGGATGGGCTTGCAACTGCTGCTGATGCTGGTCTATCCGACCTTCATCGCCCCGTTGTTCAACGAGTTCCGGCCGCTGCAAGACCCGGCGCTCCAGGCTGGCGTGAGCGCATTGATGCAGCGCTGCGGCTTTTCGGCCAAAGGCCTGTTCGTGATGGATGGCAGCCGCCGCAGCGCCCATGCCAATGCCTACTTCACCGGATTCGGCGCCGCCAGGCGCGTGGTGTTCCACGACACGCTGCTGCAGCAGTTGACACCGGGCGAGGTGCAGGCGGTGCTGGCCCATGAATTGGGGCATTTCAAGCACCGCCACATCACCTGGCGCATCGCACTCATGTCGGCGCTGAGCCTGGCGGGCTTTGCCTTGCTGGGCTGGCTCTCGGGCCAAATGTGGTTCTACATCGGGCTGGGCGTGCGCCCGGGCATCGCGTTGGGCCCTGCGCTGGCCGCCGCGCCCAATGATGCGCTGGCTTTGCTGCTGTTCCTGCTGGTGGTGCCGGTGTTCACTTTCTTTATGGCGCCGCTGCTCGCGCAACTGTCGCGCCGCCATGAATTCCAGGCCGATGCCTATGCCGTGGCCCAGGCCAGCGGCGCTGATCTGTCATCGGCGCTGCTCAAACTGTACGAGGGCAGCGCCGCCACGCTCACGCCCGATCCGGTGTATGTGCAGTTCCACTATTCGCATCCACCCGCTGCCGAGAGGCTGGCGCGCATACCTGCCGGCAACGGCTGATGAGCGCCATGCCGAAGACCCAAGACGAAGCTGCGCCGGCCCGCCGCGCGCTGACTGCGACCGAGGTCGTCGCCCGGCTGGCCCAACTCCAGGGCTGGCGCCTGAGCGGCGATGGCGCCGACGTGGCGCTGCAGAAGACCTACCACTTCGCCAGCTACTACGAAACCATCGCGTTCGTGAACGCGCTGGCCTTCATCGTCCATGCCCAGGACCACCACCCCGACCTGTCGGTGCACTACGACCGCTGCGTGGTGCGGCTGAACACGCACGATGTGCGCGGCATCTCGGCCACCGACTTCGATTGCGCCGCCCGGTTCGATGCGCTGATGGCCTGAGTGCATGACCGCATGGCCCAAGCGCAGACACCATGGCTGAACGCAGCGCCCTGATCGAGGGCACCGTGGTCGCCAGCCATGGGCGCCACTGCATGGTGGAAACGCCCGACGGCGAGCGCCGCATCTGCCACCCCCGTGGCAAGAAGAGCCAGGCCGTGGTCGGCGACCATGTGCTGTGGCAGGCAGCGCCGCCCGGTCAGGGCGCAGCGGGCAGCATCGAGAAGGTGCTGCAGCGGCGCAACCTCTTTTACCGCCAGGACACGATCCGCACCAAATCGTTCGCGGCCAACCTCGATCAGGTGCTGATCCTGATTGCCGCCGAGCCGGTGTTTTCCGAAAGCCAACTGGCGCGCGCGCTGATCGCCGCCGAGGCGGCGGGCATCAGGCCGCTGATTGCGCTGAACAAGAGCGACCTGGCCGAATCCTTCGCGCGGGCCTGGGAGCGCCTGCTGCCTTATCGCCGCATGGGCGCCGGCCAGCACTATGGCGTGCTGCCTTTGTCGCTGGCCCTGTCCAGCGCTGTGGATCGGGCTGCGCTGATGCAGCAACTGACCGCCAAGACCACGCTGGTACTGGGCCCCTCGGGCTCGGGCAAGAGCACGCTGATCAATCTGCTGGTGCCGGGCGCCGCCGTGCTGACCGGCGCGCTATCCCAGGCGCTGAACTCCGGCCGGCACACCACCACCAGCACCCACTGGTACTGGATCGATCAGGCGCGCACCAGCGCGCTGATCGACTCGCCGGGTTTCCAGGAGTTCGGCCTGCAGCACATTGCTCCGATGCAACTGGCCGCCTGCATGCCGGACATCGCCGCACATGCCGGCCATTGCAAGTTCTACAACTGCACGCATTTGCACGAGCCGGGCTGCGGCGTCCTGGAGGCCGTCAAGAAAGGCGCTGGCGCAGAGGGTGCCAGCGCCATACGCCACAAGATTTACAGCGACTTGTTCGCCGAACTGAGCCACACGCGCTACTGACGAGCCGACCCGCGCCGGCTCAGCCGAGCAGGCGCGCCAGCGTGAGCAAGGCCAGCAACAGCATCCAGACCACCACCGAGCGCCATACCAGGCCGACCACGCTGCGCAGGTGGCCCACTTCGGGCTCGCGGCCCGGGGTGGCATCGCTGTCATCCATGTCGGAATCGATCTCCAGCCCCTGCGAAGTGCGCATCCCGGCGTGCGCCTTCAATGCCGCGCCACCAAGACGCACATCGATGGCCCCGGCGGTGGCCGCCAGCACCACGCCGTCGTTGTCGTTCGGAAAGCGCTGCGCGTGAAAGCGCCAGCCCTCGATGGCCTCCTCGAAACTGCCCACCACGGCAAAGCTCAGCGCCGTGAGGCGGGCCGGCAGCCAGTCGATCACCGTCCAGGCCCGGGCCGAAGCCTGTTGCAGCGACGCACTGGCCAGAGCCGGCCCCATGCGCGGCCGGGGATGCCAGTGGCGCGCGACAAACTCCGACAGCCGGTACAGCACCGCGCCCGTCGGCCCCAGGCCGAGCGCCGCCAGCACCGAGAACCAGGCGAGCACGCCAAACACATGCCGGTGCGCCGCCAGCACCGAGTACTCGATCACATGGCGCACGATCTCGCGCCTGGGCAGCAGGCCCACATCGACCTGCTGCCAGTGCGCCAGGCGCGCGCGGGCATCGTCCTCGTCGCCCCCTTCGAGCGCATCGCGAATGCCCGTGAAATGGTGACTGAACTGCCGAAACCCGAGCGTGACGTACAGCACCGCCACGCTCCACAGCATCGCAAACGGCCAGCCCGGCCCCCACAGCAAAAGCCAATGCATGGCCAGCGTCGCGCAGGCCGGCACCAGCACGGCCAGGCACCATGCCAGCCAACCATGCTGCGGTTTGCCGGTATCGAAGTTGCGGCTCACCGACAAGGCCCAGGCGCGCAGACCGGCGTGAATCGGATTGCTGCGCGCCAGCGGACGGGCCTGCTCGATCAGCAGCGCAAACAAGATGGCAAAGAAACTCATGGGGGGCAATGATACCGATGGATGGTCCATGCCCTGGCGCGCACGCCAGCAGCGTCATGCCCGCATGAAGCGATAGAAATTGCGCAACATGCCGGCGGTGGCTCCCCAGATGTAGTGGTTTTTGTCGCCGTCCTGATAGGGCATGGAAAACCATTCCCGGCGCACGCCATCACGATCGAACACATGGCGCCGGTGGTTGGCCGGGTCGAGCAAAAAGGCCAGCGGCACCTCGAACAGTTGTGCCACTTCGCAGGGATTGGGCCGGAGCACACAGCCCGGCTGCACCAGTCCCACCACCGGGGTGATGATGAAGGCCGACCCGGTCAGATAGGTGGACAGGGTGCCCAGCACCTCGACGAACCCGGGCTCGAGCCCGACTTCTTCCTGCGCCTCGCGCAAAGCCGTGTCGGTGGCAGACGCATCTTGCGGGTCGGCCCGGCCGCCGGGAAAAGCCACCTGCCCCGAATGCGTGGACAGATGCGCCGTGCGCTCGGTCAGCAGCACCATGGGCTGCTCGCGCAGCACGATGGCCAGCAGCACCGAGGCCCGTGCCGGCGCGCGTTCGATGAATTTCCGCTCCAGCACCGCCTCGGGTTCCCACGGCGGCGGATTGGCAAAACGCGCACGCAGCGCCTGGGGCGTCTGCGCCTCTGGCGGCACCACCGGCAGATGCGCATCCACGCAGCGCACCGGCACCAGGCGGGGGTCGAAACCGGCCAGGCTCGACAGCGGCGCGATCACCGGCGAGGCGGCAGGCGTGGCGCCACGGGCAGGAGAGGGGTTCATGAATCGGGAACCGGAGGCGACGAACAACCCGCCAAGGGACGGGCCGAAGCGGGCTCAGCGTTGAATGGCAGGGGCCCCTGGCAGGCCGGACCCCGGTGCCGGCAGTATGAAGGCGGCAAGAGGGCGGCAAGGGTGGGCAAGAGCGGCGGGCGGCGGGGAGCAAGACTGCCGGGCAAGTATAAGCATTGGCTGTCAAAGGCGATGGACCGTGCCGGCCATGCAACGCGCGGTCGCTGCAACGCAGCAACGTCAGACCATGCCTGCAGCCAGATGCTGGCGGTGTTGGCGCCGGCCTTAACGCGGTATGCCGCCGCCGAGCGCACGCGCCGCTTCGATGGCCAACGGCGTGAAGCGCTGGACGAAGGCCTCCACAGTCCACTCTGACAGCGATCCGGCGATGTGCAGCGCGGCCATCGGCTGCCGGTCATGGTCGAGGATCGCGCAGCCCACCGCGATTTCGCCCAGCAGTGTTTCCTCCAGGGCCAGCGCGTAATTCGACTCCCGCGCCTGTGCGATACGGCGCTTGATGACCGCCACATCGGTCTCGGTCTTGGGCGTGATCGGTCGCAGCGTCGAACGCGCAAGGATGTCGTCGACGCGCTGCTGCGGCAGGTGCGACATGATCGCCCTTCCCCCTGACGAGCAATAGCACGGGATCCGGCGTCCCACCAGCGTGGCAAAGAAGGTCTGCCGCTTCGTCTGGCGCCGCCAAGCGTAAATGATGGACAGGTCGTCGAACAGGCTCAGGTCCACGCGCTCGCCGGCCTCGCGCTGCAGGTCTGTCAGGATCGGGCTCGCCCGTTCGATCAGCAGGTTGTGGCTGAGGTAGTCGAAGGTGCGATCGAGGATCTTGCGGCCCGGCACGAAGCCGCGGCCGTTGGCGCCCTTCTCGATATAGCCCAACTGCACCAGCGTATGCGTCATGCGCTGCGTCGTGCTGCGATCCATTCCCGTCAGGTCGGCCAAGTCGGTCAGGCTCAGGGCACCGGGGCGCGCTCCCAGGGCTTCCAGCAATCCAATGCCTTTGGCAAGCGATTGCACGAACAAGTTATCCGAACCCAAAAACTGCTCCTTCATGTGTCGCGGCGCCTGTGCCCGCCTGTCCGATGCTACGCCATGCCTCTGTTTTTTGATACTTGACTAATGGAAAAAAGATATTTAAGATTACCAATCGATAGTAATGTATTGCTAATCAATACATTATGACCTGAGGTAGACACGAAGCAAGTGCCTTTGTGCTTGCGCCGCTTCATCAACCCAAGGAGTCGATGGCATGAAAACTTCGTTCATCCCCAAGGCCCTGCTGGCCTTGTCCGCAGCGGCATGGATGCCGTCGTCCGCGCTGGCCCAGGACACGGTGCGGTTTGGCGTGCTGCTTCCGCTGACGGGTCCGGCTGCGCTTTCCGGCACATCCATCGTTGAAGGCATGCGGCTCGCGGCCGAGGAAGCGAATGCGCAGGGCGGAGTCAAGGGCAAGAAGGTGCAACTGTTCGAGGAAGACGACGAAGGGCTCACCACCAAGGCCGTGACCGGCGCGCGCAGGCTGGTGGAGTCGAACAAGGTCATTGGCATCAGCGGCTCCTATATCAGCGCGGCGGCGATTGCCGCGACCAAGGTCGCCAGGGAGTTCAAGGTTCCCGTGGTCTCCGGCGGCTCCACTTCCGTGTCCGCCACGGACGCCAACACGCCGGGCGACCCGTGGTTCTTCCGCGCTTTCCCTGGCAGCATCGAACAGGGCGAGCAGTCGGCGCGCGACATCGTGCAAAAGCTCAAGGCGAAAAAGGTCGCCGTGATCTATGAAAACTCACCCTACGGCATGTCCCTGGCCGAGCAGATGCGCAAGGACATCCCGCGGTTCGGCGGGCAGGTCGTGGCGGAGGAAATCTACAACACCGACGAGCGCGACTTCTATTCGGTGCTGACCAAGGTGCGCGCCAGGCAGCCCGAGGCGATCTATCTTGCGGGACTGATGGATGCCGGGGTGCAGGTGATCCGCCAGGCAGCCGAAGTCGGCCTCAAGACGCAACTCGTCGGATCGGGCTCGATGATGAGCGACAAACTGATCCAGCTCACGGGCAATGCGTCGGAGGGCTTCGCCGTCTCGTCCATGTTCGAGCCGTCCACGCCGAATGCATTTGGCCAGAAGTTCACCAGGATGTTCCGCGAGCGCTACAAGAAAGAGCCCGATGTCTTTACTGCGCTCGGCTACGACTCGATGCACCTGCTCATCGAGGCCGCGCGCCGCGCCGCGAAACTCGACGGAGAACAGCTGCGCGCCGAGTTGATCAAGATGAGCGACGTGCCGCTGGTCCAGGGCCCGGCCAACACCATGGTCAAGTTCGATGCGAAGGGTGGATCGACCTTCAGGATCGGGCTGGCGATCGTCCGCAACGGCAAGCGCGTCTGGCTGCCCTTCGACTGAGGCCCTGGGCGCAAGAGCATGGAGTCATCGAGCCTTTTGGCGCAGTTCCTCGCCAATGGACTGGTCACGGGCGCCAGCTACATGCTGGTGGCCGCTGGCCTGACGCTGGTGATCAGCACCTTGCACATCTACAACTTCGCGCACGGCGAGTTCTACATGCTGGGCGGCTATGCGGCGGTCGCGGCATCCAGCCTGTTCGGACTTTCCCTCGTGCCGACCCTGCTGTTCGCGGTCATGTGTCTGGCGCTGTTCGGTCTGCTGGTGGAGCGCACGATATTCCGCCCGCTGACGGGGCGCGACCACAGCAGCAGCATCATTGCCTCTTTCGGCCTGTCGGCGCTGCTGCAAAATGGCGCGCTGGTCGCCTTCGGCGCCGAGCCGATGGCGCTCAGGTCGGACCTGGCCGGGGTGCCGGTGCAGATCGGGCCGGTGTTCCTGACCGGCCAGCGCGTGCTGATCGTGGCGCTGGCGGCGCTGGTCGTGCTCGCGCTGTTTCTGCTGCTGCGCTGCACTTGGACCGGCCGCGCGCTGCGCGCGATGGCGCAGCACCCGACGGTGGCGCAAATCGCCGGCGTGAACGTGCGCTTCGTGGCGCTCGTGACCTTCGCGGTGTCCGCAGCGCTGGCGGGCCTGGCAGGCGCGCTGATGTCCGGTGTCTTCCTGGTGCAGCCCGGCAACGGCGCGATGCTGGTCATGAAGGCTTTCACGGTCATCATTCTGGCGGGCATGGGCAGTGTCGGCGGCGCGGTCGTCGCGGGCTTGGCGCTCGGCATCATCGAGGCACTGGTCTCGGGCTACATCGGCAATGGCATGCGCGACATGGCCGGGTTCTTCCTCGTGATCCTGATGCTCCTGCTGCGCCCGCAAGGCCTGTTCGGCCAATCCACGGAGCGGTCCTGATGCGCAAGCCGCTTGCCATTGCCATCGGCGCTCTCGCCCTGTCGGCCCTGCTGCTGCCGGCGTTCGCTGCCGACGGCTACGTGCTCAGCGTGGGCGTGACGATCTTCATCTACGCCATGCTCGCCGTCAGCCTGGATCTGGTGCTGGGTTGGGCGGGCCAGTTCTCCTTTGCGCATGCCGCATTCTTCGGGATCGGCGCCTACACGGCCGCCATCGCGCAGCGCGACTTCGGCGCCGGGTTCTGGAGCGGTTTGCCCGCAGGCATCGCGGTCGCCGCTGTCTGCGGTCTGCTGCTGGGCTTGCCGGCGCTGCGTTTGCGCGGGCATTTTCTTTCGATCGTGACGATCGCCTTCCAGACCATCGTCTATCTCGGCCTGACCCAATGGACATCCCTGACCGGCGGTCAGAACGGCATTTCGATCCAGCCGATTGCCGGCTTCGAGACCATGGCCCGTTTCTACTGCCTCGCACTCGTCGTCAGCCTCGCGGCTGTGCTGGTCAGTTGGCTGCTGACGCATTCGCGCCTGGGGCAAACCTGGCAGGCGCTGCGCGACGACGAAACGCTGGCGCGCGCCATCGGGCTCGACACCACGGCGGCAAAGCTCGGGGCCTTCGTCATCGCCGCCGCCATCGCGGGGGCGGCAGGCGTGCTGGCCGCCTTTCACATCCGCGGTGTCACGCCCAACGACTACACCATCATGACCTCGGCCCTGATCGTTGCCATGGTCGTCGTCGGCGGGCGCGGCACGCTATGGGGCCCGCTGCTGGGCGCGGTGGTCTTGACCGTGCTGCCGGAATGGCTGAGCTTTGCCGCCAACTACCGACTGATCATCTTCGGCTTGCTGATGATCGTGATGGTCATCGCGCTGCCGCAGGGCGTGGTCGGCGCCTGGATGTCAAGGAAGCGCAGATGACCCCGCCCTTGCTGCGTTTCGATGCCGTCAGCAAGCACTTTGGCGGACTGGTCGCGGTCAATGCGATCAGCTTTCAGGTCCGGCAAGGCGAGATCCTGGGGCTGATCGGCCCGAACGGGTCCGGCAAGTCGACGCTGGTCAATCTGGCCACCGGCGAATGCGCGCCGACCGCCGGTGCGATCCATATGGGCGACATCTGTCTGACAGGCATGGCGCCTTGGCGCATCGCCCGGCTGGGTGTGGCGCGCACGTTCCAGATGCTGCGCTCGTTTCCCAGCCTGACCGTGGGCCAGAACCTGGCGTTGGCGATGCAGCCGGGACTGGGCAGCGGCTACTGCGCCTCGGTGCTGCGCATGGCGTCGGCGCGGCGCGATGACGCGCAAGCGCGCGGCCGCGCCATCGAGATGCTGCGGCTGTTCGGACTCGAACGCTTCGTCGATGAGCCTGCGAGCGCCTTGTCCATCGGCCAGCAACGGATGGTGGAATTGGCGCGCGGACTGTGCACGCGGCCCCGGGTGTTCGTGCTGGACGAGCCTGCGGCCGGACTCTCGCCGCCGATGGTCGAGCGCCTGATCGAGGTCATCGGGCGCATGCGCACCGATCACGGCGTAACGGTGCTGCTGGCCGAGCATGTGATGCGGGTCGTGCAAACGGTGTGCGACCGCGTAGTGGTGCTGGACTACGGCGAAAAGATTGCGGACGCCAAGCCGTCGGAAGCGGTGGCGGACCCGCGCGTCATCGAGGCCTACCTCGGCGCGGGAAAGGCGGCGCATGCTTGAGGTCAGAAACATCGAGTCCGGTTATGGACGCACCAAGGTGCTGCACGGCGTGTCGTTCAGCGTTTCCGATGGGGCCCTCGTGGCCGTTCTCGGTGGCAACGGCTCGGGCAAGTCGACCACGCTCAAGACGCTGGCCGGTCTGGTGCGGCCAAGCGCAGGCCAGATCACCCTCGCAGGGCAGCGCATCGACCAGGTGCCGGCCTGCCGCATGGCGTCCAGCGGGCTGGTGCTCGTGCCGCAAGGCAAGGAGGTTTTTGCTGCCATGTCGGTGGAAGAAAACATCCTGATGGGCGGCTACCACCGCCGGCGCGAGAAGGCCCGGCTGCGTGACGACCTGCAACAGGTCTACGCGCTGTTCCCGCGGCTGGCGCTGCGCCGCAAGGCCCTCGCAGGACTGCTGTCCGGCGGAGAGCGCCAGATGCTGTCCATTGGCCGCGCGCTGCTGGCCAGGCCACGGATGCTGCTGCTGGACGAACCTTCATCAGCCCTGGCGCCGAAAGTGGTCGGTGAAATCGCCGAAGTCATCCGGGGCTTGCGCGGCCGCGGGATCTCGATCTTGCTGGTGGAGCAGAACGTCGCCATGGCACTCGAACTGGCCGACGAGCTGCACATCCTGCGCGAAGGGCGGGTCGCGCATTCCTGCGTGAACGGGCCGGGCGTGGACCTGGCTTCGCTGCAAGAGTTTTATCTCGGAAAGGGAACGCGATGAGGTTTTCCGGTCGCACCGTGGTCGTCACCGGCGCCAACAGCGGCATTGGTCGCGCGACGGCCGTGCGCTTGGCCGGGGAAGGCGCGCGCGTGCTGGCCGTGGACCTGTGCACCGATGCGCTCGCGGACATCGGCGTCGAGCCGCTGGCCATCGACCTGGGCACCGAGCAAGCGCCGGCACGCACGGTGGCGGCCGCGCGCGCTTTCGGCGCCGGGCGCGTGGACTGCCTGGTCAACAATGCCGGCATCGGTGGCTCGAAGGCCCTCACCGCAAGCGACGATGCCTCGATCGACCGCATTCTCGGCGTCAATCTTCGCGCTGTCTTGCGGCTCACGCGCGACATGCTTGCGATCATGTCCGACGGCGGCAGCATCGTGAACCTGGCCTCCGTTTTTGGCGAGATCGGCTATCCGAACTCGGCAGCCTATGCGGTGGCCAAGGGGGGCATATCCCAGTTGACGCGGCAACTGGTCGCGGACCTCTCGTGGCGTGGCATCCGCGTCAACGCCGTGGCGCCCGGCGTGATTCGCACTGCGATGACTGCGCATTGGCTGGACCATGACGAGCAGTACCGGCGCAACATGACCGGATCGACACCGCTCGGATTTGTCGGCACGCCGGAGCATGTCGCCTCGGTCATCGCCTTTCTGTGCAGCCCGGACGCAGCCTTCGTGACGGGCCAGGTGATCGCGGTGGACGGCGGATGGCTGACCTGCCGCGCCCATGGCCCCGCGCCAAGCGAAGTTTCCTGAGGAGCTACGACAGCATGCATCCGAACGACCCCGTTGCCTGGCCGCACGGCGCGCGCTGCGCCGTCATGCTCGCCTTCGACTTCGACGCCGAGACGCTCTGGCTCGCGCGCGACCCCGCCAATGCCCAGCGCCTGGGCGTTCTCTCCCAAGGCACCTATGGCGCCAAGGTGGGGGTGCCCAGGATCATCGAGACGCTCGACGAGGCCGACGTGCCCGCGACATTCTTCGTGCCGGGGTGGACCGCAGAACACCATACCGGCAGGGTCGAGTCGATCCTGCGGCACGGGCACGAGGTCGGCCACCACGGCTACCTGCATGAGTGGGTCGATCCGCAAGACCCTGCGCGCGAGGAAGAGATCTTCCTCAAGGGCCTGCAAGCGCTGCAGCGCACGGTGGGCGTCAAGCCTCTGGGCTACCGATCGCCGGCCTGGGAGGCGAGCCTGAACCTGATTGCGCTGATCGACAAGCACGGGTTGCGCTATGACAGCTCGCTGATGGACCAGATCAACCCCTACCACCATGTTCTGGCCGACGGTCGGCGCGGCCCGGTGGAACTGCCGGTGCACTGGAGCCTGGACGACGCGCCTTTTGCGCTGTTCTCCGTCAAGTCACCGCGAACGATCGTGTCGAACGAGCAGATCCTGGCGGTGTGGCAGGACGAATTCAGCGAGATCTACCGCTGGGGCGGCCTGTTCTCGCTCACCATGCACCCCCAGGTCATGGGCCGGCCGTCGCGCATCGCGCTGCTGCGTGCATTCATCGCGTGGATGCGCAGTTTCCCGGGTGTGTGGTTCGCGCGCGGCGCGGAGATCGCACAGGCCTGGACGGATGCGTGCCTGTCCAACCGGGGCATCGCCCCTTGACCTTGACCTTGAGATTCCCGATGCAAGATGACGAATACGAAGCGCTCGATGGCCTCGCGCTGGCCGCGCTGATGAAGGACGGCCAGGTCAGCGCGGCGGAGTTGATGGAATGCGCAATACGCCTGGCGACAGCGCGCGCGCCTGGCCTGAACGCGCTGACCTATCCACGCTACGAGGAGGCGTTGGCGCGCGCGAAAGACTGGGCCCCGCGAGGCGCGTTCGGCGGCATCCCGTTCCTGCTCAAGGATTCGGGCCTGGCGTCCAGGCGCTTGCCCTCGAGCATCGGCTCGCGGCTTTTCGAGGACACGCGATATGCGCAAGATGCGACCCTGGTTGCGCGTTTCGAGGCTGGCGGCTTCATTGCCTTTGCCCGGACCACCGTGCCCGAACTGTGCATGGCACCGACCACCGAAGCCCTGCGCAATGGCGGCCCGACGCGCAATCCCTGGGATCGGGGGCGCTCCGCCGGAGGCTCCAGCGGCGGCGCAGCCGCAGCAGTGGCCGCCGGCATCGTGCCGATCGCGCACGGCAGCGATGGGGGCGGCTCCATCCGCATCCCGGCGGCCTGCTGCGGCCTGTTCGGGCTCAAGCCATCGCGCGGCGTCGTGCCGATGGGTCCGCTGCGCGGCGAGGGCTGGGGCGGTCTTGCCGTCGATGGCGTGCTCAGCCGCACCGTGCGGGACACGGCGGCGGCCATCGATGCCGTGGCCGGCATCGAGAGGGGCGCGCCTTATGCCGCGCCGGCCCTTGCGCGCAGCCTTCGATCGGCGGTCGGCGATGCGCCGCGCAGGCTGCGCATCGGGGTCTGGCGCGCGGCTTTCGCGGGCATCGACATCGCGCCGGAGTGCGTCGAGGCCGTGGACGCCACCGCCGGTCTTTGTCGCGCCCTGGGCCACGAGGTCATCGATGGCGCGCCGCCTGCGGACTTCGACTATGCCGGCTTCGTGGAGGCGCATACCGATGTCCTGGGGGTGAACATCGTGTTGTCGGTCGATGCGCGTTTGCAGATGTTGGGGCGCTCATTGCGGCCCACCGATCTGGAGCCGTCCACCATGGACGGGTACGCGCAGGGGCGAAGCATCAGCGCGGCGCGGTATGCCGCCGCCATCCACCGATTCCATTCGATCGCCCGGTTCATGGACGACTGCCTGGGCGATTTCGACATCCTGATGACGCCCGCGCTGGTGCAATTGCCGGCACCGCTGGGCGAGCTCGAAATGCGCGACGATTTCCGGAGTTTCAGGCGGCGCATGGCACGGTATTCGTGCCACCTGGCCATCATCAATGCCTCGGGCCAACCCGCAGCCAGTCTGCCGACGCACTGGACGGCGCAGATGCTCCCGGTAGGCACGCAGATCATCGGACGCTTCGGGTGCGACGACGTTGTCGTACAGTTGGCCGCGCAGATCGAGGCCACCGGCCGGTGGCACCCCAGGCAAAGGAAATGAACCGGACCCGGCGACCACCGGTGGATGCGGCCGTGGCGGCGCTGGCCAGCGGGGTGGCACGAACGATCCGGGCGCTGCTGGCGCGCGGGCGTGGGTACTGCAACGGGTGCGTGCGTCAGCCCGCGCAGGGCTGGCGCACGAGACAGAGACATCAACCAACGTTTACAGAAAGGATGGGCTCGCTCTCCAAGGTTGCGCAGGTTCATTGGAAGGTGTGATGGCAAACCGGTCAGACCATGCCCGGCCGAACCTGAATGGCTTGGCCGGGCATGGACCGTCCGGCAAGGCGATGAGGGGCCGGTCAGCCGGTTCGATCAGGGCCGGCGGGCAGCGCCCTGCACGACAGGGCGGATATGAGGCGGCCGCCCGTTCTCGCTCGTCAAAGCACCGCAGATGGATCTTGGCCAATGGGGGCGTCCATGCAAAGCCATGACCGATTCCGCTCAAGTGCGTGTGCTCGAAGAGCATGATTTTGAAGGCTGGCGTTCGATGTGGCAGGGTTACCAACAGTTCTACGGGGTGCGTTTCGACGATGCAGCGGTGGCCACCACCTGGTCACGGCTGCGCCATCGGGACGAGCCAATGCACGGTGCCGTTGCGTCGATGCAGGGGCGCGTGGTGGGGCTGGTGCACTACCTTTTTCATCGCTCGACCTGGACCTCCGGCGACTACTGCTATCTGCAGGACCTGTATGTGGCTCCGGCCGCGCGGCAACTCGGCTGTGCGCGGCAACTGATCGGGCATGTCTACGAAGAGGCGCGCAAGAAAGGCGCCTCGCGCGTGTACTGGCTGACCCACGAAAGCAATACCACGGCGATGCGGCTGTACGACCAGGTGGCTGAACGCCCGGGCTTCATCCAATACCGGCATGTGCTGCCGCGCACCACGGGCTGACGCCGGCGCAGGACTGGCCGATGCATGCGCGTTTTGCCCACAAGGTCGCGGCGGTCACCGGCGCGGCCAGCGGCCTGGGACGCGCCACCGCGTTGGCGCTGGCGGCCGAGGGGGCGCGCATCCTGCTGTTCGACCGCGACGAGGCCGGCCTTGCTGAAACGGCCCGCGCTTGTCCGGGATCTGTGAGCGCCGTGGGCGATGCGTCCTCGGCCGCCGATATCGCGCGTGCCGAGGCGCAAGCGCTGCGCGAACTCGGCCCGGTGGAGTTGCTGGTGCCGGCAGCCGGCATGCTCGGCCCGGCGAAACCGGCCATCGAACTGCAAGAGCAGGAATGGGACCGGCTCTTTGCCGTGAACGTCAAGGGCCCCTGGCTCGCCGCGCGGGCCTTCGTGCCGCATATGCGGCAGATTGGCCACGGCGCCATCTGCATGTTCTCGTCCACGGCGGGACTCGCGGGCTCGCCTTTCTTGTCCGGCTATTCAGCGTCGAAGGGCGCCGTGGTGCTTCTGGCGCGAAGTCTCGCGCTCAACCATGCAGCGGAAAAGATTCGGGTCAACTGCGTGTGTCCCGGAACCATCGATGGCCCGATGACCGAAGCCAGCTTTTCGCTGGCGGGCGAAGGCCAGGCGCGCAGCGCACGGGAGGCCGCCATTCGCTCGCGGATCCCTGCCGGGCGTTTCGGCGCGCCGCAGGAAGTCGCTGCAGCCGTCCTGTACTTGTTGAGCGACGCCGCCGGCTTTACCACCGGCGTTGCATTGCCCATCGACGGAGGCCGGCTTGCATGACCCAAAATGACCCCAATGGCAGGCGGTCGGCGGGGCTGCCATGTCCTGCAGGCACCGGCATCCACCAGGCGGCACGAACGATCCGGGCGCTGCTGGCGCATGGGTGTGGGTCCGGCAACGGGTGCCTGGGTCGGCCCGCGCAGGGTCGGCGCACGAGACAACGAGAGATCAACCAACGCTTACGGAAAGGATGGATTCGCTCCCCAAGGTTGCGAAGGCCCGATCGACGGTGTGATGGCCAACAGGTGTGAGACCATTCAGACCATGCCCGGCCTCACCTGAATCGCTTGGCCGGGCATGGGCCGTCCGACGAGGCCATGCGGAGCAGGCCAGCGGGTTCGATCAGGGCCAGCGGGCAGTGCGCCCTGCACGGCAGGTCGGAGATGAGGCTGCCGCCTGTTCCTGTTCGCCGAAGCAGCGCCGATCGATCTTCGCAAATGGCGGCGTCCATACGCAACCCCATGTCTACAAACCCCATGCTCCGCTTTGCCAAATCGCTTTTCGGACAGGTGCTCATCGCGCTGCTGCTCGGCCTGCTCGTCGGCCTTTTTGCGCCCGGGCTGGCCGTCCAACTCAAGCCGCTCGGTGACGGCTTCATCCGGCTGATCAAGATGATCATTCCGGTGCTGGTGTTCTGCGTGGTCGTGCATGGCATCGCCGGCGCGGGCGACCTCCGGCGCGTGGGCCGGGTGGGCGTGAAGGCGCTGATCTACTTCGAGTTGCTGACCACCATCGCCCTGGTGCTGGGCCTGGTGCTGGGCTTTTGGTTCGAGCCGGGCGTGGGCATGAACATCGACCCCGGCCAGCTCGACGCGAGCGCCATCAGCGCCTACACCTCGAACGCCGACAAGCTCACGAGCGGCGGCACGGTCGAGTTCCTGATGAAACTGATCCCGGCCACGGCGGTCAGCGCCTTTGCCACCGGCGATGTGCTGCAGGTGCTGCTGTTCGCGGTGCTGTTCGGCTGTGCGCTCGCGCTGCTGGGCGAACGCGGCCAGCCGGTGGCCACGGTGGTCGACGCGCTCGCGCTGGTGCTGTTCAAGGTCATGGGCCTGATCATCCATCTGGCGCCGCTGGGCGTGCTGGGCGCCATCGCCTTCACGGTCGGCAAGTACGGCATTGGCTCGCTGCGGCAACTGGGCATGCTGGTCGCCCTTTTCTATGGCGCGGTGCTGGTCTTCGTGTTCGTGGTGCTGGGTCTGGTGATGCGCATGTCGGGCCTGAGTCTGTACAAACTGCTGCGCTACCTGCGCGAAGAACTGGCCATCGTCCTGGCCACCACCTCGTCGGACAGCGTGCTGCCGCAGGTCATGGCCAAGCTGCGCCAGATGGGCATCCGCGATTCGACGGTGGGCTTGGTGATTCCGACCGGCTACTCGTTCAACCTCGACGCCTTCTCGATCTACATCACACTGGCGGCCTTGTTCATCGCGCAGGCCACCAACACGCCCATCGCCATGGCCGACCTGCTGACGATCCTGGCGATCGCGCTGCTCACCTCCAAAGGCGCGCACGGCGTTCCAGGCTCGGCCATCGTGGTGCTGGCGGCGACGTTGCAAGCCATCCCGGCGATTCCCTCGATCGGGCTGGTGCTGGTGCTGTCGGTGGACTGGTTCATGGGCATCGCCCGCGCGCTGGGCAACCTGATCGGCAACTGCGTGGCGACCGTGGCGGTCGCGGCCTGGGAAGGCGATATCGACCGCGCGCGTGCGCACGCGGTGCTCGACGCCGGCCACTGGACCGACGATGCACCCGGCGCACCCGGAGCCCCTGATGTCCCCGGCGATGCGCGCGCCACGCCGGCACCTGCGGCCCTGCCGCGCACCAAGCGCTGAACGCCCCGCTGTGCGCCTTGCCACGCAGATCCGGCCCGATCTGCCGGGTTTCGGCGCGGTCGCGCGCACCGGTGTCGAGAGCGGCCACAGCCAGCGGTTCAGCCATGGTGCGCAGTTCCTCGTGGAGGAGCATGTCTTCGTGCCGGACGGCGCGCAGCCGGGCTGGATACGGGGCACGGCGCTGGACTTCGTGCAACGGACAACGGTTCTGTCCTGCTTTGCCGCAGATGACCTGGCCGCAGGCCCGGTGGCGCAGGCCCGGCTGCCATACGCATTGCCGCCGGGTCTGCACGGCGCCTTCGTGCCGGCGTGAGGTGAAACATCCTCTGCCCGATGTCGCCGGCGGCGCCTGACGGGCCCGGCCGCAGGGCGGGCTTGCCGGGCCGAGGCACGCATCGACGACGCAGGCTGCCGTCGCGCCAATGCCAGGCGGCGCCGGACTGCGGCCGTTCAGCCCCACCGCAAGCCCGACGCAGCATGGCCGTCCGGGCTTGGCACCGGCCATCGGCGATTGCAGCGAGCCATCGACGAGCCCGTGGCGGCGATGTAAGTGCTGGCCATGACTGCTAAGTAAACGTCGGATACCATTGGTAAACAAATGCTTTTCTGCGCCGGCCCCCATCCATGGGAACGCCAAGCAGGCGATGGCAACGCAAGCATTGGGCACCACCAGGAGAAAGCCATGAGCGACAGCGCAATCCCCAGCTCGTTTTCCATTCTGATTTCCGGGCTCAGCTTTCTGGAATCCCCGCGCTGGCGCGCGGGCCGGTTATGGCTGTCGGACTTTTACACGCACCAGGTGATCGCCTGCGATATGGTGGGCCGGGTCGAGAAGATTGCCGAGTTGCCGCACCAGCCATCGGGCCTGGGCTGGCTGCCCGATGGCCGGCTGCTGGTGGTTTCGATGCGCGACCGCAAGCTGATGCGGCGCGAGGCCGATGGCCGGCTGCTCGTGCATGCCGATCTGTCGGCGCTGGCGGGCGGCCATGCCAATGACATGGCGGTCGATCGGCATGGCAATGCCTATGTGGGCAATTTCGGTTTCGACCTGATGGGCGGCGGGTCGGTGCGCAGCGCGCAATTGGCGCGCGTGGCGCCCGACGGCCAGGTGGTTGCCGTGGCCTACGATCTGCGCTTTCCCAACGGCATCGTGATCACGCCCGACGGCCAGACCCTGATCGTGGCCGAGACCCTGGGCAACCGGCTCTCGGCCTTTGCCATCGCCGACGATGGCAGCCTGGGCGCGCGCGCCGACTGGGCCAAGTTCGGGCCGCTGCCCGAGGGCAGTGATTTGCAGGCGGTCAAGGAGCAGATCGAGGTGGCGCCCGACGGCGTGGCGCTCGATGATGCGGGCGCGGTGTGGCTGGCCGACGCCATTGGCCACCGGGTGCTGCGCGTGGCCCGGGGCGGCAGGGTGTTGCAGGAGGTCTCGACGGGGCGGGCGATGCGGGCGTATGCCTGCGCGCTGGGCGGCCCGGATGGCCGCACGCTGTTTCTGTGCGTTGCGCCCGACCCTGACGAGCAGGCCCGCAAGGCGGCCCGCGAGGCGGCCGTCTGGTACCTGCCGGTCAACGTGCCGGCGGCAGGCTGGGCTGCGGCCGGCGCGCCCGCGCAGGCCATGGCGGCCGGTGGCGCGGGTTGAACCGGCGCTGACCGCCGACGGCTTTGCGCCGCGTGGCCGGGCGGCGCACTGCGGCGCGCTCCCGGATCAGCGGGCCAGCACCGCCGCCAGCGCCCGGCCCGTATGGCTGCGCTGGCGCACCAGTTCCTGCGGCACCGTGGCGGCGACGATGCGCCCGCCTTGCTGGCCGCCCTCGGGGCCGAGGTCGATGATCCAGTCGGCCTCGGCGATCACGTCCAGGTCATGCTCTATGACCACCACGCTGTGGCCGGCATCGACCAGGCGGTGCAGCACGCGGATCAGCTTGTCGACATCGGCCATGTGCAGGCCCACCGTGGGTTCGTCCAGCACGTAGAGGGTGTGCGGCGCTTTTTGCCCCCGGCGGGCGATGTCGTCGCGCACCTTGCTCAGTTCGGTCACCAGTTTGATGCGCTGCGCCTCGCCCCCGCTGAGCGTGGGCGAGGGTTGGCCGAGCGTCAGATAACCCAGGCCCATGTCCTGCAAGAGTTGCAGCGGGTGGGCGATGCCGGGCATGCTGGCAAAGAAGTCCACGGCCTCGTCGACTTCCATTTGCAGCACCTCGCCAATGCTTTTGCCGCGCCAGCCGACGGCCAGCGTCTCGGGGTTGAAGCGCGCGCCATGGCAGGTTTCGCAGCGCACTTTGACGTCGGGCAGAAAGCTCATTTCTATGGTGCGCACGCCAGCGCCTTCGCAGCCGGGGCAGCGGCCTGCGCCGGTGTTGAAGCTGAAGCGCCCGGCCGCGTAGCCGCGCGCCTTGGCCTCCAGCGTTTGGGCGTACAGCTTGCGGATGCTGTCCCAAAAGCCGATGTAGGTGGCAGGGCAGGAGCGCGGGGTTTTGCCGATCGGTGTCTGGTCCACCTCCAGCACGCGGTCGATGCTCTCGAAGCCCGACAGCCCGGTGCAGCCGACCAGCGGCGGCGCTTTGCCCGCGTCCATCGCGTCGCGCCCGGCCCGGCTGGCGCGTTGCTGCACCCAGGCTTGCACATTGGTCAGCAGCACGTCGCGCGCCAGCGTGGATTTGCCCGAGCCGCTCACGCCCGTCACGGCCACCAGGCGGCGCAGCGGCACGGCGACGCTGAGGTTTTGCAGGTTGTGCAGTTGCGCGCCATGCACCGTGAGCCAGCGCACGGCGCTCCCGGCCTGTGCCCCGGCTGGCGCTTTGGTTTGTGTCCCGGCCTGCGCGTTGGCCTGTGTCTCGGCCTGCGCCTCGGGGGCCACGCTGCGGCGCGCTTGCAGCGGGTGCGTGATCGCGTGCAGCAGGTAGCGGCCGGTTTGCGAATCGGCCGCAGCGGTGATGTCGCCCACGCTGCCTTGCGCCACCAGCCGCCCGCCGCGTTTGCCGGCGCTCGGGCCGATGTCGATGATGTGGTCGGCGCGGCGGATGGTGCCTTCGTCATGCTCGACCACCACCAGCGTGTTGCCCTTGTCGCCCAGTTTGTGCAGCGCGTCGAGCAGGATCTGGTTGTCGCGCGCATGCAGGCCGATGGTCGGCTCGTCGAGCACATAGCACACGCCTTGCAGGTTGCTGCCCAGTTGCGCGGCCAGGCGGATGCGCTGCGCCTCGCCGCCGCTGAGCGTGGGCGCGGCCCGGTCGAGCGTGAGGTAGCCCAGGCCCACTTCTTCGAGGAATTCCAGGCGGCTGCCGATTTCGGGCAACAGGTCGCGGGCGATGCCGGTCTCGCGCTGGCTCATGCCGCCCCCGGTGCGCAGCGCCTCGATCCAGCGGCGCAGATCGGTCACCGTGCGCGCGGCGATGTCGGTGATGCCCAGGCCGGCAAATTTCACCGCGCGGGCGCCGGGGTTCAGGCGCGTGCCCTGGCAGGAGGGGCAGGCGCTGCCGGCGCCGTCGGCCAGGTCTGCCAGTTCGGGCTCGGCAAAGCTCTGCTCGCGGCCTTTTTCCTTGTCCTGCGCCAGCGAGCCGTCGAGCCGCAGGCGCTGGTCTTGGGTCAGTCGCAGGCCCGTGCCCACGCAGTCGGGGCACCAGCCATGCTTGCTGTTGTACGAGAACAGGCGCGGGTCGAGTTCGGCATAGGAACGGGCGCAGACCGGGCAGGCGCGCCGGGTGGAAAACACCTGCACCTGGCCTATGCCGGTCGTGGGGCTGCCTGCGGCCAGCGCCGCGCGCAGGGCATCGATGTGGCTGAGCACATGCACCACGCCTTTGCCATGCGTGAGGGCTTCGGCCAGCGCCTGGCGCAGCAGGGCCTCGTTGGCGGGCGCTATGTCCAGGCTGGCCACGGGCAGTTCGATGCTGTGCTCCTTGAAGCGGTCCAGGCGCGGAAAGCCCGTGGTGGGCAGGAATTGGCCATCGACGCGCAAATGGCTGTAGCCGCGCGGGCGGGCCCAGTCGGCCAACTCGGTGTACACGCCCTTGCGGTTCGTCACCAGCGGGCTGAGCAGTCCGATATGCTGGCCGCGAAACCGGGTCAGCAGTTGGGCCGCGATGCTCTCGGGGGTTTGCGGTTGCACTGCGGCGCCGTCGTGCACGCAGTGCTGGGTGCCGAGCTTGACGTACAGCAGGCGCAGAAAATGCCAGACCTCGGTGGTCGTGCCGACCGTGCTTTTGCGGCCGCCGCGCGACAGGCGCTGCTCGATGGCCACGGTGGGCGGGATGCCGTAGACGGCATCGACCTCGGGCCGCCCTGCCGGCTGCACGATGCTGCGCGCGTAGGCGTTCAGGCTTTCCAGGTAGCGGCGCTGGCCTTCGTTGAACAGGATGTCGAAGGCCAGCGTCGATTTGCCCGAGCCGCTGACGCCGGTGACCACGCTGAACTTGCCGCGCGGGATGTCCACGCTCAGGTTCTTCAGGTTGTGCTCTTTGGCGTTCACGATGCGAATGACGTTTTGCGCCGTTGGCGCATGTTTTTCTCGCGCAGTGCGCTCTGTTTTTCGTAGCGCTGCCGCTTTTTCGTGCACCGAGTGGCCGCCTTCGCCCAGCGCCTGCTCGTAGTCGCGCAGCGCCTGGCCGGTGTGCGAGCGGGGGTGCTGGCGCAGGTCTTCGGGCCGGCCTTCGGCGACGATCAGGCCGCCGGCATCGCCGCCCTCGGGGCCCAGGTCTATGAGCCAGTCGCTGGCGCGGATCACGTCCAGGTTGTGCTCGATGATGATCAGCGAGTGCCCGGCATCGATGAGCTTGCGCAGCGCGCGCATGAGCTTGGCGATGTCGTCGAAGTGCAGTCCGGTGGTAGGCTCGTCGAACAGGAACAAGCTGCCTTTGCGTGCCAGCGCCTGGCGCGACGAGGCCCCCGTGCGGGCGGCCTCGGCCAGGTAACCGGCCAGTTTCAGGCGCTGCGCCTCGCCGCCCGAGAGCGTGGGCACGGGCTGGCCCAGGGCCAGGTAGGCCAGGCCCACATCGACCAGGGGTTGCAGCGCGCGCAGCACCTCGGGGTCGGTGGCAAACAGCGCTGCGGCTTCGGCCACCGTCAGCGCCAGCACATCGGCCACGCTCAGCGCCCGGCCGCCGCGTTCCAGGCGTATCTCCAGAATCTCGGGCCGGTAGCGCTGGCCATCGCAGTCCGGGCAGCGCAGGTAGACATCGCTGAGAAATTGCATCTCCACATGCTCGAAGCCCGAGCCGCCGCAGGCCGGGCAGCGCCCGTCGCCATGGTTGAAGCTGAATTTGCTGGCGCTGTAGCTGCGCTGGCAGGCCAGCGGGGTCAGCGCATACAGCGCGCGGATGCTGTCCCAGGCGCCGACATAGCTCACGGGGTTGGAGCGCGCGGTCTTGCCGATCGGCGCCTGGTCGACGAACACCACATCCGCCAGTTGCTCGGCGCCCAGCAGGCGGGTATGCGCCATCGGGCTGTCGGTGGCCCGGCCAAAGTGGCGCAGCAGCGCCGGGGCCAGCACGTTCTGGATCAGGCTGGACTTGCCCGAGCCGCTGACGCCGGTGATGGTCACCAGGCGTTGCAGCGGAAACTCCACCGACAGGTTTTGCAGGTTGTGCGCGCGCGCGCCTTCCAGGATGAGGCGCGGCGTGGCATCGGTCACCAGGCGTTTGAAGTGCAGGCCGACCTGCTTGTGCCCGCCCAGGTAGGCGCCGGTCAAGGTGTCGGCGTTGCGCAAATCGGCCGTGCTGCCGTCGAACACGATCTGCCCGCCCAGGCGGCCGGGGCCGGGGCCCATGTCGATGATGCGGTCGGCCGCCAGCATCACGGCCGGGTCATGCTCGACCACCACCAGGGTGTTGCCGGCATCGCGCAGGCGCAGCATGGCCTCGGTGATGCGGTGCATGTCGCGCGGGTGCAGGCCGATGCTGGGCTCGTCGAGCACGAACAGCGTGTTGACCAGGCTGGTGCCCAGCGCCGTGGTCAGGTTGATGCGCTGCACCTCGCCGCCGCTCAGCGTGCGGCTTTGCCGATCCAGCGTGAGGTAGCCGATGCCGACATCGCACAGGTATTGCAGGCGCGTCGTGATCTCCTGGTGCAGCAGCCGCAGCGCCTGGGCGTCGCCGCCCTTGGCCGCGTCCCCTTGCGGCAACTGCATGCCGGCAAAAAACCGGCGCAGCCGGTCGATCGGCAGCAGCATCAGGTCGTGCAGGCACAGGCCGGGCAAGGATTCCAACTGCGCGCGGCTCCATGACAGGCCCTGGGGCATGAAGCGGCGCGCTGGCTCGACCACGGCGTCGGCGTCCTGCCGGCTGCCGATGCGCCATTGCAGGCTCTCGGTTTTCAGGCGCGCGCCGGCGCAGGCCGGGCAGGGCGTGTAGCTGCGGTACTTGGACAGGAGCACGCGGATATGCATCTTGTACGCCTTGCTCTCCAGGTACTCGAAAAAGCGCCCGACGCCGTACCACTGCGTGCTCCACTGCCCGGCCTTGTAGCCGGGCGCGCCGCCGATGACCCATTTTTGCTGCTCCCCGGTCAGCCGGTACCAGGGCGTGTCGCGCGGAATGCCTGCCGTCTCGGCATGGCGCATCAGGTCGTCCTGCGCCTCTTGCCAGGCCGGGGTCTGCAACGGCTTGATGGCGCCGGCGCGCAGCGTCAGCCGGTCGTTCGGGATGACCAAGGCGTAATCGACCCCGATCACGCGGCCAAAACCCCGGCAACTGTCGCAGGCGCCGACGGCAGAGTTGAACGAGAACATCGACGCGATCGGGTCGCGGTAGCGCAGGTCGCTGTCGGGGCAGTGCAGACCGTCGGAAAACCGCCATGGCTCGGGCGCGCCAACGCCAGCCCCAGTACCAGTGCCGGCGCCCTCGTCGTCCAGGCGGTAGACATCGAGCCGGCCATGGCCGCGCTGCAAAGCCACCTCGATGGCCTCGATCACGCGCGCCTTGCCGGCCTGCCCCAAGCGCAAGCGGTCGGCCACCACGTCGAGCACCTTGACCGGCGCGGCGCCCGCCTGCGGCGCCAGCACACGCTCGGCCTGCACCTGGGTGAAGCCGCTGGCCGACAGCCATTGCGCGAGTTGCTCGGCCGAGGTGTCGGCGGGCAGTTGCACCGGAAAGGTCAGCGCGATGCGCGGGTCGGCCGGGGGCTGTCCGGGCCGTTCGCCCGGCACGCCCGGCACGCCCGGTTCGGTCGGCGCGCCCGGTTCGGCGCCGAAGCCGCAGCGCCTGCGCAGCGCGGCATAAATGGTCTCGGGCGAATCGTGGCGCACCCATTGCGCGGTCTGCCGGTCAAACAACTGGCCGGCGCGGGCGAACAGCAGCTTCAGGTGGTCGTTCAACTCGGTCATCGTGCCCACCGTCGAGCGGCTCGATCGCACCGGGTTGGTCTGGTCGATCGCAATCGCCGGGGGCACACCCTCTACCTTGTCCACGGCGGGCCGGTCCATGCGCTCGAGAAACTGGCGCGCGTAGGCGCTGAAGGTCTCCACATAGCGCCGCTGCCCCTCGGCGTACAGCGTGTCGAACACCAGGCTGGACTTGCCCGAGCCGCTGGGGCCGGTGACCACCGTCAGTTCCCCGGTGCGGATGTCCAGATCCAGATTCTTGAGGTTGTGCTGGCGTGCGCCGCGGATACGGATCAGTCCCTGGGTCATGGAGGCAGTCTTCGGAGGGGGTGGGGGCCAGGCATCATAGGGCGCAGCACCATGCGGTGCACGCGCCTGGTGTCGCGTCACCGATCATCTGTCGGTCCGCGCTGGCCATCGGAGCGCATCGCGGCGTTGCATCGCTTGCCAATACAGCTCGGTATGGGCTGCGCGATGCGCCTTGCGCTGCGCTCC
>Ga0081606_1000151_pt1 | contig 34042 bp, 28 predicted proteins | sample EareggfetidaYelm_FD_71127 | JGI IMG/M metagenome (GOLD analysis project Ga0081606, IMG submission 71127) | Earthworm egg capsule microbial community from the University of Washington, USA - E. fetida Yelm (SPADES assembly) (version 2) | ecosystem: Host-associated > Annelida > Reproductive system...
GTCCTGGTTGGCGTCCAGGTCTCTGAGTGCGTCAAAGCCGTCGGTGGCCCATTGACCGTTGCTCTTGAGCGTGTCCACGCCAAAGAGTTCACGGCCCGAATCGATGGTGCCGTTGCCATTGCGGTCCAATACCAGCCAGCCGTCATCAGGTCTGACCCAGCCGGTGCCGGTTTTGACGCCATCGGCATCGTGGTCGAACACAATGACGGTACCGTCGCGGACGCTTGTGGTTTCGATGCCGTCGCCATCGAGGTCGAGAACCAGCGGGTCGCGGCGCGGGGGCGTGGTTCCATCTGCGCCTGCGTTGCCACCAGTCCTGCCTGTACCACCAGCAGCACCGCCGCCGCCGCCGGAGCCACCCGCGCCATCGGCAGCACCGCCGGAGCCGCTCGCACCATCGGCAGCATCGCCGCCACCGCCAGGCTGGTGGTGGTTATCCCACCAATCTTGGGGATTGATTTGTCGACCTTGTGGATCTTTCATTTGGTAATGCACATGCTGTCTGAACTCATTGGCACCTTTTGGACCCCTGCCGCCCATCGTGCCAATGGCATCACCTACCTTCACCGCATCCCCGACTGTGACATATTGTGAATAAGTATGGAGAATCTCGTGACTATTCCCACCTGCATCACGAATCCTGATGGTGCCGTATCGGCCGCCCACGAAAGTTACTGTTCCACCAATAGGAGAGTAAACTGTCGGGTTTGTCAGGTTAATTCCTGATTGTCCACCTTGGTAATTAAAATCAACTCCGCCGTGAGGACTCGAACTACCTCGGTTCTCACCATAGTTGCCAGTAACGTGTGGTGCTGTGCCATTTTGAGTTGGTAGCATCGTGTTCATTGCATCATTAAAAGGCATTATTTCTCTCTCCTCGCAACAGTTTAAAGCGACCAATTTTCAATTCGTTCCAAGTACCAGCACGAATTTCGGCTAAAGAAATAATTAATCTTATAATCAGTATCGTTCTTCTCTAGAATTAATTCGACATGATTTGACTTACGATCGTCGATGCGCAAAACGAGCGATTTTTGCTTTCTCTCGATCTCGTTAGGCATAACTGGGAATAGAACTTGATCACGCCAAAGTTCTCGCACAATAGGCTTTGGCTCAGGTTCTGCAGCCAGATTCAATTGTAGCTGCTTGAGCGGATATTTTATGAATTTCATTTGAACGTCCTTGCTTTCGGAAAATACTTGTATGAATTTATCAAAATCCTGCGAAGGACACGCGATTCGATCGCCGGCAGAAGCCTGTTCGACGGGGTGACTTACAGAATCAGAATCGAGCGCATGTACGTAACCACAAATGGTAAAAATCAATGAAAAGACAGTGCATTTTAATTGATTCACGGTTCTCTCCTTACAAAACACAATTTACACAACCAAGCCAGTACCTATTCCAATCAATATGATTGCGCTGCGCCCTGATCGATCTGCATTGGCATTTCTCCATTCCGGGCGTCTGTTTGACTTCGCGATGATATTGCCCAACCTTCCCGCGCATGGCATGGCACATGTTTCCTTTGTATCGTCGGTCGATGCCAGATCGAGATCATTGATTGCCATGTGCGATGAGCGGTATTTTTGACGCCATCGGCATCATGGTCAAACAAGATGGTCGCTCCATCGCGCGTGCTGGTGGTTTCGATGCCGTCGCCATCAAGGTCAAGAGCCAGCGGATCATGGCAAGGAAGTACGGTTCTCTGCTCGTACCCGCAGCACAACCAGCGCCACCCATGCACAAGGCCGGGCGAATGAATCAAACGCGCCGGGCACTGGGCTCCGGGCCTGGGGGCGAGTAACAGCGGTTTTGCGGTGTCTGAGCGCCACGACGAGCGGCTGCCAACGGGCTGAAAGCCACGATGGGGAAGCGCCCAGATGCGCAGAACTGGCACAAACCTCCACCAGGTTGGCGCCAGCATGGGCCAAAGGCGGGGTTGGCGACACATGACGAGCGCAAACCGGCGGGCGATGGCGCGCTGGTACGCTGGCAGCAAGTAACAGACTGGTTTGGGCGCAAATTTGCATGGGGTTTGTGGCGAATCCAAGAGGAGGATCGGGTGGCGGGGATGGGCGCGAACCAAAGAAAGTATAGGTTAAAAAAGTAACTATAAGTGCCATAAACTGCTGTCAGGATAGGCTCCGTTGCCAATGCGCTACATCCACCGAGACGCCGAGCACGGTGGATGGCGATGCCTGGATGTCAGCGCGACGCTGCTTCGGGCATCCCTTGGCGCAAGCAACGGCGGCGGCAGTGCGCGGTGATGAGAGCAGCCCAAGGATGCCTATGCAGCGATATGAACCGGTGTGGGGCGATGCAGGTTTTCAATGCAGGGCATGTTCTGCAACACATCGCGGTGCCGACGATGCGGCAGTTCACCAACGGCCATGGCCGGTCGCACGACTGAACGTGGGCCGGGGCCTGCCAGGGTGTCATTGCCATTCTCACCGTACAGTGCACCGGCATCCGCACCACCGCTCAAGGTGTCGTTGCCATGCCCCCCATCGATGACGTCGGCTCCTGCCTGGCCATCGATCATGTCGTCGCCAGTGGTTCCGGTGATGCCGTCTGCCGCAGCCGTGCCGGCGATCACCCATGGAACGTCCGCGTCGGCCGGTCATTTTTCGCACACTCATTCATCGACACGGACGCCTGATTGCGCGACGGTGGCAGCCCATTTCTTTTGCTCTTCCAAAATCAGTTCGGCAAATTCCTGCGCTGTGCCGCCGACCGGATCGAAACCACGGCCCGCGAGGCGTTGCCGCACGTCCGGCATTTTGAGGATTTTCACGATCTCGCCGTTGAGCTGCGCCACGATCTTGTCGGGCGTGCCCGCAGGCGCCACCACGCCGTACCACTCGGTGAAATCAAGGTTCGGCACACCCGCCTGGGCCAATGTCGGAACGTTGGGCAGCAGCGCCAGCCGGCGTTTGCTCACCACCGCGAGCGCCTTGAGCTGACCGGACTTGAGCAGCGGCTCGACCACGGGAAAGCCCGGGAACATCAAATGAACATGGCCGCCGAGCATGTCTGCCAGCGCCGGCGGCGCCCCCTTGTAAGGCACATGAACGATGTCGATGCCGGCCTGTCGCTTGAAACCTTCGCCGATCAGGTGGAGTTGCGTTCCGGGCCCCGAGGATGCATAGCTGAGTTGTCCGGGGTGCGCCTTGGCCTTTGCGATCAGTTCCGGCACCGAATGGGCCACTGCAGGGTGGGCCACCAGGACGTAGCTCAGCGTGACGAGTTGACTGACCGGCGTGAAGTCTCGCGCCAGATCGAACGGCAGATTGCGGTAGAGACTGCGGTTGATGATCATCGGCGTCGTCGCCATCAGGAGCGTGTATCCGTCGGGGGCGGATTGGGCCGCCATCGTCGCGCCGATGTTTCCGGCGGCGCCGGGTCGGTTGTCCACGATGACAGGCTGCCCCAGATTGACCGACAACTGCTCGGCAATGACACGCGCAGCGATGTCCACGCTGCCGCCGGCAGGCCACGGAACGATCAGTTTGACCGGGTGCTGTGGATACACGGCTTGTGCGCAGGCGCCCGCGCTGGCAACGGCCCAGCACAGGGCGGCCCATGCCAGGCGCGCACGGCGTATCGGGTTTCTCATGACGGCTCCTTTGTCTCTCGATCGTTCGTCGGCGTGTTGCCCCTGTTCCTCGGCGCCGGCATGTCAACGCTTCTCCCTGGGCTTGTCATGGACGCCGGAGGCCTTCACGATCGGGCCCAGGCGCTCCATCTCGGACTGGATGTATGCGTCGAATTCCGCAAGCATGAGAAGCCTCGGGGTGAGGCCCTGCTCGGCGAACTTTTGCCTGAGGGTCGGTTCGTCGAGCACCGCCTGCATCGTTCGCGCCAACTGGCCCACGATCGGTGCCGGCACCTTGCCGGGCGCCACGAAGCCGAACCACATCGCGAACTGGTACGCCGGCAGGCCGGCTTCGCTCGTGGTGGGAACGTCACGGAGCAGGCCCAGTCGCTCGTGCCCGGCGACGGCCAGTGCCTGGAGCTTGCCTTCGCGAATCTGCCCGAGCACGAATGCGGAGGGCGTGAAGACCGACTGGATCCGATTGGTGACCAGGTCGGTTATCACTTCCGAAGACCGATAGGGGACATGCGTCATCACCACCCCGGCCTGGGCTGCGAAATAGGCGCCGGCCAGATGGGTCTGACTGCCGATTCCCGACGAGCCGTAGTTGATCGCGCCCGGGTGCTGCCTGGCCAGGGCGATGAACTCGGCGAGGTTGCGCACGCCCAGCGCGGTCGGCACGGTGATGACTGCCGGCGCGTCCCCGATGAGGGCGATGCCGGTGAAGTCGCGCAAGGTGTCGTAGGGCATCGAGGCATACGCGGCGGGATTGATCGCATGCTGAGAGTTGACCATCAGGATGGTGTAGCCGTCGGGCGCCGACTTGGCCACTGCCTGCGCGGCGATGATCCCGCCCGCACCGGGCCTGTTGTCCACCACCACCGGTTGCCCGAGTTTCCTGGACATGCGGTCGGCAAATTCCCGGGCGACCAGATCGGTCGTCGTCCCGGGTGTGAGGGGGACCACCAGCTTCAGTGGCCGGCTGGGATAAGGGGCCGCCTCCTGGGCCGGTACCTGAATCGCGCAAAGAGCCAGGCACAGCATGGTCAGGCATGGGGCGCGGGCGATGAACATCGTTGTCTCCTGGTGCGGTCTGGTGTTCGCCGCACTATGGGTCGGTGGGTCGGTGGGGGTCTGCGCGGGTCGGTGTTGGATGGATGGGGCGCTCGCCGGGCCGTCGCTGCGGCCAGCGAAGGCTTGGCATGGCGTGCTGCATGGCTGCCCCGTTCAGGCCGCCGCGTTCGACTTCCTGCGCTGAGGCTGCGCCCCCTGGTCGCGCCACTGGGCCATCAGGCGCTCGCGCTTGGTGTTCGCAGCGGCGGCGTTGCGCGCCTTGACATGGCCGTAGCCACGAATCTCCTCCGGTATCCTGGCAACTTCCAGGGCCAGGTCCAGGTTCTGCGCCGACAGCGTTGGCAACAGTTCCTCGATGCTGCGTCGATATTCAACGATGAGCGCCCTGTCGCGCCTGCGCTCTTGCGCGTAGCCGAAGGGGTCGAAGGCCGTGCCGCGCAGGCCCTTGAGCCGTGCCAGGACGCGGAACGCACTGCGCATCCACGGGCCGTACTCGCCCTTGATCGGTTCGCCGTCGCGCTTCTTCCGGGCGAACATCGGCGGTGCCAAGTGGTGCACTAGGCGCACCTTGCCTTCGAACATGGATTCAATCTGCTTGCGGAATGCCGCGCCGGTATGCAGGCGCGCCACCTCGTACTCATCCTTGTAGGCCATCAGTTTGAACAGCGAACGGGCGACCGCCTCGGTCAGGCGCGTGTTCCCGACGACCGACTCGCTGCTGCGCACGCTGGCGATGAAGGTCTCATACCGGTCGGCGTAGGCGCGACTCTGGTATCCGGCAAGAAATTGCGCGTGCTTGCCGATGAGCTCGTCCACCGACGGCTGGCGCGTGAATTGAATGACTTGGGCGTTGGCCGCTGGCAAGGGCACCCTGGACATGTCGTGCGCGCACTGGCGCCCCCACCCGAAGGCGGCCTGGTTGCTCTCCACCTGCACGCCATTGAGTTCGATGGCGCGCATCAGCGATGCCAGGGACAGCGGTACCTTGCCCTTTTGCCAAGCGAAGCCGAGCAGCAGCAGGTTGGCATAGATCGACTGCCCCAGCAGTTGCGTGGCCACCTGTTCGGCATCGAAGCTGGCCACTTGGCCGTGGCCGACAGCCTGGGCGATCCTTGCGACGGCCTGATCGGCCTGCGCGTCCCAGTCCGGGTTCTTGACAAAGGCCGCGGTTGGCGTGAGATGGCTATTGAGCACGACCCAGGTGCGTTCGGGCGACATCGTGGCCAGCGTGGTTTTGCTGGCGGCAACCACCGTATCGCAGGCGATCACCAGGTCCGCCATGGCGACATCGACGCGGCTGGCATGCAGCGCATCCGGACTGGCGGCGATCTGGATATGGCTCCAGGTAGCGCCGCCCATCTGCGCCATGCCGGTGGCATCTTGCGTGATCACGCCCTTGCCTTCCAGGTGCGCGGCCATGCCGAGCACGCCGCCGATGGTCACGATGCCGGTGCCGCCGATGCCAGCCACGACGATGCGTCGCGGCGTGGCGGCGTCCGGCAGGTCGGGCATGGGAATGGGAACGGGAATGGCGTCCGGGACCAAGGCCCTTCCGTTGCCGGCGGCGGCCGGCTTCTTCAACTGGCCGCCCTCCACCGTCACGAAGCTCGGGCAAAACCCTTTGACACAAGAGAAGTCCTTGTTGCAGGTGTTCTGGTTGATCTTGCGCTTGCGGCCGAAATCGGTCTCCACCGGCAGCACAGCCAGGCAGTTGCTCTGCACGGAGCAGTCGCCGCAGCCTTCGCACACCAGTTCGTTGATCAGCACGCGCCTGGCCGGCTCGGCCATGGTGCCGCGCTTGCGCTCACGGCGTTTCTTGGTCGCGCAGGCCTGGTCGTAGATGATCACGGTGACGCCGTCCGTCTCGCGCAGTTCGCGTTGCACGGTGTCGAGCTCGTCACGGTGCCGGATGGTCACGCCCGGCGCCAGATCGGCAACGCCCCGGTACTTGGCCGGCTCGTCGGTCACCACGACGATCTGGCGCGCGCCCTCGGCCGCCAGTTCGCGCGACATGGCCGGCACGCCGAGCTGGCCGCCGTCCACCGCTTGGCCGCCGGTCATGGCGACGGCGCTGTTGAAGAGAATCTTGTAGGTCAGGTTGACGCCGGCGTTGATCGACTGGCGCACCGCGAGCAGGCCCGAGTGGTGGTATGTGCCGTCACCCAGATTGGCGAACATGTGCTTGCGCTTGCTGAAGGGCGCCTGGCCGATCCAGGGCACGCCCTCGCCGCCCATCTGCGTCCACGAGGTGGTCGAGCGGTCCATCCACGTCACCATGCCGTGGCAGCCGATGCCGGCCATGGCGATGGAGCCTTCCGGCACGCGCGTGCTGGTGTTGTGCGGGCAACCGGGGCAAAACCATGGCAGGCGATCGGTGCCACGGCTGTCGCCCTGCGCGGCGGACTGCTGCTGCCTGGTCTCGATTGCCATCAGGCGCAGGTCCATGCGGGCGGCCACATCGGGCGGCACGCCAAGAAGTTTCAGGCGCTCGGCGATGGCCTGCGCCACCAGCGCCGGCGACAGGTCGGCCTTGGCGCGCAGCAGCCAACTGTCGGCGGGCCTGCCGTGGCTCCATTCGCCGCCGACGCCTTCCGTGTGGCCGTATTTGCCGAACACGGCGGGGCGATTCTGCGGCGGGCAGTGGTACAGCTCATCCTTGAGTTGCTGCTCGATGATGGGCCGCTTTTCTTCGACCACCAGGATTTCGCGCAGGCCGTGGGCAAACCCGCGCACGCTGGCCGGCTCCAATGGCCACACCACGCTGACTTTGTGCACCCGGATGCCGAGCGCCCGGCAGACCGTGTCATCCAGACCGAGGTCGAGCAGCGCCTGGCGCGTGTCGCCATAGGCCTTGCCGCTGGCAATGATTCCCAGCCGGTCGTTCTGGCTCGCCACCACGTCGTGGTTCAGGCGGTTCGCCCGCACATAGGCCAGCGCAGCCGGCCACTTGAACTCCATCATGCGCGCCTCCGCCCCCAGCGGGTCGTCGGGCCACCGGATATGGATGCCGCCCTCGGGCATGGCGCAGTCTTCCGGCAGGACGATGCGGACACGGTCTGCGCCGGTCAGCACCGATGCGCCCGACTCCACCACTTCCTGCACCGTCTTCATGCCGGCCCACAGTCCGCTGAAGCGGCTCATGGCGAAGGCATGCACGCCAAGGTCGAGAATGTCCTGCACGCTGGCGGGAAAGAACACCGGCAGTCCGCATGCCATGAACGTATGGTCGCTTTGGTGCGCCAGCGTGCTGCTCTTGGACACATGGTCGTCGCCAGCCACGGCGATCACGCCACCCAGCGGCGCGGTGCCGGCCAGGTTGGCGTGCTTGAGCGCATCGCCGCTGCGATCCACGCCCGGTCCCTTGCCGTACCAGATGCCGAACACGCCGTCGTACTTCTTGCTGGCCGCATCGAACTCCAGTTGTTGCGACCCCCACACGGCGGTGACGCCGAGTTCCTCATTGACGCCGGGCTTGAAGACCACATGGTGGTTGGCCAGATGCTCGCTCGCCTGCCACAGCGCCAGGTCATAGCCGCCCAGCGGCGATCCGCGATAGCCGGAAATGAACGCGGCGGTGTGGTGGCCGGCGTTCGCATCGCGCATCCGTTGCAGCATGGGCAGCCGCACGAGGGCCTGCACGCCGCTCATGAACGCGCGCCCGGTGGCAAGGGTGTAGCGGTCGTCGAGGGTCACTGTCTCGATGGCTTGGCGCTGCAGTGGGGAAACCGGTGCGTTCATGGGGATGTCTCGCTGGCCATGTCTCGTGTGGATGGGGCGCTCAGGCGGGAAAAGCCCGTTGCCGACTCGTTCCGAGCGCGCGCAACTGATGCACCAGGCGCTCGGGCAGTTCGATGCCCATCCGTTGCGCCCGCTGCTCCTGTTCGGCAGCGCGCTGCCCCGGCAGGCGCGCGTGTGCGCCGCCGCAAGCGCGGTAGTGGTCGATCCACTGGCGCATGTAGTCGTCCCGCAGGGGCTGTGGCGCGAACGCCTGCGGCCTGAGCATCCAGATGAATGCGCTTTGCCGGCCCACGGCGCCTGAAGTCGGCACCTGCTGCCACTGCGGCGCAAACGACGCGGCGCTGGCCGCCAGTGCGCCGGCCAGGCACTCGACCACCATCGCGATGCCGATGCCCTTGTGCCCGCCCATCGGCAGCAGCGCGCCGGCCAGCGCCGCCTGGGGATCGGTGGTCGGGCGCCCTTGGGAATCGAGCGCCCAGCCGGCGGGAATGTCGCGCCCCTCGCGCGCGGCCACCAGCACATGCCCGCGCGCCGCCACGCTGCAGGCGATGTCGAAGACGATAGGCGGCCCGCCCGGCGCAGGACAGCCGAACGCGATCGGGTTATGCCCGATCGCTGCGCCGGTGAAGCCCTCCATCGCGAGCAGCGGCGGCGTGCGTTGTCCGAGCAGGCACATCGCGCCGGCTTCGGCGGCAAGCAGCGCGTAGACACCGAGCGCGCCCATGTGGCCGCAGGACTGGATGGCCACCAGCACGCTGGCGCTGCGCTCGAGCCCCTGCAACGCGAGCCGCACGGCGCGGGCGCCGGCGATCTGGCCCATCGCGCCGTCGGCATCGAGCACGACCCCGCCGGGAAACTCGCGCTGGCGCAACAGCGCGCTCGGGTTGAAATCCTTGGCCAGCAGGCGCTCGACATACGATGGCAGGCGCGCCATGCCGTGGGTCGCGTAGCCGCGCAGTTCGCTGCGCACCAGCAGTTGCGCCGCCTGCAGCGCATCCTCGGCCGGGACCTGGCACGACGCCAGGATTTGGGCGCTCCAGTCCGTCAAGGTCGCGATGGAATGGTTCGTCATGGCGGGCCATCGACCTGAGGACCCTGGCGAACGATCACCAGCCGCTCGGAAAAGGGGCCTGCGCAGACGCGCTGGTAGTACAGCGGCTTGTCCCTGAGCGTGTAGCCGCGCAGTTCCATCAGAAAGCCCGGCTTTTCCGGGTCCAGACCGAGCGCGCGGACCGCAGCCGCCGTGGGCGGCGCAAAGCGGATCCATTGATCCACCCGCAGCGTGGGCAGGGCCAGCCGATGCCGCAGGAGTTCGCGCAGATTGCTTTCCAGTTCCTGGCGCTCCACGCCGCCGAGTTTGTCGAAATCTTCCTCGCGCAGCCAAAATTCGCTGCTGAGGTCGAACTTTCCGCCGATGTTGATCGTGCGATCGACGCGCACGAACGCCTGGCCTTCCAGAAAATCCGACCAAGGCCCCTTGCGCTTCATGCGCTTGACGCCATGGGCGTGGACGTAGGACGTGAGCGGGTGGCCTTGCTCGTCGAGAAAGCGCAGGTGCCGCACGTCGGCCGGGGCCACCTTGTGCCCGGAGATGAACGTCCCGCGCCCATGCTCGCGGCGGATGAGCCCGGCGTGGGCCAGCCGCGCCAGCGCCTTTTGCATGGTGCCCACGCTCACCCGGTGCTGCACGGCGAGCTCTTCCTCGGACGGCAGGCGATGGCCCTCGCGCAATGCGCCCGATTCGATGGCTTCGATGATGGCGTTGGAGATGCGCTCGAGCTTGGTCATGCCGGCACACTCAGAGGCTGCGTTCGAACCGGCTGACGGCCGTTTCGCGGATGTTCAGGATCTCGCTGCTGATGCGGGTGCCTGAGCCGACCTCGGCCACGTAGTCGTAGAGCTGGTCGCCCAGGTCCGCGATTCTGGCCGAGGACTCGAAGATCGCACTGACATCGAAATCGATGTTGTCGCGCATCGAATGCACGGTGTTGACGTTGCCGCAGATCTTGATCGTTGGCGCCACCATGTTGCCGATCGGGTTGCCGACGCCGGTGCCAAAGCAGATCAGTTGGCAGCCGCCGGCGGCAAGGCCCGTCAGGTTCTCGACCGCGCCCGAGGGCGCATCCATGAAGTGCAGCCCCTTGCGCGCCGGCGCCTGGCCATAGCCCAGCACGCCCACGAGCGGGCTCTTGCCCGCCTTGGCCAACGCGCCCAGCGCCTTCTCCTCGACGGTGCTAAGCCCGCCGCGCTTGTTGTCGGGCGCGGGCTGCGAGTCGCGCATATCGACGCCGCGCGCCACAGCCATGGCTTCCATGCCCTGCACGGCATTCAGGAACGCCTGCCTGACCGTGGCGTCCACCGCGCGGGCTGCGAACAGATGCTCGGCGCCGATGAACTCGGAGGTTTCCGAGATGATGACCGTCCCGCCGGCATCGATCAGCCGGTCGGCGGCACGCCCGATCGTCGGGTTGCAGCTCAGGCCGGACGTGGTGTCCGACCCCCCGCACTCGACGCCCATGACCAGGTCCGACATCGGACAGGGCTGGCGCCTCATTTGCGAAGCCTGCAGCACCATGCGCGCCGCAAGGCGCGTTCCCTGCGCCACGCACTCGATCGTGCCATTGGGCTGCAGGTGCACGACCTCCACCGGCTTGCCCGCCGGACGGATGCGGCGCGCCACTTCTTCCGTGGACGATTCTTCGAGACCCACCAGCAGAACGCCTGCGATGTTCGGATTGCGCCCCAGTCCCGCCAGCGAATCGAGAGCGAACTCGAGATCGGCGCCGAACTGGCCGCGCACGAACGACGTGGTGACGGCAAGGGTTGCGTCCACGGCTTGCGCAATCGCGCGCGTCGCCGGATTGCAGTTGTCCATCACAGAGATGACGGCGATCCCGTTGCGCACGCCGGCGGGACCGTGTCCGCGCCGAAAGCCGAGAAATGTCTTGCTCATGGCCGAACTTCCTGGCGTTCCTGCCGGTCGCCGCGGGCACGCGCCGAATCGACGTTGTGCACATGGGCGTGCTCTCCCGCAGCGATGGCCCGCGTGGCACGGCCAATGACCTGCCCGTACTTGAGCACGTTGGCGCCCAAGGGGATCGGCGCGATGCAGATCTTGTGGCCGAACGCGATGTCTTGCCGCGCGATGACCTGGCCAGCAACCTCGCCTTGCAGTGTGCAGGTCTGGCCGTCCCTGGCGGGGTCGATCAAGGTGGCGACGTTATCGGCCGTGTGCAGGATGATGCCTCTTGGCATGATGTTGAATACTCCTATATAGGATGAAGTAAGCATGGGCACAGCGCCTTCACTCTATGGCAAGTAAACAGAGGAATTTCGTATCGGTACATAGGTGTTTGTCCTATATAGGACTTGTTGACTCGGTTGAATCGGCCGACTACAGTTGCCGCCATCGTCTGAAAGTGAAGTCATGCAGATCCCGGGTCATCTGAACAAGGTCGTCAAGCTGAACCGGCTGCGGGCGCGGCTCGACCCGCTGGATGATTTCGAGCTCTGGTTCTGGGCCACCATGATGTCGGGCACGCATGCCGTCAATGCGGCGCTTCATCGCTGCGGCGTGACCGATCCCGTGGAGGCCTACGCGATGCAACCGGGTGTCTACCTGGTGCCGCAGCCCGACGGCCGCCTGGTGCCGAAGTTCGGCGCGCTCGGCGATGTGCTGCATGTCGGGCGCCCGGTGATCGAGGCCCCGGTTCCCGAGGATGTCGCACAGATGATGCACGCGATGGAGCGCATCGAAGAGCACCGCGATCCGTGCGTGCGCGAGGGCTGCAAGCCGACACCGGAAATCATCGGCGCCTGCGCGCAGGCGCATCGGCAATGCATGGCCGTCCTGAACCGCCTCTGCCCTTTGGAGTAAGCCATGAAGCCCGAGGACCATGAAGCAGCAGCACGGCGCATCGAGCGCTCCATGCGCAAGTGCGGCCTGGACGAGCATGAAATCCTCATCGAGGCGGCGATGCTCGCCGGCTCACACTGGCTCAATGCCCATCTGCATCGGCTGGGCGCCACGCAGCCCGCGCAAGATGTGGTGCACACCTACCTTCTCGTCGTGAACGAGTTGCGCCGGCTGAGTGTGGCCGACGCGCAGGCGGTCGCGGCCCTCGGCGCCATCGAAGACCTGCGCCCGGCCTATGTGCGGGGCGCGCACGCGGGCGCAAGCGAGGCCGCGCAGCGCGCCCTCTCGCTGCTCGAATCGATACGTGCCAGCGCTCGCGCCGCGTGACGCCGGCAACCTGCAACCCTTGGAGAAATACATGAAAGCAGTCAGAGTCATTGCGCATCCCGATGGCGGGCGCATCGAAGTGCAGGAGATCGCCCGGCCCACGGTCGGGCCTGGCCAGGTGCTCGTGCGCGCACGCGCATCCGGGCTCAACCGCGGCGAGATCACGCAGGCCAGAGACAGGCGCGCCGGCGACCCGATGACGGTCGGCGTGGAATTTGCCGGCGAAGTCGCCGAAGTCGGCAGCGAAGTCACTGCATGGCGCGAGGGCGACCGCGTCATGGGACATGGGCGCGAATGCCAAGCGCAATTCGTCCTTGCAGATCCGCTGGCCATCATGCCGGTGCCATCCGCCGTCTCCTGGATCGAGGCGGCGTCGTTTCCGAATGCATTCATCACCGCGCACGATGCGGTGATCACCAACGGACAGTTGCAGCCGGGCGAGTCGATCCTCGTCAATGGCGCATCAGGCGGCGTGGCCTGGGCTGCGCTGCAGATCGCTGCGCTTTGGCCGGCCCGTCCCGTGATGGCGATGTCCCGCTCGGCAGAAAAACTGGCGCGCCTGGCGCAGTTCGGCGTCGATGTGGGCATCGATTCGTCGGGCCAGTCGCAGGTCGAGCAGGTGATGTCCGCGACCGGAAAGCGCGGCGTCGATGTCGTGATCGACCAGGTCGGCGCGCCGGTGTTCGAAGCCAACGTGCAGAGCATGGCGGTAGGGGGGCGTTACGTGAACATTGCCAGGCTGGGCGGGCGCAACGCGCAGCTCGACCTCGAACAGCTCTGGCTCAAGCGCCTGAAGCTGATCGGCGTCACCTTCCGCACCCGCTCCGAACAGCAGCGAATCCAGTGTGTGCAGGCCTGCGCGCGCGACATGCTCCCGTTCCTGAAGGACGGCCGCATCCGCTGGGCCATCGACCGCAGTTTTGCGCTGGACGACATCCATGCAGCCCATGCCTACATGATGGAGAGTCGGCATTTCGGCAAGATCGTCCTGACCATCGATTGAACCGTGAGGAGACGAGATGACAAAGCCCAAAGTGCTCAAAGTGACACCGCTGACCGGTTCCATCGGCGCCAGCGTCGAAGGCATCGATCTGAACAAACCCGTCGACGATGCGACATTCGCCGCGCTGCACGACGCCTTCCTCACGCATTGCGTGCTGGTTTACCGTGGCCAGCAGTTGCAGCCTGCAGCCCAGGTCGAATTCGCCCGCTGCTGGGGCACGCCGTTGAACACCAACCCGCTGGGGCTGAGCGTGTACAGGGCATCCACATCCACCCGCTGGCGGCGCACCAGGTAGTAGTCGGCGATCAGGATGCCGAACAGCGGGCCGATGCAGGCGCCCAGTATGTCTATCGTGTAGTGGATCACCTCGGGGTTGCCATAGAGGTTCCAGGGTGTGATGAAGATCGACGCCACGGCGGCAATCATGCCGCCCGTGCGCCAACTGATGTGCTGCGGCGCCACGTTGGAGAAGTCGAACGCCGGCGACACGAAGTTGGCGACGATGTTGATGCCGATGGTGGCGACCATGAAAGTCAGCGCGCCCAGCACCACGGCAGTCACGCTGTCGATGCGGGCGACGATGGCCACCGGATCGGTGATCAACTCCTTGAACACCGGCAGCGTTGCCGAGGTGGTGATGACGGTCAGCAGCGCAAAGCCGAGGAAGTTCACCGGCAGGCCCCAGAAATTGCCGCGCTTGACGGCGTCGAAATCCTTGCCATAGCGGGAGAAGTCACCAAAATTCAGCATCGGGCCGGAGAAGTACGACACCACCAATGCGATCGCACCGAGGATGACCGGCACCGCGTCCCAGCCCTGGTACTTGACCGTGCCCAGCGTCAGGTTGATGTTCTGCCAGCCCGCTTTGTGCACCAGCCACAGGGCCAGCACGATCATCACCACATACACCGCCGGGCCTGCCCAGTCGATGAACTTGCGGATCGATTCCATGCCGTGCCAGAACACCATGGCCTGCAACACCCACAGCAGCAAAAAGCCGGCCCAGCCCAGCGTCGACAGGCCGACGAAGCCGTGCTGTGCGACATCCGCATAAGGCGCCAACCCGGGCGCCAGCCGGAGCGCCAGCACCAGGAAGGCCGAGGACGCCAGATAGGTCTGGATGCCGTACCACGCCACCGCGATCAGGCCGCGAATGATGGCCGGAATGTTCGCTCCCAGCACCCCGAACGGCGCGCGGCAGATCACCGGGTACGGCGTGCCGGTCATCTGGCTCGGCTTGGCAACCAGGTTGCAGAAAAACTGCACGATCACAATCCCGGACAGCAACGCGAACAGCACTTGCAGGCTCGTCAAGCCGAGCTTGAACAAGCTCGCTGCCGTCAGGTAACCGCCCACGCTGTGCACGTCGGACATCCAGAACGCGAAGATGTTGTAGCTGCCCCAGGTCTGCTTGCGCAGCGGGGCAAGGTCCTCGTTGGTGAGCCGCGGATCGTGGTGCGGCGGGATGACGGAATCGCCGTCCTGGTGCGGCGCGGGCGCCGCCGATGGCGCCGTTGCCGGCGCGCAAGTTGGGGTCATGCTGTGTTCTCCTCGATCACGTCGGCGGGGCCGTATGGTGTGGTGAATGCACGCAGAGTGCGCCGACGCCGGGTGGCTGTGGCAGCACGCTGCGGATGATGGTCTGCGGCGATTTCGCGGTCCGGTCGGGGCGCAGCGGGCATCAATCCCGGTCCGGCAGCGCAGCGGCCGCCACCAGGCGCCGGGTGTACGGATGCCGGGGCGCGTCCAGCACGGCGCTCACGCTGCCGCTTTCGAGCACCGCGCCGTCCTGCATCACCAGCACCTCATGCGCCATCGCGCGGATCACCTGCACGTCATGGGTGATCAGCAGGTAGCTCAGGCCCTTGTCGCGCTGCAGGCGTTGCAGCAGGCCCAGCACCTGCTGCTGTATGGTCACGTCCAGCGCACTGGTAGGCTCGTCGAGGACCAGCAGTTGCGGCTGCACGATCAGGGCACGGGCGATGGCGATGCGCTGGCGCTGGCCGCCGGAAAATTCATGCGGGTAGCGCTCCAGCAACTGCGCCGATGGCCCCTGCTCCTGGAGCAGCCCGACCTCGGCCAGCGCGGCTTGCACGCGCTGGCGGCGCTCGGCGGCATCGAGCGCCGGCTCGTGCACCTTGAGCCCTTCGCCGACGATTTCCTCGACCGTCAAACGCGGCGACAACGAGGAGAACGGGTCCTGGAACACCACCTGCACCCGGCGGCGCAGTTGCTGGTTGGCCTGCGTGTTGCGCGTGGCCGGTTGCTGCCAGGCCCGTCCGCCGACCTGCAACTGGCCGCTGTGCGGCAGCAGGCCCAGGATGGCCTGCGCCAGCGTGGACTTGCCGGAGCCCGATTCGCCGACGATGCCCAAGGTCTGGCCCGGCAGCAGTTGCAGCGTGGCCGCTTGCACCGCAACGAACGAGGTCTTCCTGAACCAGCCGCGCAGGCCGGGCAGCGCCATCGGGTAGACCACGCGCAGGTCCTGCGTTTGCAGCACCGGGGCCGCGCCGTCGGGCGGGCGCTCCTCGCGCACGGCGCGGCGCGGCTGGCTGGCGATCAGGCGGCGCGTGTAGGTTTGCTGCGGGGCGCGGAATATGGCGTCCACCGGCCCCTGCTCGACCAGGGCGCCCTGCTCCATCACGGCCACGCGGTCGGCAAAGCGGCGCACCAGGTTCAGGTCATGCGTGATCAGCAGCACGGCCATGCCGGTCTGGCGTTGCAGGTTCGACAACAGTTCCAGAATCTGGCCGCGCAGCGTCACGTCCAGCGCCGTGGTCGGCTCATCGGCCAGCAGCAACCGGGGCGCGCTGGCCAGGGCCATGGCGATCATCGCGCGCTGGCGCTGGCCGCCGCTGAGCTGGTGCGCAAAGCTGTTCGCCCGGCGCGCAGGCTCGGCAATGCCGGTCTGGGCCAGTAGTTCGATGGCCGTCTGCGCGCCTTGGGCGGCGCTCAGGTTTTTTTTCAGGCACAGGATTTCGGCTATCTGCCGGCCTATGGTCATCAGCGGGTTGAGCGCGCTCATCGGCTCTTGAAAGACCATCGCGATGTCGCCGCCGCGCACGCCCTGCATTTCGCGCTCGGGCATGGCCAGCAGGTCGCCGCGCCCTTGCAGCAGCGCCTGGCCGGTGCAGGCGGCCGCGCCAGCCAGGCGCAGCAGGCTCAAGGCGGTGATGGTTTTGCCCGAGCCGGACTCGCCCACCAGGGCCAGCTTTTCGCCGGCGGCGATGGCAAAGTTCAGGCCCCGCACCACCTGCTTGGCGCCAAAGCGGACACCGAGGTCTTTGACTTGCAGCAATGGCTCCGGGGCGTCGCCATGCTCTCCCCCCCCCGGGGGCAGCGGCGCGGATGGGTCTGTGACGGGCCGGCTCATCGGTCGGACTTTCGCGGATCGAGGGCATCGCGCAGCGCATCGCCCATGAAGGTCAGCAGCAGCAGCGTGATGACCAGCACGCCAAAGGTGGACAGCGAAATCCACCAGGCGTCGATATTGTTCTTGCCCTGGCTGAGCAACTCGCCCAGCGACGGTGTGCCCGGCGGCACGCCCAGGCCGAGAAAGTCCAGCGAGGTCAGTGCCAGGATGGCCGCGCTCATGCGGAACGGCAAAAAGGTGACCACCGGCGTCAGGCTGTTGGGCAGGATGTGGCGCCAGATGATCTGGCCGCTGCCCACCCCCAATGCGCGCGCGGCCTTGACGTAGTCGAGCTGGCGGTTGCGCAGGAACTCGGCGCGCACGTAGTCCGACAGGCTCATCCAGCCGAACAGGCTCAGCAGCACCAGCAGCAGCGCAACGCTGGGCGCAAACAAGGCGCTGAAGATGATCAGCAGGTACAGATCGGGCATGGCGCTCCAGATCTCGATGAAGCGCTGGAATGCCAGGTCGGTCTTGCCGCCCAGAAAGCCCTGCAGCGCGCCGGTGAGCACGCCCAGCAGCACGCCGGTGAGCGTCAGCGCCAGGCCAAACAGCACGCTGACGCGAAAGCCGTAGAGCAGTTGCGCCAGCAGGTCGCGCCCCCGGTCGTCCGTGCCCAGCCAGTTCTCGCCCGAGGGCGCTGCGGGGCTGGGCGCCGGGGCATGGTAGTTCAGCGTGTCCGGCCCGTAAGGGTTCAGCGTGTACAGCGCCCAGTTGTCGCCCGCGCTCAGGCGCGCGCGGATGAAGGGGTCGAGGTAGTCGGCGGGGGTCTCGAAGTCTCCGCCGAAGGTCGTTTCGGGGTAGTCCCGGAACATCGGAAAGTAGTTCTGCCCCTGGTAGCGCACGATCAGCGGCCGGTCGTTGCTGAGCAGTTCCGCGCACAGGCTGGCCAGCACCAGCGCGCCAAAGATCAGCAGGCTCCAGTAGCCCAGCCGGTTGCGCCGAAAGCGCAGCCAGGCGCGGCGCGCGGGCGATTGCGATGAAGAAGGGCGCATCGGGGCGGTCGCAGTCGGTGGCGGCGCGGTTCAATCGAACTTCACGCGCGGGTCGACCCACACATAGCACAGGTCGCTGACCAGTTTGGTCAGCAGCCCGAGCAGCGTGAACAGGTACAGCGTGCCCAGCACCACCGGGTAGTCGCGGCGGATCACGCTCTCGTAGCTGAGCAGGCCCAGGCCGTCGAGCGAGAACAGCGTCTCGATCAGCAGCGATCCGGCAAAGAACGCGCCGATGAACGCCGCCGGAAAGCCGGTGACGATCGGAATCAGCGCGTTGCGAAACACATGCCGGTACAGCACCTGGCGCTCGGACAAGCCCTTGGCGCGGGCCGTGAGCACATATTGCTTGCGGATTTCTTCCAGAAAGGCGTTCTTGGTCAGCATCGCCGTGACGGCAAAACTGCCCAGCACCATGGCCGTGACCGGCAGCGTGATGTGCCACAGGTAGTCGACGATGCGCGCGCCCCAGGACAGCGCATCCCAATGGGCCGAGGTCAGGCCGCGCAGCGGGAACCATTGCAGTTGCCCGCCAAAGATCACCAGCAGCACCACCCCCAGCACAAAGCCCGGGATCGCATAGCCGAGCAAGATCAGCAGCGTGCTCACCAAATCGAAGCGCGAGCCGGCGCGCACCGCCTTGGCCACCCCCAGCGGCACGGCCACCAGGTAGCTGATGAAAAAAGTCCACAGCCCCAGGCTGATGGAGACCGGCAGTTTCTCCTTGACCAGGCTCCAGACGCTCTTGTTCTGAAAAAAGCTCTGGCCCAGATCGAAGCGCGCAAACTGGCCCAGCATCTGCAAGAAGCGCTCGTGCGCGGGCTTGTCGAAACCGTACAGCGCCTTGATCTGCGCCAGCCGCTTCGGGTCCACGCCCTGGTTGCCGCGGTAGGACAGGCCGTCGGATTGGGCAGCGCCGCCCTTGCCCGCCGTCGCCATGCGCGCCTCGACCAGGTACTGCTCGACCGGGCCGCCGGGCACGAACTGTATGACCACGAACGTCACCAGCAGCACCCCGAGCAAGGTGGGCAGCATCAGCAGCAGGCGTTTGGCGCTGTAGGCGAGCATGGGGTTCAGGGCCGTGGTGGCAGCAGCAATGGTAGTGGTGACAGGGCGACGCTCGCTGGAGCACCTTCGCCTGCGGCTACGGTGTGAGCGCCTTCGGGCGGCCGGGCGGCGATCGCTGGAGTACCTTCGCCTTCGGCTGCGGTGTGAGCGCCTTCGGGCGGCCGGGCGGCGATCGCTGGAACACCTTCGCCTGCGGCTACGGTGTGAGCGCCTTCGGGCGGCCGTGCGGCGCTCACGACCCGATGCTCCACCACGCGAACATCAGCCAAGCCTGCGCATCGGCATAGGGGGGCATCGGCCGCTGGTAGGCCAGGCGCTTTTGGTTGTACACGATGCGGTGCGAGGCCAGGCGCCATTGCGGGATCAGGTAGTGGCTGTGCATGATGACGCGGTCGAGCGCGCGGCAGACGGGCAGCAACTCGGCCAGGCTGCGCGCGCGGGTGAGCGCCGTGACCAGCGCATCCACCGCCGGGCTGCGCACGCCGGCGTAGTTGGCGGCGCCTTCCACATCCACCCTTTGGCTGCCGAACAACTCCTGCATCGCCTGGCCCGGGTTGTAGGTGCCGGGAAAATTCAGGGTGATGATGTCGTAGTCGAACTTGTCGAGGCGCTGCTGGTACAGGGCGAAGTCCACCGACACGAAGCGCAGCCTGATGCCGAGCTTTTCCAGGTTGCGCATCCACGATGCGACGGTGCGGACGCCGACCTCCTTGCTGTCCATGTATTCGAGCACCAGCGGCTCGTCGCGGGCGTTGCGCAGCGCGCCGGCGCGGTAGGTCCAGCCCGCATCGGCCAGCAGTTGGCGCGCCAGGCGCAGGTTCTGGCGCAGCGAATGGCCCTGGCCCCCGTCTTCGGTCATCGGCGGGGTGTACATGGGGCCGAACACGGCCTCGGGCACTTGGCCGCGCCAGGGCGTCAACCAGGCCAGTTCCTCGGGGCCGGGGTTGCCGCTGGCGGCGCAGCGGGTGTTGCCGAACAGGTCCTGGACCCGGGCGTAGCCGCCGTAGAACATCCGGCGGTTCATCCACTCATAGTCCAGGGCCAGGTCCAGCGCCTGGCGCACGCGCACATCCTGCAACAGCGGGCGGCGTGTGTTGAGCACATAGCTCTGGAATCCGGCGGGCAGTTGGTGCGGCATTTCCTCTTTGGCCAGCACGCCCTGGTCGAAGAGCTTGCCGTTGATCCGGCGCGCCCAGTCGCCGGCCGAATAGACGGTCATGAAGTCGAACTCGCCGGCCTTCATCGCCTCCAGCCGCGCGGTATTGTCCTTGTAGATATTGATGGTGATGCGATCAAAGTTGTAAGCGCCCTGGTTCACGTTCAGGTGCCGGCCCCAGTATTGCGGGTCGCGCACATAGGTGATGTCGCGGCCGAATGCCACCGGCCCGATGCGGTACGGGCCGCTGCCGATCGGGGTGTCGGTGACGATCTCGTCGAAGCGCTTGGCCCGGCCATCCGCCTGCCGGCCCCAGGCGCGGCTGAAAATCGGCATGCCGCCCACGGTCAGCGGCAACTCGCGTTGCGGCTGCCTGAAGCGAAAGCGCACCGTGCGCGCATCCAGCACCTCCAGGCCCGCCACCTCTTGCAGCATGCTGGCGTAGCCGGGGGCGGCATGGGGGCCGGTCAGGGTCTCGTAGCTGTGCTTGACATCGGCGCCCTGCACCGGCTCGCCGTTGTGAAAGCGCGCCTCGGCGCGCAGCCGGAAAGTGGCGCTCATCCGGTCTGCCGCGACCTCCACGCTCTCGGCCAGCAGGCCGTAGGCCGAGGCGGTCTCGTCCATCGAGCCGGTGAGCAGGGTCTCGAACAGCAGATCGCCCAGGTAGGCCGGCGCCGCGCCTTTCATCGTGAACGGGTTGTACTTGTCGAAGGTGGAGTAGCGCAGGTTGCTCACCATGCGCAGTTCGCCGCCCTTGGGGGCCGCCGGGTTCACATAGTCGAAATGGGCAAACCCGGGCGGGTATTTCAGGTCGCCCCACAGCGCATAGCCATGCGCGGCCCGGGCCGGAGCAGCGCACACCATCAGCAAGAAAATCAGCCAAAACCGCATGCGACAATTCTGCCCTAAGCCACAGGCGGTTTTGTCTTCGGCCGCAGACGGTTTCGTATCCCCGCGCGCCAGGCGGCCGTGGCCCAAGACCGGCGCGCAGGGGTTCCTGCCGGGGCCGGCAACGCCAATGTCCCGCATTCCAAAGGAGAACACCCATGGGTTTTTTGACCGGCAAAAAGCTGCTCATCACGGGCCTGCTATCGAACCGCTCCATCGCCTACGGCATCGCCCGGGCCTGCCGCGCGCAGGGCGCCGAGCTGGCTTTCAGCTATGTCGGCGAGCGCTTCAAGGCGCGCACCGGCGACTTTGCCGCCGAGTTCGATTCCAGGCTGGTCTTTGACTGCGATGTCGCCAGCGATGAGCAGATCGGGCGCCTGTTTGCCGACCTGGCCCAGACCTGGCCGCGCTTCGATGGCTTGGTGCACAGCATCGGCTTTGCGCCGCGCGAGGCGCTGGCCGGCAACTTTCTCGCCGGCCTGTCGCGCGAGGGCTTTCGCAGCGCGCACGACATCAGCGCCTACAGCTTCCCGGCCATGGCCAAGGCCGCCCTGCCCTACCTGAACGACCGGTCCGCGCTGCTGACGCTGTCGTACCTGGGCGCGCTGCGCGCCATCCCGAACTACAACACCATGGGCCTGGCCAAGGCCAGTCTGGAAGCCTCGGTGCGCTACCTGGCCGAGGCCGTGGGCCGCACCGAAGACGGCCGCAGCATCCGTGCCAACGGCATCAGCGCCGGCCCGATCAAGACCCTGGCCGCCAGCGGCATCCAGGACTTCGGCAAGCTGCTCGGCCGCGTGGCCGGCGCCAGCCCGTTGCGGCGCAACGTGACCCTCGACGAGGTGGGCAATGTGGCCGCCTTTTTGCTGTCCGACCTGGCCTCGGGCGTGACCGCAGAGATCGTCTATGTGGACGCCGGCTTTGGCCAGACCGCCGGCCTGAGTGTCGATCAGGTCTGAGCCGCCTCATTCCATTGATGGAATCACTTGTTTTTCCAGCCCCTGCCCGCCACCGGCTTGGCGGCCCCGATCGGGCGCGGCGGCAGGCCGGTGTGCTGCGTCAGCAGGCGGCCTTTCGGCACGGTCGGCGGTGCGCTGGCCACCGGGGTTGCGGGGGTTGCGTTTTTGCGGCGCGCGCTGTGGTAGCTGCCGTCGGTCAGCGGCTGCATGCCCGGAATCAGGTGCTGGCGGCCATTGCCGATCAGGTCTGCGCGGCCCATGCTTTTGAGCGCTGCGCGCAGCAGCGGCCAGTTGTTCGGGTCGTGGTAGCGCAAAAATGCCTTGTGCAGGCGGCGGCGCTTTTCGCCGCGCACGATGTCCACGGCCTCGCTGTCGCGGCCGACCTTGCGTAGCGGGTTCTTGCCGCTGTGGTACATGGCCGTGGCGCTGGCCATCGGGCTGGGGTAGAAGGTCTGCACCTGGTCGGCGCGAAAGCCGTTCTTTTTCAGCCAGATGGCCAGGCGCAGCATGTCCTCGTCGCTCGTGCCCGGGTGGGCGGCGATGAAGTATGGAATCAGGAACTGCTTTTTGCCGGCCTCGGCGCTGAACTTCTCGAACAGTTGCCGAAATTGCTCGTAGCTGGCGATGCCCGGCTTCATCATCTTGGCCAGCGGCCCGGGCTCGGTGTGCTCGGGCGCGATTTTCAGGTAGCCGCCCACATGGTGCTGCACCAGTTCCTTGATGTACTCGGGCGATTGCAGCGCCAGGTCGTAGCGCAGGCCGGAGCCGATCAGGATTTTCCGGACGCCCGGCACGGCCCGGCTGCGGCGGTACAGCGCCACCAGCGGGCCATGCCCGGTGGTCAGGTTCTGGCAGATGCCGGGGTAGACGCAACTGGGCTTGCGGCAGGCGGCTTCGATCTCGGGGCTGCGGCAGCCGATGCGGTACATGTTGGCCGTCGGGCCGCCCAGGTCGGAGATGGTGCCGGTAAAGCCCTCGACCTTGTCGCGGATGTCCTCGATCTCCCGGATGATCGAGTCCTCCGAGCGGCTCTGGATGATGCGGCCCTCATGCTCGGTGATCGAGCAAAAGCTGCAACCGCCAAAGCAGCCGCGCATGATGTTGACCGAAAAACGGATCATCTCCCAGGCCGGTATCTTGCTCGCGCCGTCGTGGCGCCCGTTCTCGTCTGCATAGACCGGGTGCGGGCTGCGGGCATAGGGCAGGTCGAACACATGGTCGAGCTCGGCCGTGCTCAGCGGAATCGGCGGCGGGTTGATCCACACATCGCGCGCCGAGGCGCCGGCGCCATGCGCTTGCACCAGCGCGCGGGCGTTGCCGGGGTTGGTCTCCTGGTGCAGCACGCGGCTGGCGTGGGCATAGAGCACGGGGTCGCTCCTGACCTGCTCGTAGCCGGGCAGGCGGATCACGCTGCGCTCGCGCGGCGCCAGCCCGGGCCTGGGCCTGGACTTGAGCGCGGGGTTGGCGACGAACCCGATCGGCTGGTAGCCCTTGTCGCCTGCGGCAGATGCGGCCCCTGCGCCCGCAGCCACTGCGCCGGCGGCATCTTGCGGGTGGCAGCGGCTGCCTTGCACCGCAGTCTGTACCGCAGTCTGTACCGCAGTCTGTGTCGCAGCCTGTGCTGCGGCCTGTGTCGCAGTCTGTGCGCCGCTGTCGAGGTAGGGGTTGACATGCTGCTGGACGCGGCCGGGCTGATCGACGCTGGTCGAATCGATCTCGCACCAGCCCTGCCCGCTGGCGTCGCCCGGGCGGCGCACGAAGGCCGTGCCGCGCACATCGGTGATCTGCCCGATCGGCTCGCGGGCGGCCAGGCGGTGGGCCACCTCGACCAGCGCGCGCTCGGCGTTGCCGTACAGCAGCAGGTCGCATTTGGCGTCCAGCACGATGGAGCGGCGCACCTTGTCGCTCCAGTAGTCATAGTGGGCAATGCGGCGCAGGCTGGCTTCGATGCCGCCCAGGATGATCGGCACCTCCTTGTACGCCTCGCGGCAGCGCTGGCTGTAGACGATGGCGGCGCGGTCCGGGCGCCGGCCGCCGATGTCGCCCGGGGTGTAGGCATCGTCGCTGCGCAGTTTGCGCTCGGCGGTGTAGCGGTTGATCATCGAATCCATGTTGCCCGCCGTGACGCCCCAGAACAGCCCGGGCCTGCCCAGCCGCTGGAACGGCTCGGCGCTGTGCCAGTCGGGCTGCGCAATGATGCCGACGCGAAAGCCCTGCGCCTCCAGCGTGCGGCCGATCACCGCCATGCCGAAGCTCGGGTGGTCCACATAGGCGTCGCCCGTCACCAGGATGACATCGCAGCAGTCCCAGCCCAACTGCTCCATCTCGGCGCGGCTCATCGGCAAGAACGCTGCCGTGCCAAAGCGTTTGGCCCAGTACGGGCGGTAACTGGTCAAAGGCTTTGCGGCGCGCGCAAAAAAGGAAACGTCAACAGGATCTGTCATGTTCAGGCCAGGCCGGCGGCCAATGGATCGGGCGCCGATCGGGCGCCGGGGTGGCGCTGCTTGCGGGTGCGCGACTGTACTGCAGTACGCAGCGCCGTCAGGCGTGCAAGGGCATGGCCATGCGCCGCCGTAAACTGCTTGCCCGATGCGCCCTGCACCCGATACCCCGACTGCGCGCCATGCCCTGGCTGCATGCCATACCCTGGCTGCGCCAGCGCACAGCGAACTCATCATCAAGAAAAGCCGCTTCATCGGCTGCGTGCAGCCCATGGCCGACCGCGCCAGCGCCCAGGCGGCCATTGCCGCGCTGTGGCGCCAGCACCCGGGGGCGACGCATGTCTGCTGGGCGCTACGGGCGGGCGGCCAGTCGGCGGCCGTCGATGACGGCGAGCCCGGCGGCACGGCGGGGCGCCCGATGCTGCAAGTGCTGCAGCACCAGGCGCTCGATGCGGTGCTGGCCAGCGTGGTGCGGTATTTCGGCGGCGTGAAGCTGGGCGCCGGCGCTCTGCTGCGCGCCTATACCGACACCATTGCCCAGGCCCTGCGCAACGCCCCCAAGGTCAGCCTGCAACCGATGCAGACGCTGCACTGCCAACTGCCTTACGCGCTCGAAGGCTGGCTGCGCCGCGAGATCGAGGCCGCCGGCGCGCAGTTGCTGGCGGTGCAGCATGGCGCGCGGGTCACGCTGCAACTGCGTTTGCCGCAGGCGCAGGCAGCCCGCCTGATGCAGCGCGTCAACGACAACGGCCAGGGCCTGGTGCAGTGGTGCCCGGCGCCGCGTTGAAGCGGGGCGACAACGAAGAATTGGCGCCCATCCCGACACCCGTCGACATCGACACCCGTCGGCACCCATCAGCACCCATCAGCACCCTTCAACACCCATCAGCGCTCCAGGGCCAGCGCCACGCCCATGCCGCCACCGATGCACAGCGCGGCCAAGCCCTTGCGCGCGTTGCGGCGCTGCATTTCGTACAGCAGCGTCACCAAAATGCGGCAGCCGGAGGCGCCAATGGGGTGGCCTATCGCAATCGCGCCGCCGTTCACATTGACCTTCGCCGGGTCGATGGCCAGTTCCTGGTTGACTGCGCAGGCCTGGGCCGCAAAGGCTTCGTTGAGCTCGAACAGATCGACATCGGCGACGCTCCAGCCAGCGCGCTGCAGGGCCTTGCGCGATGCCGGCACCGGGCCCATGCCCATGGTGGCCGGCTCCAGCCCGCTGGTGCCGAACGCGGCGATGCGCGCCAGGGGTGCAAGGCCCAGTGCGGCGGCCTTTTGGGCGCTCATCACCACCACGGCGGCGGCGCCGTCGTTCAGGCCCGAGGCGTTGCCTGCGGTGACGCTGCCGGCCTTGTCAAAGGCCGGGCGCAGGCCGGCCAGCGCCTGGGCGTTGGTCTTGCGGTTCAGGTATTCGTCGGCATCGAACAGAATCGGGTCGCCCTTTTTTTGCGCCAGGCTGACCTCCACGATCTCGTCCGCGAAGCGGCCGGCGTCTTGCGCCGCCGCCGCTTTTTGCTGGCTCGCCAGGGCCAGGGCGTCCTGCATCTCGCGGCTGATGCCGTAGGCTTTGGCAACGTTCTCGGCGGTGATGCCCATGTGGTACTGGTGGTACACATCCCACAGGCCGTCGGTGATCATCGAGTCGATCAGTTTCCAGTCGCCCATGCGCTGGCCATCGCGCGAGCCGTTGAGCAGATGGGGGGCCAGGCTCATGCTCTCCTGGCCGCCGGCGACGACGATCTGGCTGTCACCCCAGGCCACGGCCTGGGCGGCGAGCATCACCGACTTCAGGCCGGAGCCGCACACGGCGTTGATCGTCAGCGCCGGCGTCTCCTTGGCCACACCGGCCTTCATCGCGGCCTGGCGCGCCGGGTTCTGGCCCACGCCAGCGGCCAGCACCTGGCCCATGATGACTTCGCCGATCTGATCGGACGCCAGCCGCGCGCGCGCCAGCGCTGCGCGGATCACGATGGCGCCGAGTTCGCTGGCCGGCGTCTTGGCCAATGACCCGCCAAACTTGCCCACGGCGGTACGGGCGGCGGAAACGATGACGATGTCTTCCATGGGGTCCTTCTTTCTCGATGGCTGGATGAATCCGGGTCCGGATCACGACTTTTGCAAAACATAGCGGCCCGGCGCCGGCTCGATGGCTTTGAACCTGGCGCCTTTGCCATAGCTGCGGGGGGCCGCGATCTGCTTGCCGGCATGGCTTTCGAGCCAGTCGGACCAGTCCGGCCACCAACTGCCCGGGTGCTCGGTCGCGCCATCGAGCCATTGGGCGCGGCTCGCGGGCAGCTTGCCGTCGGCGCGAATCCAGTGGCTGCGCTTGCGTTGGGCGGGCGGGTTGATGACGCCCGCGATATGGCCCGAGGCGCCCATCACGAAGCGCTTTTTGCCCGGCAGCACCTGGGTGCTGGCGTAGGCCGCATCGATCGGCACGATATGGTCTTCGCGCGAACCGTAGATGTACACCGGCAGCTTGAGCCGGCCCAGGTCCATCTTCTGCCCGCACACCGTGAGCTTGTTCGGCTGGACCAGATTGTTTTCCAGGTAGAAGTTGCGCAGGTACCAGGCGTAAAAGGGGCCGGGCAGGTTGGTGCTGTCACTGTTCCAGTACAGCAGATCGAACGGCGGCGGTGTTTCGCCCTTGAGGTAGTTGCCCACCACGTAGTTCCACACCAGGTCGTTGGGCCGCAGAAAGCTGAAGGTCGAGGCCAGATCCTGCCCCTTCATCAGCCCGCCCTGGCCCATTTGCAACTCGCGGAACTTCACGAAGGCTTCGTCGATGAAGACATCGAGAATGCCGGTGTCGGAAAAATCGATCAGCGTGGTCAGAAAGGTGGCGCTGGCCACCGGCTCCTGCCCGCGCGCCGCGAGCACGGCCAGCGCATTGCTCAAGATCGTGCCGCCGACACAAAAGCCCAGCGCGTTGATCTGCCCGGCGCCGGTGATGCGCTGCACCAGGTCGATGGCCGTGATGGCGCCGTCGGCCACATAGTCGTCCCAGGTCTTGTGGGCCAGGCTGTCGTCGGGGTTGCGCCAACTGACGACAAAGCTGCGGTGGCCCTGCTCGACGGCGTAGCGGATGAACGAGTTGCCGGGCTGCAGGTCGAGGATGTAGAACTTGTTGATGCAAGGCGGCACCAGCAGCAGCGGGCGCTCGTACACCCGAGGGGTCAGCGGCTTGTATTCCAGCAACTGGAACAGCGCGTTCTCGTAGACCACGGCCCCCTCGGTGGTGCCGACATTGCGGCCCACCTCGAACAGGCTTTCGTCGGTCATCGACACATGGCCCTGGCTGATGTCGTGCAGCAGGTTCTGCAGGCCTTTGGCAATGCTCTCGCCCCGGGTGTCGATGGCTTTCTTCTGCGCCTCGGCGTTGAAGGCCAGGAAGTTGCTCGGCGCCATCGCGGCCATCCACTGCTCGACGCCAAAGCGGATGCGGGCACGGGTTTTTTCATCCGCCTGCACCGCATCGGCCAGGCCCATCAGGGTACGGGCGTTGAGCAGGTAGGCCGCAGCGGAGAACGCAGCCACGGGGTTGCTGGCCCAGCCCTCGCCGCTAAAGCGCCGGTCCCGGGTTTCGGCCCTGCCCTGCAGGCCCTGCACCCATAGCTGCTGCGCTTCTTGCAGATACTGCTGCTGCAACGCCTGCAGCTTCGGCTGCGAGAACTGGATCGGCGCCGCTGCGGGCAACTGCGCGCCCAGGCCGAGCGCCGGCAACGATTGCAGCGCCTGCGACCAGCTTTGCCCGAGAATCTGTTGGAACTGCTGAACGCGCTCAGCCCAGGGTGGTTCGGAATTCATGCCCATTGTCTCCATGGTGGACCGTTTGGTTTGCAGTGAACACGCAGCGCCAATGTACCTCATCGTCATGGCATGGACTGCATGGACTTGTGTCCGCCTGATGCTGGCGCCAGCGCCGGCCGGCAGCAGCCGGTAGGCCGCGTGTCCCTGCGGGCACCGGGCGCTCCGGAGGCAGGATGCCAGGCGCGCCATCCGGGCGTCCGGGCACCGGGCGCAGCGCAGACCACGCATCAGGCCAATCAGACCAATCAGGCCGGCGCGGCCCCGAGCCTCAGCAGCGCCAGATGCAGGCCGCAAAACGCCCGCTGCCACCCAACGCAGCGCCGTCGCGCCGGTGCGAAAAGAAGTCGGCGGCGTTCGTCACGGTGCACCAGGGCGCCTGCCCGTCGTTGCCATACACGCGGGTGATGCCCAGCGCACGCAGCCGCAACCGGGCCAGGCCGGCCAGATCGCACAGGTATTTGCCGGGGGCCTGGCTGCGGGCGGTAAAGCAGGCCCGGGCGGCGGCATCGATGTCGCAGAACGCGGCGCGCACTGGCGCGCCCACCTCGAAGGCTTGCGGGCCGATGCAGGGGCCGAGCCAGGCCAGGGTGTCTGCGGCAATCGCCTCTTCGTTGCGGGCGGGTGGCGCGAGCCAACCCTGGACCCGGGCGCAAAAATGCCCGAACACCGACTCCAGCACACCCTGCCCGCCCTGCCCTGCCAACCCGCGCCAGCCCGCATGTGCCGCCGCCACGACGGGCGCCAGGCGGTGGCTCAGCAACACCGGCAGGCAATCGGCCACCAGGATGGTGCAGGCCACGCCTGGCGTGGTGCTGACGCAGGCATCGGCCGGCATGCCATCGGGGCTGTGGCCATCGAGTGGCACCACGGCGCAGCCATGCAACTGGTTCAAAAACACCATCCGAACCCCCGGCAGCGCAGCTTGCAAGGCGCGCCGATTGGCCCGCACCGCAGCGCCGTCATCGCCGACATGCAGGCCCAGGTTCAGGCTGTCGTAAGGCGGCGGGCTGACGCCACCGGCGCGGGTGGTGCACAGCGCATGCACGCCCGGCGGAGCCGGCCAGTCGGGCCGCCACCCGAGCGCTGCGGGCAGGGCCAGGCCCGGCATCAGGCCTCGCTGTCCGGGCAGGCCGAAGGCTGGGCCTGCCGGAATGCGGGCAGCGCCATGCAGGCCGCGAACACGCCCTGCGTGAGTGGCAGATCGTCCAGGGCCACATTCATGCGCTGGCCATTGAAGACCTGCGGCACCAGGCAGCAGTCGGCCAACGTCACCTGCCCGCCCCAGCACAGCACCGACGGCGCCAGGCCCTGGGCGGCGCGCTCGCGCGCCAGCAGCGCCAGTTGGCGCTCGACAGCCTCCAGCCCGCTGCGCACCCAGTGGCGGTACCAGGCGTTCTTGGCGGCTTCATCCAGTTTGAGCTCGTGCACCAGGTACTTGAGCACGCGCAGATTGTTCAGCGGGTGGATATCGCAGGCCACCATCTGCGCCAGCGCGCGCACGCGGGCGCGCTCCAGAGCGCCCGCCGGCAGCAGCGCGGGTCGGGGGTGGACTTCGTCGAGGTATTCGATGATGGCCATCGACTGCGTCAAGACCTGCCCCTCGTCGGTCACCAGTGTGGGCACCAGCGCATCGCCGCTGCGGCTGGCGTAGTCCGGCGCCTTGTGCTCGCCCTTGAGCAGGTGCACCGGGCAGTAGTCGTGGCCCAGGCCCTTGATCTGCAGCGCAATGCGCACGCGAAACGAGGCCGAGGAGCGAAAGTAGTTGTACAACTGCATGGTGTGTGGAAAGCCCGGCGCAAGATCAATGCAGCAAGATCGGTGCAATCGGTCCGGGCGGTGAGCGCAAGTGTAGCCCCGCAGCACAGCGCCCATGGCACACTGCCGAACCACGGCGATCCATGCCGACCGCCCCCTGCCTTCGCCCTTCACCCTTCACCCCTTCATCCTTCGCCCCCTGGTGCGCCGCCAGCCCGAAAAACGAAAGCCCGACATGCGCTATGTGTTTCCTCCCGCGCCCGTGGTCAGCCTGCCCGTGGTGGGCAGCAACGACCGCTTTCCCGTGCACCGCGTTTACTGCGTGGGCCGCAACTATGCAGAGCATGCCAAGGAAATGGGCTTCAGCGGCCGCGAGCCGCCGTTCTTCTTCATGAAGCCCGCCGATGCCATCGTGGCGGTCAACGCCGGCGAAACCGGCCACTGGCCCTACCCCGGCCTCACCGCCAACCTGCACCACGAGATCGAACTCGTCGTGGCCATTGGCAAGGGGGGGTACCGCATCCCGGCGGCTGACGCCCCGCAGCATATCTACGGCTACGCCGTGGGCCTGGACATGACACGCCGCGACCTGCAAAACGACATGAAAAAACAGGGCCGCCCCTGGTGCGTGGCCAAGGGCTTTGACGCCAGCGCACCGATCGGCCCGATCACGACGGCAGCACAGGCCGGCGCTGTGGAGCAGGCCGCGATCTGGCTCCAGGTCAATGGCGTCGACCGCCAGCGCAGCACGATAGCGCAGCTCATCTGGAGCATTGCCGAGACCATCGAGCAACTATCCACCGCCTGGGCACTGCAACCCGGCGACCTGATCTACACCGGCACCCCCGAAGGCGTGGGCGCCGTGGTGCCTGGCGACACACTCACCGGCGGCGTCCAGGGCCTCACCCCGCTGCGCCTGCGCGTGGTGTGAGCGGTCGCCAACGCACTCACAGCCGCTATTTCGCTATTTCGCTATTTTTTCAATAGCTGCAAACGCATGTTTTGCAGGTACCACCCACCCACTCGACTCCCCTAGCCCGGCATGACCTACCGCAGCCCGATCCAACACTGCCGCGCCTGTGGCGCCGCCGTGGTCTACCGCCGGCCCGACGACGGCGACACCAAGCAGCGGGCGGTATGCCCGGCATGCCACACCGTGCACTACGAAAACCCGCTCAACGTCGTGGGCACGGTGCCGGCACTGCCCGACGGGCGCGTCCTGCTTTGCCAGCGCAACATCGAACCGCGCCGGGGCCGGTGGACGCTACCGGCGGGCTTCATGGAGCTCGATGAAACCACGTCCGAAGGCGCCGCGCGCGAGACCGACGAAGAAGCCGGCGCGCAGATCGAAATGGGCCCGCTGTTTTGCCTGCTCAATGTGCGCCGCGTCGGCCAAGTGCACCTGTTTTACCGCGCCACGCTGCTGAGCGAGCGCCTGAACCCGGGCCTCGAAACCATGCAGGCGCGCCTGTTTGCCGAAGACGAAGTGCCCTGGGACGAACTCGCATTCCGCACGGTCAAAGAAACACTGACCTGCTACTTTGCCGATCGCAAAACCGGCGCCATGGGCATGCACTTCATCGACATCGAATAGGCCCGGATCCGCTGGCGCCCAGGCATGGGGCGCAGATGGATGCAGGCCGCTGGCGCAAAAGACGGCCAGAAGCCGTGCTGCATCAATTATTGCCAGCAAACCCTGTTGGCTTCCAGAAGGCTGGAAAATCCACTGTAGTCAGACACCTTTTTTCTCCCCAAATGATCGATGGAAAAATCCCCGCACCGATCATTGGCCATCGCAGAACCCGCCCTGCGCGTAGCCTTGACGGAATATTTGTCTCTGTCCTCAACCTCTACGGCAATATCATAGAGCGGGCTCTCCGTCGGTGGCTTTGGAGAAACGCTGAACCGGGACGGGAACTGCGACGCATCCGTCACCTCCACACCGGCACTGTTTCTGTCGTAACGAAAATTCTCCGTATAAAACCGCTCCATCCATTGTTGCGCACCGACCAGGAGGGCCTTGGCGTCTGCGCGCCGGGATTTGGCCAACTGCTCCTTGAAGGAGGGGTAGGCCAAGCCAGACACGATGCCTATGATCGCCACGACGATCATCAACTCGATCAGTGTAAAGCCGCTCTGCATCCGATGCTGTTTCATTGGTCTGTCCTCAGTCCTGGAATTTCCCGCCATTGTAACCGTGGCACAGTGCTCACGCAGATGGTCGCATCAGCACTACTGCCGACGATCCTCCTGGCGCGTTGCCCGGGGCCGCAGGTGGCGGCCTTGGTGCAAGTGCCTTCCGTGCAAGTGCAACCGGCTTCCCCGGCTTGGCAGGCTTTGGTAAAAGCCTTTTTGGTTTTGTCAATGACCAAACGCACCTTTTGATCGCCAATGTCCCTGGCTGTGACAACCACCTTCGTGCTGTTCAACATGATGCTGCCTTGGAGATCGCGCTCGGCCTTGCCCGCAATCGGATCCACGGTATAAAACGCCGTGCGGTGGTTTGCAAAGCAAGGCGCAGATTCTCCAGTGACGACTTCCCTCGGGCGCACCGTCACAAACGACAAGACCCCTGCATCCAGAAACGGGTCTGACAGGACAGCCTCGCCGGGACCTGGCAAATCGATATACCAGCCATTGTGGGCAGACCAATCCAAAGCCGGGGTATCGGCAGCGACGGTGACCACACCCTCCGCGTTGCGTGTGTATGTGCGGCGCACCAAGGTATTGGCATCGATGGTCCGGGTCTGAGCGAAGGGCGGCGCTCCGGCGACGGAACGCCGATCCCAAATGCCATACACCCGCTGCGTCACCCCGACCCTGGGGAAATCTGCATCACCAAATGCATTGCCGGTCGCAAAATTGACCATGAGTCCGCCCTGGCCCATATGCATGAGCTGTGGCGCCGTCGTAATCGGACGGCCGGCATTGTGCAGAGGCCAGGTGCGACCGACACTGCTGGCATTGCCTGGTCCGAAGGATGCCGATCCATCCTGGGGATCGACCTGCCACATGCTCGGATTGGTGCGGTGCTGCAAATTAAATTTCCAGAGATTGCCCTTGAGATCGCCCGCATAAGCCACATCGGCCGTGCCATCGCCATCGATATCTTCCCAGCGGGGCATCGACAGGCCGTTGCCGGGTCCGGCATCCGCCACGATTTTCAGGTAACTTCCGTCACGACCCGGCGTCCAGCCATTTCCACCGGGGCCATCGACAAAAAGAACATACAACACCGCCTTGCCCGATTCGGATTTGTAGCCATTGCCCAAAAGCAGGGCATATTTGCCATTGCTCATCTTGGCGACCGGCAAGGCCTGGTTGGAGGTGGCATGAATCGACACCTCCCCGGTGATATATCCCAGGTCCGGGTCATCGGCCGCAGTGAATTGCCACTTGAACACATTGGCCGCATTGTCTTCGGTCAAATCGGCAATACGGGTGGCATCCAGCGCAAAAACACCTTTGCCACCGCGCCCCAAGGTGCCAAATACATAGGTTTTCCAGGCGGTGCCCGCTGCGATGCTCACTTTGACATCGGCAGAAAAAGGATTGCCGTCGACATAGGGCCAGACCGTGCCATGGGGAGGAAGATTCTCGGCGCCGGTCACAAAATCCTTTCCAGCCAATTTCGTGCGCCCGGCAGCGTTGCTGCCCCGCTGCAACGGTATCTCCGCCAGCCGGTTGGCCAAGGCGCCTGGCACATAGGCAAAAACCTCGGCACCGGTGTCGGGATTGAACGCATGCAACATGCCGTCGTTGGCGGCCACCCACAGCAGCTTGGCGCGGTCTTTATGGTTCTTGAAAAAAGTGACGTAATCGTCGTCCGACCTGAGGCCGGCCAAGGTAGCGTCAGGGCGGCCCTGGACCCAGGGAGTCGCATTCACCACCGGGCCAAGCAG